>ERZ780139.2090-NODE-2090-length-15654-cov-3.881916_pt1 | contig 15654 bp, 12 predicted proteins | sample MGYA00511476_ERZ780139 | MGnify/ENA primary metagenome ERZ780139 (study PRJEB29588, sample SAMEA2158190) | human gut metagenome | biome: human gut; feature: human-associated habitat; material: faeces | place: Denmark | collected 2008/2010 ... | reverse complement strand
ACGGCAAGGAAGTCGTGGCGCTGGTGGAACTGCGCGCCCGCTTTGACGAACAGAACAACATCGACTGGTCGAAGCACCTCGAAGAGGCCGGATGTACGGTCATCTATGGCTTTGACGACTACAAAGTCCACTCCAAGCTGACTCTTATCACGAAAAAGAGCGCCCACGGCTACTCCTACATCACCCAGATCGGCACCGGCAACTACAACGAGAAGACCAGTGAGCTCTATACCGACTACTCCTTCATCACCGCCGACCTCGGCATCGGCGAGGAAGCGTCCAACGTCTTCCAGAACCTTGCCGTGCAGAAACTGACGGAGGAGAGCGAAAAGATGCTGGTGGCACCCCTCCGCTTCAAGAGTGTGCTGCTGGATGAGATGGACCGGGTCATCAACGCTGCCCGTCTGGGCCGCCCGGCTTCCATGATTTTGAAGAACAACTCCATCTCCGATAGAGATATTATCCTCAAGCTCGAGGAAGCCAGCTGTGCCGGTGTCCGCATCGACATGATCGTCCGCGGCATCTGCTGCGTCCGCGCCGGTGTGCCGGGCAAGACCGAAAACCTCCACATCCGCAGCCTCGTGGGCCGCTACCTCGAGCATGGCCGAATCTACAGCTTCTATGACGGCGTGAACACCCGCATCTATATCGCATCCGGCGACTTTCTCACCCGCAACACCGAGTGCCGCGTGGAAGTCGGCGTCCGGGTGGAAGACCCCGTCCTGAAGGAGAAGCTGGACAGCATCCTCCGCCTCCAGCTCAGCGACAACGTCAACGCCCGCGAGATGCAGCCGGACGGCAGCTACCTCCGCCCCGAGGACGCGGGCGAGCCGTTTGTCAGTCAGGCGTATCTGCACACGTACTTTGCCGGGCGCACCGTCGAAAAGCCCGCGCCCCCTGCCCCGCCTCAGCCACGAAAAAAGCTGCCGTGGTGGCGGCGGCTGTGGATCTGGCTGAAAAATAATTGACGAAATTCGGAATTTTGGACTTGACAAGGGCGCAAAAGCGCGTATAATGTGCCTTACAATTTCACAGCCTTATCAAGAGTGGCGGAGGGACCGGCCCTGTGAAGCCCGACAACCTGCAGAGACCTGCAAGGTGCCAAATCCGGCGGTGCAAATCGAGAGATGAGGATCTTCGCCTTTTCCAAGCGCTCCGTCGGCTGTCGGGGCGCTTGTTTCTTTGCCCGGCACAACAGAAAGCGAGGAATAGCAATGAACGAAACAAAAACAAAACAATCTGTAACACAGCAAAAATCAAACTGGAAGCCCTGGCAGATCGTACTGGTGATCCTTCTCGGATTATGTGCCCTGCCGGTGGTGGTTCCGGTAGGGTTCGGATTGCTTGCCGCTGCAGTCGGCATTGCAGTAGCACTGGGTGCCTGCGTGCTCGGTCTGTTGATCTGCAGCGCAGCCTGCGGCATCGGAATGATCCTTGTGCTGGCAGCACTGCTTCTGGGCGGACTGTTTTTCATCGGGACAGGAATTGTTTCGATGTTTCATGCGGTTGGCAGCGGCTTTACGATTCTGGGCAGCGGCTTTATGATGACAGGATCAGCAATCCTGGGCACAGCATTGCTGATCGGACTGGTGTGGCTGATCTGGAAAGGAATTTTATGGATCCGCAGCAAGGCTGGCGGAAAGAAAAAAGCCGGCAGCGCAGAGCCGGAACCTGAGGCAGCGCCCGGCGAACAGATGACGGGCACATCTGCTGCTGAAACGGACAGCAACGGATTTCACCTGCTGGAGAGAAAGGAGACGGACAGTGATGAAAAATAAAACATTGAAAAAGACGCTTCTGATCTCGACAGGTCTGTTGGCAGCAGGCGGCATCTGGATTGGCATTGGGATTGCGATGGGAGGAAGCCCGGTGTTTTATCTGGATAACGAAGGAATTCATTTGAAAGAGACAACAGCCTGCCCGGAGATGGTACAGGATTATGCCGGACAGAAGAAGCTGGCAGCGTTTGAAAAAATTGAGGTGGATCTGAAATACGGAGAGTTTTCTTTGGAGGAAGGCGATTCTTATAGTGTTGAATATCTTCTGGCAGGCGATCGGGAAGAACCGGTGTGTCAGGTGGAGAATGGAACACTCATAGTGAAAGAAGGCGATTTCGGGGAAACGCAGGAAGGAAATCGGTGGTATTTCCGGCTCTGGGGAGAAGAAGGAGAACGGCGGCAGGATGATCCTTATGTGAAAATCACAGTGCCGAAGGGTGCCAGGCTGAAAGAGGTTTCGGTCGATGCACCGTGGGATATCGATCTTGCAGCGAATCTTTCTGCAGAGAAGCTTTCTGTAAAGACGAGCTATGGTGAGATTAAAATGGAGGACTGGAACGGAATTGACCTGAGTATTTACGACGAAGACGGTGACATCAAGACCGGAAATCTGACCGGTAATAAGGTAGAAATCACCGGTTTGTATGGAGAGCTGAACATTGGCTGTATCGAAAGCGCACAGGCATCTTTGGAAGCGGAGAATGGTTCGGTAACTGTTTTTGCAGGAACGCAGGGCACGCTGGATGTAAAAAACAGTTACGGGGATACGAACATATACGGAATGCAGAAGGCGGATGCATATGGATATGATCTCTACACAGAATATGGTAAAATTTATTTTTCGGGATATGAGATGATGGAAAATGAGAACGGAGACGCAGTAGAGTACAGAAAACAGGCACCCGGCAGTGCTGTCATCCGGGTATCCGCAGAAAACGGCGATATCAAAATCCGGGAGAATGTTGCGCAAAGCACTTTGGAAGAAACAGTTGCAGAAACAAAATCTGTAGACGAAGAGGAGTGATTTCAATTTCATAAAGACGTAGAGACAGCTCCGGCAATCTAAAAAAAGGATTGTCGGAGCTGCTTGTATAAGTTGCCTGAAAAGATGTATACTCTTTTTGGCGAAAACGTGAATTTACAAAATGTCGTGAAAACAGAGGGCGGAGGGTACCATGGATTACAGGAAAACAGCACAGCAAATCTGTGACAACATAGGCGGCGGGGAAAACATCATCAGCGCTGCGCACTGTGCGACGCGGCTGCGTCTGGTCATCGGAGACGATGACAAGTGCAGCAAGGAAGCAATCGAAGCAATCGACGGTGTGAAGGGAGTCTTTTTCGCGTCCGGACAGCTGCAGATTATTTTCGGGACAGGAACGGTCAACAAGGTTTACGACGAATTTATCCAGATCGCGGGCATCAGCGCATCTTCCAGGGAAGAAGTCCGACAGGCAGCAAGCACAAAGACGAGCCTTTGGAGGCGTGCAGTAAAGACACTGGGAGATGTATTTATTCCGATCATTCCGGCAATCGTAGCGAGCGGTCTGCTGGTGGGGATTCTGGAAGGACTTTGTGAGGTTTATCCTGCAATGGAGCAGTCCGGTACATATACGATCCTTCACCTGTTTTCGAATGCGGCATTTGTTTTTCTGCCGATCCTGATCGCGATCAGCGCGGCAAAGGTATTTGGCGGAAATCTGTATCTTGGTGCAGTTATCGGTATGATCATGATCCATCCGTCACTGCAGAATGCTTATACTGTAGCAACAGAGGGTGTACAGCAGACACAGAGCGTCTTCTTCGGACTGTTCAAGATCGATATGGTCGGATATCAGGGACACGTCATTCCGGTTATCATCGCCGTATGGATTCTGGCAGTGATCGAGAAGAAGTTACATAAGATCGTTCCGGAAGTTCTTGACTTGTTCGTAACACCTCTGGTCAGCGTATTTGTAACAGGTTACCTTACATTATCAATTGTAGGACCGATCTTCGTATGGGCTGAAAATGCAATTCTCGGAGCAATCCAGTGGATGCTAACGCTTCCTCTCGGAATCGGAAGCCTGATCATGGGAGGTTTATATGCACCAACCGTAGTAACCGGTATTCATCAGATGTATACAGCCATTGACATCGGACAGCTTGCAAAATACGGTGTTACATACTGGCTTCCACTTGCAAGTGCAGCCAACGTAGCACAGGGAGCTGCAGCACTTGCAGTAGGTATTAAGTCTAAAGATAAGAAGATCAAATCTCTGGCGCTTCCATCATCACTCAGTGCATTTATGGGAATTACAGAGCCTGCAATCTTCGGTGTAAACTTAAGATTCTTCAAACCATTCATCGCCGGATGTATCGGTGGAGGATGTGGAGCATTATATGCATCACTGGTACATCTTGGAGCGAAAGGAACTGGTGTAACAGGTATCTTCGGTATCCTGCTCTGCCTGAATCAGCCGCTTCAGTACCTGATCGAGATGGTGATCGCAGTCGGTGTTGCATTCGTGATCTCATTCCTGATCTATAAGGATGCAGAACCAAAGGCAGCAACAGAGACAGCAGCAGTAGAAAATATTGAAACAGCAGACGCAGTAACAACAGACGCAACAACAGCAGACACAACAGCAGAGACAGCAGAAGAGACATTAACAAGTCCGGTAAACGGAACACAGATTCCATTATCCGAAGTAGCAGATGAGACATTTGCATCCGAGATGCTTGGAACAACCGTTGCGGTAGAGCCTGCAGATGGCAAGATTGTAGCTCCATGTGACGGAGAAGTTTCCAATATTTTTGAAACAGGCCATGCTGTATGTATCACAACAGAGTCCGGCGGTGAACTCTTGATCCATATCGGTATCGATACTGTGAAGATGGATGGAAAAGGATTTACAAAGAAAGTTTCTGATGGCGACAAAGTACATGCAGGAGATATTCTGGTAGAAGCGGACCTTGAGGAAATCAAGAATGCAGGATATCAGACGACAACAATGATGATTCTGACAAATACAGATGAATTCGGAAATGTAACAAAGGCAGAACCTGCTGAAGTTAAGACAACAAGTAAAGTTATGACACTTACAAAATAATGTGTATAGAAATAATGCTTATAGATAGATGGAGACGATTGATTTATGAACGCATTAACAAGAGATCTTGTAAAATTAGTAGAGACAGCAGAACAAAGCCAGAAAACCAGAGAAGAGTTATCCGTATCAGATAGAAAATTCCGTGAAAAACTACACCTGATGCCGCCGGTCGGCTGGCTGAATGATCCAAATGGACTCTGCCAGTTCCAGGGTATCTATCACGCGTTTTTCCAGTATTCGCCGTTTAATGCAGAAGGCGGTGTGAAGATGTGGGGTCACTATACCAGCAAGGATATGATTAAGTGGGAATATCAGGGTACCGCACTTTATCCAGATCAGCCATTTGACTGTCACGGAGTATATTCCGGATCCGCATTTATTGAAGATGGAAAAATGTATCTGTACTATACAGGAAATGTTAAATTAGAAGACGGGGAATATGATTACATCCGCACCGGACGTGAGGGCAATACCGTTCTGGTTATAACGGAAGACGGCAAGACGTTCGGAAAGAAAAAAGAACTGATGAGAAATTCAGATTATCCGGACGATCTGACCTGTCATGTAAGAGATCCAAAGGTATGGAAAGAAAATGGTACTTATTATATGGTACAGGGTGCAAGAACGAACGAAGATGTAGGTCAGGTACTTGTATTTGAATCTGAAGATAAAGTAAACTGGAAGTTCAGAAACCGGGTGGAATCCGAAAAGCCATTCGGGTATATGTGGGAATGCCCGGATTATTTCAAAATCGGAGATAAGAAACTTCTTTCCACGTCTGTTCAGGGACTGGAAGGTGGTATCTGGGAGGATCGTAATGTATATCAGTCCGGATACTTTGAGATAGAAGGAGATATTCTTGGAGAATACAAGTTGTCAGAGTATCATTTGTGGGATTATGGGTTTGATTATTATGCCCCGCAGAGTTTTGAGACGGAAGACGGAAGAAGAATCCACATCAGCTGGATGGGAATGCCGGACTGCGAAGAATACAGCAATCCGACCATTCAGACAGGATGGCAGCATTGCTTTACATTTCCAAGAGAAATCTTTGAAAAAGACGGTAAGATCTGTCAACGTCCGATAAGAGAACTAGAAGAGAAGAAACATCTGGTAAGTGATGTGAAAGGTATGCTGGCAGGAGAGGGATATACGGTATATGAAATGACGATTTCGGATATTACAAAGAACCGCTTTAAAGTTATCCTTTCAGAGAAGCTGATCCTGGATTATGCTGACGGAAAATTCCGGATGCATTTTACAGATCAGGATAAAACTTCGGTATCTTCAGGAAGAAGCATGAGATGTGTAGAAGTGGAAGAAGTGGAGAATCTGAAGATTCTGGCCGATACATCCTCTGTTGAAGTATTTGTAAATGATGGGGAATATGTATTTTCGACAAGATATTATCCGGAAGTTTATAAATTACAGGCAGAAGCTGTGGGAGCACAGATTACGTTGTCAGAAATTATGTAACGAAATATCAATCTGAGATACCAATAATAAAGAAGATCACCATATATCAAAAGAAAGAGTTTCAGTAGAGAAATTTTCAAAAGATATATGGTGATTTTTAATACCAATGTATGCAATAGAAGTTGCCAGTGGCAGGTTCTATGTATGCAAGAGATACAAATATTTTTCAAAATTAACGCCTTCGTTTACCGGAACATGTTCTTCTACAGAATCAATTAATGATTTTTCAAGAAAAGAACCTGCGGTCTGCATCATTTCCGTAAGGGAAATATCTCTGGCAAGTCCGCCTGTGATGCAGGAAGCAAAGAGATCACCCGTACCGGAATAACTTCCGTTGCAACAGGGATATGCCGAAAGAAAATGTGAAGAGCCATCTAGCAGGAGATTTCCAATCTTATGAACTCCGTCATCTGCAGTAAAATGAATACCAGTGACGAGGACCTTTTTTTCATGATCCTTTGTCAAAGTCTGCCCTGCATCCTTAAATCGTGAAATGAGCTGCTGTATAGACAGAGACGGATCCTGCAGGCTGTTATAATCTATATCCGTCAGCAGACAGAATTCGGTAAGGTTAGGAGTGATAACATCTGCACGTGCGACAAGTTCTTTCATAGCAGTCAGAAGCCCGGAAGTATACATATCATAGGTAACGCCATCGTCTCCCATTACAGGATCGACCAGAAGAAAGGTGTCTGCTGTCTGGAAAGTATCCAGAAAGTGCATGATCTGTTCAATCTGGCAGACACTGGCAACATAACCGGTATAGATTCCGGAAAAAGAAGTGCCTAGTTTCTTCCATTCCTGGCGGAAATAATCCATCTTATCGGTAAAATCATAACAGTAGTAGCTGGGGTATTCTGTTTGTGAACTTAAAATGGCGGTAGGGAGTGGACAGGCCTGGATTCCCATCGCAGATAATACGGAGATGGCAGCAGTCAGGGAACAGCGTCCAAGTCCGGACAGATCATTGATTACAGCAACTTTTTTTGTCATAAAGAAATCCTCATTTTCTAATGTATTGTAAATATGTAATAATTATACCATTATAAAAAGAAGAAAGAAACGGCCAGAGAAAAGGAAGACTTGCAGGCCACCAGAGCTTAAAAAATAATTTAAAAAAATTTGAAAAAGTTGTTGACAGATAGAAAACGTTGCGCTATAATTAATTTCGTTGCTGAGGTACATAAATAACTGAGGCAAACAAATATAATATGTGCGCGTAGCTCAGCTGGATAGAGCGTCTGGCTACGGACCAGAAGGTCGGGAGTTCGAATCTTCTCGCGCACGTACGAGAGACCCTTGTTTGACATTAAGTCGGACGAGGGTTTTTTGCTGTTCCGAAGCGGATGTTTCAATTCAGATGACCGGGACAGTATTGACATAATTTGGGCAACTGTGTTAAGGTTACATAGTAAATTTAATCAAGATTGTGTGAGGTGTCAGTCAGAAGGATTCAGAATAATTTGTGGAAAGAAGGATCTGACTGGTGAAAAGGGAAACAGGTGAGAATCCTGTACGAACTCGTCACCGTGTTTTGCAAGCAGAAGCTACAGATCCACTGGGAGAACCGGGAAGGGAGCAGATGTGTCAGAGCAATAAGCCGGGAGACCTGCCTTTCGCAGTACAGGAACGAAAAAGTTCAGGCCACGAGGAATTGGCAGTACGAAATGGATCACAGAACTGTATGTGGTATAATACAGTTTTATTTTCGTTGTCTTCGTTTTCTGACGGAGGCTTTTTTTGGCTATATATTCGGAAGGAGCTGACGGAGGCCGAGTTTTTTTGTATCTCGTGCATTGACAATCGGAAAATCAGGAGGTAAAAGAAATGAAAAAGAAACTGGTAGTTGTATTATTATCAGCAGCTATGTGTGTAGCAGCACTTGGCGGATGTGGTTCCAAAGCAGGTAGCAGTTCAGACAGCAGCAAGAAGACTGCAGAGAATTCATCAAAAGAGGACGATCAGAAAGCCGCAGATGAAGTAGCAAAGAAGATTGATGCCATCTATGTGCAGGAAAGAAACGACAAGACAGACGAGCAGTGTAAAGAAGCAAAAGAAGCATGGGATGCTCTGACAGATGCTCAGAAAGAACTGGTTGAAGGCGAAGAAGCTGATCCGGATTATTTCGGAAGAGATACCGGTGATGCATCCAAAGATGATCCGCGCAATGGTGATGAGATCGGTGAAAACGAACTCCTGGTTGTAAGCTTTGGTACTTCTTTCAATGACAGCCGTGTTGCTGATATCAAAGGTATTGAAGATGCACTGCAGGCTGCAAATCCGGACTGGTCTGTAAGAAGAGCATTCACAGCACAGATCATTATCAATCACATCCAGGCTCGTGATGATGAGCACATCGACAACGTGGAGCAGGCTCTGGAACGTGCCGTAAATAATGGCGTTAAAAATCTGGTTATTCAGCCTACACATCTGATGCATGGTGCAGAGTATGACGAACTGATGGATACCGTAGATGCATATAAAGATAAATTTGAATCTGTAAAAATTGCAGAACCACTTCTCGGTGAAGTCGGAGCGGATGAAACAGCGATCAATGAGGATAAAGCAGCTGTTGCAGAAGCAATTACAGCAGAAGCTGTAAAGACAGCTGGATTTGACAGCCTGGATGCGGCAAAAGAAGAGGGAACCGCATTTGTATTTATGGGACATGGAACTTCTCATACAGCAAAAGTTTCTTACAGCCAGATGCAGGCTCAGATGAAAGAGCTTGGTTATGAAAATGTATTTATCGGAACCGTTGAAGGCGAACCGGAAGAGACAGCATGCGAAGAAGTGATCAAAGCTGTATCTGCAGCAGGATACAAAAAAGTAATCCTTCGTCCGCTGATGGTTGTTGCAGGAGATCATGCAAACAACGATATGGCAGGCGATGATGACGATTCTTGGAAGAGCCAGTTTGAGGCATCCGGAAAATTTGACAGCATTGATACACAGATCGCAGGTCTGGGTGAGATCAAAGCAATCCAGGATCTCTACGTTGCTCATACAGCAGATGCTATAAACGAGTAATAAGTAATACATGAGGTGTACCTCGCAGCAGGAATGTCAGAGGTATTCTTGAAAAAAGAAGCAAAATAGAAGGACAGGAACAAAAATGAAGAAAAGAATCATTACATTAGCAGGATTAATGGCACTTAGCTGTGCACTGGCAGTTGGCTGCGGAAACAGCACAAGCCAGACAGAAACACAGAGTGCTGCACAGACAGAGGCAGCTTCTGAAACACAGGTACAGACCGAAGAAACACAGGAGGCGGAGAGTGCAGCAGAAACGACCGCAGACACAGAGGCAACAGAAGCCGCTGCAACACTGGAAGATGGAACTTACACGGCTGATTTTAATACAGACAGCAGTATGTTCCAGGTCAATGAAATGTATGATGGAAAAGGAACTCTGACCGTAAAAGACGGAAAGATGACCATTCATATCACGCTGCGTTCTACAAACATTGTAAATCTGTATCCGGGACTTGCAGAGGATGCACAGAAAGATGGAGCAGAACTGCTGCAGCCGGTTGTGGAAACCGTAGATTATAATGACGGTGAACCGGCAGAAGAAGTGAATGCATTTGATGTTCCTGTTCCGGCTATCGATGAGGAATTTGATCTGGCACTGATCGGAACAAAAGGAAAATGGTATGACCATAAAGTCAGCGTTTCCAATCCGGTAAAAGCAGAAGAATAAAAAATATCAGATTTTGCGAAAAGCTGCTGCGATATGTATCTACATATTTTGCAGCAGCTTTTTATCTTGAAAAGGAGAAATCATGACAGCAGAGGAACTAAATTTAAAAGACGGTGAATACACCGCAGAAGTTACGATGGAAGGCGGAAGCGGAAGAGCAACGATCGATTCTCCGACTGACATTTCGGTAAAAGATGGAAAAGTAACAGCTGAGATTAAATGGAGCAGTTCACATTATGACTATATGCTGGTTGACGGTGAAAAATTTCTTCCGGTCAATACGGAAGGAAATTCTGTTTTTGAGGTTCCGGTTGCAGAATTTGATAAACCGATGACGGTAATGGCAGATACGACTGCGATGAGTGTACCGCATGAAATCGAATATACGCTGACCTTTGCATCAGACACCGTGACAGCGTCCGGCTCCGGATCAGGTATGAGTGGATCGGTAAATATCGCATTATGGATTGCAGTTGCAGTGGCTGTGTTCATACCGGCTGTTACCAGGATGAGACGAAAGGAAAAGAAATGAAGAAAATAATGGGGGTACTCGGTGTTGTATTCTGCCTAATGCTGGCAGGCTGTGCATCGCAAAAACAGGATACGATTGAAAAGCGAAATACTGATATCAGCAAGGATCTGACATACGACCACAGCATGGAACTGGAGTACGCAAAGATGTTTGCGGTGGATTATTATCAGAATGATTATGCACTTGTCACGATCGCAGATGACGGGAAATATCTGATCGTACCGGAAGGAGAATCTGTGCCGGAAGATATGGATAAGGATATCACGGTGCTGCAGCAGCCGATCCAGAATATTTATCTGGCGGCTTCGGCGGCGATGGATATGTTTGTGGCGACAGATGCACTGGATGCGGTTCGATTCAGCTCGCTGAAAGCAGATGGCTGGTACATAGAAGAGGCGAAAAAAGCCATGGAAGATGGGGATATTATTTATGCCGGGAAATATTCAGCCCCGGACTATGAGATGATATTGAATGAAAACTGTGGGCTTGCCATCGAGAATACCATGATTCTGCATACACCGGAAGTGAAAGAGCAGATGGAAAAATTTAATATTCCGGTTCTGGTCGATCATTCCAGCTATGAGACAAATCCGCTCGGACGTACTGAATGGGTCAAACTTTACGGGCTGCTGACCGGGCATGAAGATCAGGCAGAGCAGGCGTTTGATGCAGAAGCGAAAGCGTTTGAACAGGTGAGTGATCGGGATGCAACCGGAAAAACGGTGGCATTTTTCTATATTACGACAAATGGGGAAGCAAATGTGCGAAAAAGTGCGGATTATCTGCCGAAAATGATTGAACTTGCCGGCGGAAGCTATATTTTTGATGATCTAGGTGACGAGGAGGAAGCGACATCTACAGTTTCCCTTCAGATGGAAGAATTTTATGCCGGAGCAAAAGATGCAGACTATATTATTTATAATAGTACAATAGAAGGAGAATTGTCTTCCTTGCAGGATCTTCTGGCAAAAAGTCCGCTGCTTGAGAAATTCAAAGCGGTGAAAGAAGGACATGTATACTGCACGACCAAGAATCTCTATCAGTCAACAATGGAACTTGGGACAATCACATCCGATATTCGAAAAATGCTGACCGGAGACGATGCAGACCTGACTTATCTGTATAAGGTGGAGTGATACGATGAAAAAAAGCAGATATGGTGCTGCATTTATCATTCTTGCAGCTTTGTTATTTTTATTTTTGGTTTTGAATATATGCATCGGAAGTGTAAATATACCGGTTTCGGAGATACCGAAAATGCTGTGGGGAAATGGAGCGGATGAAACCTTTACGGATATTGTGATGGGAATCCGTTTTCCGAGAGCAATGGCAGCGGCAATCCTGGGCGGCGGGCTGGCATTGTCCGGATATCTTTTGCAGACTTTTTTTCATAATCCGATCGCCGGACCGTTTACACTTGGAATTTCCTCCGGAGCAAAACTGGTCGTGGCACTTGTCATGGTAGCTTCCCTTGGAAATGCCCTGCATTTAAGTTCCTGGGTGATGATCATGGCAGCTTTTGTTGGTTCCATGATCTGTATGGGATTTGTGATCCTGATGTCGAAAGTGACTGATCAGATGTCGATGCTGATCGTCAGCGGCGTTATGATCGGATATATCTGTTCTGCGATCACCGATTTTGTGGTAACATTTGCGGACGATGCCGATATTGTCAATCTGCATAACTGGTCAAAAGGAAGTTTTTCCGGGATTACCTGGGATAATGTAGTGATCATGGCGATCGTTGTCGGGATCACTTCAATCTGCGTTTTTCTGATGTCAAAGCCGATCAGTGCCTATCAGATGGGAGAATCTTATGCCCAGAATATGGGACTGAATGTACAGCTGTTTCGCATACTGCTCGTGCTGTTATCCAGTATTCTGTCAGCCTGTGTGACAGCCTTTGCAGGACCGGTATCCTTTGTCGGAATTGCTGTTCCGCATCTGGTTAAAAATTTATTCGGCACCGCAAAACCAATCATCATGATACCCGCGTGTTTCCTTGGCGGATCTGTGTTCTGCCTGCTCTGTGACCTCTTGGCAAGAATTATGTTTGCTCCGACAGAACTTTCCATCAGTACGATCACAGCGGTATTTGGGGCACCGGTGGTAATCTATATTATGATTCACAGAAAAAAAGAAAAAGTGTGAAATCAGGAATCATGGAACAGTTCATGCAATGCATAAGGTATATCTTGCAGCAAGAATGTCAGAAATATTTTTGAATTTTTGATTTAGAAAAGGCGGAATAGCATATGGAAGAATATTATTTTTATACGGAAGGTCTGACCGTCGGCTATCACGGCGTTCCGCTCATAAAAAATATCAAGATCAGTCTGAAAAAGGGAGAAATCCTGACGTTGATCGGACCGAACGGAGCGGGAAAAACGACGATCCTGAGAAGCATCATAAAACAGCTGAAACCGCTTGGCGGAGTCGTTGTGCTGGATGGAAAAGAGACGGAACAAATCAGCGGAAAAGAGCTTTCCAGAAAACTTTCGGTTGTGCTGACAGAACGGGTAAGACCGGAAATGATGACCTGCAAAGAAGTGGTTGCGACCGGACGTTATCCATATACCGGGAAGTTCGGCGTACTCTCAAAAGAAGACTGGAAACTGGTAGATGAGGCAATGGAACTGGTGCACATCCACGAGCTTGCTGACCGTGATTTTTCAAAAACGAGTGACGGCCAGAAACAGCGGGTAATGCTGGCGAGAGCAATCTGCCAGCAGCCGGATATCATCATTCTGGATGAGCCGACCTCTTTTCTGGATATCCGCTATAAGCTGGAATTTTTATCCATTATCCAGAATATGTCCAGGGAACGAAATCTTTCCGTAATCATGTCCTTGCATGAACTGGACCTGGCAGGACGTATTTCCGATAAAATAGCCTGCGTCAGAGGAGACAAAGTAGATCGATTTGGAACACCGGAAGAAATTTTTACGCAGGGCTACATCCCACAGCTTTATCAGATGACAACAGGTTCTTATGATGAACGCACCGGAGATCTCGAACTTCCGAAAATAGAAGGAGAGCCGAAAGTTTTTGTGATCGCAGGAAACGGAACCGGTACAGCAGTCTTTCGAAAATTACAGAGAGAGCGAGTGCCGTTTGTGACGGGGATTCTGTGGGAAAACGATCTAGATTATCCCGCGGCAAAAGCACTGGCGACAGAAGTGATCTCCGTGAAACCATTTGGCAGGATTGAAGAAAAAGAAATACAGAAAGCAAAAGAATGGATCAAGAAGTGCGAGAAAGTGATCTGTACGCTGGATGTAGAAAAAAGCGGGGAGTTTGCAAAGCCGTTGAGCGGGCTTTTTGAGATGTGCAAATGAACAATTCCCAAGAAGGCACTTTTACGTGCCCTTCGGGGAATTCGTTCATTTGCACATTCAAATCTCCACCGCCGCTTTCATCTCTTTCACATATTTTTCGACTTCCGGAATACATTCTTTTCCGTACTTCGCCACAATTTTTACAATCGCAGATCCTACGATGGCTCCGTCTGATACGGATGCCATTTTTTTTGCCTGTTCCGGGGTGGAGATACCGAATCCGATGGCAGCCGGGATATCATTTACTTCTTTCACCATTTCTACCATTTTTGCAACATCCGTTTTAATCTCACTTCGAACGCCAGTTACACCAAGTGAAGATACACAGTAGACAAATCCTTTCGCTTCTTTTGCAATCATACGGATGCGTTCGTGGGAGGTCGGTGCGATCAGGGAGATCAGGTCGATGCCGTATGATTCGCAGACACCGGAAAGCTCCTCTTTTTCTTCATAAGGAAGATCCGGAACGATGATTCCATCAATGCCGCATTCTACGCAGCGTTTCATGAAGCGTTCTTTTCCGTAGGTATAGACTGGGTTGATATAGGTCATAAACACCATCGGAATTTTTACTCTCTGGCGGGCTTCTTTTACCATATCAAACAATTTATCGGTGGTGCATCCTGCAGCGAGTGCTCTCTGGCTTGCTTCCTGGATGACCGGGCCTTCGGCGATCGGATCGGAAAACGGGATACCGATCTCGATCAGGTCGGCACCGGCTTTTTCCATGGCGATCAGCAGATTTTTTGTGGTTTCAAGGTCTGGATCCCCACCTGTTACAAAAGGGATAAATGCTTTTTTATTTTCGAATGCCTTATATATATTACTCATAGATATCCACTCCTCTGTATCGTGCAATGGCAGCCACGTCTTTGTCGCCGCGTCCTGAAATAGTAATTACGATGATCTTATCTTTATCCATAGTCGGTGCCAGTTTCATTGCGTAGGCAACGGCGTGAGAACTCTCGATCGCCGGAATGATTCCCTCGGTGCGGGAAAGATATTCAAATGCATTAACGGCTTCTTCATCGGTGATGGAAACGTACTGTGCACGGCCTTCTTTTGCAAGCATCGCATGTTCCGGGCCGATTCCAGGGTAGTCAAGTCCGGCAGAAATAGAATAAACTGGTGCAATCTGACCGTATTCGTCCTGGCAGAATAAAGATTTCATGCCATGGAAAATACCGGTGCTTCCTTTGGCGATCGTGGCGGCATGTTTCGGGGTATCAATGCCAAGTCCGGCTGCTTCGCAGCCGATCAGGGCGACTTCTTTATCAGGGATGAATTCATAAAAAGTACCGATGGCATTGCTTCCGCCTCCGACGCAGGCAATCACGGCATCCGGCAGACGGCCTTCTTTTTCTATCAGCTGTTCTTTGATTTCTTCTCCGATAATTTTCTGGAAATCACGGACAATTGTCGGGAATGGATGAGGTCCCATGACAGAACCAAGTACATAAAGCGTGTCATCCATACGTTTGCTCCATTCACGCATTGTTTCATTTACGGCATCTTTTAAAGTCATTGTGCCGCTTGTGACAGCGTGTACTTTTGCACCGAGCAGTTCCATACGAAATACATTCAGTGCCTGACGGTCGGTATCTTCTTTGCCCATGAAGATCTCACATTCCAGTCCCATCAGAGCAGCAGCGGTAGCAGTTGCAACACCGTGCTGTCCGGCACCGGTTTCTGCGATGACACGGGTTTTGCCCATTTTTTTTGCCAGAAGAACCTG
>ERZ780139.2076-NODE-2076-length-15721-cov-18.132708_pt1 | contig 15721 bp, 6 predicted proteins | sample MGYA00511476_ERZ780139 | MGnify/ENA primary metagenome ERZ780139 (study PRJEB29588, sample SAMEA2158190) | human gut metagenome | biome: human gut; feature: human-associated habitat; material: faeces | place: Denmark | collected 2008/2010 ... | reverse complement strand
TGGCAAAAGTCAAGTCATCTTCTACTATCAGAATGGAATGTGGCATCTTTATGTGGTTTTTATTCGTGCAAAAATAAGCTTTTTTCACGGTGTACCGAAACACGGACTCTATTTCTAATACCTTTTAACTTAACAGGGCTTAATTCTTCATGCTTCATTCGGTATTTCGATCTGCTTTTTTGCTTCGTCAATTACTTTTTCTATTTCTTCTATTATAAAGTTTGTTTTCTCTATCGCTTCTTCACCGATTTCGGTTGTCCCTCGTCTTTGTTCCATCCATGTCAGTGCAGGAATGCAACGGGTAGCTCCCAGCATGGTGAACAGTGGCAACAGTTTATGAGCTATTGCCGTGATGTCTTCCATATTCTTTTTCGCCAATGCTTCTTCCATACACTCTCGGTTCTTTTTTGTTTCGCTGATGAAGGTACGGAGTATTTCTGAGGCTGCTTCCGGATCATCTTCCGAGAAGGCGGTCAGGGCGGAGAAATCCAACGTCTCTTGTTGGGGATGATTTTCTTTGGCCGGTGCTATATGGGGAGTCGGATTTCCTGTGGCGGGTACATCCTTTCCTGTGACCTGGAAGATGGCTGTAAACAATTCGTTTATGGTGAAAGGTTTGTGCAGGCAACCGGCAAAGCCATGTGAACAGAAATAATTTTCGTCCATATCGCTACGGGCGGTCAGGGCGATCACCGGCAGGGTTTGCACCCATGATGTGTCCAGCGTGCGGATGGCTTTCAATAAGTCGAATCCGTTCATGGCAGGCATTTGTATGTCGGTGAGTAAGACGTCGAAGCGCTTTTCTTTCAATTGGTTGAGGAGCTCTTCGGGATGATGGCAGCAGGTCACAGTCACTCCGGGGCGTTCCAGCATGGCGGTGGTAAGCTGTAACTGTATGCGGTCGTCGTCAATTAAAATCAGGTGAATCGGCTCACTGTCTTCGCGTGGAGTGTCTGTTTGCCGGATCCCGGTTGCGTCAGGGGAAGCAGGAGTATGTTCTGCTCCCGGTCCGGAAAGATTTTCATCCGGATGGGAAGGACCCTCAGGCAAAGGCAGATATACATGGAAGCAGCTGCCTTTGTCTTGTTCGCTTTCTATCTTGATATCCCCTTCGAGCAGAAGCACCAGTTTACGGGTGATGGCCAGTCCCAAGCCGAATCCTTCTTGTCCTTGTGCATTATGGAGCCGGGTGAATTCCTGAAAGATACGTTGTTGCTCTTCTTGGCTGATACCGCATCCTGTGTCACTGATACTGAAATGCAATTGGCCGTTTTCCAATGCTGCCCGCAGGGTGATGCCTCCTTCTTTAGTGAATTTCAGTGCATTGGATAGCAGATTCTCCGCTATTTGGCGGATACGGAACGGGTCTCCTATGTATACGCGGTTCAATGATTCGTTGCAATGATAGTTCAGTTCCAGCTGTTTGGAGTCTGCCATCGGTTTGAAGCTAATATAAATGGTGTCGAACAGTTGGTGGGGGTTGAACGATACCTGGTTGACGTCCATTTTATGTGCATCCAGCCGGTGGTAATCCAGCAGGGATTTGACCAGGCTGAGCAGGTGATTGGCTGAACTCTGCATATTGTTCAGATAGAAACGCTGGCGTTCTTCGGTAGTGATCCGCTCCAGCAGGTCGGTATAGCCCAAGATGGAACCCACGGGAGCTTTGATATCGTGGGTGATGGTCAGCATTAGTTTTTCACGCGCCGCCAATAAGTCTTCGGCGCGACGTTTGGCTTTTTCCAGTTCTCGGCGGTAGTGGTTGCTGCGAGTGATGTCTCTCCATATCAGGACCAGAAAGAAAATAGCCAGAACCACAGCGACAATGGCGATTCCCGCCACTGTGCGGATAGAGCTTTGGCGAATATATTCCTCTTGTATATGTTTGTTTTGGGCCAAAGCTTGCTCTTCCTCCTCTATAGTACTTAATAGCTGATTGACTTTCTGACTTAGTTTCAAGCCGCTGAGGCGCAGGGACTGGGTGCGGCGATTGACCATTTCCATACGTTCTTGTTGGGTATCGGTTACTCGGCTCTGTATGTTTTTCAACATGGTGACCACAGTATCTGCCGGACTGTATGCCTCGGTCAGCGTATCGGTATATTCTTCCTGAATCACATTGTTGACCTGTGTGGAATCTGCTTTTCCGGGCGAGAACACTTCTCCCAAACGTTTGAAGAAGCTTTTGGGCTTTTTACGAATAATATAAGAATTGGTGTGTGTGATTACTTTTTTTCGTACATGGGGAAGGCTGAGCAAGGAATCTTGCTGGGCGATCAGTTCGTCTATATGCTGTTTGTAAAGTATATCTGTCCCACCGTCCTGAATTGCTTTCAGCAGGTTGCGCATATTCCGTTCTTTATCCATGAAAAGCATTCCTACGGTATCCAGTCGCGCCAGTTGTATGCTGTCTGTCAGCAACGTGCGTAGGGAGTCAAGTGCCGTGGTGGCTTGTTTCATGGCTCGTTGGTATCGGTAGTATTGTTCTATTTGTCCCGTACTGAGTGATTGTCCGATGACTTCCGCCTGATAGAGCTGGCCGATAATTTGGTTGGTGACATGGCGCCGTTGGCTCAGGATGGCTTCATCATCACCGGTTCCGGACAGTGACTTCATTTCTTGATAGATATATCCGATAGATATAAAGAGCAGTGCAGTCAGCAGAATATAGCCGAATGCAACTTTCAGCTTGGTGGAACGGTTGGGCAGGCTCATGGTGGTTTTATTTTTATTTCGTATCACGGTTAAAGCGCAGGTAATAGAGTATTCCGGCTGTAGTCAGTCCGAAAGGAAATGCCATCCATATTCCTATGATTCCCCAATCCATGATGAAACCGAAAAAATAGCCGGCCGGCAGGGAGATAAGGAAATAGGCGATGAATGCGATATACATCATGGGTTTCACATCTGCGATTCCACGAAGGGCATTGGCGAAATTTATCTGTAATCCATCACCAAACTGGTAGATGATGAACGGAATGATAAGTTGTGCTACCATTACGCTGACCGCCGGACTGTCGCTGAACCATCCTCCCAGTTCGTTACGCAGCAGGAAGATGGGCAGGGCGCCTATCAGTGCGATGAGCAGCATGATATGGAATCCGGCGTATGCAGAGCGCCTGACGTTCATCCGGTCATTCTGTCCGCGGAAGTTGCTAACCCGCACGGCAACGGCTGCTCCCATGCCATAATACATCATAAAGCAGATTTGGGAAATGGCGAGCATCACTTGGTGGGCCGCCAGAGCAGTAGTCCCGATCCATCCCACCATAATGGCACTGAGACTGAACGAAGCAGTTTCCATTCCCATCTGCATGGCAATGGGCCATCCCAGTTTGTTCAGGTGCAGGAAGTCTGCCCGGTTGAGCGTATTGTGTAGAAAGCCTTCTTTATAAATATGATAACGTCGGGTACAGAAAAAAATGACGGCGAACACGATCACCATCATGATACGGGAGGCCAATGTGGAAATTCCCGCTCCCAGCAATCCCATTTCGGGCATTCCCAGTTTACCGTAAATCAGAATATAGTTGCCGATAATGTTCATTACATTTCCTGTCAATAAGATCCACATGGAAACGCGGGTATCGGTTATGCCGTCGGCAAATTGCTTGAAACCGTTGAAAAGCAGTACAAACAACAAGGATATCAGTAAAACGATGAAGTAGGGACGCATTAAAGGCAGCAGTTCTTCGGGTTGCCCCAGTCGGTGGATATTCAGATAAAGTATCCACATGATGAGTGTGAGCAATACGGCCAGCAGTGTGTTGGCAAACAGGCTGTTCTTCAGCATTCGTCCCACTACATGGGTTTCTCCTCGTCCGAACAGACTCCCTACGATAGGAGTCAGCCCGTATGAGAATCCGGTAGCGAAAATAATGGCCAAAGTAAACATATTGTTGACAAAACTGGCGGCGGCTAATTCATTCGTGCTGTGATGGCCTATCATCAATGTATCGGCAAAACCCAAAATGATGACACCTATCTGGCCGATAACGATAGGGATACCTAAAGTGAAAAGTGCTTTGTAATGTTGCATGGTTAATAAATTGCTAATGTGCCAATATGCTAATTTGCCAACTGGCTGTGCTGTGTTCCGCATGGCGCAGCCAGTTGGCAAATTAGCATATTATCAGGTCGGCAAATTACTTTTATAGTAGAGTGTGGAACAATTTTCTCGCACAAATGTTTTTTGTGCAGCTTCTTTTATCTGGCCGGCAGTGACCGAGCGATATTTGTTTACTTCATTGTTAATATCTTCCGCTTTGCCGGTCAGTTCAAAATAAGCCAGATTGGTAGCCACATTCAGGTAATTCAGGTTATTGAATATCTGTTCACTTTCATAGCGGTTCTTTACTTTTTCCAGCTCGTCTTCATCCACACTTTCTTCCGTCAATGCCTTCAGTTCCTGCCATACGGCAGCTTCGGCAGCTTCCAGCGTGACGCCTGGGGCGGGTTTGCCGGTGATATGGAACAATCCCTCGTCAATGCTGCCCGATATATAGGCGTCGATACTGTTGAATACCTGTTTCTCTTGTACCAGATGCTGCACCAGACGGCAGGAACGTCCGCTGCTCAGCAAGTCGCTTAGCATATCAAAAGCATAGTAGTCGGGATGGCGTCGTTCACAGATATGGAATGCCATAAAGAGCGCGTCTACAGGCACGTTCCGCTCTACTGTCAGTCGGCGTTCCTCCGTTTGCCGGGGTTCTGCCGGCAGTGAGCGGGGGGCTACGTTGCGGCGCGGGATAGGGCCGAACCACTTTTCAGCCAATGTCACTGTCTCTTCAAAAGTAATATGTCCCGTTACAGCCAGAATGGCGTTGTCCGGTGCATAATATTTAAAGAAAAAGGCTTTCACCTCTTCAAGGGTGGCATTGGCTATGTGGCTGATTTCTTTACCGATGGTAGGCCACTGGTACGGATGCACCTTATAAGCTAGGGCGCGTAGCAGATGTGAGGCGTCTCCGTATGGCTGGTTCAGGTTCCGCTGTTTGAACTCTTCGATTACCACTTGCCGTTGCACTTCCAGACTGCGCGGGTTAAAGTCGAGGGACAACATACGGTCACTCTCCAGCCAGAATCCGGTTTCCACATTCTGACGAGGGAGGGTGATGTAATAATTGGTTATGTCATTATTTGTCCATGCGTTGTTTTCGCCTCCGGCATTTTGTACCGGAGTGTCATAGTCGGGCACATGGATGGAGCCTCCGAACATCAGGTGCTCAAACAGATGGGCGAATCCGGTATGATCAGGATCTTCATCGCGTGCGCCCACATCGTACAATAGGTTCAGTGCCACCATCTGAGTCGTATTGTCCTCATTGTGTATCACACGCAGCCCGTTGGACAAGGTGTATCGGTTAATGTTAATCATCTGAGTCGCAAATTACTGAATACTTGCCTTGAGAATCCGGATATTCTCTATAGGGCGGTCTGCGCGGTTCGTTTTTGCTATTTCAATATTGTCCACTACTTCCATACCTTCGGTTACTTCACCGAATACGGTATAAGAACCGTCCAGGTGGGGAGCGCCGCCTATGGTGCTGTATGCTTTGATCTGTTCGGGGGTGAAGCGGAATTTCTCTTCTTTGTCCGCCAGCTCACGGGCTTGGGCTTCCAAGGTGTCCTGTAATTCCAGTAACCCGGCATTGTCTCCTGCCTTGCGCATCTTGTATATTTCCTTCATGTGCTGGCGTGCCAGACTGTCGAACAGAGCTTCTTCACGCTGTTCGTTTATTTTGTTCTCCATGCCCAGCAATTGCGGTTCGGTGAACTTGCGTCCGGTAACAATATAGAACTGGCAACCCGATGAAGCCTTTTCGGGGTTCACATCATCACCCTGGCGTGCTGCCGCCAATACTCCTTTCTTGTGGAAGAATTTCGGATTGAACTCAGCGGGAATGGTGTAACCCACATCACCGCTGCCCAGCATGGCAGTATCCGATGCGTTTTTGCTGTCCGGATCGCCAGCTTGGATCATGAATTGTTTGATAACCCGGTGGAACAATGTACTGTCATATACTCCTTCTTTTACCAGTTTGATAAAGTTATCACGATGTTTCGGCGTTTCATTATACAGGGCCACTGTGATATTTCCCATGGTGGTTTCCAGTTTTACCAAGGTACGCTTTTCATTTTCCATATGATGATTTGTTTGTCTTTTCGAGCCGGCGTTGCATGCAGTCAATGCAATGAAGGCCAGGCATATTAGTAAAATTTTGTTTGAAGTCATGAGCTATTTTTTATTTATCGGACAAAGATAGGAAATAAAATTGAGAGTAAGAGCGGAAAAGCGAAGAAAGGAAGGATAAAAAAAGGGAGAGAGCGGAGGAATACTTCAGACGCAGACGCGGCAGAACCAGGTCTTTTTTCCTCACAAACGTGCGTGTTCTTATAATTTGTAGAGAAGAAAAGTAAATGAGGCAGAGTGAGGGGAAGAGAAGCACCGGAAAGAGAAAAGACGAAAGAAAATAGATAAAAAGACCGGCGGCAAAACCGGAAGATGATAAAACTTGAAAAAAGAAAATTAAAAAAGTTTCTGAATAACATGGTTTGCATAAGTCTTGAAATTCGCATTGAATAGTAGTATGGCATCCATCGTTTCAGAGGGAAGTCTTTGATGAAGGATGCCGGATTTATATCATATTTGTAATATGCGCGCACGTGTGTGAGAAAAAGGAACTGCGTCTACGTTGGAAGTAGCTTCCGTCTTCTTGGAAATCTGTCGGCTTGTCCGTATTGTTCATATTATGGGAACAGACGGGAGAGCTGAAAGATTTAAATTTTGCGGGGGTAAGATTATAGATCTTTCCTAGTGGCAACAGGTAGTCCGTAAGTTCTTTTTTAATAAATTATGGGAAACAAAAGATAAAAGCTGCGTTCTTTCAACCATTATGCCGATAAAATTGTTTAAATTTGCAGGAATACTTGTACAGACACTCGATGAAGAAAAAATATGTTCGTTGGACATTGTGGACGATAGCATCTCCGTTCATTCTGTTCATCATTTTATGTATATTGATTTATTTGCCACCTATTCAGAATTTTCTGGTGGACAAAGCTGCTGTATATGCCTCGGAAGCTACTGGTATGAATATCTCCGTGGGACGTATCTCTTTGTCTTTTCCGTTGAATCTGGTGGTGACCAATGTAGATGCTGCTTCCCCGCATAATGATACGTTGCTCAGTGTACGCCGCCTGCAAGTGAATGTGCAGTTGCTGCCACTGCTGAAAAAGCAGGTGGAAGTGGATGGCATATCCCTGCAAGGAGCCACAGTGAATTCTAATGACTTGATACATGGCATGAAGTTGAACGGTACTTTGGGGGAATTGTTCATTTCCAGTCATGGAGTGGCACTGGACCCCGAAACTGCCATCGTTAACAAAGTCTTGTTGAAAGATACGGATTTATCTCTTTGCCTGAATGACACCGCTGCGGCCGATACGGCTGCAAGCGACACCACCTATTGGAAAATAATATTGCAGGATATTGATTTACAGAATGTATCCTTTGCGCTGGATATGCCTTTGGACAGCTTGTCATTGGCGGCTTCGCTGGATAATGCCATACTGCGCGATGGGCTGATAGACTTGCATAAATCGGCCTATTCGCTGCAAACGTTTCGGATAGAGAACGGACGTGTGCGTTACGATAACGGGAAGCCGCTGGCTGCCGACAGCCTGTCCTCCGGACTGGACCCCTCCCATATTGCACTGACGGATATCGGTGTGAAACTGGATTCCCTATACTACGGAGGTAGGAATATGAAAGCCATAATCAGCCAGTTTGTGCTGAAAGAGCGTTCGGGAGTGGAAATCGTTTCTGCCACAGGGCGGATGGTTTCCAATGACAAGGTGCTGCGTGTGCCTTCATTGAAACTGGAAACCCGGGATTCTTATCTGGAACTGAACGCTGCGATGGATTGGAATGCCTTGGATTTTAAGGATGAAGGCTTGGTGTCCGCACGGCTGATGGCTGATATAGGAAAGCCGGATGTGGTGAGATTCATGGGAAGTATGGATGAAAAGTTTATCCGGCAGTATCCTTCCGAACCCTTGCGCATCCGTACAGGGATCGACGGTGATTTGAACAAGCTGAAACTGACTACGCTGACTGCCGAGCTGCCCGGTGCATTGGGATTGTTCGCCCGGGGGGAGCTAACCCATCTGACAGACAGTCTGCTGCGCGGGGGGGATATCACTTTGGAAGCTGAAACCAAGGATTTGAAGTTTGTTTCCACGTTGGCTGAAGGAATAGAAATTCCATACGGAACGCGCTTGGAAGGCAAATTTACGATGGCGGGCACTAAAATGGGCACGGACCTGCTGCTGATGCAGCCCGAAGCCCAGGCGGTGGTTGCGGCCGATACTATTCCTATAACGGTTTATAATGACAGCATCTCCGTAGCGGATGATTTCAAGATGGAACGGGCAGCCCGTCTGTTTGCCAAATACGACTTGTCGCGTGACAGGTATGAGGCAGACTTGGCTGTCAATCATTTTGACCTGCACCAGTTTATGCCTGCCGATTCTTTGTACACCTTGTCCACCCGTCTGAAAGTGGAGGGGGAAGGTTTTGACTTTTTTTCTCCCCGTACTTATTTCAATGCGGAGGGCGGCATAGACCGTTTCCATTATGGCAGTTATCATCTGACAGGAATTTCATTGGCTGCCGGACTGGAGAAATCGAAGGTGCATGCTTCACTGGCAGTGAAAAACTGGACCATGGATATCAAGGCGCATTTGGATGGTATCTTGAAACCTCATGATGTTTCGGGCGACTTGAAAATGGATGTGGCTCATTTGGATTGGCAGGCGCTTCATCTGATGGATACCCGTTTTCAGACCTCCCAGCACCTGGGGGTCCGTTTCAGCAGTGACCTCAGAAAAAGGTATGTCGTAGAGGCCGAGATGACGAATGCCACGATTGTCACTGCCAAACGCACTTCCCATTCCAAGGACCTGTTTGCTGGATTCAGCACTTCCAGAGATTCCACTTTTGCTTATCTGCGTGCGGGGGATCTTGATTTGAGTCTGGAAGGAGCAGGGCACATGGAATACATTTCCGGCAGGGCGGATTTGCTGATGAAGAAACTGGCGGAACAATGGGAAAGCAAACATATTGAACAGGAGGAGCTTCGGGAATTTCTTCCGGGACTATGTCTGAAAATATCTTCCGGTCCCGATAATCCGATAGCCAATTATCTGTCAATGATGGGGTTGTCATACAGTCGTCTCTTTATGGATGTGGATTCATCTCCGGCAGAGGGATTGAACGGGGAGGCTTATTTATATGGATTGCGTACAGACAGCCTGACTTTGGATACCATCTATTTGGATGTACAGCAGGACCTGAATGGCATAAATATGTTGAGCGGAGTGGTGAACGGACCCAAACCGGGACAGGAGGCGTTTGATGTGACGCTGGAGGGAAATGTGGGAAACAACAGTGCCCAGTTGTTGGTTCAATACCTGAATGCCCGTAAAGAACAGGGAGTATATATGGGCGTGATGGCCGACCTGCGCCGCCACGGCATACGCATGAAGGTTTTTCCAGAGCATCCCACGTTGGTATACCGTCCTTTTACCGTGAATAAAAATAACTATATTTATCTGGCTGACAACGGGCGGATTCATGCAAATCTGGATTTGCATGACGAGCAGGGGACCGGACTCAGTTTCTATACCAATCGGGAAGATACCATAGCCAAACAGGATATGACGGTGGAGCTTTCACGCATCAATCTGAAAGAATTCCGGCGTATCCTTCCCTATATGCCTGATATGGAAGGATGGATCGGAGCAGAAGCGCATTATATAGATTCCGGTCCGTATATGATGGTGAGCAGTGATTTGCGTATAGATGAATTCAAATATGAAGGCAGTGCGTTGGGAAATTGGGAACTGGGTGGTGTGTATCTGCCCGGTGAGGCAAAGGATCATCATCTGGATGCCTATATACGCCATGATGGTGAGGAGATAGCTCATTTGGGAGGTATCTATCTGCCCGCGGAGGAAGGAACGGGAAGCCTGAGCGCGGATATAGCCTTCGAACATTTTCCGCTGAATGTCGCCAATCCGTTTGTGCCCGACCGCATGGTGGAACTGGACGGGGATATTGATGGAACATTGTCCATGAAAGGTGATCCGGCCAAACCCTTGCTGAATGGGGAACTGGCATTGGATTCCGTGACTTTCTTCATGCCGGAGATGTCTGCCATGTTCCGTTTTGATAATGAACCGGTGCAGGTGGTGAACAGTAAGATGATGTTCAAGGAGTTCGATATATTCACCAAAGGCAAGACTCCTTTTACCATTAACGGCGAGGTGGATTTCTCGGATTTGGAACGGACGGCAGTGAACCTTAAAATGCATGCCGAGAATTATGAGTTGCTGAATGCTCCCCGTACCAAGCGGGCTATGGTTTACGGCAAGATGTATGTGGATTTTAACGCAACGCTGCGCGGTCCTGTGGAGGAACTGGTGATGCGGGGGAACATGAACATCTTGGGGAAGACCAATGTGACCTATGTCCTGAAAGACTCTCCCTTGACGGTGAACGACCGTTTGGGGGATATGGTGACTTTTGTCAATTTCAACGACACAACTTCGGTAGAGGAGTCCTCTGTCCAGCAAATCTCTTTGGGAGGGATGGATGTGGCCATGACCATGCATATAGACCAGGCGGTGCAGGCACGTGTGGATCTGGTGCCGGACGGCTCCAACTATATGTTGCTGGAAGGAGGCGGAGACTTGTCATTCCAGTACACTCCTCAGGGGGATATGTTGCTGACCGGGCGTTATTCCTTGATGAGCGGGGAGATGAAATACCAGATTCCGATTATTCCGCTGAAGACTTTTAATATTCAAAATGGCAGTTATGTGGAGTGGACGGGAAATATCATGAATCCGCAACTGAACATTACCGCGGCCGAAAGGGTCCGTGCTTCGGTGGGCGAGGATGGAAAGACTTCGCGTATCGTCGGGTTTGATGTAGGGATCGCTTTGAGCCAGAGTCTGGAGAATCTGGGGCTGGCGTTTACCCTTTCGGCTCCCGAGGATGCGTCTGTGCAAGACCAGCTGAATGCCATGTCGGTGGAGGAACGGGGAAAACTGGCTGTCACCATGCTGGTGACCGGAATGTATATGGCTGAAGGAAACTCTACGGGAGGATTTAATGTGAATAATGCCTTGAACTCATTCCTGCAGAGCGAAATCTCGAATATTGCCGGAAAAGCACTTGATATCAATGTGGGCATGGAAACGGTGGATGATGCCGATAGCGGCGGGAAACGCACGGATTATAATTTCCAGTTCGCCAAACGTTTCTGGAATAACCGCTTCCGTATAGTGGTAGGCGGTAAAGTGTCTACCGGAAGTACGGTACAGCAGGATGAAACCTTTATTGATAATGTATCCATAGAATACCGCTTGGACAACAGCGGTACCCGGTATGTCAAGCTCTTCCACGACAAGAACTATGAGAGTGTGCTGGAAGGTGAGATCATAGAGACCGGTGTGGGTATTGTGCTTCGCAAGAAGATGAGTCACCTGGGCGAACTGTTTATTTTCAAGTCTAAGAAGAAAAAATGATTGTTGGAGATATGGAGAGAAAACATAACATAAACCTGCTTCTATTATCGGTATTGTTGCTGATGACAGCTGCCTGCTCTACTACCAGGAATTTGCCGGAAGACGAAACGCTATATGTCGGTGTGAAAAATATGGAGATTCTGAATGAAGACAAGACCCCTGCCGGTGTCCAGACCTTGGAAGAGGTGGAGGCTGCTTTGTCTTATCCTCCCAATAATGCCATTTTGGGAAGCAACTCCTTGCGTTTTCCCATTCCTTTCGGTTTGTGGATATACAATGATTTTGTGAAATACCAGGATAAAAAGGGGGTGGGGCATTGGATCTTCAACAAGCTGGGGTCTACTCCGGTGTATTTGTCTACGGTGAATCCGGAAACCCGTGTGAAGGTGGCCACCAATCTGTTGCATGATTATGGCTTTTTCAATGGTGCTGTGACTTATTCTGTAGACTCGTTGAAGAATCCTCGGAAAGCCAAGTTAAGTTATAAGATTGATATGGCGAACCCTTATTATCTGGACTCTGTCATGTATCTGAAATATCCTCCTCGCGCCGATAGTCTGATCAGGGCTGCTTATGACCAGAGGGTATTGCATAAAGGAGATAATTTCAGTGTGTTGAAACTGGAGGAGGAGCGCCAGCGGCTGAGTACCCTTTTCCGTAACAATGGTTATTATTATTTCCGTCCCGAATTCATTACTTTCCGTGCGGATACCTTGCGCAAACCGGGAATGGTCAGTTTGCAGGTTGTCCCGAAAGCTGGAGTGCCTGCCGATGCGAAAAGACCTTATTATATAGGGAATACTTCTGTTTATCTTACCGGATATAAAGGAGAGGAACCTACTGATTCCATCGTCTTTCCGGGAATGACTTTACACTATAGCGGTAAGAAACCCGGTATCCGCCCCGGAGTATTGGCTAAGCGCTTCTTTTACCAGAAAGGGCAGCTTTATTCTCAGGCCCGTCAGAATTTCACGCAGGAAGCCTTGGCGCGTTTGGGCATTTTCAAATTTGCCGAGTTCCGCTATGCCCCGCAAGATACATTGCCGGGGTGTGATACGCTGAATGTGCGGATGAATGCTACATTCGATTTGCCGTATGACGGAGAACTGGAATTCAATGTGACTACCAAAAGTACGGATCAGACTGGTCCCGGAGCGATTTTCAGCCTCTCGCGGAAGAATTTCATGCGTACAGCCGCCACGCTTTCTTTCCAGTTGAAAGGGTCATACGAATGGCAGACCAATTCTACGGCGGACGGGAACAGTTCTAAATTGAACTCATACGAGTTGGGGACTTCTTTTTCATTGGAGTATCCTCGCCTGGTGTTGCCGTGGATGAGTAAAAAAATGATGAGCTCGCGATTTCCGCAGCATACCTCATTCAAGTTGTATGCCAGTCAGTTGAACCGTGCCCGCTTCTTTAAAATGCTTTCTTTCGGTGGAACGGTGTCATATGATTTCCAGCCTTCGCGGGTATGGAAACATACTGTGACTCCTTTCAGACTGGCATTTAATACGTTGCAGCATACTACTACACGTTTTGATACGATAGTGGACAAGAACCGGAGCTTGAAAATCAGTTTGGGAAATCAGTTTATTCCAGCTATGAGTTATACGTTTACGTATGATAACGCCCCGTTGAAGAAACGCAATAATTTATGGTGGGAAACTTCCTTTACTTCGGCAGGTAATCTGACTTCGTTGGTGTATGCTGCTTTTGGGAAGGGATTCAAGGAAACAGATAAGAAGTTATTAAACAGTCCTTATGCGCAATTCCTGAAAATGACATCCGAAGTGCGTTGTTTGTTTAAAGTCGGAGAGAAACAGCATATAGCCACTCGTTTGATGGGGGGAATTTTGTATGCATATGGGAACCAGACTGTAGCGCCTTACAGCGAGCAGTTCTATATTGGGGGAGCTAACAGTATCCGTGCGTTTACAGTGCGCTCTATCGGCCCCGGTTCTTATCGTCCCGAAGATAAACAGTATGGTTATCTGGATGAAACCGGAGATGTGAAGCTGGAAGCGAATGTGGAATACCGTTTCCCTATCCTGGGTGATTTGTACGGGGCAGCTTTTCTGGATGCGGGAAATGTGTGGCTACTGCGTGAACAAAAGAATGAGGAAGGTGAGAATATACGTCCCGGCGGTTTGCTTACTCTTCGTAATTTTGCTAAAAGTATAGCTTTGGGTACTGGGGTGGGATTGCGTTATGACCTTACTTTCCTGGTGATCCGCCTGGATCTGGGTATTGCTCTTCATGATCCGTATGATACCGGCAAGAAAGGATATTATAATATTCCTAAGTTTAAGGATGGACTGGGATTGCACTTTGCCATCGGCTATCCTTTCTAGAAATAGGGCTTGATTTGCGTCAAAAGGAGGGAAATGATTGATTTATGCTCGAATTTGAATGGAATGTAGCTTTTTTCCTCCGTATTATTTTGTAGCTTTGTACCATCAAATATTCAATTTTAAATAAATAAACTATGAAACCAACTTTATTTTTATTGGCGGCTGGTATGGGCAGCCGTTACGGAGGATTGAAGCAATTGGATGGTCTGGGTCCTAACGGCGAAACTATTATGGATTATTCTATTTATGACGCTATCAACGCCGGCTTTGGAAAACTGGTCTTTGTTATCCGTAAAGATTTTGAACAAGATTTTCGTGAAAAGATTATTTCTAAATATGAAGGTCATATTCCTTGCGAACTGGTATTCCAGGCTTTAGACAATCTGCCGGAGGGTTTTACTTGTCCTGCGGAGCGTACAAAACCTTGGGGAACTAACCATGCTGTCATGATGGGAGCTGATGTGATACAGGAACCGTTTGCGGTGATCAATTGCGATGACTTCTATGGCCGTGACTCGTTCCAGGTAATGGGCAAGTTCCTTTCTGCACTGCCCGAAGGTGCTAAAAACACGTATGCTATGGTGGGCTTCCGTGTAGGAAATACATTGAGCGAGAGTGGAACGGTATCCCGCGGCATCTGTGGAACCAATGCGGATCATTTGTTGACTTCCGTGGTAGAACGTACCAAAATTCAGCGCATAGACGGAGAAGTGAAGTATATTGACGACAATGGCGAATGGACAGCTACCCCTGACACAACTCCGGTGAGCATGAACTTCTGGGGCTTTACCCCGTGGATTTTCGGCAAGCTGGAGGAGTATTTCGCGAACTTCCTCAAGGGGCTTGCGCCGGATGCGATCAAGGCCGAATGCCTGCTGCCGGTGTTTGTGGATGAGCTGATGCACAAGGGCGAATTGACCGTGCCGATGCTCACGACCGACGCCGTGTGGTTTGGCGTGACCTATAAGGAAGACAAGCCGTTTGTGCAGGCGGAACTCCGCAAGCTGCACGAAAGCGGCGTGTATCCGGCTTCGCTTCACGAATAATCGGCGAACAGGAAAAATCCCGTGCGGTCACCGGAAGGGCATCGCATGGGATTTTTGGTTTTGATAGGGAACGAGCATGAAATTCAATCTGACCAGGGAAGAGATGCACGATCACCTTAAGGTGAAGAAGGCGGCGCTGCTGTCCATCGCCATCAACGTGCTGGAAATCATCGCGGGCGTGGTGATGATGCTGCTCGTGCGCAAAGTGCTGCTCGGCGGGGTGGAAGAGAGCATCGTGCGGATGGTTTCGCTGATGTGTTTCACCATCGTCGGCTGGGGCGCGCTGACGGATATCGGCGCGTCGCTGACCAGCCTGCGCATGGTGCGCCGCACGCAGGAGCTTGAGGAAGCCTATGTGCAGCTCGAAGATCTCAACCGCGAGATGCGCGCCCAGCGCCATGACTTCATGAACCACATTCAGGTCGTATACAGCCTGATTGAGATGAACGAGCCGGGCGAGGCGATGGCCTATATGGACAAGATCTACGGCGACATGCAGCGCGTGAGCCGCATGATGCGCACGGCCTGTCCGGCAGTCAACGCGCTGATTCAGGCAAAGGTGGTCGAGGCCAGCCAGCGCGGCGCAGAGCTGAAGCTTTCCATTGCGGCGAAGTGGGATGATCCGCTGATGCCCGCGTGGGAAATCTGCCGCGTGCTGGCCAACCTGATCGACAATGCGCTGGACGCGGCGACGAGCGCCCAACTGCCCGAGGGCGAACAGCCGAC
>ERZ780139.2074-NODE-2074-length-15761-cov-2.742519_pt1 | contig 15761 bp, 8 predicted proteins | sample MGYA00511476_ERZ780139 | MGnify/ENA primary metagenome ERZ780139 (study PRJEB29588, sample SAMEA2158190) | human gut metagenome | biome: human gut; feature: human-associated habitat; material: faeces | place: Denmark | collected 2008/2010 ... | reverse complement strand
CTGGATGAACAGCTGGAGAAACCTTGTAATGTAGCAACCGCACAACAAAATAATAAAAATCTTTTCATACAATATATTTTATAAGTAAAGCAGATGGAGAGAGTATGAAACAGATTCTCTCTCCATCACAATTGCCAATTTTATATTTCCCGGATTTATTCGTAACCCGGATTATTCTGGTTATTCAAAGCCGGATTAGCCTGTAATTCTCCCAGTGGTATCGGGAAAAGTTCATGCTGGCCTTTGACGAATTTATCACCGGCTACATACTTGCCTTTCAGTGTTTTGTCCATATTTCCTTGGAAGAACTTCAGTGCGTCGCCCAAGATACCCCAACGTAACAGGTCATATTTGCGCTGACCTTCGAAAGCTAACTCGAAACCACGTTCCCAGTAAAGAGCTGTGCGGAACTTGCCGGCAGCGTCTCCATCCTGAATATATGGGAGATCATAAACTTGTGGAGCTTTCATCAGGCTGCTGTAGTTGGCATCGGTTATCGGAGTAGCTTTTGCGCGTTCACGTACCATATTCAGTAGTTTCCAGGCTTCCGGGGTGTTGCCTGTTTCATTATAAGCTTCGGCTGCCATCAATACAACGTCGGCGAAGCGAAGCGGACAATAGTTCACTCCTGTGTTGTTGGGATCTACAAAACCTCCGGGCATCCACTCTCTGCGCCATTTGCCGGGATACCAGTCAGTCAGTTTTGCGTTTTCAACCTTATCATGTTTGCCGGCATTTGCATTCCATTTGTATTGATAGGTACATACCATTACATCTCTGCGTTCATCGCCTTCTTCAAAGAAGTTTTTCCAGGCCGGCAGTACACGGAAGAAAGCATTGGCACGTCCCCATGCATCAGCAGGAGCATTTTTTCCCGGTGCCTCTACCGCTGGTCCGTTATAAGTAGCCCAAGTACCTGCATTGTCCTTGTAGCCGGCTCCTGTAGGATTGAAAGCAATTTCCCACAAACTCTCTTGGGAATTCAAGATGCCTTCTGAATAACCTCTGAATAACTGTTCAAAACCACCTGTATAAAAACCATGGTTGCCTTTGTTCTGGAAGGCGGTCCATTCGGCAATCACAGCGTTAAAGTATTCTTTTCTTTTAGTTTCGTCCGGGCGGGTCAATGTACCGTCTTGCTGCAAGCTGTACCCGGCACGTTGCAGATAAACACGCATCAGCAATGCATGGGCAGCACCTTGTGAAGGAACTTCCGGTGAAAGTGAAGCATTGTCTTTTTGCAGGTTCTCTTTAGCGAAATTCAGGTCAACTATAATCTGGTCATAGATTTCTTCACGACTTACACGACCTTTGAAAGATTCTTCATATCCGGCAGTATAAGTGGTTTTAAACGGAACATCTCCCCAGTATTTAATTAAATCGAAAGCCAGAAATGCGCGGAGGAAACGTGCCTGAGCCACTAACTCCTTTAAATTGGAATCTTCTTCGTAACCTGTCATCTGCTCAATACCGGCAATGGAAAAATTAGCGCGGTCAATACCCAGGTATTTGTATTCCCATATGGATGCAATCCAAGTATTGGTCGGTTTCACCATGTAGTGGGCAATATCACGACGTGTGTTATCCGTACCTGTTCCTTGAATATAATAGGTATCGTCCGAAGCAGGCATCGCCATTTCATATTGTCCGTAATGCTTGTCTATAGCCAGACAATCGTAAATACCTACTACTGACATTTTTGCCTGGTCCATAGTTTCAAAATAAGTGTCCTTCTCGTAGTAAGAAGTAGGTTTTTCTGTCAGGTCGCAAGAGGTGAATCCTGCTGCAATCAGTGCGCTTAGCGCAATCACTTTATATTTTTTCATTGTATTCTCCATTTGAAGTTCATTAGAAAGCTAAATTAATACCGAAAACAAACGCGCGGCTTCTGGGATAAGCACCAAAGTCAACGCCCGGTGTCAGACCATTTCCCATGGTAGAAACTTCAGGATCGAAGCCGGAATATTTGGTCCAGGTCAGCAGGTTAGAGCCTGTGGCATAAAGACGTAATTTGCTCAATCCGACTTTTCTGATCATCTTCTTCGGGAATGTGTAACCTAAAGTAATGTTACTCAGTTTCAGGAAAGAACCGTCTTCTACAGCCCAAGAGTGAATGTAAGTATCACCTGCTTCGTTATCATAAATGGCGGCTACAGTCTTGCCCTTGTTGATGTCTGCCATCTCCTGGGGATCTGTAATCAAGTCACCTGCCTTATTAACCAATACCCAACGGTGCTTAGAGTCAGCTACTGCCAAAACGTTTTTGTTCTGCAAAGCAGTTTTGGTATTGGTCAGTTTGGTTGCATTGAATACATCGTTACCGATGCTATAGGTAAGGAATATACTCAAATCGAAATCTTTGTAAGTGAAAGTGTTATTGATACCACCGTAAATTTTCGGATAAGCGTTACCAATGACTGTTTTGTCAGCTTCTGTAATTTTATTGTCTTTGCTGCCATCTATATTCTTAAACTTCCACATACCCGGTTTTACATTACCTTTTTCGCCTGCATACGGAACACCGTCTTTCAGTGTGTAAGTTTTAGTTGCTGCATCGTAATCAAAGTCAGATACTTGGTACAGACCATCTGTTACGTATCCGTACATCTGTCCCAAAGGTTGGTTCACACCGATAATGTGCGTATTCTGGCTGTAACCGAAGTTAGCCTCCCACAACTGCACATCTTCTCCCGTCAGTTTCTTTACAGAATTCTTATTGTGTGACAGAGTGATGGATGTGTTCCAGGTAAAATTCTTATTCGTGATATTGGTTGAGTTGATGGTTAAGTCAATACCTTTGTTTTCTGTTTCACCGGCATTGATAACCATGCTGTTGTAACCGGATGAAGTAGGCAGTTTGGCGTTTAGCAACAAATTGCTACTGCGGTTTATGTAAAATTCAGGAGAAATGGTTAAACGCTGATTGAAGAAACCGAAGTCAAGACCAAAGTTGAAGGTTTTGTTAGCTTCCCACTTCAAGTCAGGGTTAGGAATCTGCTTGGAAACATAACCGGGCTGGGTGGAGTCTCCATTGGGATAAGTAACAGATCCCAATACAGCCAGACTAAGGTAACTGTCGATACGGTTGTTACCCGCCATACCATAGCCCAAACGAACCTTTAAGTCAGAGAAGATATTCAAGTTCTTGATAAACTCTTCTTCTCCCAGGCGCCAAGCTGCTGAGAATGCGGGAAAATAGCCCCATTTGTTATTCTTACCGAATTTGGAAGAACCATCGGCACGAACCGAAGCGGTAAACAAGTATTTATCTTTGAAGCCGTAGTTGAAACGGGCGAAGAAAGAGAGCAATTTATCATCATAGTTTTCGGCAGACTGAACTGCTGTCGGAAGACCCAGTGAGAGGTCAGCCAAACCTATATCGTCATTCGGGAAGTTAGATGCTGCTGCTTTGAAATTACGGTTCCAACGGTCTACATATTCCTGACCTACCATGGCAGTCACGTCATGACCTTTACCCGACCAGTTATAGTTCAATACGTTTGAAGTCTGGAAGCTACCGGTCTCTAGGTTTTGAATACTACCATTGATGCTTGAACGTTTTGCTGTGATTGACTTGTCTCCGTAGAAAACATCATTGCGTCGTGTCTGGTAACGCATACCTGTGGTATTACGGAAAGAGAGACCTTTGAAAAGTTTCAAAGTAAAGCCACCGTTAGCCTGGAATGTACGATATTCACGATCATTCGTCTCTTCTGCCGCAGAAAGTAAGGGGTTCTGCATTACGTTACCCGAATCATCCAGGAAAATAGGGTCTTCATCTCCCAATAACAGGTCATCGGTTCCGTTGATACCTACTGTGGGGCGGTACTGCAAAATGTGCTGCATCTTATTGAAACGGTCGCCTCCTTCAGAAGTACCCATACCGGTAATTTTCATTTGGTCGTAGCTGATACGGGCGGTGATGTCCAAGCGGTCATTCACTTTATGATTCATGTTGAATGAAATGTTGTGCTTGTTGTTGCCGCTATATACCATGGCACCCTCTTCGTCATAATAAGAATATGCCAGGTTATAATTTAGTTTATCAGTACCACCGGAAACGCCTACACGATAGTTTTGTGTAATTGCCGTGCGTCCCAATGTTTCATCTTGCCAGTCCAACCCTTTACGATTGCCATAGTTTTTTTCAAGGTCACTGTAGTTGCCGTAGATTTCGGTGAACTTTTTGATGTCTTTCTCCCAGTCGTCCGGAGTGGTAGCGTCGTAAACGCGACGTTCATAATCCAACATCGTAAATTCATAAGTAGAAAGTACATCCAGCTTCTTGGCTATTTTCTTGAAACCTACATAACTGTCAAATGTAACAGTCGCTTTTCCGTCTTTACCACCGCTCTTGGTAGTAATAACGACTACACCATTAGCACCACGGGCACCGTAGATAGCTGTAGCAGAAGCGTCTTTCAGGATGTCGATTGTTTCAATTTCCGCCGGGTCAAGGGTAGACATACCGTCTTCGCTGGGGAAACCGTCAATGATATACAAAGGTTCGTTACTTTGAGTAATGGAAATACCACCACGAACCCGAACAGAAATGGAAGCTCCGGGAGCACCTTCACTCTGCATAACCTGCACACCTGCCATGCGGCCGGCAAGGGCTTGTGTGATATCACTGGTAGGAACTTTCGAAAGTTCTTTGCTATTAACCGAAGCAACAGAACCGGTCAGGTCCTTACGTTTTACAGTTGCATAACCGATGGCTACAACTTCGTCCAGCAGTACGGCATCTGCCTGCAACGTTACATTAATAACACTCTGATTGTTGACTTTCACTTCCTGGGGAGTCATTCCCACATACGAAAAAACTAATACATCTTTAGATGCATCGTTCACTTTCAGCGAATAGTGACCATCTATGTCAGTAACAGTTCCAATACCGGCAGCACCCTTAATAATAACGCTACCTCCCATAACTTCATAACCTTCGCTATCGACTACCTTACCAGTAACTGTCAGACTTTGCGCGTATGCAATCGTACTGACGAAAGCGAGGAAAAACAATAAAATAGATTCTTTTAATTTGAACATAATAAATAAATCTAAGGTTTAACTTTAGAGATCATTTTTGTGACGGCAAACTTACTGCAAGCGCAAAAAAAAGTGGGAAAGTATTGTTTTTGATACTCCCAATTTTATGCTTTTTGCATGCTAATATTGTTCACCTTAGAATGTTTTTGTGTAAAATGTGCGCCACAGAGCCCTATGGAAGGGGGGTCTTTATTCAATAAAGAAATAATATGCAGGATTGATTGCTGAAAGACCATTGAGGTATCTCCGTATCATGTCCGTACCTCCTCCGTAGTATCTCCGTAGTATCTCCATACTCATAGATACGGACTCAGTACGGAGGAGGTACTGACTTGATACGGAGGTGGCATTTCGTTGCTGGTGAATTTTCAAATTTATAGATTGTTGTCTGCCGGTAGATTTCGCCAGGTCGCAATACTGTAGAAGGAAATTGGGGCTTATTGGGGGAGTCTGGGAAATGCTGCATTTCGAGGCAGAATCCATAGTATTTACCGTACTTTCTATTGCCATGCCCATTCAGATAATCCATGTTGGAACTTGGAATATAAAATTGCATCCCGGGTTCAGTGGTGTATGCTTTTAGTATTCTTCCAGATACAGGTTCGGTGACTGTAGCTACTAATTCCAAAGAATCCGGGTGTTTATTTAGTTTATAATTGATATCATAAGTTTTTCCCATCATCCGTCGGATTTGTTTTTCGGCTGTTCGTGGAGTTCTGAAGTCATATTCCGTTCCTGTAACTGCCTTCAGCTCTCCGGTAGGGACTCCTGTTGAATCTACCGGGGTAATTGAGTCCGCATGTAATGTATAAAGATGGTTCAGTACAGGCTCTTTACAGCCGGTCAGATTGAAGTAGCTGTGATTGGTGAAATTTACAACAGTAGGCTGATCCGTGGTTGCCGTATAATCCAGGATTACTTCATTGCGATCAGTCAGTTTATAAGCGATTGACAGATTCAGATTGCCGGGAAATCCTCCTTCAAGGTGAGCGCTTTTATAAGAAAAGACAACTATTGCCGTGTCTTTCACTACATAAAAGGTATCCGTTTCGAATACTTGAGTATTGAATCCCCGGCTTCCGCCATGAACAGAATTTCCTTTACTGTTCTTTTCAAGTTGAAAGATCTGGTTATCCAGGCAAAACTCGCCATGCTTGATTCTATTGGCAAATCTGCCTACAGTGGCACCAAATTTAGGATGCTTTCCCAAGTAACTTTCTAAACTATCGAAGCCCAGTACTACTTGTTCGAAGTTCCCCTTTTTGTCGGGTACGGAAACGGACGTTAGCGAGGCGGCAAAGTTGGTGACTTTGATTGTCATTCCATTCCTGTTTGTCAAACAGAAAAGCCGGATGGATGTACCATTTGCCTTAATTTGTGCGACTTCACTGACAGAAGGGGTTAATGATTGGGGTTGTTTACATGCTGCTAACAAGGACAGAACAATGAGTAGTGTCCACATCTTATATTTTCTCATATCTTATTTCTTTCCATATTCGGTAGGCAGACAACCTATATACTTCTTGAAGCGTGCTGCAAAATAAGAAGGAGTATTGTAGCCTACCATAAAACTGATTTCTGAAACATTGTATTTTCCTTCCTGCAAAAGCTGACATGCGCGGTTAAAGCGTATCTTGTGGATAAAGTCGATAGCTGACTTTCCTGTTATTGCTTTTAATTTCAGATGTAGATTAGAACGGCTCATATTCATCTCACGCGCAAATTGCTCTGTAGAAAATTCTACATTGTCCATGTTCCTTTCAATCACTGCAATCGCTTTTCTGAGCAGTTCTTCATCCATCGTGTTATTGGTAAGTTTCTCCGGTTCTATTTCGGTGGTATTGGAATAGTGTTCGAAGATGCGGTGGCGTGTACGCAGCATGTTCATAATCTTTGCTTTCAATATTGCCATCGAGAAAGGTTTGGCTATGTAATCATCTGCTCCTACCTGTAAACCTTCCAATTGATATTTAATATCTGCTTTGGCAGACAGCATATATATTGGAATATGACAGGTGCGTAAGTTTTGTTTTACCAACTTACATAATTTGGCACCATCCATTACGGGCATCATGACATCCGTTACAATCAGGTCAACTTCCTTCTCTTTCAGAATGTCTAATGCCTTTTGCCCATTTTCAGCTTCCAGCATATTGAATAAGCCGGACAATCCATTGACCAGATATTGCCTTAATTCTTTATTGTCTTCCACCACAAGGAGTGTTCCTCGTTTATTTGTATTCTCATCTTCTTCGCTTTCTGTATCGGCTTTTCTTCATCACCGATATATACGTCGTGCGCATTCGTAGAGTATACCCGTTGATTGTCTGCGTTCTCTTCCCCTCCAAGCAGTTCTTCACGGCTATATACAGATTTATCTTGCGGAAGGTAAATGGAGAAAGTAGAACCTTTTCCGGGTTCACTCTCCAACTCAATTCTTCCATGGTGCAATTCAACCAGCCGTTGTACCAGGGAAAGACCAATACCGCTTCCTTCACGTCCGCTTTCCACTTGATAGAACCGCTCAAAAATCTTCTCCTGTTTTTCTTTGGGAATACCGATACCTGTATCTGTAACTTGCAGTACAAGATCACCTGCTTCCTGATACAGTTTTACCGTAATACTTTCACCTTCTTCGGTATATTTAAAAGCGTTCGACAGTAAGTTGTTAACAATAAGATCCAGATAGTTTTCATCGAATAACAGTTCTTTGTCCTGCAATTCCGTATAGAAATTATAGTCTATATCTTTTTTCTTCGACAAACTTTCATAGTTCATGAAGCTATTCAAAACTCTTTTGTAGGCATTGGCACTTACCAGTCTTAGTTCAAAGATTCCCAACTCTGCCCGTCGGTAATCCATTAACTGATTGACGAGATGCAGCAAGCGGTTGGTATTTCTTTGTATATACAGCAACTGTTCATGTTCCCAATGTCCGGATATGCGACTTAGCAATTCTTGCAGTGGTGCTACAATCAGGGTGAGCGGAGTACGTAATTCGTGTGATATATTAACGTAAAAACGGATTTTCATCTGGCTGATTTCTTCCTGTTTCTCCTTGTCCAGTCTTTCCATAAGAATTTCAGCCTGCATACTTTTACGCAACCAGAAATAGCGGACGATGCCAAATACCACCAACATGAAAGACAGAGCAAACAATGAAAGTGCCCACCAGGTACAGTACCAAACAGGCAGGACGCGAATATGAAGTACAGTCGGTTCTTCATTCCATTTACCGTCATTGTTCGCTGCTTTTATATAAAAAGTATAGTCACCTGCCGGTAAATTAGAGTACGAAACCGGACTGGTATCGTTCTGTCTGTACCACTCGTCATTATACCCTTCCAGTTTATAAGCAAAAGTGTTGTGTTTGCCAGCGATATAGTTGGACACTACAAAAGATATGGCGAATGAATTCTGAGAAGAGGATAGGGTGATATGATCTGCATATTCAACCGTTTCACTCAATATTCCCGTTTCGTCGTTGGGAAGGACTTCCTTATTGTAAACAAACAGCTTGTTGATTACCGGTTTAGGAGTATAAGGATTGTCAATCAGTGTTTCCGGACGGAATAATGTAATACCGTTGACACCCCCGAACAACATGTAACCGTTATCTTGACGGCAATAAGATCCGGCATTAAACTGATTTCCCTGTAAACCGTCCAATATAGTAAAGTTACGGAACTTTCCATTTTCCGGATTCAGGCAACTCAAACCTTGATTGGTACTTATCCACAAACGAGCGTAAGCATCTTCCATGATGCCATAAATAACATTACTCGGCAAACCATCTGTCGTGGTATATTGCAATAGCTCCTTACTTCCTTCTTTCATAGCGAAAAGTCCGCTACGTGTCCCGATCCAGATATATCCCGATGTAGATTCATAAAAGCAATTCACAAATGCCTGCTGTAGTATCGGGTCTATATGGAAATCTGTATTGGCCAGGAAATCTGTTCCTATCTGATTATAAACAGATACCCCCATTTCACCTCCTACCCATATACGTCTCCTGGAATCGCGAAACAACAAACGGTTATATTGTTGTAATTTACGCCCATTCTGATCTTTGTCTACAATTGTAAAATTGCGCTTGTCTATATCGAAATGCAGGAGATGTTCCAGTGAAGCGACCCATAATCCTCCGTTCTCATCGGAGATGATAGAATAGATATTGTTACTGGGTAAGTTACTGTTCTGGCGATTGAAGTATTCTACCCGTCCCGATTTGCGTTGGAGGGCCATCATGCCTCCGGCATGGGCTCCCACATATACTTTATCATGTTCCTCGTCTACATACACTGTTTTAATATCCTTGAAAGGTACATCCAATGATCCTGATTTAAACAGGTAGTTCTTGTATAATTTTGAGGTGGAATCATAGAAGTTCAATCCGCCATCACTTGTTCCAATCCACAGGTTATGTTCACTGTCTTCTACAATACAACTGACCACATTATTACTAAGTGAATTCAGAAAAGGAACATGCTTGATACGCTGGAAGCGATTACAAAGAGGATGGTAATAGTTCAACCCGCCCCAATAAGTTCCTAACCACATGCCGCCTTGAGAATCTTTAAAAATACTTCTGACAGAATTTTGTGACAGACTTCCTTCCTGTATCTCGGAACTTTTTATAGAAGAGAAATTGTCGGTAGCTTCTTTATAGATATTCAGTCCGCTATAAGTCCCTACCCATAAACGATTTTCCGTATCCAGCTCCAATGAGCGTACATAATTGGAATTTAAACCGGACTGCTCACTTTCATAACGATAGTTTTTCAACTCCTTGGTTTTGGCATCGTACATAAATAGTCCATCCCCTTCGGTTGCCATCCATATTCGGCTGAACATCTGACACAAAATGGCATGTATGCGTATCCCTGCGGGCATACTTACTAATCTTTCCAATTTACCTCCCGATAATGTGTAAGTATATACTCCATCTTCGGCACCTATATAAATGTATTCGCCCTGGCGTACTAAAACGGTTGGTTTCAACAAATGCAGGGAAGGTAAAGTATCGTTTAAGAAGCATTCTTTCTTGATATCGAAAAGTAAAATACCTTCTGCCGTACCCAGCATCAGCCAGTTCTCTTTAATGGGAGCAATGCTGTTGATGGGGACATTGATGCCATTCTTCTTATAGTAGTAATTGGAGAACGAGTTTTTACGACGATTATAAAAGGATAGGCCTTCACGGGTACCCACCCATATCTGATCCGAATCATCGATGGCTATGCACCGGGTTATGTCACTGGCAATACTATTGGGGTTTGTATATTCATGGCGGTATACAGTGAAATTGTAACCATCGTACTTATTCACACCGTCGTACGTGGCAAACCATAAATTCCCTTCTTTATCCTGATTAATTGCGAATATGGTACTGTGTGATAATCCATCTTCCATACCGATGTGAGAGAAGTAAATATCCTCCGTTGTTCCGGCATTCAGCATAAATGGAAATAACCCTCCTAAAAGTACTAACAAAGTTTGTATTATTTTCATAGTCGTATCCTATTACGAGACAAATTAACAAAATAGATTAGCGAAAAAGAATATTTATACGAATTTTCTTTTCCGAACTATTAGGAATTATTCGCAAAGGTACAAAAGAAAATCCAGGAACCGGATTGAATATTCGTCCATCTTTATCGGTTGGCGCTACTTCTATATGTCCGGCTGTACAGGTGATGGATAAAGTGCCTCCATCCTTGTTTATAGATACTTTTTGGGGAGTTACTTTTACCTCTTCTGCGGGTGATGCGATGACTGGCAGCATCAGATATGTAGCGTCATAGCAGTTTTCTACGTTTATTTCAAGACCTTGCCGGGTGTAGGTATAGTAAATTGTGACAGGAATCTCTCCTTGGGCAGGTGCGTTTTGATTTATATCGACCAAATGGGTATTCACGGTAAACCGATAGCCGTTCTTTTCTGTATCACAGATGATATCTGTATTCAGGTCATCCAAATTGCTATATATGGTCCCATTTTGCATAAACTCGATCCGTGGTGTACCTCCCATGATATACTTACGGCTATTACTCTGCATATTAGGCGCTTCAATCAACTGGTATTGGTTCATTGTAGCGGCAAAAACAGGTCCTGCCTGTGTATGCCATAGCATAGCGAGTGCGCCTCCCATCGGATGAGTACCTTTAATTTTATATTCTGCATCATATCCGGTGAATGTAGCACGCCAGGGGCCTTGAGAGATAAGCCAGGTATGGATATCCTTGAAATATTTCAGACCATAGGTTTTATCACGCGGAAGTTCTTGGGAAGAAGTGATATTCAAGGGAGGAAGTTCTAAAAAAGAAGTGATTGCCTTGGCGTGACCGAATGTATGGTGAATGCATGGGGCAATCCCGGAAACCCGATAATGCATGCCACCATAAAGCAGACCTTCGGAAGTAGTCTTTTTCAGTAATTGTATATTACGATGGATTGCTTCTAAATATTCCGGATGTTGGGCAGCCATTGCATAATAGCCTCCCATAAAACCATCACTGGTGCGTCCGCCCCAATAAGTCCATTTAAAACTACGGGTTCCCCAACTATTGTCCCAGGCACCATCGGGTAACATAAACTCCAGGTGAGTAGCCATTGAACGGTCAACGAGAGTCAGTAAATCAGTGTCTTTCGCCATAAGGGCGTAATATACCATATTCGGCAAGGATTCTTCTACATTATAAAGCAGGTCTACCGGAAGACAGCCGTTTTTTGTCTTTGAACTTATATTGGGACCTTCACCATATAGAAAAGTATCGTTTTCAGTGAAAAAGTTTTTTAGATCGGCAGCTATCTGACGGGCTTCTTTTTGAAAATCAGGCCGGTTGCACATTTCTCCAATGGCATACAATGCATAGGTGGCTGAGGCTGAATAATTCACATTCATATTCCGCATACCTTCCCGTTTGCGGCTGTATATAAAAGGAGTTGCCAGCATGAACTCACCGGCTTCTATCAGTCTTTGCTTCCAATGGTTCCGGGTAGAATCGTCTAATAAATGCCCATGGTAATGTAATGCTTCATAAAGAGCTATGGAAGCGAAGACTGTTGTACCGTTCCAGTCGGAGACATGTACATCGTTCATCCACGAGCCATTGGGAAGATGCACGTTTTCCATCCAGGCCATCAGGCGTTTGGCAGCAAGAAGGTATTTCTCTTTGTGTGTTTTATCAGCCAGATACATTAAGGGGAGTACGGCATCTCCGATGCGCCCATGCATGCGGGCACAGGCAGGGCACAGCACACCACCATTGAGAGACGGATGTAAATTGTCGCATTGATAAGTCAGGAATGTGTCCATCCACTCCGTTAATAACTTTTCTGATTCAGTACGTAAAGAATTATCGAATGACAGATTGTTGTTGGTAGCCTCTTGGGCAGATAAGAATAATGCATTTAACAGTAATAGTACTAAGATTAAGCTTCTCATGTTTTTTTTGATTAGATTATTATTTCAAAAGTAAAGCTTCGCCTCCAGTCTTTTCACCTCTTTTATATAATATCTTATCCACATTTGTTTATGACCAACCGTAATTTTGTTGAATCGCTGCTAATATTGTCGAAACATAGCTTATCGAAACAATATTGGCACTCTTTTCGACATAAGAAAACGCTTGTTATTCATAAACGCCCTACTTTAGCCTCAAGAATTTATTATCCTTAATACATACTATTTTATGAGACACTTACCTTTATTTATGTGTACTGCTTTTTGTGGTTTATATTCCTCGCAAACCGAGGCAGCTGACAAAAAAAACGAAAGACCCAATATCCTTTGGCTAACCTTCGAAGATACCAGTGCTTATGAATTTGGTTGCTATGGCAATGGCGATGTACATACGCCCAATGCAGATAGCTTGGCAGCTCGTGGCATACAATTTATGAATGCATGGTCTGTGGCACCACAAGTTCGGCAGCTCGTTCATCTCTTATCACCGGATGTTATTCATCAACTTACGGAATGGATATACACCCGGTTCCTTATGATACTCCGGCTGATATATTCTTTCCTCAAAGATTGCGTGAAGCCGGGTATTACTGCACAAACAATAGCAAAACACATTATAACTCTACTACAGATAACAAAAGCTGTTGGGACGAATGTAACAATAAAGCTTCTTACAATAGTACCAAACGTGGAAAGGATCAGCCTTTCTTCGCTGTATATAACACAGTAACTTCACACATGGGACGTATTCGTACTTTCCACACTGATGGACGCAGGGATTATACTCAAGAAGGTATTTTCCCACAACAACTTACTTTACCTTCCTATGTGCCCGATTTGCCGGAAGTGCGGTCGGATTATGCAGGTCATCTGGAAGCGGTACAGGATGTGGATACTTGGTTGGGAATCTTCCTGAAAGATTTAGAGACTAGAGGATTGGAAGACAATACCATCATTTTCTTTTTCAGTGACCATGGCGGTTGCGTGGCGCGTGGTAAAGGTTATCTGTACGAAAGCGGACTGAAAGTTCCTATGATAGCCTACTTTCCTCCTAAATGGCGGCACCTGGCAAATGGAGCAAAAGGTAAAGAAAATGGTTTGGTGAACTTCACTGATCTGGGACCTACTGTACTTAGTTTAGCAGGTGTAAAGCCTCCCAAGAACATGCAAGGAAAGGCGCTTTACGGCAAGTTCGCCAGTAAAGAAAAGCGTGAAGTACAGTTTGCATTGGCAGCCAACCAACTGCATCATTTCATGCCGGTACGTGCTGTTACGGATGGTCGCTTCAAGTATATCCGTAGTTATATTCCCTACCGTCAGTTTGCTCTGCGTAATTATTATCAATGGGGAATGCCATCCAATAAAGCTTGGGACAAACTGGTGCTGGGAGGTCACAATACCAATCCGGACTGGAAGCAGACTTTTGAACCTCATCCGGCGGAAATGCTGTTTGACCTTGAAAAAGATTCGGATGAATTACATGATTTATCCGCTATTCCTGAGTATGCGGAAACCTTATATAAAATGCGTCAAGCATTATCCGACCACATTCGTACTACCCATGATTTGGGCTTTTTCCTCCCAAATTCACGTACCGGACATATACTTTATGAGAAAGTACGCAAAGAGAAATATCCCTTGGATGAACTTTATGGGCTTGTCGAAATTGCGGGAACGGCAACTGTAGCTTCTCTTCCCATGTTGGAGAAAGCTATTGCCAGCCCTCTGCCGGAGATGAGATTCTGGGGGGTAGTAGGATATGCAAATCTTGCCAGAGAGAAGCAAATTAATACTTGTCCGCAAGCATTATTGGCACTCTTGCAAGACGAGAATCCTTATATAGCTTCCGAGGCAGCTTATGCGGTTGTTTATCTAGGTAAAGCACAGGAAGGTATTGCCCGCCTTATTACTCCGGCTCAAGAAAAGGACAGGAAAATAGGTTACTCCTCTTTGGAATGTTTATCTTTAGACCCTGAAATGCGCGACTATATCCGTCCGTTTTTGTCTGAACTGAAAGAAGCTGCTGAAAATTTACCGCGTCTTGCAAATGAAGATGCCGGACTTATGGCGCGTGGTATCCTTGTAAACCTGGGTGAAATGGATATTAAAGATCTGCATGGCCCCGAAGCCTACAACAAAGGTTTGAAATTAAACTATGGCCGCAGGGCAATGGTACCTCTACCTAATTAGGAGTTGAAGGAGTTATCAGTCTGCTTGCAGGCTGATAACTCCTTCAAATAAGCTCCATCTAACTCTTGATTCGTATACATTATTAAATATCAATTAAAGAATGAGAACCGCAGTATTAATCCCCCTTTGTCTTTTGTCTTTGGTAACAGTAAGTCCGGTCCGTGCACAGTCAGATAACTTAACACCCCTGAAAGAACGCGTAAATGTGCAGGCTGATTCAGCCCGTACAAATCAGATTATTGACGGGCGTTGGGTGGCCGTCGGTACAAATAAACCCCATACCATTCAGTTGGATTATTCCCGTCCTTTCCAAGGCAAACCTTCTTATCGCTTCGAGCTGAAACAGGAAGACAATACTTTGGAAGGCTATGCCCAGGGAGAAACCAAAGGTCGTGCCGAATTGTGTTATTGTTATGCTGTTGCCAATGATTTCCGTAACTATCCGGCAACTGAATACCTTAATGCACAGAAAATGAAGACTGTATACCATTACGGTAAAGGAAGTTGTCCGCAAGGCTCATCCATGAGTTATACATTCTCTGTTTACATTCCGCGGACTTTGGATAAGGAAGTGTCTACCATCTTTGCACAATGGCATGGTATGCCGAGTCGTACACTTGTTTCCGACCCTGACGGTAAAGTGATGAGACTTAGCGTTGAAGAATTCCTTGAGTTGGAAAAGAGGATGATTTTCAAAAAGAATATAGCCCATGACAAAATAACTAAAATCAATTCCAAAGGAGATACAATCTATAAAGCCGGAAAACCTAATGGCTGGCTGATTGAGCAAGGTGGCTATCCACCTCTTGCTTTCGGCTTTTCACAAGGTTATTTCTATATTAAAGCTAACTCGGACCGCAAATGGCTGACCGATAAAACCGACCGTTGTAATGTAAACCCGGACAAGGCAGAGATTATGAAGCCCGTAACCTCCACTTATAAAGCTTCGACAATAGCTTACAAAATGCCGTTTGATTCCTTTCCGAAAGAGTGTTGGATAACCTTCCGGGTGGATATTGACTGGACTCTGTACGGGAAAGAGAAAGAAACCATTCTG
>ERZ780139.2064-NODE-2064-length-15832-cov-3.279014_pt1 | contig 15832 bp, 11 predicted proteins | sample MGYA00511476_ERZ780139 | MGnify/ENA primary metagenome ERZ780139 (study PRJEB29588, sample SAMEA2158190) | human gut metagenome | biome: human gut; feature: human-associated habitat; material: faeces | place: Denmark | collected 2008/2010 ... | reverse complement strand
GAAAATGTGAGAAAAAGCGAGTTAACAAGAGAAAAACAAAGATTATTATGGGAGGCAAGAACCATAATGCGAAATAAAAAATTAAGAACCGTTTTCTGCGGCATTCTGATTTTTCTGCTCGTATTTGCCTTATTTTGCCTTGGAGACTACGGGATCCGCTATTATCATACTCCCATCAAAAAGGATTATGACTATACCGGAACCGGAATGCTGGTCAGTCTGACGGAACCGGATACCTTCGAACAGGTACCGGTGGAGATCCACGGGAAAACCTTACATTATCTCTGGGGGAATCAGGAAGACGCCATAGCGGGAAATGTCTGGATGAACGGAGAGAGGCTTTTCGTGGAAGGTGCGGATGACATGGGATTCTATGCACCTTTTATCTATGAAGAACCCTATTACTCCTGCCTGACCGAATCTGTAACAAATATCCCGGGAAATATGTTTCTTATCTCCCGGGATCTGAAAACCGTATTCTGCGGTGTACTTATGGACGGGAAAGAATTTCTGCTGATAATACCGGCAGAAAATAAATCGGATGCCGACCGTACCCTGAAATCCGGTCTGGAACAGTCCCAGCCTCTTTCCCGTTGGCTGAGTGACTATCCCTTATTCCTGTAACTGTCCGTCCACAATACGCACGATACGTTTCGCAGACTGTGCTACGCCCAGGTCGTGGGTGATCATGACAATGGTGTTGCCCATATCGTTTAGTTCCCGGAACAGCTTCAGTACTTCCTTGCCGCTGGTCTGATCCAGAGCACCGGTAGGCTCATCCGCCAGAAGGATCGCCGGCTGTCCCACCAGTGCTCTGGCAATGGATACTCTCTGCTTCTGTCCGCCGGACAATTCGTTGGGCTTATGTCCGATACGATGATCCAGCCCCAGCAGTTTGATAGTATTTTTACACTTTTCTTCTGCTTCCTCATGAGTCATGCCACGCATCAGCAGGGGCATGATAATATTCTGCATGACATTATAGGTCGGGATCAGCTGATAGTTCTGGAAAATGAACCCGATCTTCTGGTTGCGTACCATGGTCAGATCGTCCTCCTTGGTCTTGTGGATTGCCATGCCATCCAGATAATATTCCCCACTGTCCATCACATCCATACAGCCGACCATATTCATTAACGTAGTCTTACCGGAACCGGATGGGCCTAAGATTGCCACGTATTCTCCCTTATTTACCTGAAAATTGATGTCCTTCAGGATCGGCAGACGCTCCTCTCCCAGCATATAGCCTTTATTTATATTTTTCATGGTGATCATTGCATTTTCCATCCTATCTTTACGCCTTTCATAACCTGCAAACTTTGGGCCTTTGGCACAAATTTGCGTGTGAAAAATTTATTTTTCACACTACTCCTGATTTAAAGCTTCTACGGGGATCAGTCTCGATGCCTTATATGCCGGATAGAAGCCGAAGATGCTTCCGGTGAGGACACCAAACAACAGCGACAATACTGCACCCTGTACCGACAGGGACACTCTCACGTTGAACAGCTGCACGAATGGCGTAATTCCAAGAGCCACCAGCACCCCCAGTACGGCTCCTACCAGACTGGTAAAGCTTGCCTCCAATAAAAACTCCAACAGGATATCCTTCCGGGAACAGCCCAGTGCTTTCAAAATACCGATCTCGTTGGTACGCTCCTTGATGGATACAAACAGCACGTTCATAATACCGATACCGCCAACGATAAATACGATCACTGCCATGGAGATCAGCAGTAAGGTCAAAGTCTCATTGGAAGCGGAGGCTGCCTCCATCTTGCTTCCGGCATCGCTGATGGTAAATGTGGTATTGGGATAGCTCTCTTTTAAGGCACTCTCCACATCCGTCATTACGGTATCCACCTGATTCACATCCTCCGCAATGACCGTGATGGTTGGACTGATATTCGTACCGGTAATGTATTTGATGCCGGTTTCGTAAGGTATATAGATCGCCGTATCCGGACTGATGCCGGATGCCACAGTTCCCATCTCGGATAGTACCCCTGATACTATATAGGGGCGGCCATCAATATAGACTATACCGTCATAAGCATCGTAGGCGCTGCCAAAAATTTCCTTTGCCACGGTGGCACCCAGTACGCACACCTTTTCCTTGCTCTCGTTGTTTCCTTCTGTGAGGAAATCCCCGATGGCCATTTCCAGATTACTGATGGCAGCATAATTGTCCTCCACACCGGCAATGGTGTAATAGGAAGCAGAGGTCATATTGCCTCCCTCCACCGATGCTGTAGTGGAATAAGAGATCGTAGTTGCAGAGATTCCCGATACAAAAGTCGCCAGATCATCACAGTCTTCACTGGTCAATGTCACGGCTTCGCTCTCTTCCTCCTGTCCGAATCCGAAAAATCCGCCGAAATCCATGCCACCGCCGGGACCACCAGACGTACCGCCGCCGGAACCTCCTCCAGGGCCTCCACCCATATTGGTAACAGTAACACTTCCTCCGCCTCCCGGCATCTCAAAGCTAAATCCGCCGCTGTCACTGCTGTCGCAGGAAATATCAATAGCTCCAGCATTCAGGTTCTTGAACTGCTCCGCCACTTCTTCTTTTCCACCGGTACCTATCGCCAGCACCAGCATTATGGTGACGGATCCCACAACGATACCGATGGAAGTCAGGATCACTTTGAATTTATTCTGTGACAGATTCAGCCACACCAGACGCAATATTTCGGATAATCTCATATTCTACTTCTTCCCTTCCATTGACCTTACTTTCCCACAGGTCTCCGCTCTACTTCGTAATGCTGCTTTCGATCAATACGGTATCTCCTTCTGCAATATCTCCGGAGATCTCCACATTAGAGCCATCTGACAGTCCTGTCGTTATTTCCTTTTTCACAATGCTGCCCTCTGCTGTCTTCACTTTTACATAAGTCTTGTCATCCTCTGTGATAATGGCTCTGCGTGAGACATACAACACTTCTTCCGTTTGTTCCGTAACGAAAGTCACATCTGCGGTCATGCCCTGGAACAGTCCTGAAACATCCCCTTCTAATGTGACAGTTACGTCATAAGTTATGTTTCCACTGGAATCCGATGTCGCATCTCCGATAACCGTCACCTTTGCCGTAAAGATATCTTCCGGATATGCCGTCAATGCAATATTCGCCGCAGATCCCAGAGAGATATCCGTCATGTCATCTTCATCCACTGTTACCGTCATGGTCACTTCATCCATATCATACAAAGTGACCAGAGAGGTTCCGGTGCTGATCTTGTCTCCTGCTTCCAGTTCCACACTGGTGATCACACCGTTGTATCTGGCGCATACCGCGTTGCCATCGATATAGGTGCTGAACTCGTTCCATTTTTCCAGAGTCTCATCGTAGGTTTCCTGCTGATCGGACAGATCCTGTTCCAGATACCCCAGCGCAATATCGTAAGTCTCCTGTGCGGTATTGTAAGCCAGCGTCCGCAGTTTTTTTGTCTCGGCTGCGGTCAGTTTTCCCTGCTCCAGTTCCCGCTTTGCTTTATTATAAGCGGTCTCGGCTGTGGTCACATTTTCTTCTGCCTGCTCTACCTTCTGTTCCAGTTCTTCCTTCTGCTGTTCCAGAGAGTCCGCAGTAGACTGTGCCTGTGTCGTCAGCTGTGCAAAATAGACATATCCATAGGTATCATCTGCCGGATCCGTATTGTTCAGACTGTATTGGCAGTTGGATAATACCTGTGCCGCATCTTCGTAAGCAGTTGTTACTTCCTCCAGCTGTGCCTGATAATCTTCCAGACTGGTCTGCGCCTGCTCCAATGCGCTTGCTGCAGAATCTACCGCATTCTGTAGCTCCTGCAGTGTGGTGCTGTATTCGGTATCAATATAACTGCCATAGGCAGTGCTGCTGTCATAAGTATATTTTGCCTGCTGTCTGGACAGGGTCTGGTCAGCCTCTACGGCCTCCAGATCTGCTTTTGCTTTCTCTACGTTGGACTGTAGTTCCTCTTCCAGGTCGGAGACACTGTCTTCTTCCAGCAGGTACAGGGGATCTCCCTCGGACACCTGCTGCCCCACGGAGACCACTACCTCTGCCACGGTCAGGGTAGAATCGTCACCATTGCTGCCGGAGCTGCTGCCGCCCATATTGAAGATCTGACCAAACATGTCTAAGCCTCCCTGAGCTCCGCCGCCGGAAGCACTCATGCCGCCAAAACCACCGGAACCAGAGCTGCTGCCGGCAGTACTACCGGAGGAGCCGCCGGAGGAACTGCTGCCGGAAGTATCCGTTCTCTGCAGGGCACTCATATCCAGATCAAAGGTCTGATCCACCGTACCGATGTCCACGGAACCGCTCTCCGTCACACCTTTGACCAGTGTACCGTATTTTACCGTGGTCTCTTTATAAATGACTTCCGTGTCGGAACCACCGGAGAGACCAATGGCACCAGCCACTACAGCAATCACACAGACACCACAGACACCTGTGGTGAGCTTGCGTCTTTTCGACCAGCTTTTCCATGATCCAATCCGGCGCATTTGATTTCTTATATTTTCTTTGATCTTTTTCCCATTTTCATTCTGCTTCATAACTGTTCCCAATCATTCCTGTCTGCTTCTCAACATTTGCTCCATCCGCCTGATTTATTGTCCTCCGGGACCGCCCGGCATTCCGCCGCCGAAGCTGTCGGAACCGCTGCCTCCGGGACCACCCTGGGGCATGTCACCGCCTCCCGGCATCTGCATATCCTCCGGCATCCCGAACTCCGTATCACTGCCGATTGCGGTATCAGAACTGCTGCCGGCATCGGCAGTCTCCTCCGTACTCTTGACTTCTGCCTCGGAGCTGACTTTACTTGCCAGGTAGATGGTATCGCCCTCTCCCAGTCCTGACAGGATCTCGATGTCCACACCGTTGGTGATACCGGTCTCTACCTCTGCCAGTTCCCTGCCTCCCAAAGCGGTCTTGCGATATACATAGGTCTTGCCGTTCTCTTCTACGATCGCCTTACGGGATACATAGAGGACATCTTCTTTTTCTTCGGTAACGAAGATCACATCTGCCGTCATGCCGCCGTAGAGCTGCTCCAGTTCACCTTCCACGCTGATCTCCACAGTGTAGCTTACCGTGTTGCTGTAATCGGAAGTAGCCGTGGTATTGATGGAGAGGATGCTTCCGGTATAGGAATCCTCCGGGTATGCCGTAAAGGTGATATCTACCGCATCTCCAACCTGCAGGTCCACGATATCCTCCTGGGTCACATCCACGGAGATTCTCATGTCATCCGACGTTGCATAGGAAAACAGAGCTCCTGTCGTCGTCAGGCGATCTCCCGCTTCGTAGCTGACCTCTGTGATCACACCATCCTCTGTGGCATAGAGAATACCATCACTTCCGACGAAATCTTCAAAGGCCTGTAACTGTTCTTCCCGTTTTTCTTTCGTCTCTTCCGCTTCCTGTAAGGTCTCCTTTAGATCTTCCACGGTAGCATTGTAGGTAGTCTGGGCGTTCTGCCCGGTGATCACCGCTTCCTGATAGGTCTCTTCTGTATCCAGCTTGTCAATTTTCTGTTTTGCCTGTGCTGCCGCCAGCTGATTGGTAAGCTCAGTGATGGCATTTTCATTATCTGTTACCGCAGTTTCTGCCTGTGTCAATGCTGATTTTGCCTGTTGATATTTTGTTCTTGCGCTGAGATAACCGTTCTGGATCGTCATGAAATTCACTGTATTATCGGTTCCGGCACCTTCATAGCCTTCCTTTGCCGCTTCGTAGGTCTCCAACGCATCCTGATAATCTTCCCGTGCTTGCGTCAATTTCTCCTGCAAAGATGCGGTATTCGCCTGCTTCTGCTCCAGCTGTACCTGCAGAGACGCCACATTGTTCGTCACGCTGGTCCCGGAAGTATTGCGGATGGATGCCGCATAGGAAGCACTGATCTTCTGGGTATCATAATCCGTCTGGGCTTCCAGCAGGGACAATTCATAAGTACTCTCTGCCTCCGCGTAGTCGGACTGTGCCTCCACTACCGCATTCTGCAACAATGCCCGAACCGCCTCCACGCTGTCTTCCGTAAATTTCAGAAGTTCCTCGCCTTCCATGACACGCTGCCCGCTGGCGGCGTAGATCTCCTCTATCTTCAGATATTTTTGTACGGTATCATCGTCATCATCACTGTCATCCTCGTCATCATCACTGACGTCCAGAGTCAGATCGTAATCTATGGATTTTGTGTTGTATTCCAGAGAGCCGCTCTCAGTAACACCTACCTTTAATGTACCACGCTCCACCGTCTCTTCTTTGTAGATCCACTGTTCTTTCTGAAGTAACGGTGCAATAAACACGGTATAGCAGGCTGCCAGGATCAGCAGAAGTAATGCGATCCCTGCCAGGATCAGTTTTTTCTGCTTTTTCGTGAGGGATTTCAGTTTATCAAAATGTGGGCTTTTTAATTTCATGACTGTGTCTGTCCTCCCTGCTGTTCATTTGCATTTTCCGTAGATTCCCCGTTGTCGGAGCCGCCTTTCGGCATGCCACCGTTTTCCGGCACTTCTCCGCTGCCCGGGACTCCTTCCGGCATGCCACCGTTTTCCGGCACTTCTCCGTTACCCGGGGCTCCTTCCGGCATCTCACCATTTTCCAGCTTTTCGCCGCCTCCGGGACCGCCCTGCGGCATCGCATCGCCGTCGGACACATCGTCAGGTCTGCCCTGCATACTCTGTCTCTGCTGTAACTGCTCGATCTCTTCCTCCGTCATGCCGAAGACTACGGTGACGGATTCGTTGGCACTTAAACTGTCCTCCTCATCTTCTACATTGATCTGTACCGTCACGCTGTAAGTGACACTGGTACGGCTGCTAGACGAGGATACCGGATCAATGGCTGTGATCACACCGGTATATCCGCTGCCTGCGGAGGACTGCACATAAGCACTGTCGCCTACAGTCAGTTTTGTAATATCCGACTGATCTACCGATACGGTGACCGTCAGCTCCTTCGGATTGCTGTAAACGAATACCACTGCATCGGAAGTCAGAGCCTGCTCCGCCCGCACCATGGTCCGCAGGATCGTTCCGTCCTCCGAGGCATAGAAATATCCGTCTCCCACACTGCTTTCAAACAGTTCCAGATTCTCTTTGGCATCTTCATAAGTACTTTTCAGAGCTGCCAGATCGGACTTAGCTTTTTCCACCGTAGTATTATAATCGCTCTCTGCCCGTTCTGCGCCGGACAGGGAAGTCTCATAGGTCAGCTTTGCCTGCGCCAGCTGGATCTCATAATCTTCCTTCGCCTCCGTGACTGCCTGTTGGAGACTGGAAAGCTTTAACTGCAAAGTTTGTAATTCAAAAGCAGCATTAGTTAATGCATCCTCATATTTATCCTCTGCTTCCTCCAAATCTTTCAGATTTTGTTCCAGAATACTGTAAAGAGAAGCTAAAATGTTGGCGTTGGAAGTTCCGCCGCTCTGCATATTAGCGCCGGCTCCGCCACCGATCTGTACCGAACCTCCACCGCCTGTGACCTGCGACCAACTGATACCCCATTCGTCCATCTTGTCCGTCAGTGCTTTCAGGTTCTCATCATAGATTGCCTGATACTCATCCACCTTGAAATAACTCTTATAGGAACCGTCATTCACATAGGATTCATACTCTGCTATATCATCCTCCGCATCCTGTAATTCCTCTTCTGCCCTGGTCACAGCACTCTGCAGACTTGCTACGGTCTCATCATAAACGTCCTTCGCCTGCTGTCCGGTGAGGATGGCACTGTCTCTCGTATACTCCGCTGTGATCAGGTTCTGCTCATATTCGATAGCTCCGGTGCGATACGCAAGCTCCGCATCCTCCAGCGCTCTTTCCAGTTCCTTTCTGGCTTCCTCCACACTGTCCTCCGTAAGCTTTAAAATCTTATCTCCTGCAGTTACCTCTTCTCCGGAGGCCGCATAGACTTCCTCGATCTCTAGCACTGTCGTCAGATTTTCCACATCGAAGGTCTCCTCCGTGATACCGACATTGGTAACACCTGACGTAGCAGTCATATCCTCCGTGAAGCTCAGCCCCGCCATATTACCCGGCATGGATAATTCTGACCGATTGCCGTTTCTATGTAATACCACCACTGCTGCCAGAGAACCGCCACCCAGCGTAAGTACCAGTACCAGCGCAACGATGATCCATTTTTTGTTTTTCTTTTGGGAAAAAATTATCTGCTTGATCTCTTTGTTCTTCACGGCGAACCTCCGATTGCTATTCCGTCCAAATTCCATTGTTTTCTCAAGTATAGTTGGATTTTGTATTGAAAAAGTGTTCACTCTGTGAAAAATCTGTGTCCTATAGGAGCTTTCCCCCTGCCTGCTTCTATGCAATTACACAAATAACGCACAAAAAAAAGGTCCTGTTGGAGGCTGCTTTCGCAAAAGTCTCTAACATGACCTTCTATCATAAGCTTACGAATCGTGCTATCGCGCTACTGTGTCCGGAAAAACAAATCACCGCTTCCGGGAGATGCAGATATCCTCCAGATTCTGCGCGCCCTCCGGTCCGATGGGTCTGCCGCCCGTGATGATGCCCCATCCTGCACGGATCCTGATAATATCGTCGATCTGTCCCTGGGACAACAACGTCTTCTTCCCTAAGATAAAGTTATTCATCATCAGGATCTTCGCATAATATTCCGTGGTCTCCATGCGGTAATATGCCTGCATGAGGTTATCTCCCCAGGTCAGTGCGCCATGGTTTGCTAACAGTACAGCATTGTATTCCCGGCAATAGGGTGCCACCGCTTCCGGCACTTCCTCTGTGCCGGGCAGGGCAAAATGCACTAGCGGCACACAGCCCAAGGACAGAACCCCTTCCATCAGCACCGGTTCTTCCAGACTGATGCCCGCACAGGCAAACGCCGTCGCCGTCAGAGGATGTGCATGTACCACGCCTTGTACTTTCGGGTTCTCTTTGAATACTCTGAGGTGCATCTTGATCTCGCTGGAAGGCTTGTGCGTTCCCTCCAACACATTCCCATCCAGATCCAGCTTCACCAGCATATCCTCTGTCATAAATCCCTTAGAAACTCCCGTAGGTGTTGCCCAGATCTCATTATCTCCGACTTTACAGGAGATATTCCCGTCGTTCGCTGCCACAAAGCCGCCCTGATACATTCTGCGGCCTACCTCTAAGATCATCTGTTTTGCCTGTGCATCTGATATATATTCCATACTAATCTCCATTCCGCAGACGATTCCTTCCGTCGGAGGAATCCTCCTTTTCCGTTCCGGCATGCAATAATATATTACCTTATTGCCCTTCTCCTTGTCCAGCTGATATTCCCAATAATTTTTTATGCATGCGAGTAGAGGGTAGGGTGCCATGTGCCAGTGGCACATGTTTAGCACGGACCGAAGCGGAATGAAATATCTTCTCATGTCTATACAAAAAAACGTCAAAATGCTATAATTAAATTTAAATCACTTTGCCAACACATACGAAGGAAGCATAGCACTATGACACGGAAGAAAGTTAAATTTTCTCATACCAAATGGCTGCTGCCGTTATGGGTACTTCTTATCAGCAGCATCGTCTTATATATGATCGCTCATGCGGTACAGCAGAACGACTCCAGGCACATCCGCACTCTTGCGGAACTAAATGCTGTAACCTACGGTGATAACATGATCGCAGATCTGAATGCCGGTATCAATATCACGGATACACTGGAGCAGCTTCTGATCAGTACGGACGGCAGAATCGACAAATTTGATATCATTGCGGACAGAATGATGGCAGATTACGTCCGGAGCATCCAAGTGGCTCCCGGGGGCATCGTAACAGATATCTATCCCGCCGAAGGCAACGAAGCAGGTAAAATAGACCTGATCCATGACAAATACCGCGGAGAGACCGTAAATTACAGCATTGCTAATGATGTGCTTATCATACATGGTCCTTTCGAGCTGGAGCAGGGAGGACACGTCCTTTCGATCCGTAATCCAGTTTTTTTACAGGATGAGAAGGGAACTCCATATTTTTGGGGCATGACTATGGTTATCATCAAGGTTCCTGATATTTTTCAGCATTCCGCTGATGCCTTAACCAATTTCGGTTATCAATACCGGCTATCGAAGACCATCTCACCTCTGACCGATGAATATACCGTGGTAGACCAGTCGGAGGAGACTCTGATGGATCCCGTCTCTTATGATTTTACTCTGGGAGGCTGTAGCTGGAAGCTGGAAGTCATGCCCACCGGTGGCTGGAAGAATGGCACACTTTTACAACTGATAGTATTATGTGGCATTGCAGTGATCCTACTACTGGTGGTTCTAACGATATCTATACTATTCGTTGACGAGCAACGCAAAAAATTTCGCAGACTCTCTCTGACGGATTCTATGACCGGTCTCTTAAATCGTAACGGATTTAATTTGCAGCTGGAGGAGTATCTGGAGGGAAACAAGCAGAAAAACTGTGTCGGTATATTACTTGACGTGGATAATTTTAAATTTATCAATGATGTCTATGGTCATACTATCGGTGATCAGGTTCTATTGCAGCTTTCACAATCCTTAGTGCAGGCTTTTCCGGATAATTCCATTATTGCCAGAAATGGCGGTGATGAGTTCTGTATTATCCTGAAGGATTGCAGTGCAGAAGAGGCTGCCCCAATGATAGACGCTTTCAGCAAGGCTTCCCGCTCTTTTTCAGCCAAAGGCGTCGAACACAATTACAGCATTTCCCTGGGCTATGCGGAATACCCCGCCAACGCAGAAAAAGTCTCTGACATTCTCCGTTATGCCGACATTGCACTCTATGAGGTAAAATTACAGGGAAAACATGGTGCTCTGGCCTACCGGCCGGATTTCCACAATTCGAAACGGACACAGCTTGGTTTTTCATTATCGGATATTTCTGACAACCTGCCGGGTGCCTTTTTCATCTACCGGGCCGAAAAGGAGGATGAACGCATCCTGTATGCTAATCAGGAAATGCTTCAGCTGACAGGATGTAAGGATCTGGATGATTTTATGCATTTTACGAAACATCAATTCCGTAATCTGGTGCATCCTGAAGATCTGACACAGGTAGAAGAAAGCATCTGGCAGCAGATAGAATCCGGCATGAACGGATACAATGATTATGTCAAATACCGACTTGCTGTCAAAGATGGAACTTATAAGACGGTTCTGGATTATGGGCGTATCGTGGAGAGTGAACATTATGGCTCGGTTTTCTATGTATTGGTAGTGGATTGCGAATTTATCAAAACACACTACGATGATTAATCATAAAAATAAAAGAATAACAAACTTTCCTCCGGGGCATACTGGTTCCGGAGGAATTTTTATATGAAAGATCAGATTAAGTCTTACTTACAACGTTTGAATCACGGAGAACCTCTGGAAAATGTCCAGGCGGATTTCGTCCGGGAATGTAAGGATGTGGATCCTGCCGAGATTATGCATGCCGAGCAGGAGCTGCTGCGGGAGGGTACTTCCATCGAAGAATTGCAGCGGCTCTGTGATGTGCATTCCGCCCTGTTCCATGGTTCCGCGACAGATGCCCAGAAATTGCACGCTAAGGACATACAGGACCAACGGCTCTCCGCTGCTGCCGCCCTGATCCAGATCTCCGGGCATCCCCTGCAGACTTTTACGCTGGAAAATGCAGCACTGGAAAAGCTGATTGCCCGCGCGAAGCAGGTTCTGGAAAATGGAACAATAAATGACGGATCATTAAATGAGCTGCGCCAGATCGCTATCCACTATGCCAGAAAGGGAGACTTACTTTATCCACATTTGAAGGTGCAATATGGGATCAGCGGTCCCTCTGCGGTCATGTGGACAGTGGATGATGAGATCCGGGATGAACTGAATGCCCTTGCAAAACAAAAAGACCAAAAAGAAACCGATGCATGGAAACAACGTTTGAACGCCGTATTGACCCGCATGGAAGAAATGATCTACAAGGAATCCAATATCCTCTTCCCCAACTGCGCACTGAATTTCTCGGAGGAGGAATGGTATCACATCTACCGGGATGCCAAAGATTATGCAGAATGCTTCGGTATCCGGAGTGACAGTTGGCAGGCTGCGGAAGCACATCTGGCTGACACTGCCTCTACGGTTGGCACCATGTCTGCGGAACATGCTTTTGCAGATGGTGAGACCAGAATCCACCTTCCCGGCGGTAGTCTGACCCTGTCACAGCTGACCGCCATGTTGAATACGATTCCTTTGGAGATTACCTTCGTGGACATCGATAATGTCAATCGTTATTTTAACGAAGGCCCCAAGGTATTCAAACGTCCCGGCATGGCATTGGGCCGTGAGGTCTTCACCTGTCATCCGCCTAAAATCGAAGAACGGGTTCGCCGCATTATCGGAGAATTCCGTGCAGGGAATCTGGACCAGGTACCGGTCTGGATGGACAAGGGCGGCCGGACATTCTTAGTGACTTATTACGCTGTCCGGGATAAGCAGGAGCAATATCTTGGAACACTGGAACTGGTACAGGATATGGAATTCGCAAAAGAGCACTTCCGCTAGGACAGTGCTCTTTTTACCGAACATAATGTAGTCATCTGGCTCTTTTGATCTCTTTTTTCGTTATAGTTTTTACTCCTTATATTCCAGTCCAAAATAATCCATGTATACCTTAAATCTATCCTGGGCAGTCAGACAAGTGTCCATAAGATATCCCTGTTCGTTCTTCCATTCCTTCAGCCCCCGATAGTAGAATTCCTTTATATCATCCTCGATAATAAAAGGGGTAATTCCATTACGGAGGCACTCCTTAAACATAATTAATCTTCCAACACGGCCATTTCCATCCTGAAAAGGATGTATCTTCTCAAATTCATAATGAAATTGTATTATTTCCTTCAACGTCTTTTGTTTTGAAAGATTATATCTTTTTAATAAATTCCGCATTTCTCCGGATACATCGGCGGGCTTTGCGGTTGCGCTTCCTCCGACCTCATTTTCAAAACGTTTATACTCACCAACAGCAAACCACGTTTTTCTGCTATCTGACGTTCCTGATTTCAAAATATAATGTAACTGTTTAATAAATGCCTCACTCAGGGGATAGTTTGCTAACTCTATTATTTGATCAATGCATCGGAAATGATTGGCTGTTTCAACAATGTCATCCACATTCACAACTTCATCCTGAATTCCAATCGTATTCGTTTCAAAAATATATCTGGTTTGATCATGGGTCAGGCGGCTGCCTTCCATATGATTCGAATTATATGTCAGTTCGATCTGAACCTTATGATAGATTCCTCCCGGTATCCCTGCTTCCTTTTCCATTTTTAATCTGGTCAAAAGATCATTTGCTATTTTTTCCGCTCGTTTCTTTCTGACCGGCTTTACGGCATCCTCCGGAATCCTCCATGTTTTCCCATCAAGAATTACACCCGGAATTTTTCCATGGGCACAATAATTTCTTACACTTCTTTCTGATAAATTCCATTTTGCAGCTATTTCATTTACATTTACATATTTCATACACAACCTCCGTAAAACGGCTCACCGGAAATATTATATCACTATCGGCAATATATCTCAAGTTTTTTGCTTTTAAAGTCCATTTATATTTTGCCGATAAAAACAGATTAATAATTGAAGAAGAGCACTCTTTCCAGTGCAGGCTGGTGTAATATCATATGCATAATTTATCCTCTACAGCATAGTAACTATTCAGCGCCACTTACAGCCTGTGGTTCCGAATAGTTACTTAGAATGCCTTATTTATTATTTTGTTCTGCTCTTAATTTTTCTACGAAATGTCCCAGTCTGCCGATGGCAATCTTCAGCTTCTCCAGGGAGTACGCATAGGAGATTCTAAGATACCCCTCGCCACTGTCACCGAATGCGGTTCCGGGTACAGCAGCTACTTTTTCCTCCTCCAGGAAACGGGTGGCAAATTCTTCACTGGTCATGCCGAATTCCTTGATGCAGGGGAATACATAGAATGCGCCGTAAGGTTCAAAGCACTCCAGCCCCATCTCACGGAACGCATTCATCAAAAAGCGTCTTCTCTGATTATAGGCTGTACGCATCTCCTCGATGTCGGGATCTCCGTTTTTCAGTGCTTCCACTGCCGCATACTGGCTGGTGGTAGGTGCACACATAATGGCAAACTGATGGATCTTCGTCATCTGCTGGATGATAGCAGCCGGTCCGCAGCAATAGCCCAGTCTCCAACCAGTCATGGCATAAGCCTTGGAGAAACCGTTAATGTAAATGGTACGCTCCTTCATGCCGGGCAGGCTGACGATGGAAACATGCTTCTCTTTATAGGTAAGCTCTGAATAGATCTCGTCGGACATGACAAAAATGTCATGCTCCTCAATGATCTTTGCAATAGCCTCGAGATCAGACTTTTCCATAATGGCTCCCGTAGGATTGTTGGGGAACGGAAGGATCAGGACCTTCGTCTTGTCCGTGATTGCTGCTTCCAGTTCCTCTGCAGTCAGGCGGAATTCATTCTCCGCCTTCAGGTCAATGATCACCGGAGTCGCTCCTGCCAGGACCGCACAGGGTTCATAGGATACGTAGCTGGGCTGGGGGATCAGGACTTCATCTCCCGGATTGCACATGGCACGCAGCCCGATATCGATTGCCTCAGAGCCACCGACTGTCACCAGCACTTCATGCTGCCAGTCATAGGATACGCCCTGTTTTCTCCGGATCGTGTTGCAGATCTCCTGACGCAGATCCTTCAGACCGGCATTGGAGGTATAAAAGGTTCTTCCCTTTTCAAGGGAGTAGATACCCTCGTCCCGGATGTGCCAGGGAGTATCAAAATCCGGTTCTCCCACGCCCAGAGAGATGGCATCCTGCATCTCGCTTACAATGTCAAAAAATTTGCGGATACCCGATGGTTTGATATCCACTACTTTATCTGCTAATGGATTTCTCATGGAGTGATCATCTCTCTTTCATCTTCTTTTTTCGTAGCAAATGCGGTTCCGTGATCCTTGTATTTCTTCAGGATAAAATGCGTTGCTGTACTCAGCACGGAATCCAGTGTGGACAGCTTATCAGATACAAAATTAGATACCTCCCGCAGGGTCTTACCCTCCAGAATGACCATCAGATCATACGCTCCGGACATCAGATACACACTGCGTACTTCAGGATATTTGTAGATACGCTCGGCAATGCTGTCAAACCCCTGTCCTCTCTGGGGAGTCACACGTACCTCAATCAGTGCGCTTACTTTCTCAATATCTGTTTTTTCCCAGTTGATCAGGGTATGATATCCGCAGATAACGCCTTCTGCTTCCAGTGCTGCAATCTCATTTACCACATCGATCTCTTCCACACCCAGGATCACTGCCAGTTCCTTCAGATCGATCCTGCTGTTCTTCTCTATGATCGCTAATAATTCTTCTCTCATGCCAATATCTCCTTTTATTCTGTTTCTTTATAGATCTCATCTCTCTGAGGACGATCCATGTAGCGGATCTCGTCCTCATTCAGGATCAGTCGTTCATTACTGTCTGTAAATCTTCCTACGATCACTGCCGGAATTCCCTCTGCCGCCAGTGCTTCCACCACTGCGGTTCCCTCCGGGCTTGCAATGATCAGGCTTCCGCCGGATCTCAGTTCGTAGGGATTCACATTGCAGTATTCACAGACTTCCACTGTCTCCTGTCTGAGAGGAAGTTTCTTCATATCTATTGTCAGTCCAACACCTGCACCCTCTGCCATCTCCCACAGGCCGGCGAAAATGCCGCCCTCGGAAGCATCATGCATGGTACAACCGCCGGACTTCACGGCGGTAGCGGCCTCCGGTAAGATAGAATAATACCGATCAAACGCCGCAGCTTCTTCCACCAGATACGCCGGGTATCTCGTCAGGAGTCCTTCCTGG
>ERZ780139.2045-NODE-2045-length-15970-cov-7.383412_pt1 | contig 15970 bp, 9 predicted proteins | sample MGYA00511476_ERZ780139 | MGnify/ENA primary metagenome ERZ780139 (study PRJEB29588, sample SAMEA2158190) | human gut metagenome | biome: human gut; feature: human-associated habitat; material: faeces | place: Denmark | collected 2008/2010 ... | reverse complement strand
GGCCTGAATCGCGCCGGTGACAGGGCCCGCGCCCGCGATGGAGGAAAACTGATGGCTGAAGACGGTCCAGCCGTTGGTGGGGACAAAGTCCTTGCCGTCGTTATACTTGACGGCGGGCGTCTGCGCCTTGGGGTCGATGCCCCAGGTTTTGGCGAGCCAGCGCCCATAGAGTGCGTAGGCAGCGACGAGGACGACCGCCGCGATCAGCACGATGACGAGTGTGTTCATGTGATTTCCCTTTCTTTCCTAAAAAACTGTGTTCTTCGCCAATGCCGGGAGCAAAAAGAAAAGCCCCGCCTCTGCCGCGGATTTTCCACAACGAAAACCCATCGCAAAGACGAAGGCCAGTATCGCGGCGATATCCGCCGCAGATCTCAACTTCCGCGTTACCACTTTGCTTGCCGGAAAACCGGCCGCTCGACCGCTGCCCGAATGGATCGGAGAGCGTACCCTGTTAACGGTGGGGGACCGGCTACGATTACTCGGCGTTCGCGCCTTTCACCGCGGCTGCTCACAGGGGATGGCCTGCCCGTTCCTTGCTGCCGTTTTGCACCACCAACGGCTCTCTGAAAGCGGTGATCCGGGGAAGTCGTGTCCTGCTCAAAGCATTTGACGAATGATGTGTGTACAATAGACCCATCCTCCGCCGTTGTCAATACAATTTTGTCCGCGCAGGACGGATTTCGTCGAAGAAAATAGACGCCCCATCACTTCTCCGCCGCCGCTTTAGGCAAAATGCAAATGCAAAGTATGAATAGCACCATGCCGAAACGAAATAGAACCTGGCCGGCAACGCAGTCATAACAACGGGATGCTTTCAAATTTTGACCTGTTTCGGCAGTTTTCGGTTTGCCGAATTTCCGCTTGAAATATTTTAACAAAATATTATTTTTTCTTTCTTGACAAAGGCTCGTTCTTATGTTAGCTTTAAAAAGCAAAATGAATCAACCGATCGGATGATGAGTTCGGGAGAGACCGCGGAATATTCTGCCGCGGCGCCGAAGGGGAACGCAGAAGCTCTCAGGCAAAAGGGCCGAACTCGGACGACGCTCCGAAAAGTGCGTTTACGCACGCCGAAGGTGCAACCTGCCGCGATGACTCGGGCGGGGAATCTCTCAGGTGATCAACGGAGGCACAAAGCTCAAAAGGGAGTTTTGTGTCTCTTTTTTGATGCTTAATTTTAATAATTTTTATAAGATTCATTAAAATTATTGTTTTCGGAGGATGCGCACTATGGAAAAGAAGACCCCACTTTACCAAACGCATGTGGACATGGGCGGCAAGATCGTCGAATTCGGCGGCTTTCTGATGCCCGTGCAGTATCCCACCGGCGTGATTGCCGAGCACATGGCCGTTCGTGAAAAGGCCGGATTGTTCGACGTTTCCCACATGGGCGAGCTTCGCCTCAAGGGCCCTGATGCCGTCGCCAACGTGCAGAAGATCATCACCGCCGACATTTCGAACATGAAAGACGGCGAGATCAAGTACTCGATGTTCTGCAACGACAATGGCGGCATCATCGACGACTTCATCGTCTACCGCTGCGCAGCGGACAATTACTGGCTCGTCGTCAACGCGGGCAACCGCGAAAAGGACGCCGCCTGGGTCGAGAGCCACCTCTCCGGCGACGTCGACTACCGCGACGAGGGCAACGACTGGGGCCAGATCGCCCTGCAGGGCCCCAGGTCCGGCGACATTCTCAAAAAGCTCTGCGACGAGCAGTATATCCCCGCCAAGTACTACACCTTCACCGAAGACGTGCCCCTGAACCTCGGCGAGCGCACGATCCATGCTCTCGTCTCCCAGACGGGCTACACCGGTGAATACGGCTTTGAGATCTACTGCAAGGCCGAGGACACCGTCGACCTGTGGAAAGCGCTTCTGAAGGCGGGCGAGCCCGAGGGGGTGATCCCCTGCGGCCTCGGCGCGCGCGACACGCTGCGCTTAGAGGCTTCGATGCCGCTCTACGGCCACGAGATGAACGACGAGATCACGCCGAAGATGGCGGGACTTCCGTGCAAGCTCACGGGCAAGGACTTCATCGGCCGCGACGCGCTTGTCGCGCTCGGCGCGCCGAAAATGAAGCGCATTGGCATGAAGGTCGTCGGCCGCGGCATCGTGCGCGAGCACTGCGACCTCTACACGATGGATGGAGAAAAGATCGGCTGGGCGTCCTCCGGCACGTTCGCGCCCTATATCGGCTGCGGTGTCGCGATGGGCTATATCCCCGCCCAAGATATCGAGATCGGCAAGCACCTCAATGCCGACGTGCGCGGCCGCATGGTCGAGCTCGAGATCGTGCCAATGCCGTTCTACAAGCTCGAACGCTGAAATAGAGATTTTTGACCGAATATTCGGAAACCATTGGACCGTCAATCACAAACAACATTCACTGAGAACAATTTTGAGGAGGAAATTACCATGAACATCCCTGCTGAGCTGAAGTATTCCAAGTCCCACGAGTGGGTCAAGATGGACGGCGACGTCGCCGTGATCGGCATTTCTGATTTTGCCCAGGATGCGCTGGGCGATGTGGTCTTTATCAACCTGCCCGCCGAGGGCGACAGCGTCACCGCCGGTGAGAGCTTCGGCGATGTCGAGTCCGTCAAGGCTGTCTCCGACGTGATCTGTCCCGTCAGCGGCACGATCTGCGAGGTCAACGAAGCGCTCGCCGACGCGCCCGAAACGCTGAACTCCGACCCCTACGGCGCATGGATCATCAAGGTCTCTCCCGTGACCGACACTGAGGCGCTGCTTGACGCCGCCGCTTACGAAGCGCACTGCGCGCAGGAGGGCTGAGATGGGCTCTTACGTTCCCACCACGGCTGCGGAACGGGAAGAAATGCTCGCCGCCATCGGGGTCGACAGCCTGGAAGGGCTGTATAAGGCCGTCCCGCAGGAAATGCTCCTGCGGAGCGGCGGGCTGAACATCCCCGAGGGCCTGAGCGAGCTTGAGGTGCGCGAGGCCGTCACCGCCATGGCCGAAAAGAACAAGGTCTTCAAGACTGTTCTTCGCGGCGCGGGTGCCTACCGCCACTTCATCCCGTCGGTCGTCAAATCCGTCACCTCCCGCGAAGAGCTTGTCACCTGCTACACCCCCTATCAGGCGGAGATCAGCCAGGGCGTTCTGCAGGGTACGTTTGAATTCCAGACGATGATCTGCGAGCTGACCGGCATGGACGTCTCCAACGCCTCGCACTACGACGGCGCGACCGCCGCGGCCGAGACGATCCCCATGTGCAAGGACCGCAAGCGCACGAAGGCTTACGTCTCCGCCTGCGCCCATCCGCAGGTCATCGAGGTCATGAAGACCTACTGCTTCGCCTCGAATACCGAGCTTTTTGTCGTCCCCGCAAAGGACGGCAGAACTGATCTCGACGCGCTCAAGGAAGCGCTCGGCGATGACGCCGCGTGCTTCTACCTCCAGCAGCCGAACTACTTCGGCCAGATCGAAGACGCGAAGGCGGCCGGTGAGATCGTCCACGCCGCGGGCGCCAAGTTCGTCATGGGCGTGAACCCCATCGCCTGCGCCATTCTGCCCACGCCGCGCGCGATGGGCGCGGATGTCGCCGTCGGCGACGGTCAGCCCCTCGGCCTCGACACGGCGTTCGGCGGCCCGTTCCTCGGCTTCATGGCCACGACATCCGCCATGACGAGAAAGCTCCCCGGCCGCATCGTCGGCCAGACGAAGGATGTGGACGGCGAGGTTGGCTACGTGCTGACGCTGTCCGCGCGCGAGCAGCACATCCGCCGCGAAAAGGCCAGCTCCAACATCTGCTCCAACCAGGCGTTATGTGCCTTCGCCGCGGGCGTTTACATGGCCGCGATGGGCGAAAAGGGCATGAAGCAGTGCGCGCGGCTCTGCACCTCGAAGGCGCACTATTTCGCCTCTGAGCTCCAAAAGATCGGCTGCACCTTGAAGTACAAGGGTGAATTCTTCCACGAGTTCGTCACCGAAGTCGAATGCCCCAACTGCCGCAGGAAGATCCTCGACGCGCTCGAGGCCGAGGGCATCCTCGGCGGCGCAGAGGTCGAGGGCGGCATTCTCTGGTGCGTGACGGAGCTCGTCTCCAAGTCGCAGCTCGACAAAGCTGTCGCCATCGTGAAGGAGGTGCTGTAAATGAAGCTCATTTTTGAACTTGGCGTCGAAGGCCGCGGCATGACCCTCATGCCGGAGTGTGACGTCCCCGAATATCAGCTTCCCGAAGAGCGCAGCGAGGCGCTGCACCTGCCCCATGTGAGCGAAAATGAGCTCACCCGTCACTACACCGCCCTTTGCAAGCGCATCCATGGCGTGAACGACGGCTTCTATCCCCTCGGCTCGTGCACGATGAAGTACAACCCCAAGATCGACGAGGACATGGCGGCGCTGCCGGGCTTCACCCAGCTCCACCCGCTCCAGAGCATCGAGACCGCGCAGGGCGCGCTCGAGGCGCTGCACACGCTGGGCGCTGAGCTTGGCGAGGTCTTCGGCATGGACGCTGTCACGTTCCAGCCCGCGGCGGGCGCGCACGGTGAGTTCACGGGCGTTCTGCTCATCAAGGCCTATCACACCGACCGCGGCGATTTTAACCGCACGAAGATCATCGTGCCCGACTCCGCCCACGGCACAAATCCCGCAACCGCCGCGATGTGCGGCTTCCAGGTCATCAACATCCCGTCCGGCGCAGACGGCTGCGTGGACCTCGACGCGCTGCGCGCCGCCGTCGGCCCCGACACCGCGGGATTGATGCTGACGAACCCGAACACCGTCGGTATTTTCGACAAGAACATCCTCGAGATCACGAAGATCATTCACGATGCGGGCGGCCTGTGCTATTACGACGGCGCGAACCTCAACGCCGTCATGGGCGTCGTCCGTCCCGGTGACATGGGCTTTGACTGCATCCACAGTAACCTGCATAAGACGTTCGCCACACCGCACGGCGGCGGCGGCCCCGGCGCAGGCGCGGTCGGCTGCAAGGAATTCCTCAAAAAGTACATGCCCGGCCCGCTGGTCGTCGAAAAGGACGGCAAGTACGGCTTCGAGTATCCCGAAAAATCCATCGGCCGCGTGAAGATGTTCTACGGCAACTTCGACGTCGTCGTGCGCGCACTGACCTACGTGCTCACGCTCGGCAAGTCCGGCATCCGCGAGGCGGCGATGAACGCCGTGCTGAACGCGAACTACATGCGCGTCAGGCTCAAGGATACCTTCACCATGGCCTATGACGAGATCTGCATGCACGAGTTCGTCATGTCGCTTGTCGATCTCCACAAGGAGACGGGCGTCTCCGCGCTCGACCTTGCCAAGGGCATGCTCGACTTTGGCCTGCACCCGCCCACGATGTACTTCCCGCTCATCGTCCATGAGGCGCTCATGATCGAGCCCTGCGAGACTGAGAGCAAGGAGACCATGGACGAGGTCTGCGGCATCTACTGCAAGCTCTTTGAACTCGCGCACTCCGATCCCGAGACGCTCCACACCGCTCCCCACTCCACGCCCGTCCGCCGTCTCGACGAGGTCGGCGCGGCGCGCAACATGGTTTTACGGTATCAGTTTGCCTGACGAAGGCAACGCATATCTCAACATCACGCAATGCCGCCGAAAAGTCGGCGGCATTGCTCTCAAAAAGGAACGAACTATTATGGCTCATTATGAACTCATCGTCATCGGCGCGGGCCCCGGCGGCTACGAAGCCGCGCTCCATGCGGCCAAGCTCGGCAAGAAGGTCGCCGTCGTCGAGAAGCGCGAAGCGGGCGGCACCTGCTTAAACCGCGGCTGCATTCCGACGAAAACGCTGCTGCACTCTTCTCAGATCTTCCACGACGCCAAGCACGGCGCACACGCCGGCATCCACACCGACGATATCCGCGCCGACATGACGGAGATTTTTGCCTACAAGCGCGAAATTTCGCAAAAGCTGTCCTCCGGCATTGAATCGCTTTTCAAGACCGCAAAGATCGACTTTCTGCGCGGCACGGCGCTCATCACCGCACCCGGCGCTGTCCGCGTGACGGACGCCGAGGGCGGTGCCAACGACTACACCTGCGACGATATCCTCATCGCCACCGGCTCCGTCCCGTCCCGCCCGCCGATTCCCGGACTTGAGTTCGCGATGACCTCCGACGAGCTGCTTGAGGGGTGCGACCAACTGTACCGCTCCATCGTCATCATCGGCGGCGGCGTCATCGGCATCGAGTTTGCGACGTTTTACGCAGACCTCGGCTGTGAAGTGACCGTCATCGAAGGCATGGGCCGCCTGCTGCCCAACATGGACAAGGAGCTCGGCCAGAGCCTCGCGCTCATCCTCAAAAAGCAGGGCGTGAAGGTCTTCACGAACGCGATGGTCCAGAGCGTCGAGAAGACGGGTGAGGATATCGCCGTCAACTTCACCTGCAAGGAAAAGAGCGAGACCGTCTCCGGCGAGGCCGTGCTCTGCGCCATCGGCCGCCGCCCGTACTGCGACGGCCTGTTCGCGGATGGCATTACTGTCGAGATGAACCGCCGCAGCATCGCCGTGAACGAGCGCTACGAGACGAGCATCCCCCACATCTACGCCATCGGCGACGTCTCGGCCAAAATTCAGCTCGCCCATGTGGCGATCGCGCAGGGCATCGCCTGCGTCGACCTGCTCTACGGAAGGGAAAATCACACATCCATGTCCGTCGTGCCGAGCTGCATCTACTGCCGTCCGGAGATCGCGGTCGTCGGCCTCACCGAGGCCGAGGCCAAGGAGGCGGGCATCCCCGTCAAGGTCGGCAAACACGTCATGTTCGACAACGCCAAGACGCTCATCGCCGACCCGGGCCGCTGCTTTATGAAGTTCGTCGCCCACGCCGAAACACGCGAGCTTCTCGGCGCGCAGCTCATGTGCGAGCATGCAAGCGACATGATCGGCGGCATCTCGCAGGCGCTCGCCAACCACATGACGGTCGATCAATTCCTGCTGGCCATGCGTCCGCACCCCTCGTTTGAAGAGGCGATGACCGCCGCGCTTGAGGACCTTGCGCAGAAGCTCGGCTGAAAGGCCGCGGATGAAGCTATCGGTCGCCTTTAGACGGGCGATACCGCTTTTATGCAAAATTTGCGTTGCAGCATACGATGGAGTATGCTACCCTTAAAGTGAAAAAATGCTCTGACGGGGAACGCTTCTTTGAAAGCGGCGCACCGATAGCGTGATAAGGGAGAGGAGAATCATCCATGAAAAAACTATTGCCCATCATTTTGACGCTGCTCCTGGTTTGCATTGCCGCACCTTACGCCTCCGCCGCGAATGTGGTGGCTTCGCCGCAAAATCTGTCGGTCGACGGCGTCGATGCGGACTGCGACAAATACAACATCGACGGCAGCAACTATTTCAAGCTGCGCGACCTTGCGCAGCTTCTGAGCAAGACGGACAGCCGCTTTTCCGTTTCGTTCGATGAGCAAAGCAATGCGGTCACGGTCGTTTCCGGGAAGGAATATACCCCTGTCGGCGGCGAGCTTGCGCGCGGGCGGGATCAGTCCAAAACAGCCGTTGTCAGCAAGCAGTCCGTTTTGATCGACGGAAAGGCTGCGGACGGTCTTTCTGTCTACAACATCGGGGGAAACAACTATTTTAAGCTGCGCGACCTCGGCGATGCGCTCGGCTTTACCGTCGACTATGATGCCGACAGCAATACCGCCATTGTTTTGAGCAAGGGCTCCACGGCGGCCTACCAAAACGCGTTTGAAAAGCTGCTCGAAGACGTGAACGAGAAGCGCCGTGCCGATATGGCAAGGGAAGAGTCGTTCGACGGCTTTGAAGCATATTTACAGCATCACCGCGGCGAGGTCACTATCACGCAGGCAGAGATCGACAGCCTGAAAAATCTGAACAATCCCGGCAAGGCGGTCCTTACGCGCGCGGAAGCGCTTGAGGATGTGGACCTGTTCTTCCGCGCGCTGCATTACTCCTACGGCGCTTACTACTATTTCGGTGAGGAGACGTTCCAAAAGGCGGAAGATGCCATCCGTGCAGAGCTTGCGTCCTATCAGACGATCAAGTGGGACCAGCTCATCTCGCTCATTTACTCGCACCTGCTTTTCGTTCGGGACGGACATTTCTCGATCGCCGGGCGGTATGAACCGGCCTTTGAAAAAAGCGTTCAGTATCTTTACTATTACAGCGGTCAAAGCTTTGGCAAGGATGAAAGCGGGTACTATCTGCTGGGGGAAAACGAGAAGTGGTACTATACCTCCTGCGGCAACGCGAACGTGGAAATGCAGCCATATCTTGAAAAGAGCGGCCGCGTGTGCTATTCCCTGCGTCAGTTCTGTCCCGTGACGGCTGCGCATACGGCAGACAGTATCACCCTGACCAAGGGCGCTGAGACCAAAACGGTTTCGGTCACATGGTCGCTGAGCCAGTCCTATCTGGAAGACGGTTCGCAGGTCCCGGATTATCATTATCTGAAATCAAACGGTATCGCCTTGATAACGATTCGCAGGTTTGACTGGAATTATGAGGAGACAATGGACGAGTTCGTCCGCACCGGTTCTGACCTTAAAAACGCGAAGCTCATCATCATTGATGCCCGCTCCAACAGCGGCGGCGATGAAGACTTTATCAAAAACTGGCTGAAAAGCTACACGGGAGAAGAACCCGAACAGAAAACGATTATCTCCAACTGGGGCACTGCTATGTTCGATAGGACCCAAGCCTACGCGGACCTGGGTGAAGAGTTTGCCGCCTTCCGGACAGGCGATAAGGACTATGAGCTGTTTCAGGGAAAGCTGCTGGCAAACAGCACTCCGATTCTTCTTCTGACAGACAGCATGTCCGGCTCCGCCGGCGAGAGCATCGTGACCTATTGCAGGACACTGGACAACTGCCTTGTGATCGGCAGCCCGACGAGAGGCGCGCAGCTGGTCGGAAATGTGCGAGGCTGGACGCTTCCAAACTCCGGCATCGGCTTCCAGTTCGGTCAGGCACTCCACTTTATCTACAGTATGGAAAATGTGGAGGGCAAGGGCTACGCCCCGGACCTGTGGTGCAACCCGAAAACCTCTTTGCAGTCTGTTTTGAACATGGTGGAGCGCTATGACCTCGGCTCTGCCGAGGGCGTGGCCGCCCTGCGCGCCCAGCTGCCGAACATTCTGACCAAGTAGGCAGGCACTTCCCATTAAATGTTCCACAACGTAGGATGAGTAGAAAGAGAAGCATTCTACTAAACCTGTCTTATGGCCATATACCGCCGTCATCTGAACGCAAAACCGCTCCCGAGATCATCTTGATCTTGGGAGCGTTACTTTCTCTATTATGATTACTTTTTGTGCCCAAAAACAGCCTTTTGCCGGAATGTGTTAGAAAAGTGTTAGAAAAGACTATGTCCTCATATACGTCCCCATTTTGCGTTAAAAGCAAGTAACGCACTTACGAATTCTCTGTATCCTCAACCAATGCTTCACACGGAAAACCGGGCACTTTGTAGCAAAGCACTTTACCCAGCGGATACTTCCCTGAACAGGCCGGAAAACTTCTCAGCTCTCTTATGAAGTTCGATATCCTGCTTCGGTGCGCTCTGCCGCCATTCAAAAAGTGCCTCTGTCTGTTCAACATAACGCGAAGGGTAGTCTTTTAAGTATTTACCTTCTGATTTTAAGTATAAACCTTTTAATCTACGAACTGCCATGTTACTTCTCCTTTTTCTCTCTAATATATTTTCCCCGCCGATATAGCTACCGGCGCAAATGGGACGAACATTTTGCTGCCGTGGCATCTAACCTCTGAGCAGTACCTCTTGCTACAAGGCAGGCACCCGAATCTGGGTGCCTGCCTTGTAAGTTGAGTATTTGCTTTTTTACTTGCCCTGATAGGCGCGATACAGGAACGTCACGATCTCCGCGCGCGTGCAGTCCGCGTTGGGGCTGAACGTCGTGTTGGAAGTACCGTTCGTCACGTCGTTCTTGACCGCCCAGCTGACCGCATCGGCGTAGAACGCGTCGGGCTTCACGTCGGTGAAGTTCGCACTGCCGCTCGCAGTACCCTTGAGCGCACGGTGCAGGAACGTCACGCTCTGGCCGCGCGTGCAGGTCGCATCGGGCGCGAATGTCGTCTCGGTCATGCCGTTCGTGATGCCGTTCTCAACGGCCCAGGCAACCGCCTTGGCATAGTAAGCGCTCGCGGAAACATCCGTGAAGCTGCTTGCGGTCTTCGGCTCGGGGCTGCCGGCGGCGCGCCACAGGAACGTCACGATCTGCGCACGCGTGCAGGACTCGTAGGGGCCAAACATCGTGTCAGACAGGCCGTTCGTCACGCCGCTTTTGACCGCCCACTTGACGGCCTCATAGAAGAACGCGTCGTTGGGCACGTCGTAGAAGAAGTTCAAGACGCTGTTATCTTCCATAAAGGTCGCCTTGACCTCGACCTTGCCCGCAGGCATGGTGAAGGTGTACTTGCCGTTGCCCTTGTCCTTGAGCGTCAGCTCATTGCCGTTCTTGTCGGTGACGGTCAGGGTCTCGAGGACGTAGCCGCTGTCGGGCTTGACGGTGACGGTCACGGTGTCGCCCTTGCTGGCGCTCTTCGGACTGACGGTCACGCTGCCGTTCTCGGTCTTGCTCGGGGTAGAGACGGAGTAGGTCGGGTCGTAGGAGCTGCTGCCGCCGGAGTAGGGCGCAGAGTAGCTGACCGTCCAGACACCGTTCGCGGTGCTGCTCACATAATAATTGCTTGCCAGAGCTCTGGAGGGGTCTGTCAGATACACGCCGGAGGTCAAACCGGATTTTGCAAGAACCGTGTAGGTATAAGCGCCCTCGCTGCCATCACGCTTGACGATGTTGGTGTTGCCGTTGCCCACAACGTGAACGCTCGGGTCGCTGCTGAACGTGCCGCCAGAAACGGCGATGGTTGCATTAGACGTACTGCTCTTAATAATCGCAGCCTTTGTTCCAGCAAACTGACCGCCGGAAATGTTCACAATCGCATTTTGGCTGCTGACTTCGGCAACAGCGTATGTGGCACCGGTGAACGTACCACCGGACACGGTAAGAGTACCAAGATCAATCTCAGCACCACAACCACAGTTGTAAATGCCGTATGTCTCAGCGTTAGCGTCACTTGCAGCAGTAAAGGTACCGCCTGTGATCTCTGCAATATTGTGATTCTGAACAACGGCCTGATAATAGTTGCTGAACGTACCGCCATTGATCGTTAACTTTGCGCGGTCATCGTTCTTGATCGTATTCAAACCGCCGCGGAACGTACCGCCATCAATCGTCAGGATAGGCTGGTCAAGCCCCTTATTAGTGTTGTAGTCGTTGGCGTCAAAGTATCCATTAGAAACAAGGCTGGAGAATTTACCAAGAGCGGCATTGTTCCCAGCAGTTTGCACGGTCGCGCCATCATTGATTGTCATGGTGCCAACGTTCTTGATGGTGTACCAGGAGTTGGAACCGCTGTCATTTGAAGTCTTACCGTTTTCTTTAGTGCGATCAAAGGTACCGCCATTTACAATAACAGTTCCCTTATTGTACAGCGCACCTTTAGCATGAGAAATATTATCAACCTTACCCGTTCCCGTGATGGTCAAGTTACCATTGTTCAGAATGGTGTGATCATCCACGTTGGTCAAGGTCTTACCGTTCAGATCGAGTGTCATAGTCTTGCCAGCAGGAATGGTAATATCCGCAGTCACATCTTTCAGCAGGGTGACAGTGTTGTTGTCTGCTGCCGCGACAGCATCGGCGAGGGTCTTATAATAAGTATCGCCGACCTTGGCAACTGCGTTGGTCTCGCCCAATTTCTCCACGGTGCCATCGGCAGACTGCACATAATCAGTGGGGATGTACTTGGAAATGTCAGCATCAAATTTGCCGCCGGTTACCACTGCGTTGCCTTTGTTGGTTTCATCGTAATGGTCCACAATCATTTCCTGGGTATCGCTGGCGTGCTTAAATTCGCCGCCAGAAATGCTCAGCTTGCCGATGGTATTGGCATCGCCACCATAAGCAGAGGTGAACAGTACCGCGGAAGCGGTATCCAAAGTCCGGAACGTGCCAGCAGTGATTTCAGCCTTGTTCCAGTTCATAATGACGTACTGGGCAGTATTAGAGAAATTACCACCATTGATGGTCAGTACACCAAAGGAATCATTCTTGACCGTGTTGATGCCGCCGGCAAAATTGCCGCCCTCGATCGTCAAATTGCAATCGGCAGTTACATCGCCGCCATTGCGGATCATGCTGGAATAACCGCCAGCGTTTTCAACGGTAACGCCAGTGTTAATTTCCATGGTACCGTAGTTGGCAATGGTGTACCAACTGTTTCCGCCGTTGCCATTGGGGGAATAGGTACCCTTTTCGGCAGAACGCTTAAAGGTGCCGCCATTCAAGGTAACCTCGCCGGAGTTGACGATTGCGCCCTTTCCGTGCGACACATTATCTACGATACCGTTGCCAGTGATGGTCAGCGTTGCACCATTTTCAACAATAATGGTGTGTTCACCCGTTTTGTTCGTCAATGTCTTGCCGTTCAGATCAAGCGTAGCATTCTTACCATTTGGAACCTTGATAGTAGCAGTTGTGTCCTCAGACATAACATAGGTGCCATTTTCCAACGTGATAACGCCGTCTACTGCCGCAGGCAGCGCAGTCCCCGCCGCCGCGGACACTTCCGCCAGCGCAGGCGTGCCTTCGCCGTCCGCCAGGGCAGCGGTGGGCAGCAAGCTGAACGCGAGACAAAACGTCAGCAAAACGGATAGCAATTTACGTTTCATAAAAGGTCCTCCTACAAGTATATTTTCCGCGGCTCCCCGCAGTTTGGGCACTTATTTTTACCGGCTCCGCCGGAGGTTCACTTAAAATCGCTGTGCATCGGTCCAATGGCCGGCCCGCGCAGATTGGACAGCCGCAGCGCTGTTTTCCCGTGCGGCTGTTGACGACCGCCCGCCACGCATGACCCTTATCGCAGAGCCACCAGACCTTGCGGCGGCTGCCGGGCGTCACCTGCTGCGGTGTAAGGCTGCCGTTGCGCGTCGGGTGCCATTGCGAGGCAACGACCGGCTTTATCGTCGCGAGGTCGTTGAAGCCGGGCAGAACCTTGTGGTTGGAGCAATACGGACAATCGCTTCCACTCCGCACGCGGTGAGCTATAACAGCCGGATAGGAATGTCCCTTTTCGCAGCGCCACCACACGCGGCGGTTGGAGCCGGAAGTCACTGCCTCCGGCGTTAGAGCGCCGTTTTTCTGTCGGTCCCATTGCGCGGCAAGCTGCGGGTATTGGGTAGCGAGGTCGTTTTCGCCCTGTATGACCTTTTGTCCTGCGCAGAATGGGCAGCCTGTTCCACCACCCGCGCGGGATGAGATGGCGGCACGGTAGCTGTGCCCCTTGGGACAGCGCCACCAGGCCTTTCTCACCGTTCCCGGGGCGACCAGCGTCGGCAATAGAGGAGCGTTCTTCTCGGTATCCCATTCGGCAACAAGTGCGGGATACCTTGCCGCGAGGGAGTTTTCGTCCGGCAGAACAACGCGCCCCGCGCAGACGGGGCAGCCCGTGCCCTGCACGCGGCTCTTGACGACCGAATCGTAGGAGTGCCCCGCAGGACACCGCCACCAGACCTTTTTGTGGCTGCCTACGGTCAGATCGGCAAATTTCAGCGGGGCGTTTTTCTCCGCATCCCACTCAGCCTCAAGGGCAGGAACCTGTATCGCCAGCGAGTTCTCAGGCGTTTCTTTGAGTCCGGTACAGTACGGACAGCCACTGCCCGCCGAACGGGAGTAGACCTTCGCCTGCCAACTGTGACCCTTGGAGCACTGCCACCATACCTTTTGATGACTTCCGAAGGAAACGTTTCCAGTCGTAAGCGGCGCGTTGCGAACCTCGTCCCACTGCGCCAGCAGAGCCCTATGGCCCTGCTTTACGCAAAAGTCGTAGAACGATGTTCGCATCCATGCTCACCCCTTGCTTCCGATCCGCCAGCCCGTCCTTTCAGCACTCAAACCGGCAATCTCCCTTATAGCCGAACAGTGGTCAATAATGTAGAGGTTTTTGACCACCCAGATATTGCCGATAACTCATACGTCATATACAAAGCAATCATACATCATCTCTTAAAAATATTCAAGACTTACATGTCTAAAAACCTCTACTTTTTTTGACAAACCTCTCTTTTTTGTCATTTTTATCAAGAATGTTCGCGTACCCAGGACAGAAATGTCTGGTGTGAGACGCCCATTCGCGTTGCCGCCCCTCGTGCGGACAGCCTCCCGCTGACCCACAGGGACTTCAATTCATCAAAATTTTCAGGCCGCTCCTTTCTGGGGCGGCCAAATTGTACACCTCTGGCTTTAGCGGCAGAGATACCTTCCGCCTGCCGCTGGCGCGTAAACTCCCGTTCTGTCTGCGCCACATAGCTAAGAAGCTGAAGGACAATATCCGCTATCAATGTACCAGTGAGATCTCGGTTTTGATGTGTGTCCAGCAGCGGCATGTCCAGAACCACGATAGCGGCTTGCTTTTCCGCTGTGATGATACGCCACTGCTCTAAAATTTCATGATAATTGCGTCCCAAACGGTCGATGCTTTTTATGATAAGCGTGTCTCCCCTTTTCAGCCTTCGCAGCAGCCGCTGATACTGACAGCGGTTAAAATCCTTCCCAGACTGCTTATCCAGAAAAATTTGATGATTGTGAAGCCCCGCCGCCCGCAAAGCGATCAGCTGGCGTTCCTCGTTTTGCTCTTTTGTCGAAACCCTTGCATAGCCGTATTCCATAGATGCCTCCTGATTTTAAAAGCGGATCATCAGTTCCCGTATCCACTTTGGTGTTGCCGGAGCCGTAAAAAACAGTCTCCAGCTACATATTAGCCCAAAGGCATCGAGGCGCTTCAGCGTAAGCGGTAATCCTGGCCGCGTATAAAACACAGAGCCAGATTTGAAGTTTACCCCCTAATATGACAGTAACGGAACGTTTCACAACGTTCCGCTACGATGTCTCATGGCTGTCTATCGTTCTAAAGCATGAGGATGGATAAAATTTTTGAATATGCTACTCGCCTTCACGTTTTACAACATTCAGCCATTTCTTTTTCCATGTGTTAGGGTGGATCAGCAGGGTTGGCTTCCCCAACGCAAGGGCATAGGCCATTCATAGGTGCCGTTTTTGCGCTGATTTTCTCCGGTCTTGAGGACACGCCCATTCCTATCTTTGCGCTTTTCCGCCAAATCGCACACTCCTTTCTGGAAAAGCGCTCCAATATGTATGATAGAATTATCATAACACATTGGAGCGCCTAACAGCTTTCGGTATATACGTCAAGTATTCGCATTGCAGCAATGTTCCACGCCAATTCCCTGCCGTGCAGAGTAAAAAGCTCCCGCCGAGGATGATCTCAGCGGGAGCTTTTTATTGGATTGCCGATTCGCCTTACTTTCCCTGATAGGCTCTGAAAAGGAAAGTAACGATTTGTGCGCGGGTGCAGCTATTGTCCGGCCCGAACAGGCCATCACCAATGCCGTTTGTGACGCCGTTCTCCACCGCCCATGCCACAGCGTTTGCATAGTAGCTATCGGTAAGAACATCGCTGAACTCTGCCTTGCTATCGACCAGCTTACCAATGGCACGGAACAGGAAAGTCACGCTCTGGGCACGGGTGCAGGTGGCGTCAGGACTGAATTTGCCATCGCCCGTTCCTGTGGTGATACCGTTTTCTACCGCCCATGCAACCGCCTTTGCATAATAGGCATCAGTGGACACATCGGCGAAACTGCTCATAGCCTTGGGTTCGGGAGAACCGGCAGCACGCCACAGGAAGGTGACGATCTGTGCGCGGGTGCAAGGCTGGTTCGGCCCAAAGAGGCCGTTGCCAATACCGCCGGTGATGCCCTTTTCCTGCGCCCACTTCACAGCCTCATAGTAATAGGCGCTGGTGGACACATCGCTGAACGGGCTTGTCTCAACTTCCTTGACAAAGGTAGCCTTGATTTCAACCTTGCTGGCGGGCATGGTAAAGGTATATTTGCCGTTGCCCTT
>ERZ780139.2044-NODE-2044-length-15981-cov-3.116288_pt1 | contig 15981 bp, 15 predicted proteins | sample MGYA00511476_ERZ780139 | MGnify/ENA primary metagenome ERZ780139 (study PRJEB29588, sample SAMEA2158190) | human gut metagenome | biome: human gut; feature: human-associated habitat; material: faeces | place: Denmark | collected 2008/2010 ... | reverse complement strand
ACCCCGACGTTATAACGCTTCATAAAGCGTCCGAGGACGAGGAGCGAATTTGGAATGCGGTAAAGACAGTTGCCGAAACCGCCGTTTCAAAGTTTATCGAAATGCGTGAGACGGAGGGCAGCAAGCTCAGAGGGGATATACTTTCAAGAGCTGATTATATTATCGAGTGCGTCGAGTTCATTGAAGGCCGTTCTCCCGAAACCGTAAGAGAATACAACGAAAAATTGAAGCTGCGTATGAAAGAGCTTCTCGGCGACGCCGCGGTAGACGAGCAAAGGCTTTTAAATGAAGCCGCAATTTATGCCGACAAAATAGCCGTCGATGAAGAAACCGTAAGACTTCGCAGTCATATTTCACAGCTTCGTGAATTTATGAATTCAAGCGAGGCAATAGGCAGAAAGCTTGATTTTCTTGTTCAGGAAATAAACCGTGAGGCAAATACAATAGGCTCTAAGGCGCAGGACGTCGATATAGCCAAAAAGGTCATCGCCATAAAGGCGGAGGTCGAAAAGATTCGCGAGCAGGTTCAAAATATTGAGTGAGGAAGTCAGCAATGAAGCTAATCAACATAGGTTTCGGAAATGCGGTAAACGCAGACCGAATTTTAGCGGTGGCAGGCCCTGAGTCGGCGCCGATAAAACGAATAGTGCAAGAGGCAAAAGAGCAGAAAATGCTCATTGACGCAACACAGGGGCGAAAAACCCGAGCCGTCATAATTACCGACAGCAACCATGTTATATTAACCTATTTGCAGGCGGAGACCATTATGGCTCGCTTTAATGACGACAGCGATAAGGAGCAGGCATAATGGAACAAAAAAAGGGGAAGCTTATATTATTTTCCGGCCCGTCGGGTGTCGGCAAGGACACGCTCCTTGACATTCTTTTGAGAAAGGACCCGACGCTCCAAAAATCAATTTCGATAACAACGCGTCTTAAACGCGAAAACGAGCATGACGGGGTTGATTATTACTTCATAACTCCCGACGATTTCGAGGCAATGCTCGACAGCGGCGATGTGCTTGAATTTGCAAAATACGGCAAAAACCTTTACGGCACGCCAAAAAAACCGGTTGACAAATGGCTGTCCGAGGGTAAAACGGTTATTTTGAAAATCGAAGTTCAGGGTGCAGCCAAAATCAAAAAAATGTATCCTCTGTCAACAGCGATTTTTATAATGCCGCCGTCGCTTGAAATACTTGAGCACAGGCTTCGCTGCCGCGGTACGGAGGACGAGGACGACCTTGTAAGACGCCTTGAAATTGCGCGCGGCGAAATAGAAAAGAGCCGCGGGTACGATTACATTGTTATAAACGACGACCTTGAAAGCGCCGCCGATGAAGTTTTGGATATTATAGAAAAAATAGATAAGTGAGGTTTTATTTTATGTTCAATCCGGATTTAAAAAACATTTTAAAAGACCATCTCAGCCGTTATTCTCTTGTTACAGCCACGGCAAAAAGAGCAAGAGAAATTTCGGAAAAGGCCGAGGAAGACGGCGAAATAATGATTGAAAAGCCCGTCAGCATAGCTCTTGACGAGATACTCTCCGGCAAATATAAAATAATCGAGCCGGAAGAGATAAGATATATATAAGTTTATTTTAAGGGGTGCAGCGTATGATAGCAAAGGTAGCGGTTGAAAATACCGCTTTCAGCTTTGATGACGCTTTTGACTATGCTATACCCGAAAAACTCTCAAAAGACGTGCGTCCCGGTGTTCGTGTACTCGTCCCTTTCGGCAGAGGCAGTAAGAAACGCCAGGGCGTCGTATTTGCTTTAAGAGAAAAATCAAAAGATGCTGTGAAGCTCAAAAATATTGCGGCGGTGCTCGACCCATCGCCGCTTTTAAATAATGAGATGCTGCGACTTGCCGTATTTATGAAGGACGAGTATTTCTGCACGCTGTATGAGGCGGTAAAGGCTATGCTGCCTACCGGCCTCGGGCTTAATCTCGTAACATCATATATAGTAAATCCCGATGTTACCGACGATATGCTGACTTCTCTGTCACCGGACGAAAAAAGCGTGTTTTCGTTTCTTTCGGACAAGAGCGTATATGTCCGCGGCGACAGACTTCTCAAAGAGCTTGGATTTAAACAGGATTTTCCAATTGCCGAAAAGATGGCAGATAAAGGGTTCCTTATCAGAAATATCGACTCAGTGCGGCGTATAGGCGACGCCACCGTGAAAATGGTAAAGCTCTCGGAATTCTATTATGCCCTCAGAGAACCGCCTAAATTTACCGCTAAGCAAAAGCAGGTTGTAAAGTTCCTCACGGATACGGGTTCTGCTTCGGTAAAGGAGGTTTGCTATTTCACCGGTGTTACAACAGCCGTTGTGACAACGCTTGAGCGCAAAGGCATATTGGAATTTTTTGATAACGAGGTTTTCCGCCGCCCAAAATTTTTGCACGGGGCAAATAAAGAGAATATAGTGCTGACAAGTGAGCAATCGGCAGCATTCAAAGACCTCTGCGGTAGATTTCAAAGCGACAAGGCCGAAACCTCGCTGCTTTTCGGAGTTACGGGCTCCGGGAAGACAAAAGTGTATATGCGCCTTATTGATGAGGTGCTGAAAACGGGTAAGGGCTGTATAGTCATGGTTCCCGAAATCTCTCTCACTCCGCAGCTTCTGTCTCTTTTTTACAACCGTTACGGTGAAAAAGTGGCGGTTTTCCATAGTGCCCTTTCAATGGGTGAGAGACTTGACGAGTGGAAACGTGTAAAAAACGGCGAAGCCAAAATAGCGCTCGGTACGCGCTCGGCGGTTTTTGCCCCGTTTGACAATCTCGGATTGGTTATTATGGATGAAGAGCAGGAGGGCACATATAAATCGGAGATGTCGCCGCGCTATCATGCCAAGGATGTGGCTGCATTCCGCGTAGGATGCCATAACGGACTTTTGCTTCTTGCCTCGGCAACCCCCTCGCTTACGACATATGCGGCGGCAAAGAGCGGTATTTATTCTTTGAATGTACTTAAAAACCGGTACGGCAACGCAGTTTTGCCCGAAGTTATAACAACCGAGATGAAATACGGAGCCGACCCGACAAAAACCAAAAATTTAAGCGACGAATTGACTCTTTCTCTCAAAGAAACTCTCGAAAATAAAAAACAGGCAATATTGCTGCTTAACCGCCGCGGCTACAATACATTTGCCGCGTGTGAAAGCTGTGGAAAGGTGATGACCTGTCCGAATTGCAGTATCTCACTTACATATCACAGCAAAAACGGCAGATTGATGTGCCATTATTGCGGATATTCAGAGCCTTTTACAAACGTTTGTCGCGAATGCGGCGAAAAAAGCGTGGTGTTTTCCGGAACGGGAACGCAAAGACTTGAAGAGGAACTTCACGACAGCTTTCCCGAGGCGCGTGTGCTTCGTCTTGATGCGGATACAACAACTTCGCGATATTCTTTTGAAAATTCACTAAAAAAGTTCACAAACGGCGAGTATGATATAATGTTAGGAACACAAATGGTCGCAAAAGGACTTGACTTCCCCAATGTTACGCTTGTCGGTATAATATCTATTGATCAGCAGCTTTACAATGATGATTATAAAAGTGCCGAGCGCACCTTTGACCTTTTAACTCAGGTCATAGGCAGAGCAGGGCGAGGCGATAGTAAGGGCAGAGCCGTTATCCAAACCTCTTTCCCCGAAAATGAGATAATACGGCTTGCCGAAAAGCAGGATTTTGAAGCGTTCTACAATTTGGAAATATCAATGCGTAAGGCCATGATTTATCCTCCGTATTGTAACTTGTGTGTGGTGTCGTTTACCGGAAGCGATGAGATGCTCACAAAATCGGCGTCAAAGGTATTTTTGAATATGCTCAAGGAGCGGCAAAAGAGTGATTTTGCAGATTTAAGCATCATCGTTTTGGGGCCTATCGCTCCGCGCGTCTCAAAAATATCCGGCAAATACCGATTCCGTATAATAATAAAATGCAAAAACACAAAAAAATTCAGATTTTTCCTGTCGGGACTTTTAAAGGATTACGCAAAGGACGGACGTTTTTCGGCGGTTACGGCATTTGCGGACATAGATCCCGAGAGTATATTATGAGGTGAAAAAGATGGGAATCAGACAAATCAGGGTAAACGATGACCCGATACTTCGAAAGGTCAGCCGTCCCGTTGAAAGCTTTGACGCAAAGCTCTTTAAATTACTTGACGATATGAGAGATACTCTTTACGATGCCGACGGCTGCGGTCTTGCCGCCGTTCAGGTGGGAATGCTCAAAAGAGTGGTAGTTATAGATGTCGGCGACGGTCTTATAGAGCTTATAAATCCGGAAATAGTCGAGAGCGACGGAGTTCAGTACGAAATAGAGGGTTGCCTTTCGCTTCCGGGTAAAAGCGGCGTTACGGTTCGACCGAAAACCGTAAAGGTAAGAGCGCAAAACAGAGAGGGAAAATGGTGCCTTTATAAGGGCGAGGACCTTAAAGCGCGCGCTTTTTGCCATGAGATAGACCATCTTGACGGTCATTTGTATATTGAACGTCTTGCACCCGAGGAAGTAGTTGAGCGTATACGCCGCGAAAGCGGACGAATTGATTGACGAGGTAACTTATGAGAATAGTTTTTATGGGGACTCCCGACTTCGCCGTGCCGTGTCTTAAAAGACTTGTAGATGACGGTAACGAGGTTGTCGGCGTGTTTACACAGCCCGATAAGCCGAAGGGCAGGGGATACACGCTTACTCCGCCGCCCGTTAAGGTTTTTGCCGAGGAAAACGGTATACCTGTTTTTCAGCCGAAAAGCATGCGTGACGGAGAAGCTCTCGAAATTCTTAAAAGACTTAACCCGGAGCTTAACGTGGTTACGGCTTACGGCAAAATTTTACCTCCCGAAATACTGTATCTTCCGAAGTTTTGCTCAATAAACATACACGCGTCTCTTCTGCCGAAATATCGCGGAGCGGCCCCGATACAATGGTGCATATTAAACGGCGAAAATGAGACCGGAGTTACATCTATGCTTATGAACGAGGGACTTGACACCGGGGATATACTCATTTACGAAAAGCTTCCGATTGATGAAAATATGACTGCGGGCGAGCTTCACGATAAGCTGTCGCTGCTCGGCGCGGACGTCCTTTCAAAAACAATCAGAGCTTTGCTTGACGACAGCCTTAAACCCATAAAGCAAAACGATGATGAGAGCTGTTATTCGCCTATGCTTACAAAGGCGCTTTGCCCGATTGATTTTACTAAAACGATTGATGAAGTGCATAATAAGATTAGAGGTCTCTCGCCGTGGCCCACCGCAACCGCCGTTTTGGGCGGCAAGAAGGTCAAGCTTCATTCTTCCGAAAAAACCGAGCTTAAAGGCGGCGCACCGGGAGAAATTACCGTATCTCACGGCGAAATGCTTGTCGCCTGCAAGGACGGTAAACTGCTTAAAATTCTTGAGCTCCAGCCGGATGGCAAAAAGAGGATGAGCGCAGAAGCTTTTCTTTTGGGGCATAAAATACAAAGCGGCGATTCTTTTAAATAAGGGTGAAAAGAAATGCCATATTATATTGATTATTATTATTTTATTCTGATAGTTCCCGTGCTGTTTATTTCGCTGATATGCCAGGCGAGAGTAAATTCCGCATATTCGAAATTTTCCCGCCTTAATAATATGAACGGCCTGACGGGAGCCGATGCGGCAAGACGTGTGCTTGATTTTTACGGAATACAAAATGTCCGTATAGAGCATATCAGAGGAAAATTAAACGACCATTATGACCCGCGTGATAACGTGATAAGACTTTCAGACGGCGTTTACGGCAGCTCGGTAGCGGCAATCGGCATAGCCTGCCACGAAGCCGGCCATGCGGCGCAGCACGCAGAAAATTATACTCCGATAAAGGTTCGCAATGCGCTTCTTATGCCGTGCCAAATAGGCTCGCGTGCCGCAATTCCGCTCGCTGTAATCGGCATATTTTTAGGCTCACAGCTGCTTGTGAATATCGGGATTTTCTTCTATGTCTTTGTAATGCTGTTCCAGCTTGTAACGCTTCCCGTTGAATTTAACGCAAGCCGCCGAGCTGTTGATGTTATCGAAAATACCGGAATGCTGTCGTATGACGAGCTCCCCGGTGCAAAGCGCGTACTCAAGGCGGCGGCTATGACGTATGTTGCGTCCTTTGCGGTTTCGGCTGCAAACCTTTTAAGATTGCTGTTGCTCACAAATAATAAGAGAAGGTAATTTATGAACGAAAGACAGTTAGCTTTCAAAATTCTCAACAAAATAGAACGCGACAATGCGTATTCAAATTTGACGCTGGATGCGGCTCTGCGTGAAAATGCGGCCGCTTCGGCGTCTTCTGCGTTTGTCACGGCACTTGTTTACGGTGTCACCGAGCGTAAAATAACGCTTGACTTCATATTGTCGCGCTATCTTACAAAGCCTCTCAAAAAACTCAGACCCGAGGTGCTGACGGTTCTTCGGCTCGGTGCGTTTCAACTCTGCTTTATGGATAAAGTGCCTGCTTCCGCGGCGGTAAACGAGAGTGTAAAGCTTGTGAAGGGCTGCGGCTGCGCTTATGCCTCGGGGCTTGTTAATTCGGTACTGCGTAAAATTGCAAAAGACGGTTTTACATATGAAAAAACCGGAGATACGACAAGGGATTTCAGTATAATGTATTCTTGTCCCGAAGCTCTTATCAATAAATTTATTGATGATTACGGCGAAGAAAAAACCGAGAAAATACTTTCGTCGTCCATAGGCGCAAGACCCGTAACTGCGAGAGTGAATACTCTTAAAGCTTCACCTGATGAGCTTATAACCTTGCTTTCCGGAGAAAATGCGGTTGCCGAAAAGTGCCCCGAGGACGAAAATTACATAATACTTAAAAATACCGGTGCGGTAGAAGAGCTTAAAGCGTATAAAGCGGGATTTTTCCATGTTCAGGACATCTCCTGCGGCAAGGCGGTAAAAGCGCTGTCGCCGAAAGCCGGCGATACCGTTTTTGATATGTGCTCTTCACCCGGCGGAAAGGCGTTTACGGCGGCGCAGCTTATGAAAAACAAGGGCAAAATACTCGCTTTTGACCTTTACCCTCAGCGCGTAAAGCTCTGTGAAGAGGGAGCTTTAAGGCTCGGTATAGATATAATCGAGGCTAAGGTGGGCGACGCCTGTGTATTTTTGCCCGAGTATGAAAAAGCGGCGGACAAGGTGCTCTGTGACGTGCCCTGCTCAGGCTTCGGAATAATCGGCAGGAAGCCCGAAATACGCTACAAGGATATTGCGATTATTGACAATTTACTGCCTGTGCAGTATAATATTTTGGCAAATGCAGCAAAATATGTAAAGAGCGGCGGCACGCTTGTTTATTCGACGTGTACGCTGAGCAGAGCCGAAAATGAAGGCGTTTGCGAGAAATTCCTCGGTAATAACGCGGAGTTCCGCAAAATATCTTTTAATACGATTATTCCGACCGAAAACGGCGGTGACGGCTTCTTCTTTGCAGTATTCGGGAGAATTTGATTTTGAGTAAAACTGATATACGTTCCCTGTCTTTGTCGGAGCTTACGGAAAAGACAGTTTCAATGGGGCTTCCGAAATACCGTGCAGGGCAGATTTATTCCTGGCTCAACGAAAAAGGCGCGGTATCTTTTGACGATATGACAAATATCGGCAAGCAGCTCCGAAAAACACTTGATGACGAGTTTTATATCTGTAACTGTAAAATAGATACTAAGCTTGTCTCGCAAAAAGACGATACGGTAAAATATCTTTTTGATTTATCCGACGGCGAATATGTTGAGAGCGTCGTTATGAAATACAAATACGGCTATACCATATGTATCTCAACTCAGCTCGGCTGTAAAATGGGCTGTTCGTTCTGTGCTTCCGCAATAGGCGGTTTTAAGCGTCATTTGCGTCCCTCGGAAATGCTGTCGGAGGTAATAACGGCTCAGAACGACCTCGGCATACGCATTTCCCATATAGTGCTTATGGGTACCGGAGAGCCGCTTGACAATTACGATAACGTTATGAAGTTTTTGTCGCTTGTAACCGATGAAAACGGTCTTAATATAAGTATGCGCCACATATCGCTTTCCACTTGCGGTATAGTTCCGCGCATATATGATTTGGCAGAAAAAAGACTTGGGCTTACTCTGTCGGTTTCGCTTCACGCACCGAACGACAGTATCCGTTCGCGCTCTATGCCGGTAAACTTAAAGTGGAATATCGAGGAGCTTTTAAAGGCGTGCAGGTATTATACCGAAGTAACTTCTCGCAGAATATCATTTGAATATGCCATGATAAGCGGCCTTAATGATTCGGACGAATGTGCGAGGGAACTTTCCTCAAGACTTCGCGGAATGCTGTGTCACGTGAATTTAATTCCCGTAAACAACGTAAGGGAAAACAATTACGTAAGAAGCGATAGAGAAAGGCTCAGGAGCTTTTCCGAAATACTGCAAAAAAACGGTATCAATGTTACGGTTCGCCGAACGCTCGGGAGCGATATTAACGCTTCGTGCGGACAACTTAGAGCTAAAAAGATAACCGATAAAAATTGATTGTGAAAAAGAGGTGATCTGCTGTGAAAATAGTCGCAAAAACCGATGTGGGCATGGTTCGTGAGAGCAATCAGGATTCATACACCACCGGTGAGCTGCCGAACGGTGTCGCATGGGCTGTGGTCTGCGACGGTATGGGCGGTGCTGCCGGAGGAAACGTGGCATCATCCACAGCGGTAAAAGTAATAGCCGAGCAGATTACATCTTCGTTCAGACCCGGTATGAGTGCAAATTCCATCAAAAATATGATGGTGTCTGCCATAAATGCCGCCAACATCAGCGTATATGACATAAGCTGTTCAAATTCGGAGCTTTACGGTATGGGTACTACCGTGGTGTGCGCCATTGTTATGGAGCATATTGCATATATAGCCCACGCCGGAGACAGCAGAGCGTACATTGTTTCGCACGGAGCTTTAACCCAGCTCACGCGTGACCATTCGGTTGTGCAGGAGCTCGTGGAACACGGCAAAATAACCGCTCTTGAGGCAAAAAGGCATCCGAATAAGAATATAATAACGCGCGCCGTCGGCGTGAGCCGCGAAATTCTTGTGGATTTTAGCGAGCAGGAAATGAAAGACGGCGATGTGCTTTTACTTTGCACGGACGGTCTTACAAATTTCGTCGAGTCCGATGAAATGTGCGATCTTACTAAAGACGATATGTTCTATGAGTTTGCCGAGCGACTGGTCGATAGGGCAAACAAAAACGGAGGCGGCGACAATGTCACTGTCGTAGCCGTTACCTATTAAAAGGAGTGATCATTTTTGGGAAATTACTGCGGTAAAAGACTTGACGGCAGATATGAAATCAGAGAAATCATAGGCGTGGGCGGTATGGCTGTTGTCTACAAGGCTTATGATGTGATCGACGACAGAATAGTTGCGATCAAAATTCTCAAAGAGGAATTTCTTGCAAATGATGAATTCCGCCGTCGCTTCAAAAACGAATCAAAGGCTATTGCCGTTTTGTCGCACCCGAATATAGTTAAGGTGTATGACGTGAGCTTCGGCGACAGACTTCAGTATATAGTTATGGAATATATTGAGGGCATAACTCTCAAAGAATATATAGAGCAGCAAAAGGTTATAAATTGGAAAGAGGCTGTTCACTTTGTAACGCAGATTTTAAAAGCGCTTCAGCACGCGCATGATAAGGGTATTGTACACAGAGACGTAAAGCCGCAAAATATTATGCTATTGCAGGACGGCACCATTAAAGTCACCGATTTCGGCATAGCGCGTTTCTGTCGCGGCGATACACGCACTATGACCGAAAATGCCATCGGCTCGGTTCACTATATCAGTCCCGAGCAGGCGAGAGGCGAAATAACCGACGACAAGGCCGATATTTATTCCGTAGGTGTGGTTATGTATGAAATGCTTACGGGTCAGCTTCCGTTCCAGTCGGACAGTGCTGTTTCCGTAGCGATAATGCAGCTTCAGCAGGAGGCTAAACGTCCGCGAGAGATTAATCCCGATATTCCTCTCGGCCTTGAGCAGATTACATTGCGCGCCATGCAGAAAAATCCCAAGGACCGTTACCATTCGGCAGCCGAAATGCTTGTTGACCTTGACGCATTCCGTCGCAATCCGTCAATAAAGTTCGATTATAATTACTTTGTCGATAACGAGCCTACAAAGTTTGTTGATTCAAAAGCGGTAAACGGCACAGCCGCAAGGCAGCCTGTTCCCGCAGAACGAAGACCGACAGCTCCTGCCGTAAACGGCGACGATGATGAAAAGCCGGCCAATAAGACCGTTCCTATACTTATCGGCATAATAGCAGGTCTTGTTGTTATTGCCGCAATAGTTACCGGCATACTTCTCGGCCGCAACGTCAAAAAGGTTGAGGTTCCGAATTTCGTAGGTAAAAATTATATCGACGATATAATGTCAAATGCCGAATACAACAGTAACTTCAAGTTTGAGACCGAGTCGGTATATAGCACCGATGCAGAGCCCGGCTCCGTAATAAAACAGACTCCGGATGCAGGAACAAAGCTTCGTAAGGGCAAAACCGTAAAGCTTCAAATAGCATATAACGACGACAGCGTTATGATAGAAGGCATTATAGGCCTTTCGTCTGATGATGCCGAGCAAAAGCTTAAAAAAGCCGGCTTCACCACCAAGATAATAACGAGTTATCAGAAAAATGTTACCCCGGGACTTGTGTTCGATTCATATCCCACGGAGGGCTCTTATGCCGAAAAAGGCTCACTTGTAACGCTCTATGTTTCAACCGATAAAAATTCAAATTCCGTAAAAGTCCCGGCTGTTGAGGGATACAGTGCAGACGTCGCAAAGCAACTTATTGAGGCGGCAGGTCTTAAGGCTAAAGTTACCGAAACCGACAGCGACAAGCCGAAGGGTACGGTAATAAATCAGAATCCGGTAGGAGATTCCGAGGCGGATTCCGGCTCTACCGTTGAAATAGTTATAAGCAGCGGCACTCCCGCGAGTACAACTGCCAGTGTAACCGTAAATCTTCCCAATCTCTCGGGCAGCAGCACAGGTACCGTTAAGATATATCTCAACAGTGACCTTTACGCTACCTATACAGATGTGCTTTTAAACGGCGGCACAAAGACATACGAGATTTCCGGTAAGGGCGCAAACAATAAATACACCATATTCATTAACGACCAAAACGTTCAGGAGGGCAAGATTGACTTTACCCAGACTCCGGCTAAGGTAAGCGATGTTAAAAACGGCTCTTATGACGATAAGGTTGCTCTTCCCAACGTAGTCGGCAAAGATGTTTCCGAAGCTAAAAAGACGCTCGAAACATCAGGATTTACAAACGTAAAGGTTGTCGATGAAAACGGAAATTCGGCTTCTTCAGGCAAGGTTGAGAGTATGTCTCCGAGTGGCGGCGGAAAAGTATCTCCGTCTACGGAAATTAAACTGGTCGTTAAATCCGCAACGCCCGATAACGGATGAGTATGAGTAAAACATTAAACGGTAAAATTATAAAAGGTATTGGCGGCTTCTATTATGTTGAAGCCGCCAATCAAGTATATGAATGTAAGGCGCGCGGAGTTTTTCGCAAGGAAAAAACAACACCGCTTTGCGGAGATGTTGTCACCATATCCGTAAACGACGGAGCTGAAAACACAATAGACGAGATTCATCCGCGCAAAAATCAGCTTATGCGTCCTCCCGTTGCGAATATAGACAGCCTTATAATTGTGGCGTCAACCGTTAAGCCGCGCCCGTCAACTTTAGTTATTGACAAGCTGACGGCCGTTGCCGAGCACAAAAACATAGAGCCTGTAATAATCGTGACAAAGGATGATTTGGCACCTGCCGATGAGCTTGTGTCTATTTATAAGCATGCGGGATTTGTCTCTGTTGCCGTTTCAAACGAAACAGGCGAGGGAGTCGGTGAAGTCAGAAAACTGCTTTGCGGAAAAACAAGCGCTTTTACAGGAAATTCGGGAGTCGGAAAAACTTCTCTTTTAAACAGGATTGCTCCCGAACTGAAGCTTGCCACCTCCGCGATAAGCGAGAAGCTCGGCAGAGGCCGACACACCACGCGTGAAGCGGAGCTTTTTTCGGCGGCAGGCGGATATATAGCGGATACACCGGGCTTTTCTTCGCTTGAGCTTGCAATGATAAGCTCAATAGACAAGCAGGAGCTTGCATATTGTTTTCGCGAATTCAGAAAATATCTCGGCTCGTGTAAATTTACCACCTGCAGTCACACGTGTGACAAGGGTTGCAAGATTGTGGAGGCTGTAGAGAACGGTGATATCGAAAAGAGCCGCCATGAGAGCTACAAAGCTATATATAACGAGATTAAGGACATAAAGGAATGGCAGAAATGAGTAAAAAACGCTGTGTGATAGTTGCCGCCGGCAGTATTGACGACACTTCTGCGATAAAGGCATATGCCGATAGTGCCGATTTTGTTATCGCTGCCGATGCGGGATATGTTTATTGCCGCGATGCCGGTATTGAGCCGGATTTGTTTGTGGGCGATTATGACTCTTCAAAAAAACCGAAAACGCAAAATGAGCTTATTGCCCTGAACCCCATAAAGGATGCAACGGATACCGAAACCGCTCTTACGGAAGCCGAAAAAAGGGGATACAAGGAAATTACTCTTTTGGGTGCGCTCGGCGGCAGAGTTGACCATACCTTGGCTAACTTAGCCTTGGTTTCACAGGCTAAGCAGCGAGGCACAAATTTAACAATAATAGATTCTCACCATAAGATATTTGCCGTCAAAAACGAGAGTGTAAGAATTGAGCGTAAAACCGCAAAGTACTATCTCTCCGTGTTTTCCGTCGGCGGGGACAGCGTTATTTCGGAGGAGGGCGTGTACTATCCGCTCTCCGATTATACACTTTCGCCGTTTTCCGCGCTCGGAGTCAGCAACGAGATAACCTCCGATGAAGCCGTGATAACGGTAAAAAAAGGGACGGTTATAATAGTTGAAGCGGACAGACTTTAATTTTTCGTTTCTTATTTATTGAAAAATTCATATTTGTATGTTAACATAATGTAGCGTTGGGTAGTACGGCTTGTGTATTATCCGAATGTTTGCAAATTTGTTAATATGATTCTTTCGGAGGACCCTATGAGAGGCACTAAAAAATTTATCGGTATTATAATTTCGCTTTCGATACTTTTTTTGTGCTTTTTTTCTTTCGGCGCCGATGCGGCGGACGGGTTCTCCGTTTTTTCAACCGGAGCCACGGCGCATACAGGCGAGACAGTCACAATAAGCATTAAAAATACCGAAGTCTCTCTCGGCTCGTATTCCGTGTATGTAAATTATGATAAAACCAAGCTGCAGTATAAGTCAAGCTCACTCGGTGATGCCGGCAGCGCGTTGCCGCAGGCCTCATGCACACATATCGAAAGTGATTCTCAGGTGCGATATGCCGGTGCAACCTCCTCACAGAACAATGTGCAGGTAAAGGCAGGCACCGTTATGACGATAACTTTCCTTGTTATCGGAAATGCGTCGGGTTCAACCCCCGTAGGTACGCCCATTTCAGTGTATGCGGCAGCCTATGATTCAAGTGCTAAAAGCATAAGTGTTACGTCTCAAGGCAATTCCGTGCTCATAATGCCATCATCCGGTAATAATTCCGGTCAGCAGGTGCAGAACAACGTAACGGAAGCTCCCGTACAGCAAAATAACAGCGGCGATAACTCCGTAAGCTCAAGTGATGCGACGCTTAAATCAATGCGTGTTTACGGTATAACTGATGCAGGCGAAACAACAGTAGACCTTACGCTTTCTCCGGAGTTTTCGTCGGATACGCTTTTTTATAATGCGAGCGTAATGAGCGACGTAGCGAGAATTCAGGTAGACGCCGTGCCGAATAATGAAAAGGCACAGGTAAGTATACCTATGGGCTATCTTAAAATGGATATAGGAAGCAACACCACAAAGATTACCGTTACCGCAGAGGACGGCGTTACAACTATGACGTATATTTTGACTACGGTTAAATCCGAGTCGGGTACGTCGATAATAGCACCTGTTGAGACAGAGCCTTATACCGAGGGGCTTTCCGATGAGCCGATGACGGAAGAGGCCGCCGCAGAGCCGGAAACACAAAATAACGCGATAGCTTCTTCTGCTGATAATATCAAAAATGCCGTTAAAAACCATATCAAAAACGAGACATTTGTTATTATCGGTGTTACGTCGGGAATTGTAGCTGTCATTCTTGCGATTACGGCTGCCGCGCTGTTTAATAAGACTCGCAAAAAAGAAAAACCGTCAAAAGATAAAAACGAAAGCTGATAAAAGATAATCTGATAAATTATCAAACAAATTACAATTTTATTTTAAACAAAAAGAACGAACCTCCTAAAGGGGGTTCGTTCTTTTTTTTATCGGTCAAATTACGGCCAAATGCCTCTGAGCTTAGTGGTGTCAACAACACTCTTAAGAGCTATGAGATAAGCTCCGGTTCTGAGCGAAACATTTTTTTCTTTGGCAATGCCGTATACGTTTTCAAATGCTTTACTCATTTTTCTTGCAAGCTTAGAGTTTACCTCTTCTTCGGTCCATTCAAACGACTGAAGATTTTGCACCCACTCAAAATACGAAACTATAACTCCGCCTGAGTTTGCAAGAATATCGGGAACCAATACAACACCTTTTTTGTCGAGTATTTCGTCCGCTTCAATTGTTGTAGGACCGTTGGCACCCTCGACTATAACCTCAGCTTTGATTTTATCTGCATTATCTTTATTTATTTGGTTCTCAAGAGCTGCGGGAATGAGAATGGTTGTGTCAAGCGTTAAAAGCTCTTCGTTTGAAATTCTATTCATACCGTCCTCATTGTAACCCGAAAGAAGGTTGCCTTTGACGGAGAGGTATTTAAGAATTGCAGGTATATTAAGACCGTTTTCATTGTAGATACCGCCGGAAACATCGCTGACAGCTACTATTTTTGCCCCCTCTTTATCGAGGAGCTTTGCCGTTACGCTGCCGACGTTACCCATACCTTGAATTGTTACCGTGGCCGCTTTAATATCGATGCCGAGCTTTTGGCATATATAAAGAGTGTTAAGCATTATACCGCGGCCGGTGGCCTCGTTTCTTCCTTCGCTTCCGCCGAGAGCTATCGGCTTGCCCGTAACTACCGCCGGAGTGGAGTGACCGTTCAGCATACTGTATGTATCCATTATCCAGCCCATTACCTCGGCGTTTGTTCCGACGTCCGGAGCGGGTATATCCTTATCGGGTCCGATTATAGGGGATATCATAGAGGTGAAGCGCCTTGTGAGCCTTTGCTTTTCGCCGTCTGAAAGAGTTGTCGGGTCAACAACAACGCCGCCCTTGCCTCCGCCGTAGGGAATATCGGCAACAGCGCATTTGAATGTCATCCAAGCCGACAAAGCCTTAACTTCGTCAAGATTGACGTTTTGATGATAACGGATTCCGCCCTTTGCGGGGCCGCGTACCGTAGAATGCTGAACGCGATAACCTTTAAATACCTTTACGCTGCCGTCGTCCATTCTTACCGGAACAGAAACGGAGAGCTCTCTTTCGGGGTACTTCACAGCTTCGTATTCCGCCGGCTTGTAGCCGAGAATATGCGCTGCGTTTTCAACTGTTGCGAGCACGTTGTCATAAGGATTATAACTCATTACTTAACACTCCATTCATCTTTTGTTGGTGAATATAAATTCACTTTAATACTATATTACAGCTTTTTTGCGTTTTGTCAATAATATTTTCATATAAATTAAAATTATGTTTGATATGCACAAAACAGAAACTTTCGAATTGTTCATAACTTCTATACGTTGTTGCTTCGTGTTTGTTGTGTTTTTACGATTGAAGGAATATCGGTGTCTTAGGTTCACTCGGCAGGCGCATCGAAGACCGTTTTATATGGGTATGCGCCGATAGAGCAAATTTTGAATAATACGAAAAATTTGCTTGCTTTTTTGAATAAAATCATATATAATATTCCTCGTC
>ERZ780139.2039-NODE-2039-length-16020-cov-5.015722_pt1 | contig 16020 bp, 8 predicted proteins | sample MGYA00511476_ERZ780139 | MGnify/ENA primary metagenome ERZ780139 (study PRJEB29588, sample SAMEA2158190) | human gut metagenome | biome: human gut; feature: human-associated habitat; material: faeces | place: Denmark | collected 2008/2010 ... | reverse complement strand
GGTTACCGGGCGGCCGCGGCGGCCGTTGTCGATCAGGGCATCAACTGCCTCCTGGAGCATACGTTTCTCGTTGCGCACGATGATATCCGGCGCACCGAGCTCCAGCAGTCTCTTCAGACGGTTGTTACGGTTGATGATACGGCGGTACAGGTCATTCAGGTCGGATGTTGCAAAACGTCCTCCGTCAAGCTGTACCATAGGACGCAGATCCGGCGGAATAACCGGAACCGCATCAAGAATCATCCACTCCGGACGGTTTCCGGACTCACGGAATGCCTCAACAACCTCAAGTCTCTTGATGATGCGGGCTCTCTTCTGTCCGGTAGAATCTTTAAGACCTGCCTTTAATTCAGCAGACTCTTTTTCCAGATCGATTGCCATCAGAAGCTCTTTGATGGATTCCGCACCCATACCTGCACGGAAGCTGTTTCCGAACTCCTCTCTGGCATCCTGGTATTCTTTCTCGGTCAGAACCTGTTTGTACTGTAATTTGGTATCGCCTGCATCAAGAACGATGTAGTTTGCGAAATACAGAACCTTTTCCAGAGTTCTCGGAGACAGATCCAGGATCAGTCCCATACGGGACGGAATTCCTTTGAAATACCAGATGTGGGATACCGGAGCTGCCAGCTCAATGTGTCCCATACGCTCACGGCGCACACTGGATTTTGTTACTTCTACGCCGCATCGGTCGCAGATTACGCCTTTGTAGCGAATTTTCTTATATTTACCGCAATGGCACTCCCAGTCTTTGCTTGGTCCGAAGATTCTTTCACAGAACAGACCGTCTTTTTCCGGTTTCAGCGTTCTGTAGTTGATGGTCTCCGGTTTTTTTACCTCGCCATGGGACCACTCCCGGATTTTCTCCGGGGAGGCAAGTCCTATTTTGATGGCATCAAAGCTCATCTGGTAATTTTCTTTTTTTGCTGTTTCTGGCATTTGATTACCCCTTTCCTCGCAAAGCGAAGATCTACAAGTTACATGTCATCATCTGAACTTTCATCCAGATCAAGATAAGAGTCTTCTTCTTCTTCATCCTCTTCCACATCTACCATTTCTTCTCCGTCAAACTCTTTCTTGGAGAATCCATAGTCACCAAATCTCTCGTCCTCTCTGTCAGAGTAACGGTCTCCCTCGATGATGTGGTTCAGATTGGTATCACCGTAATCAACTGATTCCATAATTTTAACTTCGGTATTGTCATCACGCAGTACGCGGACATCGAGTGCCAGGGACTGCAGCTCTTTCAACAATACTTTGAAGGATTCCGGAATACCAGGCTCCGGAATATTGTCGCCCTTGATGATGGCTTCGTATGTCTTCACACGGCCAACCACATCGTCAGACTTCACAGTCAGGATCTCCTGCAGCGTGTAGGATGCACCGTACGCCTCAAGAGCCCAAACCTCCATCTCTCCGAAACGCTGTCCACCGAACTGAGCTTTACCACCCAGCGGCTGCTGTGTAACGAGGGAGTATGGGCCGGTAGAACGTGCATGGATCTTATCGTCTACCAGGTGATGCAGTTTCAGGTAATGCATGTGTCCGATGGTGGTTCTTCCATCAAACGGCTCACCAGTACGTCCATCGCGGAGCTGTACCTTACCGTCTCTTGCGATATCAACGCCCTTCCACAGTTCTCTGTGATCCAGGTGCTCTTCCAAGTACTGATATACTTCCGGAAGCAGAACATCTTTATATTTCTCGGAGAATGCATCCCATTCCATGTTTACATAATCGTTTGCCAGTTCCAGGGTATCCTGAATATCTTTCTCGTTTGCGCCGTCGAAAATCGGGGTGGATACGTTAAATCCAAGCGCTGCTGCTGCAAGGCTTAAGTGGATCTCCAGCACCTGTCCGATGTTCATACGGGACGGCACACCCAGAGGGTTCAGCACGATGTCCAGCGGACGTCCGTTCGGCAGGAACGGCATATCCTCTACAGGAAGTACACGGGAAACGACACCCTTGTTTCCGTGACGACCAGCCATCTTATCGCCGACAGAGATTTTTCTCTTCTGTGCGATGTAGATGCGGACTGCCTGGTTTACTCCAGGAGAAAGTTCGTCGCCGTTTTCACGGGTAAATACTTTGGCGTCCACGATGATACCATACTCACCGTGCGGTACTTTCAGGGAAGTATCACGTACTTCTCTTGCTTTCTCGCCAAAGATGGCACGGAGCAGACGCTCCTCTGCGGTCAGCTCAGTCTCTCCCTTCGGAGTTACTTTTCCGACCAGAATATCACCGGCACGTACCTCTGCACCGATGCGGATGATTCCACGCTCGTCCAGGTCTTTTAAGGCTTCATCGCCGACACCCGGAACGTCTTTTGTGATCTCTTCCGGTCCAAGCTTGGTGTCACGGGCCTCTGCCTCGTACTCCTCGATGTGGATGGAAGTGTAAACATCATCCTGTACCAGACGCTCGCTAAGAAGAACGGCGTCCTCGTAGTTATATCCTTCCCAGGTCATAAATCCGATCAGCGGGTTTTTACCAAGTGCAAGCTCGCCCTGGTAAGTAGACGGACCGTCTGCGATTACTTCGCCGGCCTCTACATGGTCACCTTTAAATACGATCGGTTTCTGGTTGTAGCAGTTGCTCTGGTTGCTTCGCATGAATTTGGTCAGATGGTAAACATCTTTTGTTCCGTCATCATTGTTCATGCGGATCTCGTTGGAGCAGGAGTAGGAAATGGTTCCTGCTTTCTTTGCAACGACGCAGACACCGGAGTCTACGGCTGCTTTTGCTTCGATACCGGTTCCTACTACAGGAGCATCGGTGATCATCAGCGGTACGGCCTGACGCTGCATGTTGGATCCCATCAGCGCACGGTTCGCATCGTCGTTCTGAAGGAACGGGATCAGCGCCGTAGCAACGGAGAATACCATCTTCGGAGACACGTCCATGTAATCAAACATGTGCGGCTCGTAGGACTGGGTCTCATCCAGATAACGTCCAGAAACGTTCTTGTTGATGAAGTGTCCTTCTGCATCCAGCGGCTCATTTGCCTGTGCTACATGGTAATTATCCTCTTCATCTGCGGTCATGTAGACTACTTCGTCTGTAACACGCGGATTTTTCGGATCTGATTTGTCAATTCTTCTGTATGGAGCCTCAACGAAGCCATACTCGTTGATGCGCGCATACGATGCCAGAGAGTTGATAAGACCGATGTTCGGTCCCTCAGGAGTCTCGATCGGGCACATTCTTCCGTAATGGGAGTAGTGAACGTCTCGAACCTCGAATCCGGCACGGTCACGGGACAGACCGCCAGGTCCAAGGGCGGAAAGACGTCTCTTGTGCGTCAGCTCTCCAAGCGGGTTGTTCTGATCCATGAACTGGGACAGCTGGGAAGATCCAAAGAACTCTTTGATTGCAGCTGTAACCGGTTTGATATTGATCAGGGACTGCGGAGAAATTCCGTCGATGTCCTGTGTTGTCATACGCTCACGTACCACACGCTCCATACGGGACAGACCGATGCGGTACTGGTTCTGAAGCAGCTCACCTACGGCACGGATTCTACGGTTGCCCAGGTGGTCGATATCATCGGCATTTCCTGCGCCGTATTCCAGATGCATGTTGTAGTTGATGGAAGCGAAAATATCTTCCTTTGTGATATGTTTCGGAATCAGGTCGTGGATGTCACGTTTGATCGCCTGTTTGATCTCTTCGATATCGGTATTCTCCTCCAGGATCTTTTCCAGAACCGGATAGTATACTTTCTCTTTGATGCCAAGTTCTTCCTCGTCAACATCTACCCATGCTTTCAGATCTACCATTAAGTTGGAAAGAACTTTTACGTTTCTCTCCTCGGTCTGGATCCATACATACGGTACTGCTGCGTTCTGAATCTTGTCTGCGAGTTCCAGAGTAACGGTGGTGCCTTTTTCTGCAAGGATTTCACCGGTGGACGGATCTACAACATCCTCAGCGAGGATCTGGTTGCGGATACGGCTGCGCAGTGCAAGTTTCTTGTTGAATTTATAACGGCCTACCTTTGCCAGGTCATAGCGACGCGGGTCAAAGAACATGCTCATGATGAGGCTCTCTGCATTTTCTACTGCGAGAGGCTCGCCCGGACGAATTTTCTTGTACAGCTCGAGAAGACCTTCCTGATAGTTGGTGGAAGTATCTTTGGTGAAGCTTGCAAGAATCTTCGGCTCTTCACCGAACAGCTCTACGATCTCTGCATTGGAGCTTACTCCAAGTGCACGGATGAGGACTGTGATCGGAACTTTTCTGGTACGGTCTACGCGGACATAGAAGACGTCGTTGGAATCGGTCTCGTACTCCAGCCATGCTCCACGGTTCGGGATTACGGTACAGGAGAACAGTCTCTTTCCGAGCTTATCATGTGCGATGCCGTAATAAATACCAGGGGAACGTACCAGCTGGCTGACGATTACTCGCTCTGCACCATTGATAACGAATGTTCCTGTTGCTGTCATCAACGGCAGATCACCCATGAAAATTTCGTGCTCTGTGATCTCGTCTTTTTCCTTATTATATAATCTTACTTTTACCTTTAACGGTGCCGCATAAGTAGCGTCACGCTGTTTACACTCTTCGATTGAGTATTTTACGTCATCTTCACACAGTGTAAAGTCTACGAATTCAAGGCTCAGCCGTCCGCCGTAGTCGGAGATTGGTGAAATGTCATCAAAGACTTCCTTGAGTCCGCTTCTCAGGAACCAGTCATAGGAATCCTTCTGGACTTCAATCAAGTTGGGCATTTCCAATACTTCTTTTTGTCTCTGGTAACTCATTCGCATACTTTTTCCGGTAGGTATCGGACGTATTCTGTTTTTCTCCATTGACGTTGTCACCCCTTGTGTTATAATATATTTATTACCGCTCATGCCTGAACAAAAGGTTTTAGGCATATCTTGCCATAATAGTGCATTTTCTAGATTATCATGTTTTTTCAAGTGTGTCAACAAAACAGATTGTATTTTTTTCAGTACAATCTGTTTTTTACTGGTTTTTCCGCCAGGACCCTGTTAGAATAGTACTTTAGATGTGATTGAAAACACTGAATTTTCAGAAAAAACCGCCTGTTTGATTTTTTTATTTTTCAAATCAAACAGGCGGTTTTTTTATTCTAATTTTTTAATATTTCAGAGCTCCATCCCGATTTCGCTTATGCCGCGTCGAATCGTTCTTTTTAATGCTGAATATTGTCAGCCATCATGTCCATAAAGCTCCATGGTTTCAGAACTTTGTTGATCTCTGCAAACACTTTATCATCGTAGTTGTGTTTTACTTCCGTTTTGCGGTCAAACACCATGGTATCCGCATCCTCTGCTTCTACTTCCGGCCAGTGCGGGAGTCCGGCATGATCCGGGGTGCCGTTCTTTGCGAAGGCAAGAAGTGCTCCGAAGATTTCGCTTTCCAGTTTATCGCTGACATCCGGGATGCCACAAATTTCTACGAGATCTGCGTTTCCGAAGAAATATGGGATATCGGAGCAGTGCCATGCCGGCTTGCCGTGCTGGAACGGGAATTCCAGAGCGAAGTTGTAGAGATATGCTTTGCCGCCGCCTTTTGCGAACAGTTTGGCAAGTTTTACGGTCGGCTCACGCATTGCACGGTCGATGGCAAGAACATCTACGCCGTTCTTCTCCGGATATGCTTCTTTGAAAGCGTCCAGAACCTTTTCGGCATTGTCTCCATAAACCTTTTTGAGGATTTCCAGAATCTCTTCCGCTGTCAGTTTGTTCTTATCATAAGCTGCCGGTGCAAACGTTGCGAACTCGCCGTATACGGTTCCGATCATCATCGGAATCTGATGTGCATGCTCACGGAAGCCTGCGTCGAATGGATTTCCATAGAAGTAATCGCCCTTTTTCGGGCCGCCGCCGATGTAGCCGCCACTCTGTGCAATCGCCGGAGCCACTTTTGCATATGCAGCAGCAAGCTGCGGATACGGTACAGTTTCCAGCTGAGCCACATCGTCAAAGCCGAGCGCTTTCATCATTGCCGTAATAATCTCCGTGCCGTCTTTCTCTCCTGCGCCGAGCGGATCGTCCTCCATAACACCGCTCATGACAAGGCCTTTCTGGAACAGGCCGTCTGCTGATGGAATCTGCATCAGGTCAATCACCTTCATTCCGCCGCCGGACTGGCCGAAAATGGTTACATTCTCCGGATCGCCGCCGAACAGGGCAATATTGTCATGTACCCACTGCAGGGCTGCCACCATATCGGCGTGGCCTGCGTTTGCGGAGTTTTTGTATTTTTCCCCAAACGGAGACAGATCCAGATATCCTAAAATATTCAGTCTGTGGTTGACAGAAACAAGAATCGAATCACCTTTCTTTGCGATGCTGACGCCGTCATACGCAACCTGCTCGATGGAAGATCCCGCTGCGTATCCACCGCCGTGGAACCATACGAGAACCGGTTTTTTGGCTTCCGGATCAAGTTTGTTTGTCCAGATATTTAAGGACTGGCAGTGCTCATCCTGCGGCCAGTAGCGGTGCGGAACCATAAGCTCGCCGTTCGGTGTATCTTGGTTCTGAAGCGGGCATACAAAGCCGTAGTTTGTCGCATCCTTCACGCCATCCCATTTGGACGGAACCGGCATCTGGAAACGGTCTGCGTATGCATACGGAATTCCTTTGTAAATGTAAACACCGTCATAAAAATAACCTTTTAAATCGCCGGATGTGGTATGCAGCACCGGCACGCCATCGTAATCAAATATTTTCCCCATTTTGAAATACCTCTTTTCTGTAGAATTTAGCATTTATGTTGTTTTCAGTATAAACAATATTTTCGTCCTTTTCTACTCGAATTGTCGCAAGATCTTCTTATATTGTTGCTTTTTTTCCACTCTTTCTCTGTATTCTCCCACCGCGAGTGCAATTTTTTGAAGATTTTACAGAATCTGCTCCACCTCAATCAGCGCCGTCTCGTGCGGCTCCAGGCGTTCCTGCACCGTGAGGCTGCCTTCCGGGTCGGTTTCCTGCTCCCAGACACGGTATTCCGGGTCCGCACTGTGGCACAGCATCGCGCGCTCCATCCGGTTCATCCGCTCCGGAGCTCCCATCCGCACCCACGCATCGTAGCTGCTGCCGTGCTCTTTTGTCACTTTATACAGCCGCAGGCAATATTTTCCCGGTTCCAGTCCGGTCAGTTTCACTGAAAAGGTCCGGATTTCCCCCATATTGAATACGCGGTAACGGTCCGTGCGGGAAATATTCACGGCATGGCGGTAGCGGTACAGCATATCGTAGTGAACATAGTTGTACAGGTAAATCTGGCTTTGGTTTTTCTCCGGCTCCGTGCTGATAAAATAGCCGTCCCCACGCTTCACCAGACGAGATCCCATTCTGCCGAGCAGCCGCAGCGCAGTGCAGACCGCCTTTGGAATGCCGTTCATCGTGAACAGCCCAAAACCTCCATGATACGTTTCCCGCGCCGGAAATACTTCATCCAAACGGTCATTGACCGAGAAATACGCAATTCCCTGCAGCGCCTCTTCATTTTCCAGAAGATTTTTAAACAGCCATGCCGCTTTATAACAGGTATCGTTGCACAGATCCCTCTGCCAGATGTTGCTGCTGCACTCATCCACCAGAACCGGCAGTGCACCAAGCCCAGCCTTCTGCAGCAGACCTTTTACCTTCTCCCCGCGGTTCCGCAGAAAATCCGGGTCGCGGCTCACAATCATATTGACGCTCTCGTTGTTCTGGATCAGATTCATTTTCTCCTCTTCCTCTCCATAGATCACCGTGCCAAACGAGCGGAATGCAAAAATTTCCGGCACACATTCCTTTTCCTTCATAGTTTCGATAAAGGCTTTGAGATGTTCCTCCGGTCCAAGACCAAAGGAAAGACATGTTACAAGATCCGGGCTCACACGTTTCATCTCCTCGTACGATGCTTTCCACGTCTCAAAGAACTCATCTCCTCCATCAATCGTGATCACGTCTCCGCTGATCCACGGGTTGAAAATCCAGCGCCGCATCTGGTTGATTCCATACCGTTCCCTTAGATGTTCCATCAGGTTTTTGATCAGCATGCGCCACTCAGCCAGATCTCGCGGAGAGCTGCTTAGCGCCGGACGCATCGTTCTTCCCGGGTCTGTTTTTGCCAGCAGCAACGGCATATGGCCGAATTCCAGCAACGGCTTCGCTCCCGTGGAAAGGATGAAATCGATCACCTCATCAATATAGTTCCAGCAGAACTGAATCTCGCCCCACATATTCCGCCGAAGTACGCACATATCATCATCAAGAATTCCTTTTACGCGGATCAGCTCATAGCCGAGCTCCTGCACCAGCTGTTCCAGCTCATCCTGCACCTCGCGGTTCAGCACACTTGCCGCATAGCCAGCATTGATCACGCGCTTCCAGTGGCCTGCCACTCTTGGTTTCCGTCCGTTTACTGCCGCTGTCACGGAAACGGCACTCTCATTTATCGTCTCAATCTCCTGCTCCGTGACCGCTGCATACTGCAGGAGACTCTGGAAAATATCATGGTCTCCCGCCGCCTCTTCCCGCTCTTTTCCTTTCTTTTCACGCTGTTTTACTGTATATTCCATCTGCTTCCGGTATTCGCTCGGTGTCATACCGCGGTATTTGCGGAATGCGCGGATCATCGCCGTCTCATTGACAAATCCATTGTGATAGGCAATCTCCGTCAGCGTTGCGCCGCTGTGCATTTCCTGTACGGCATGCGCCAGGCGCACCTGCGTCACGTACTCCCGAAATGATACACCGAAATACTGCGGAAAGCTCCGTGAAATATAGGCACGGCTCAGATAAAGATGATCCGCCAGATCCTCCAGCGTAATCTCTTCCCGGCAATGCTGCAGAATATAGTCTGATGCCCGCTGAATGCGTTCCCTTCCGCCCCGGCCCTGTTCCACCTTTTCCCCGGATGTAAAGTAAAAAAGCAGATCCTCCAGAAGCGCCGTCACACGGCTTTTCATATAGATCGGTTGTTCCTCATTATTCTTGTACATCTCAAGAAAGATCCGTGCCATATCCCGCCGGATCAAATCAAATTTTTCCTGCTGATCTTCCATATAAAAAAACGACTGACATTTGACTTCACATTTCAGCAGCTTAATGTGAAATGAATCAATCGTCTCCGCTGAAACGCAGAGCGACAGAGCAAGTCCGTCTTCGTCCAGATCCAGGTCACAGATCTGAAACCGGTTGATCGCAAAGATAGATCCCATCGGGAGATTGTGAACTTCCCCGTCCTCGTAGCTGACTCTTCCCCTCCCACGAAGCAGAAATAAAAGTTCAAAATCCGGATTCCACAGTTCCCGTTTCTTCTCCGGCCGGAGTAGCCGAAAACGGAATCCCGGCATTTCCTGTTTTGTTCCTCTCATCATTATGTCTTCGTCTCTGTTGTTTCTTTCCATTCCACACCTCATAATAGATTTTTTTCTATTGTATTGTACCACAAAAAAGATCCCACAAAAAGATCTTCTCCTTTTGCGGGACCGATTTTTCGGTTTTTGTTTTAGTTTTTGCAATTATTCCTTCACCTTCAGCACCAGACACTGATACGGCTGCAGACGGATCGTTTCCTCGCCTGCCTCGCAGGTGTCATAGTTATTCAGAAGTACTTCTTCGATTGTGTCTGTAAATGGCAATGTAATGCCATCCGCAAGAGAAGTAGTAAGGATCAGAATATTATTCTTCTCATCCTTCCTGCGGTACGCCAGAACGCCGCTTACCGTCTCGTATTCCGGAATCAGCGTTCCGTAGAGGAAGGTTTCTTCCAGATCTTCACGTCGTCTTACTGCCACCATTTTGCGGTAAAACCACAGCAGGGAATCAGGATCTTTTTCCTCGGCCTCATAGTTCAGTTCCGTATAGTTTTTATTCACCGGGAACCACGGCGTACCTGTTGTGAATCCCGCCTCGGCAGATGCATCCCACTGCATCGGAGTTCTGCTGTGCTCGCGGCTCTCGCGGTTGATCTGCTCGAGCGCTTCCGCATCCGTTTTTCCTTCTGCAATCAGACGGTCGTAAATAGCAAAGGTCGGTTTGTCGACGAATCCCTGAATAGACTGTTTCGGGTTGTCGCGCATGCCAATCTCCTGTCCCTGATACAGAAATACAATACCCGGCAGGAAGAAATTAGTGACCGGAAGCATTTTTTCGCTGTAGCGGTTCTGGTCCTCCGGCATCAGGAACCGGTCGATGCTGCGCGGTTTGTCATGATTTTCAAGAAAATTGCAGAGCATGCCGCGGCCATCCACGATTTTCTGTGCCGCAAAAAGCTGATCGCGATAATCGTCAAACAACGCCACGGTATTGCTCCATTTCGGGTTACGCACATTGTCGAGGGTGTGACAAAAATCGAAAACAGACGAGAAACTGCCGTTTTCCCCAATCACATCCTCCACATCCTCCGGTCCCATGTGATCGTACTCTCCGATCGTCAGCGCATCGGTCGGTGCAAAGGTGCGCTCCTTCATTTCACACAAGATATCGGCAAGACCGTCTACATTGTTGAAATACTCGAACGCCATATTGTACTCGTCCGGTCCATCCGGCGGAAGGTTGGTGTACTGATAATTCTTTTTCAGATGGCTGATCGCATCAAGACGGAATCCGCCAAGTCCCAGATCCATCCATTTTAAAATCATCTCATAAATTTCTTCCCGCAATTTGGGATTCTCCCAATTGAGATCCGGCTGCTCTTTTGTGAAGATGTGGAGGTAATACAGGTTATCATATCCCGGTACTTTCTCCCATGCGCTGCCGCCAAAAATCGACCGCCAGTTGTTCGGCTCTTTGCCGTCTTTTCCTTCCCGGAACACATAATACTTTCCGTACTTTCCAAACGGATCTTTGAGTGCCGCCTGAAACCACGCATGCCGGTCAGAGGAATGATTCACGACAAGATCCATCAGGATGCGGATGCCGCGCTTTTTTGCCTCCGCGATCAGCTCCTTCATGTCCTCCATCGTTCCAAACGACGGGTCGATATCCATGTAATCGGAAATATCGTATCCATTATCCACCATCGGGGATGCAAACACCGGGCAGAGCCAGATGACATTGGCTCCCAGCTTTTCTATTTTGTCAAGATGACGGATCACGCCTTTCAGATCTCCGATTCCATCTCCGTTGGTATCCTGAAAACTCTTCGGATAAATCTGGTATCCAACCGTTTTGTGCCACCACTTTTTCTCCATTGCTTTTCTCCTGTTCATTTTGTTTTTATGATGCGGGCCGTTCTTTAGGTTTACCGCAAAACCTATAGTGTTTTCACTATATCACAAAAGAATGGATTGTGCTACTTTTTTCTTTTTGATTTTTCCTATGTTCGCCTTACCGTTACGGTTCACTGTTTTTTCATCAGCGGCAAAATCACGCAGGAAGCAGCTTTTCCGCCCATATGAATAGTCTGATGTGCAATTTTATTCTCCGTTTTTTCCGACCACAGCCCTTTCTGATTGCTGTGAACATGATACTGCGGGAAGTCGGAGGAGGAAACATCTACACGAATGCGGGAACCCTTTGGAATCGTGTATACAATATTCCACATAGTAATCTGCACCTCTGCCACGCTGCCCGGTTCATAGGCCCCAGCCTCTGTTTTTCCCTGCTCCAGCGTTGCAATCGAGGAACGAATGTTGTAAGCTTTTCCCTCCGGCGTCACTTCCATGATTTTCGCTGTGAATGCCGTATCCTCGCAATCACTTTCCACGAACAGACGGACGGAAGCTTTTCCGTTCAGCGTGAAAGTTTCTTCCAGCGGTTCTGATACAAAACTCAGGACATCCTCACGATAGTCCGGTTCCGGCTGAAGATGGCTGCCGATCTGCGGCATCGTATGCAGAAGAGCTTCTCCGCCGATACTCTCAACCGGAGTGGCCGGGTCAAACGTGTAGTTTCTCGTTTTTTCCCGTTCCGGCGCGTCTTCCCGCAGTGTTTTCTCATCCAGATACAGCGTCATGCTTCCCGCAGTTCCTTCTTCTCCCAGTTGGTCGGATACGATGTCAATCCACCGGTCCGCTCCGATTTCATAGGCACGGATCCGCTGTGTCGGGATTTCTTTTTGTTTCAGCGTCAGCTCAAACCATTCCAGCATCTTTGGAATTTCTTCATTCTGCGGGTGCAGCACCTCTTTATCTTCAAGACAAATCTGGAAAAAGTGGTTCCATGCACCGATTTCCAGCCAGCTGTGCTGTTTCGTCTCCTCGTTCAGGCGCTCCCACGTTTTCATACTGCTGCCGTGGTGATGATCGTACCAGCCGCTCAAGAGATAGATCGGGACTTTCGTTTTTGACGGGATTTCCCGTAACTGTTTCCACCAGCCCGTCTGCCAGAGCGCATCGCCCGGGTTCGGGCTTGTGATGTATTCGCGGTAGGACGGAACACGCTGTCCCCAAAGAGCTTCATCCACCTTGACCTGCGGCAGATAGCGACAGCTTTCGCGGTAATCGGCGGACACCGGTTTTTCTGCATTTTCCATCGACCATGCGGTTAAGATATCGTGGCGGAAGCAACCTTTTTCGTAGGCTGAGGTAAAACGGTCGGTTCCATAATCTTCAAGGAACATGGCAGCAACCTTTCCTTCCGCGGCATCGGCGAAAGCCCAGCCGGTCATACTCGTGTAGGAATGGCCCCAGTAGCCTAAAATCTCGCACCATGGCTGTTCCACAAGGTAATTCATCGTGTCGATGCCATCATTCCGTTCGTTAATGTTTGGCTCCCATTTTCCTTCCGACTGCTCCCTGCCGCGGCAATACTGATAGACATACACATAACCTCTGTGTGCCAGTCCCTCGCCGTACGCACGATGGATCCGGTCATTCCCCGGGTAGCAGGTTCTGGTCAGGATGACAGGATACTTTTTTTCTTCTGCCGTGTCTTCTTTTGGAAAATAATAAATCGTGTGAAGCTTCACGCCGTCACGCATCTCGATCTGTTTTTCTTTTCTCTCAAATGCTGCATAGCTTTCGGAAACGCCGCTTTTCGCAAATTGTGCTTCTACGCGTTTTACCGCAGCCGTCATAAAATCTTCTGCCATCGCCCTATACCTCCATTTCAAGCAGTGCCATACCGAGTGTCTTTCCATGTTTGTCCAGCGCCAGCGATCTTGTGACACCGCCGCCGAGTGTCTTGTCGAGGACAAAGTTCAGCGCATGGATTCCGTCCAGTTCGTAGCGGGTTACTTTTCCGTGACAGATTTCGCGGAAGTATTCTGCTACGCGTGCTTCTGTTACTTTTTCTTTCAGCATTTCATAATTGTTCTCATCATATGGGATCACCGAAATATTGGAGATCTCGCCTTTGTCACCCGTTCTTGCATGTGCAATTTCTTTTAATTTCATACTTCTTCCTTTCCTGTCCTTCGTTACTGTCTGTCGATTGCGGAAAATAGTTTTCCAGACACGTTCCGGCAATCTCTTCGTTTTATAACAATCCCAGCTCTTCTCCTGCTGACCGTAAGATCAGAGGCATCGATCAAACTTCAAAATACCGAATCTCCTGTGTTATGTCATCCCGCGGTACAAAAATTGAGCAGACCGAGACAACCTCGGACACCCGTTTCACAGCTCCGCCTCCTCCTGCCGGACCGTTGGTGTAGAGAGCTTCGACTTCATTTGCCAGCAGAACGGCATTTTTCCGGTCTTTCGTTCTGCCTGCGGCGCGGAGACGCACTTCACACGGAGTTCCACTTCCGATCTCCTTGGAAATTGCATCACGATACAGGGAATTGCATCCGATAAAATCAGTACGGTACTCTTCCAGTTCGATGCCTGTCAGTGCAATCCGCTTCTCCAGAATCTCCGCCGCCAGCTCCGCCCGTGCCATACAGTTGCTTCCGCCGTAGGAAATTTCACCCTCACCGATGAAGCAGTCCTTGTAGCCGACACTCACTTTCAAAGTTTCCGGTCTTCCATGCGTTGTCGCATGCTCGGCACGAACCTGGTTTTCCCCGACCTGCCGGAACGTCACCTTTGAAAAGTCCGCTGTTGCATCCGGGGTCAGGTAAGCCTTTGGGTTGTGGATTTCGTAGATCATCTGCTCTTTACAGGTATCCACGCTCACCAGTCCGCCACTTCCCTCGACCTTTGTCACGGTAAACGCGCCTGTCTCGTCAATCTCAATGAGCGGGAATCCAAGTTTCCACAGGTTCGGCACATCCTTGTAGCCCGGATCCGCAAAATAGCCGCCTGTCACCTGTCCGGCACACTCCAGCAGATGGCCTGCGAGAACCGCCTGTCCCATCTGATCCGGGTTGTCGTCAATGTTCCATCCAAATTCATATACCAGCGGTCCGATCGTCAGTGCAGGATCGGAAACGCGACCGGTAATGACAAGATTGGCACCCTCTTCCAACGCTTTTGTGATGCCTTCTGCGCCCATATAGACATTTGCGGAAATCAGAACATCTTTTTTCTCTTTTAACAGCGTGCCATCCTCCAGCACCTTCTCATTTTCATATTTGTCCAGCTCTTCTGTAATATCATCGCCGGTCACACAGGCAATTTTCAATCCTCCGACACCCAGTTTTCTGGCAATTTCACACGTCCGTTCGGCAGCAGATACCGGGTTGGCAGCTCCCATATTGGTAATGACTTTTACTTTGTTTTTCGCCATCAACGGGAGAATTTTTTCCATTCGGTAGTCGAGCAGCTGGTTATATCCCTTCGACGGATCTTTCTCTTTGTCCTGCTGTCCGATCGCAACGGTGCGCTCCGCCAGACACTCGAAAATAATGTAGTCCAGATTTCCTTTTTCCATCAGTTCCACGGCCGGCTCGATGCGGTCTCCCGCGTAGCCTGCCCCGCTTCCGATTCTGATTTTTTTCATATCCAATGGCCTCTCTTTCTTTGATCTGATGTCATTGTAACGCAGATCCATGGCAGGTACCACAAAAGGGAACCGAATTTCTAAAATTTTAGAAATCTGGTTCCCTTTTTACATGAACTGCTTTTCAGCCGGGTCGGAAAATACGGTAAAAACATCCAATGCAATAGAAATTCCGGCATTCCGTTATTATTTCTTATTCTTTCATTTTATTGTATAACGTCGCCAGCGAAATTCCGAGTTCCTTTGCCGCTTTTCGCTTCCCCTCCATATCCCGTCCGTACAGCAGCAGCGTATTTTGGATCTCCTGCCGTTCGAAGCGGCGCACCCGCTCTTCCAGCGTCATGTGAGCCTCTGATTCCCGTTTTTCAAACTGTACGAGACTCGTCACAATTGAGATGCTTCCGCGGATCTGATGCTCTTCCCAGATCGGATAAACACTTGCAAAGTATTCCTGCATTCCCTCTCTCCGCACCATTCCCTCGACCGGGATGCCGCTCCAAATAACTTCCGGAGCAATGGCAGATTTTCGGTACTCCGTGATTTTATGACCTTTCGCGATTTCAAGCGGAACGCCGATGAAATCGCTGTAGACTTGATTGAAGAACACAATCCTGCTGTGCTGATCGCAGATCAGGATTCCCTGCTGTAAAGATTCCAGAATGGAATGTACCTGCATTTCTTCTCCCTCCCACTTTCATCCATTTTGTACTCAAAAAAACACTCTCTGTGGGCTTCTTTCGTTATCACTGCAGACACCACGGGCAGCGTCGGCAAGGACTTTATCTCGTTGCCTCCGCCACAGTGCGCTCCTGCCCGGATGGCTTTTTACTTTACAGAAAAATTCAACGAAGTATCCTGTGAAGAAAAAAACGCACGGCAGGAAATCCCGCCGTGCGTCCATAGATTCTGATTTACGCTTAAATTATTTAAGAGTAACTTTAGCGCCTTCAGCCTCAAGTTTAGTTTTGAGCTCTTCAGCTTCTGCTTTGGAAGCACCCTCTTTGAGGACTTTCGGAGCACCGTCAACTACTTCTTTAGCTTCTTTCAGGCCAAGTCCTGTAGCTTCACGTACAACTTTGATAACTTTAACTTTGTTCGGGCCAACCTCTGTCAGCTCTACGTCGAACTCGTCTTTCTCCTCAGCTGCTGCTGCATCGCCTGCTGCTGCTGCAACTACAACGCCTGCTGCTGCGGAAACGCCGAACTCTTCCTCACA
>ERZ780139.2027-NODE-2027-length-16089-cov-6.252089_pt1 | contig 16089 bp, 9 predicted proteins | sample MGYA00511476_ERZ780139 | MGnify/ENA primary metagenome ERZ780139 (study PRJEB29588, sample SAMEA2158190) | human gut metagenome | biome: human gut; feature: human-associated habitat; material: faeces | place: Denmark | collected 2008/2010 ... | reverse complement strand
AGGCGCCGGGCGCGCCGGGCGTGCACGATGGTCGTCACCAGCAGTCCCAACAGCGCGCAGCACGCGGCCGCAGCCATGATGACGGGCCAGCCCAGCGATACGCCGAATACCATGAATTTTTCGGAAAGCAGCCACATGACCAGCAGGCCGAAGCCACCGCAGACAAGCATGATGGGCACCTGCCTCGCCAGCTTGGACCGATCGCTCCTGAAGACCTGCCACAGCAGCAATATCGCCACTCCCACGCCGACAATCACCCATATCGTGGTTGGCAACGGGCCTGAGACGAGTCGTATATGTAGCAACCTCGTCACCCAACTCGGCAACGATTCCATGCGATCATCCCCCTTGTAAGTGTCATCGGTCGATGTTACCCGGTATGACCCGGCGCCTTTCGTCCGTCTCAGGGATGATATTGCCCGATGCTGTATGCGGGGCCCACTTATGCGGATCATGCGGGGCTCTTCCGCGCGGATTCCAACGGGCGGCGAGTGGCCCATACGGGTCTCAGACTGGTCTCATACGGGGAGATTCAGGGAAATATCAGTGAACGTGATGTACCATTGTCGTCGTTTCTTTACTAGAATGTCATTCGGTATTCATCATGGCGGCGCATGGCCGTTCCCTTCCGCGCGTGACGCGGCGGAAGAACCATGATGACGTGTATATGGCCGATAACGAATTGGGCATGGGTCGGATGGCGCCATGCGAATCACACGAAGTGCGGGTATATGAGCGACGAAATAAACGACAAGAACGACGACGGTACGAACGTGGCCGATGCCGTCAGTCCGTCCGGCGAGATCGAGGTGCTGGATATCAAGCGGGCCGACTCCTCTTCCGGCAGGAACGGCGGCAAAGGCGGCAGAAACGGCGGTCGCCGTGAGTATAAGCCGTTCCCCGGCTGGCTGTACGGTGTCCTGTTCGTGGTGTTCGACATGGCGGCGGTCGCTGCGCTGCAGTGGGGCGTCAGCCAGTCCGGCACGCGCGTGCAGCTGTCCAGTCCCGTCGTGGGCTGGGGTTTCGTGTCGAAGATGTGGGCCAAGGGCAACTTCGTGTTCGTGCTGAACCTGCTGCTCATCGGCGCGCTGTATCTGGCGCTGCTCATGCTGTTCAACCGGTTCTGGATAGCCACGCCGGTGCTGCTGGCCGTGGCCATCATCGTGGGCGTCATCGAGCATTTCAAGGTGTCCATACGCTATGAGGCGATTCTGCCGTCCGACCTGGGCTTCCTCGGCTCGAATACCGGCAATCTGATGAGTTTCACCCCTCCGGGGGCCCATTGGATCATCCTCGGCGCACTCGCGGTGTTCCTGGTGTTCGTCGCACTGTTCGTGGTGCTCAACCATGTCGATGGCCGGCATGGTCGCATGATCCGTTTCGACAACAAGGGGTTGGCCGCCGGAATCCGTCTGATGGTGTTCCTGCTGCCGTCGTTGTTCTTCGGCCTGTACTGTGACCAGGTCAGCACTGTCGGCTCGTGGGCGAACGGTTTTTCCAAGGCCCTGGGCGACACTCCTTCGATGTGGGATTCCGTGTATGACGCGCAGCGCAACGGTCCGCTGGTCTCGTTCACCCGGCAGCTCAACCCGACGATCATGGATGAGCCGAGCGATTACAGCGAGGCCACGATGAAGGAGGTCGTCAAGAGGTACGAGGCCGCCGCCGAGAAGATCAACGCCTCGCGCACGAAGAACATGACCGATTCGACGGTGGTCTACGTGCTGTCCGAATCGTTCTCAGACCCCGCGCGCGTACCCGGTGTGAAGCTCAACAAGGACGCCATTCCGGAGGTCCGTGCCATCAAATCCGGCACGACCAGCGGTCTGATGCTGTCGTCCGGATACGGTGGCGGCACCGCGAACCTGGAGTATATGGGATTGTCGGGCCTGAGCATGGCGAATTTCGACTCGTCTCTGACCAGCCCGTACCAGCAGCTGGTACCGGGGCAGCATTGGACGCCGACGATCAACCAGATGTGGGGGGCTCCGAAGAACTCCATCGCCTTCCACCCGTATGAGCCGTCGATGTATTCGCGTGCGACGAACTACAAGAAGTTCGGATTCGCGCATTTCTACACGCTGCAGGGCGACGACATCATCAAGCATCGGGACAAGATCGACCGTTCCCCGTACGTGTCCGACAAGGCCACGTATCAGAGCGCGTTGGAGGACATCAGCTCGACCGATTCGAACCAGTTCATCCAGATCATCACGATGCAGAACCATATGCCGTACAACGACTGGTATGCCGACAACGAGTTCAAGGCCACCGCGGCCGACGGCGCCGATTCCCTCGGCTCCGACGAAGTGACGGCCATCGACACGTATGCGAAGGGCGCGAGCATCACCGATACGGAGACGAAGAACTTCCTCGATGAGCTCAACAAGCTCGACAAGCCGGTGACGGTCGTGTTCTATGGTGACCATCTGCCGGGCATCTACGAAACCGCCAGCCAGGATACGAACAATTCGCTGGCGCTGCATTTGACGGATTATTTCATATGGTCCAACAAGGCGTCCGGCTCGCAGGGCAAGAAGGTCGACAACAGCGTGTACTCGTCGCCGAACTATTTCGTGGCGCAGACTGCGGAGCACATGAACGCGAAGGTGTCGCCGTACCTGGCGTTCCTGACGCTCATGCACAAGAAGGTCTCCGCCATGGAGCCGCCGGTGGTCAACAAGATCCAGGGATGGGACCGCATCCCCGAGGGGCAGGATATCTATCTTGACGCGGCGGGCAACCCGATGGCCGAGGACGAGTTCGACGAGCAGACCAAGCAGCTGATGACCGATTACAAGCTCATCCAGTACGACATCACGGCCGGCAAAAACTATCTGAAAGACACCGACTTCATGGATCTGCCGTAAGGCCTCACAAAATAGCAATTGCCCCCGCTACTAGCGGGGGCAATTTCATAGGCATGCCATACACGGCTTTTTACCGCCTGAAGTGAGTTGTGTGGTGCAGATGCAAGGCGCGGAATGCGACGACGTACGATGGTACTTCGAGCGCTCCGCAACGCAGCAGATGCGCCGCACAACTCACTTCAGCGCTTTGGCACCGATGTCGTGGCGGTAAAACAGTCCGCGCAGCTCGAGCTTGTCGATGATTGCGTAGACCTTGTCCTGGGCGGACTTGATGTCCGGAGCGGAGGTTTCGACGAGCAGCACGCGGCCAGAGTTGGCCACAAGGTTACCGTGCTCGTCAGAGGCGACGCCGGCGTAGTAGACGTGCGAATCCTCGTCGACTTCGATTTCGGGCACACGGGCACCCTTGATGACGTTCTCCGGGTAGCCGTTGGAGGCGATGACCACGCCGAGGGTGGCGTTGGACTCATCCCAGGTGAATTCGGGGGTTTCGCCGTCGAGAATGGCGGAGATGCCGGCACCGAGGTCGGAGGTGAGCTTCGGGAGCACGACTTCGGTTTCCGGGTCGCCGAAGCGGGCGTTGAATTCGATGACCTTCGGGCCGTCGGCGGTGGCGATCAGACCGGCGTACAGGATGCCGGTGAATGGCGTACCTTCCTCGGCCATGCCTTCGACGGTGGGGCGCACGATTTTCTCGATGGCCTCGTCGACCACGGACTGCGGAATCTGCGGCACCGGGCTGTAGGCACCCATGCCACCGGTGTTCGGACCCTCGTCGCCATCGTGGGCGCGCTTGTGATCCTGGGAGATGGGCATCGGCCAGAAATCGGTGCCGTTGACAAAGCTCATCAGGGAGAATTCCTGGCCGTCCAGGAAGTCCTCGATAACGACCTTGGCACCGGCGGAGCCGAAGCGATGGTCGATGAAGATGTCTTCGAGTGCGCGCTGGGCGGTGTGCTCGTCCATGGCCACGGTCACGCCCTTGCCTGCCGCCAGACCGTCGGCCTTGATGACAATCGGGGCACCGTGCTCGTGTACGTAGTCCTGCGCCATCTCGAGATCGCTGAAGGTCTTGTATTGGGCGGTCGGGATGTTGTGTCGGTCCATGAGCTGCTTGGCGAAGTCCTTGGAGCCTTCAATCTGGGCGGCGGCCTTGGACGGGCCGAACGCCTTGATGCCGGCGGCCGCGAAATCGTCGACGATGCCTTCGATAAGCGGCACTTCCGGTCCGACGAACACCCAGTCGTAACCATTGTTCTTCACGAAATCGATGAGCGCCGCATGATTGGACGGGTTGAGCTGCGTGGTGCGGATGCCGTCAAGCTCCATGCCCGGATTGCCTGGGGCCACAGTGACCTCGCTGACGCTGCCGCCACGCATGAGCGCGTGGGCGATGGCATGTTCACGCGCACCGGAACCAATGACCAGAACCTTCATATTTCCTCCTGTTGTATCCCTTATGGGGAAGAGTGCCAATCTCAAGAAATAATATCGGGGGTGCCTGTTCGGCTACCCCCGTATGTTCGTTTACTGCAGTTCGACGTCCTCGCCGGTCTTCTTGACGATATTGCCCAGCACGTAGCCGGCCTCGCCATTGGACTTTAGCAGTTCCATGGTCTTATCGGCATCTTCGGCGCTGACGGCCAGCACCATGCCGATACCCATGTTGAAGATGTTGAACATTTCCATATGGTCGATGCTGCCGGCCTTCTCGAGCACGTCGAAGATCGGGAGCACCGGCCAGGAGCCGAGGTTGATATGGGCGGCAAGACCGTCCGGAATCATACGCGGAATGTTCTCGATGAAACCGCCGCCGGTGATATGCGCGACGCCCTTGACCACGCCCGCCTTGAACAGCGGGGAAAGGGCCTTCACGTAAATCTTGGTCGGAGTGAGCAGCACGTCGCCAAGCTTCTCACCGCCCAGTTCGTCCAGTACGGTGTCCACGGTGTAGCCGGCCTGCTCGAACAGGGCCTTGCGCACCAGGGAGAAGCCATTGGAGTGTACGCCGGTGGAGGGCAGGCCGATGAGCACGTCGCCTTCAGCGATGGTGGAACCGTCCACGATGGCGGACTTTTCGGCAACGCCGACCGCGAAGCCAGCCAGATCGTACTCGTCCTCGTCATACATGCCCGGCATCTCGGCGGTCTCGCCGCCGATCAGACCGGAACCGGCCTGCACGCAGCCGTCGGCCACGCCGGAGACGACCTGCTCGAGCAGAGCCGGATCGTTCTTGCCGCAGGCGATGTAATCCAGGAAGAACAGCGGCTCGGCGCCCTGGGCGGCGATATCGTTGACGCACATGGCCACGCAGTCGATGCCGATGGTGTCGTGCTTGTTGGCCATCTTGGCCACGACCAGCTTGGTGCCGACGCCGTCGGTGCCGGAAATCAGCACCGGCTCCTTGTAACCGAGGGAAGCGAGATCGAACAATCCGCCGAAGCCGCCGATGCCGCCGACCACGCCCGGACGGTTGGTGCGCGCCACGTGGGACTTGATACGCTTGACGACTTCGTAACCGGCCTCAACGCTTACGCCGGCTTCCTCATATGCTTTTGGCATATCTAACCTTTCTCGGGTCTCAGTGTTCTTCTTGGGATGAAGTGGTGGTGTATTCGTTGCCTTCGTACTTGCTCTTGTACAGGGCGAATTCGGGCAGACGGACACGATCCTCCGGAGTGAGCGACTTCAGGAAGTCGGCTTCGTAATCGTCCAACGCGGTCGGGTAATCGCCATTGAAGTAGGCCACGCACAGGCCGCCATACGGTGCGTCCGCGCCAAGGCCGATGGATTCCACCAAGCCGTCGAGCGACAGGAACGCCAGTGAATCGGCTCCGATGTAGTCGCGGATCTCGTCGACGGACTTCTTGGCCGCGATCAGCTCCTTGGTGGTGGAGATGTCGATGCCGTAGAAGCACGGGTACTTCAGCGGCGGGGAGCTGATGCGCATATGCACTTCGGCCGCCCCGGCCTCCTTGAGCATCTGCACGATGCGCTTCGAGGTGGTGCCGCGCACGATGGAATCATCGATGACGACCACGCGCTTGCCCTTGACCACGCCGCGCACTGCGGACAGCTTCATACGCACGCCCTGCTCGCGCAGCTCCTGCGTGGGCTGGATGAAGGTGCGTGCCACGTACTGGTTCTTGATCAGACCCATTTCGTTCGGCAGGCCGGCCTCCTCCGAATAGCCGGAAGCCGCCGACAGGGAGGAGTTCGGCACGGCGATGACCATATCGGCGTCGACGGGGGATTCCTGAGCCAGGCGCGCGCCCATGCGCTTGCGGGCCGAATGCACGTTCACGCCGTAGATGTTGGAATCGGGGCGTGCGAAGTAGATGAATTCCATCGAGCAGATGGCCAGCTGGGTCTGATCCGTGTAACGGTCGATGCGGTAGCCATCGTCATCCACGACCACGATCTCGCCCGGGCGGATGTCACGCACCAGTTCGGCTCCGACAGTGTCGAGCGCGCAGGTCTCGGAAGCGAGCACATAGGCGCCGTTCGTCATCCTGCCAAGGGACAGCGGACGGAATCCGTTCGGATCGAGCGCGCCGATCATGGCATGTTCGGTCATGATCAGATAGGCGAAGCCGCCGTGCACGGTGTTGAGCGCTTCCTTGAGCTTGTCCATGAACGTGGGCTTGCTGGAACGACGGATGAGGTGCATGAGCACTTCGGTGTCGGAGTTCGAATGGAAGATCGCTCCCTCGTCCTCCAGCTTGCGGCGTAAGGAGGGGCAATTGGTGAGATTGCCGTTGTGACACAACGCCATATCCCCGTCATGGAAGCGGAAGATGAACGGCTGGATGTTGTCGGTGCCGCCGGAACCGGCTGTGGCGTAACGCACATGGCCGATCGCTTTGTCTCCTTTCAGGCGTTCGATTTCCCGTTCGTCGCTGAACACTTGGGTCAGCAGACCCGTTCCGCGATGACCGATGAGATGACCATTATCGTTGGAGACAATGCCGGCACCCTCCTGACCGCGATGCTGCAGCGCGTGTAGACCGAAGTAGGTGAGTCGGGCGGCGTCCGAGTGGCCCCAAACGCCGAAAATACCGCATTCCTCGTGGATGTCTTCGAGTTCAGCTGACAAGCCAAAGCTCCTTCCAAAACCATGGAGACAAGGGGTTCGCTATCGTCCAACAGTATCAATGGGCGGCTACAAGAGTCGGGTTTTGTCCAGTTCTCAGACGGTATATGGAACCGGACATGCAATCGAACAGCCGTTCGAAAAAGCTGTTATGATGGAAGACGTTGAAAACGCGAATCACGGTCGTCGGGGTGCGGGAAGTCCCCCGTATGAGCCATTGCATGGAAGGAGCATCATGGCCGGACGGATATACGTGGCAATCGACCTCAAATCCTTCTATGCGTCCTCGGAATGCGTGGAACATGGATTCCCTCCGCTATCCACACACTTGGTGGTGGCGGACCAGGAGAGGACCGACAAAACCATCTGCCTTGCGATCTCGCCGTCGTTGAAGGCATACGGTCTGCCCGGACGCGCCCGCCTATTCGAAGTCAAAGCGAAACTGAAGGAAATCAACGCGGTCCGTCGCGCCGCGGCTCCAGGCGGTGTGCTGACGGGGAAATCGTATGATGCGAAGGCGCTCGCGGCCAATCCGAATCTGGCTGCTGACGTGTTCATCGCCAAACCGCGCATGTCTCATTACTTGGCGATGAGTGCGAAAATCTACGGTATTTATCTGAAATACGTTTCGGCTGAGGATATCCACGTCTATTCGGTGGACGAGGTGTTCATGGACGTCACCGGCTATCTGCGCGCCTATGGAAAAGGGGTGGAGGAGATGACCCGTGACATCATCCGCGATATCCACACCCAGACCGGCATCACCGCCACCGCGGGCATCGGCACGAACATGTATCTGGCCAAAGTGGCTATGGATATCGTGGCCAAACACATCCAGGCGGGGGAGGACGGCATTCGCATCGCCCGGCTTGACGAGATGTCGTACCGGAGATTGTTGTGGAATCACCGGCCGCTTACCGATTTCTGGCGTGTGGGGCGTGGATATGCAAGGAAGCTCGAAGCGCACGGACTGGCGACCATGGGGGATATCGCTCGCTGTTCCATTGGCCGTGCCGACGAATACTACAACGAAGATCTACTGTACAAGATGTTCGGTGTGAACGCCGAACTGCTCATCGACCATGCGTGGGGCTGGGAACCGTGCACCATCGCGGACATCAAAGTGTACAAGCCGGCGGGGCACAGCTTGAGTTCCGGACAAGTGCTGACAGGGCCGGCGGGATTCGACGCAGCCCGGCTGATTGTGCGTGAAATGGCGGATACGCTGTCATTGGATTTGGTAGCGAAGGGCGTGAAAGCCGGCAGAGTGGGATTGATGGTCGGCTACGACACGGCAAGCCTCGATCCGAAACGGCTTGGCAAGGACGGTTCCGCTGATTTGAAGGCGATTGCCGAACATGCCGTGGCAACATACGACGGCCCTGTTTCGATCGACAGGTATGGCCGCCGCGTACCCAAGCCGGCCACCGGGTCGATCGCATTGCCGGAGCCGACGTCGGCTACGTCGCGTATTTGCGACGCGGTCGATAAGCTTTTCCTTTCGATCGTAGACAGGCGTTTGCTGGTCCGTCGGCTGAATGTGGTCGCCGCCGATGTGCTGACCGACGAGCAACTTGAGGAACGGCGGCAGGCGGCCGCGTCCGAATATACGCAGCCTGATTTGTTCGCCGCGATGGAAGCGCCGGTGGATTCCGCTTCCGCTGATGCGGCCGAATGCGAGGCTATGCGTTCCGCCGATGGTGGTTCCAAGGATTCGCCACGAGGGGACGCCGAACTGCATATGCAGCAAACGCTTCTGGACATCAAACGCAAATTCGGCAGAAATTCCATCATCAAGGCCATGGATATGTTCGATGACGCCACAGGCCAGCAGCGCAACAAGCAGATAGGAGGTCATGCGGCATGAGCCTTACGGAAACCCATCGCTACGACGACATCATCGATCTGCCGCATCACCAATCGCAGACGCATGCCCATATGAGCATGCATAACCGTGCCGCCCAATTCATGCCTTTCGCCGCCCTGACCGGTTACGACGACATCATCAGACAAACCGCGCAATCCAGCGATGATGCGGTGGAACGCGCCAACAGGCCCGTCGATCTCGCCGAGGGTTACCTTTCCGCCTGAAGCGGCTGCTATGACGAATGTCGCGGATTGCTGTATATGAAAGGGTGGGTTCGGAATCATGAGATTTCGAACCCACCCTTGATTATGTGAGCGTGAAAAGAGTCTTGATGCTCAGGCGGCGAAGTACTCCACGCCGGCCGCGAACAGCGGCTGGTCCTTCTCGCCAGGCACGTTCACGAATGTGCCGTTGCTGTAGCGCTCGGAGTGGCCCATCTTGCCGAACACGCGGCCGTCCGGACTGGTGATGCCTTCGATGGCCAACAGCGAACCGTTCGGGTTCACATCCAGGTCCATGCCCGGCACGCCAGCCTCGTCCACATACTGCGTGGCGATCTGGCCGTTGGCCTTGAGCTGGGCGAGCACATCGTCGGAGGCCACGAAGCGTCCCTCGCCGTGGGAGATGGCGATGGTGTGCATGTCGCCCACCTCGGTCTTCGCCAGCCACGGGGAGAGGTTCGAAGCTACGCGGGTGCGCACTAGGCGGCTCTGGTGGCGGCCGATGGTGTTGAACGTCAGCGTCGGGCATTCGGCGGTCATCGGCACGATGTCGCCGTACGGCACCAGGCCGAGCTTGATGAGCGCCTGGAAGCCGTTGCAGATGCCGAGCATCAGGCCGTCGCGGTTGTTCAGCAGGTCGCGCACGGCCTCGGTCACGGCCGGAGCGCGGAAGAACGCGGTGATGAACTTGGCGGAGCCGTCCGGTTCGTCGCCGCCGGAGAAGCCGCCGGGGATCATGATGATCTGGCTCTTCTTGATCTCCTCTACCAACGCGTTGGTGGATTCGGCCACGGCCGCCGGGGTGAGGTTGTTCACGATGAGCGTGCTCACGTCGGCGCCCGCACGCTCGAAAGCTGCGGCGGAATCGTATTCGCAGTTGTTGCCCGGGAACACGGGGATGATCACATGCGGCTTGGCCACGCCGGTGCCGGTGTACACGGTCTTCTTCGGAGCGTCGAAGGACATGGTTTCAACCGTCTTGCCCTTCTCCTCGCCCTTGGAACGGTACGGGAACACGGATTCGATGCTGCCCTCCCACGCGTCCTGCAGCTCGGCCAGATCAAGCGTCTCGCCGGCGGCCACGAACGAATACTCCTCGGTGGTTTCGCCGACCTCGCTGACTTCCACCAGGTTGGACACGGCCGGAACCTTCGCGTTGTCGGCAAGCTCGATGATGAAGGAGCCATAGGCCGGAGCAAACAGGTCATCCACGGCAATGCCGTCGTCCAGCTTCATGCCGATCTGGTTGCCGACCGTCATCTTGAAGATCGCCTCGGCGGTGGCGCCGTAGCCCGGCGTGGACACGGCCAGCGCATCGCCGAAATCGGTAAGCTCCTCGACCGCGGAGAACACCTCCAGCAACGCGTCCTTGTCTGGCGTGAGGCCATCGGCCTTATAGCGCGGGGCGATGCGGACCACACGGTGGCCGGCGCCCTTGAACTCGGGGGAGGTGGCGCGCTTCATATTGCCCACCGCCACGGCGAAGGAGATCAGGGTCGGTGGAACGTCAAGCTGCTCGAACGTGCCGGACATGGAGTCCTTGCCGCCGATCGCGCCCGCGCCCAGATCCACCTGGGCCATCAGGGCACCCAGCACGGCGGCCATCGGCTTGCCCCAGCGTTCCGGCTCGTCACGCAGCTTCTCGAAATACTCCTGGAAGCTTAGGTACGCCTTCTCATGTTCGAAGCCGGCGGCAACCAGCTTCGAAAGCGATTCGACCACGGACAGGTACGCGCCCGTGAACTGGTTCTGCTCCATGATGTACGGGTTGAATCCCCAGGCCATCGCGGAAGCGGTGGTGGTCTCGCCGAACACCGGAAGCTTGGCGACCATGGCCATGTTCGGGGTCAGCTGCTTCCTACCGCCGAACGGCATGAGCACGGTGCCCGCGCCGATGGTGGAGTCGAAACGCTCGGAAAGACCCTTGTTGGAAGCCACGTTCAGGTCGGTGAGCATGGTGTGCATGCGCTCGGAAAGCGTGCCGGAAGTCCACGGCGTCGTGTAGCCGTGCTGCGCCTCGACATGCACCACCTGATGCTTCGGAGCGCCGTTGGAGGCGAGGAATTCGCGGGAAAGGTCCACGATCGTGTCGCCGTTCCACACCATCGTCATGCGCGGATCCTCGGTCACGGTCGCAATGACCTCGGCCTCGAGGTTCTCTTCCTTGGCGTAGCCGAGGAACTCGTCCACATCTTCGGCGGCCACGTCCACGGCCATGCGCTCCTGGGATTCGGAGATCGCCAGTTCGGTGCCGTCAAGACCCTCGTACTTCTTGGACACCTTGTTGAGGTCCACGTACAGGCCGTCGGCCAGCTCGCCGACCGCCACGGACACGCCACCGGCGCCGAAATCGTTGCAACGCTTGATCAGACGGCACGCGTCACCACGGCGGAACAGACGCTGCAGCTTGCGCTCAACCGGCGCGTTGCCCTTCTGCACTTCGGCGCCGTCAAGCTCCAGCGATTCGACGTTATGCGCCTTGGACGCGCCGGTGGCACCACCGATGCCGTCACGACCGGTACGACCGCCGAGCAGGATCACCTTGTCTCCCGGAGCCGGGGTTTCGCGGCGCACATGATCGGCCGGAGTCGCGGCCACGACCGCGCCGACCTCCATGCGCTTGGCCACATAACCGGGGTGATAGATCTCATTCACCTGGCCGGTGGCCAGACCGATCTGGTTGCCGTAGGAGGAATAGCCCGCGGCGGCGGTCTGGCACAACTTCCGCTGAGGCAGCTTGCCGGAGAGGGTCTGGTCCAGAGAGGCACGGGGATCCCCTGCGCCAGTCACCCGCATGGCCTGATGGACATAGGCACGGCCGGACAGGGGGTCCCGGATGCAGCCGCCGATGCAGGTGGCCGCGCCGCCGAAGGGTTCAATTTCGGTGGGGTGGTTGTGGGTCTCGTTTTTGAACATCAGCAGCCAGTCCTGCTCCTCGCCGTTCACCTTGGCGGGAACGTGGATAGAGCAGGCGTTGATCTCCTCGCTCTCGTCGAGCTCGGGGAGAAGGCCGCGTTTCTTGAGCGTCTTAGTGCCGATGGTCGCGATGTCCATGAGCGTCTGGGGGCGCTTGGCGGCCCTCTCGAGGCCGTAGACTTCCTCGCGCGCGGCGAGGTAGCGGTCATACGCATCCTTGACGGCGGGATTCTCGATGCCGACCTCGTCCAAATGCGTAGAGAACGTCGTGTGGCGGCAGTGATCGGACCAGTAGGTGTCGACGACGCGCACCTCGGTCACGGTGGGGTCGCGGTGCTCTTCGTCGCGGAAATAGGCCTGCAAGGTCTTGAGGTCGTCTAAGTCCATCGCAAGGCCCATGGACGAAAGAAGCGCCGAGAGCGCCGATTCATCCATCCCGGTAAAGCCGTCGACCGATGCGACGGGCTTGGGCTCGGAGAGGTTCTCTTCGAGCGTCTCGGGCTTTGCAAGCGAGGCCTCGCGACTCTCAACAGGGTTGATGACATGGTGCTTGACGGCCTCAACGTCGGCTTCCGAAAGCGTGCCGTAGAGTGCATAGACCTTCGCCGTGCGGATGCGCGGGCGCTCGCCCTGACTCAGGAGCTGGATGCACTGCGCCGCGCTGTCCGCGCGCTGGTCGAACTGGCCGGGCAGCGGCTCGACAGCAAAGACGGCGGCAGCGCCGCTCGCGTCGATCTCCCCGCTCGTCAGGTCGAGCTGCGGCTCGGAGAAAACGGTATTTGTGGCATAGGCAAAGAGGGCCTCGTCGATGCCCTCAACGTCGTAGCGGTTCCAGATGCGCACGCTTTCGAGACCCTTGAGGTCCAGAAACGAGCGGCAGTCGGAAAGAAGGCTCGCGCACTCGGGCGCAAGGCCGGGCTTTTTTTCAACACAGACGCGATAGACCATTTACTCTCTCTCCTTTTGCGCGGCGAGGGCTCGGCGGCCAATGTCGCTGCGGCAGTATTTGTTGGCAAAATCGACCTCGGACGATAAGCGGTAGGCCTCCTTCACGGCTTCTTCCAGCGTGGGGGCGACGGCGGTAACGCCGAGCACGCGGCCGCCCGCGGTCAGGAGCCTGTCTCCGTCTTTTTTCGCGCCCGCGACGTAGGTGTGCGCAGCAGCCTCTTCGCTCATCGTGATGGGGAAGCCGCTCTCGTACTTCTTGGGGTACCCGTTTGAGGCGAGGACGACGCAACAGGCGGAATCGGTCGAAAACTCGACGGGGACGTCCTTGAGCGTGCCGCTCGTCGTGGCCTGCATAACCGTGAGCAGATCGGATTTGAGAAGCGGCAGCACGACCTGCGTCTCGGGATCGCCGAAGCGACAGTTGTACTCCACGACCTTCGGGCCGTCCTTTGTGAGCATCAGGCCGAAGTACAGGCAGCCCTTGAAGGGGCGGCCCTCGGCCTTCATCGCGCGGATCGTGGGCAGGAAGATCGTCTGCATGCACTCGTCCGCGATCTTTTCCGTGTAGCAGGGATTTGGGGCGATCGTGCCCATGCCGCCGGTGTTCGGGCCCTTGTCGCCGTCCAGCGCACACTTGTGATCCATGGAAGAAACCATGGGAATGACCGTTTCACCGTCGGTAAAGCTCAGAACGGAGACCTCGGGGCCTTCCATAAATTCTTCGATGACAACGCGCGCACCGCTCTGGCCGAAAGCCTTGTCCTCGATCATGGAGCGGACGGCGGCTTTTGCTTCCTCCACCGTCTGCGCGACGATGACGCCCTTGCCGAGTGCCAGACCGTCGGCCTTGACGACGATGGGCGCGCCCTGAGAATCAATATAGGCGCAGGCGGCGTCCGCGTCGGTGAAGAGCTCATACTTTGCCGTGGAGATGCCGTATTTTTTCATCAGATCCTTGGAAAATGCCTTGCTCGCCTCGATGACGGCGGCCTTCTTGTCGGGGCCGAAGCACGGGATGCCCGCCTCGGTCAGCGCGTCCACCGCGCCGAGGGCCAGTGGATCGTCCGGCGCGACAACGGCGTAGTCGATCCCGTGCGCCTTGGCAAACTCGACCTGCGCGGGGATGTCCTTTGCGCCGATCTCACTGACGCAGACCGCGTCGGCGGCGATGCCGCCGTTACCGGGCAGGCAGTAGATCTCCTCGATCGCGGGATTTTCCTTTAACTTCTTGATAATGGCGTGTTCGCGGCCTCCGCCGCCGATGACCATGAGTTTCATTCGTTTCGTTCCTCCTTTTAGTGATGGAACAATCTCTGTCCGGTAAAGGCCATGGTGATGCCGTATTTATTCGCAGTCTCGATGACGTTGTCGTCGCGGATCGAGCCGCCGGGTTCTGCGATGTAGGCGACGCCGCTCTTTCTCGCGCGCTCAACATTGTCGCCGAACGGGAAGAACGCGTCGGAGCCGACGGTCACGCCGCTCTGGCGGGCGACCCAATCCTTGCGCTCCTGCACCGTCAGCGGCTCGGGGCGCTCCTTGAAGACGCGCTGCCATGCACCGTCGGCCAAAACGTCGTCACACTCGTCGGAAATATAAACATCGATGGCGTTGTCGCGGTCAGGGCGGCGGATACCGTCCACAAACGGCAGCGCAAGCACCTTCGGGTGGCGGCGGAGATACCAGTTGTCCGCCTTGCTGCCGGCAAGGCGCGTACAGTGGATGCGGCTCTGCTGGCCGGCGCCGACGCCGATGGTCTGGCCGTCCTTGGCGTAGCAGACGGAGTTCGACTGCGTGTATTTGAGCGTAATGAGCGAAACGATCATGTCGCGCTTCGCGTCATCGGGAAGATTCTTATTTTCGGTGACGATGTTCGCAAGCAGCGACTCGTCGATCTTGCAGTTGTTGCGGCCCTGCTCGAACGTGACGCCGAAGACGTCCTTCTGCTCCTGCGGGGCGGGAATGTAGGCGGGGTCCATCTGCACGATGTTGTACTTGCCGCCCTTTTTCGTCTTCAGGATGGCAAGCGCCTCCTCGCTGAACGAGGGGGCGATAATGCCGTCGGAGACCTCGCCTTTCAGATATTCCGCCGTCGCGGCGTCGCACTCGTCGGAGAGCGCCGCCCAGTCGCCGTAGGAGCACAGGCGATCCGCGCCGCGTGCGCGGATGTAGGCGCAGGCAATGGGAGACAGCTCCTTGTCGGTATCGACAAAGTACATCTGCTTCTCAATATCGGTCAGCGGCTTTCCGAGCGCTGCGCCGGCCGGAGAAACGTGCTTGAAGGAGGCTGCTGCGGGCAGACCACAGGCAGCTTTCAGCTCCTTGACCAGCTGGATGGAGTTGAGGGCATCCAGAAAATTGATGTAGCCGGGCTTGCCGTTCAGCACAGTCACGGGCAGGTCGGAGCCATCTTCCATATAGATGCGGCTGGGCTTCTGGTTGGGGTTGCAGCCGTACTTCAGTGCGAGTTCGTTCATTGATGCATCCTCCTTAAGTCTTCGTTATTCCGCTTCGGCATCGAGTTTTGCCAGCAGCTCCAGCTCCTCGGGCAGCAGTTCAGGCTCCTCGGGGTCGTCCAGATCGCTGTTGACAGCATCGTATTTGTTGAAGATCATATCGCCGGTCTCACCGCTGTCCAGGTCGATGACGCGGGCAAACAGGCTGACCTTGTTGTCGGGGTTCAGGTTCTGCCACAGACCATGGGCAAAATCGCCGATGGTGCGGGGGCAGGCAAAGCGCAGGGGCTCGCCCTCAAAGCTGGGGATGGGGTTTCCGTTGTGCTTGTAGGTGCTGATGAAATGGCCCTCACCGGCCACAGGCTGGGGGTAATCAAAGAAATAGCGCTGGACGCTGTCGCCGTTGCCGTCGGCAGATTTCAGGATGCTCATCTGGTAGCTGCCATCAGCGTACACCACAGCGGAGATGCGGGGGGTGTAGTTGGGGCCGTCCGGCTCAAAGGTGCGGGTGCGCAGGGCATCGGCAAAGCTCTTGCCCTGACTCATCAGGTCAAAAATGGTATCGGTCTGGTCGCCGTTGGTCACGATGTGGGTCTTGCCAAGGGTCAGCACCGGGTTATAAATGATCAGGCTGGGGTCCTCCAGCTTTGCGGGGTCTGCCGCCACGGTGCAGATGCCGCCGCGCTCGGGCACGGGGTCAAACACGCGGTTGCGGCTGTTC
>ERZ780139.2013-NODE-2013-length-16156-cov-3.712689_pt1 | contig 16156 bp, 12 predicted proteins | sample MGYA00511476_ERZ780139 | MGnify/ENA primary metagenome ERZ780139 (study PRJEB29588, sample SAMEA2158190) | human gut metagenome | biome: human gut; feature: human-associated habitat; material: faeces | place: Denmark | collected 2008/2010 ... | reverse complement strand
GGAAAGCCGACACAGTAAGCAAAAGTTGGAAGCGCAAAAAGCATTAGACCCGGTACAATTTCAATGCCTCTATCAAGGCAACCCCGGTTCCGCCGAGGGTCGATTATATCAGCCGTTCAAAACGTGGGTCGAAAAATCCGATTACGGCACGTATATACGTTCCGGCGCATACATTGACGTTGCCGATGAGGGCGACGACCTTTTGTTTGGTGCAACGTATGACGTCTATAAATCTGACAACATGGTTTTCAACGAGAAAACAAAGCGTATGGAACCGTTGTTATTTGCTTTAATTACGGATATGGAAATGACGGACGAAAACACGGACGTTACAACCGTAACCGTTCCGGCGATGATAAACCGCAACGGCACGCAAAAAGCATGGGTTGAGAGCAACAACGGGGGTGCGGGCTTTGAAAAGGTTATTAAAAAGAAAGTCCGGGCGATTACCGACCCGTTTTATCAAGGGGGTAACAAGGAAAGCCGGATAATCACTAATTCCGCAATGGTAAACCAACATATAATTATGCCGTTCGGATGGGAAACCCGGTACAAAGCCGTTTACGACCATGTTACAACCTTTTTGCGCAATTTCGATGCGAACACGCACGACGACCCGGAGGACGGATTAACCGGGATTTACGAAAAAGAGATTGCCGACGGTAATATACAACCATACGCACACGCAAACCGAGGTGTAAAACGACGCAATTAGCATTATTTTTGAGATATGCAAGTTTGTAACCGAAAAAGTTTATAACTTTGTAGGCGAAAACAAAGGGCAAAGGGACAGCCCGGAGATAGTAAATAATAGTTTTAACGTTAAAATTTAGAAAGTATGATTACTTGTAAGTGTCCGGCGGCGGCTGCATTGCCCGATATTCCCGCCGTAAATTGTGCCGAAAGTTTCGGGCAAATTCAAAAGGTAGCGTTTCAGCGTCTAACCAAAGACGATGGAAGCAAAAACAGTTTTACCACGGAAAAGGCAATTACTTTGTTGGCTTCATGGACGCCGTTGTTGACGGCGGCGGATAGTACCAAAATCGTTGTTTCCCCGTATATCCAAGCCCCGACCAACGAAGCCGGAGCCGCCCGAACATTTGGAGGCGGTAACGAAACATTGGGAGGCGTTGAGGAAATTATAGGGCGTGAACCGAACCCGTTCACGGGCGTAATGCGTAAAATCCCCCAATCAGTAATTAAGGCAATGAAAGAATTGCAATGCGAAAGTTGGGCGGACAATTTGGGCGTTTATCTGTTTGACGAAAACGGAAGTATTGAAGCAATACAGGATGAAACGGTAAAGACAACGTATTATCCTATTCCTATCCGTTCGTTGTTCATTGGCGACAAAACGCATGGCGGATTAGAAGCCCCGGACAGCAACGCAATACAATGGGCGTTTTTGCCTAACTATTCCGACAACCTCACAATCATTGCACCGGAATTTAATCCGTTGACGGATTTAAAAGTTGCCGTTGGAGGTTGACGATATGGCGGCGAAAGTACAAAAGGTTGCGTTAATCAATGATACATTGAACGTAACCGAACAATTCGAGATTACGCACGCCGAACGTCTTTTGCGAATGCCTAATAATGGCGGTTGGAGATTGCCGGAAAATTCAGACTTTAAATTTGACAAAGACAATGGGATTGGATATAAGCGAAATAAAAAAGCGGATAACGGAGCCGAAAAAGCGCAACACGATAAATAGGGCTATTTATCACCAACAGCGCATTAATTTTCACGCCCGCACCCGTATTACGTCGTTTGACATTTGCCAACCGATTACGGATTTTATGGCATTTGTTTCTAACCTATTGCCGCATGACAAATTTAAGATGTTCAAAACATTGTTCCGTTACCCCGTTAAAACAAACGAGGTAACGGGCGTTTGTTTTGATAAGTTGAGCCGGATTTTTGACGGTCGTAACCCGGCGTTCAATTATCAGTTCCAAAACCCCGAACAACGGGACGATTGGGAATATTACCGCCAAGACGTATTACATGAGCCGGAAATATGGAGTACGAAAGGTTGGGAGTTTTTCCAAACGGAAATAAATAGCGTTCTAATTGTCGATATGCCGAGCGAACAAAACCCCGGCGACAAATACCCGCAACCGTATTTCTATTGGTTGCCTATTGCATCCGTGATTGATTACAGAGCCAACCCGACGACGGGGGTAATGGATTATATCATTTTTAGGCAAGACGGGGAACGTATCGCAGTGATTGACGACGAACGTTATAGGGTATTCAGAGAGGACAAAAACCATAATATCGGCGAATTGTTGGTTGATAACCCGCACGACGTCGGTTATTGTCCCGCCCGTTTCTTTTGGAACGAACCGTTGAGCCTATCAGAACCCGACGTTAAACAATCCCCGCTAACAAAGCAATTGGAGGCGTTGGATTGGTTTTTGTTTTACCATATCAGTAAGCGACATTTAGACTTATACGGCGCATATCCGATTTATTCCGGGTATGAACAAAGTTGCGATTTCAGTAACGGCGAAAATGGCGATTATTGCGACGGTGGGTTTTTGAAAGACAAACAGGGATTTTATAAATTGGATGCCGCCGGGCTTTTGATGCGTTGCCCCAAATGCGGGGATAGTCGTATTAATGGCGTTGGGTCGTTCGTTGAAATACCAATCCCGGACGGGGACAAACAACCCGATTTGCGTAACCCGGTGCAAATGTTGACCGTTGACCGTGGGAGTTTGGATTATAACGTTGAGGAAGAAAACCGACTAAAGAACGATATTATTACGTCGGTTGTTGGAACCAACGAGGAAATAACTACACGGGACGCATTGAACGAGCAACAAATACAGGCGAATTTTGAGAGCCAAAGCACGGTATTAAACCGGGTAAAAAAGGGATTTGAGGCGGCGCAACAATTCGTCGATGAAACCGTTTGCCGTTTGAGGTATGGCGGTTTGTTCGTTTCTGCAAAAGTCAATTACGGCACGGAGTTTTATTTATCCAACGCAACGGAGTTACGGGAACGTTACAAGGTAGCAAAGGAAAGCGGCGCAAGCGAGGCGGAATTAGACGCACTACAAAACCAAATTATCGAAACGGAATACCGGAACAATCCAACCCAATTGCAACGTATGTTGACGTTGGCGGAATTGGAACCGTACCGACATTTGACCCGTAACGAGGTATTGGATTTGTACGACAAACAGATTATCAGCGAAAACGATATGCGTATAAAGTTGAATTTTGCTAACTTTGTACGCAGATTTGAACGTGAATATTTGAACGTGTTAGAGTTTGGGTATAATATGCCGTTCAACTCTAAGATAAATTTTATAACAAGTAAATTTAACGATTATGCGAGTGAAAGTAAGCGAGGGCAAAACTAAAGACGTTGCGATTATCGACGTTACGCCCGAAAACTACATTGTCCCGGACAATGAGAAACATTTGTATCATTGCGTTATCGAAATTAAGAAATTCGACAGCGAAACGGGCAAACGGTTATCAATTCCCCGTATTCAGAAGTTCGGCAAAAAGGGTTATGAAAATAGCATTGCCGACAATCTGAAAAAACAGGGTTACACGATTACCGTATTGCACGACCCCAACGAGTACATGAAAGCGAAAGCCGAGGCGGACGAAAAGGCAAAGGCAGAGAAAGCCAAAGCCGCCGAGGAAAAAGCCAAAGCCGATGCCAAAGCAAAAGCCGAGGCGGACGCCAAAGCCGAGGGCAAAAAGTAACCGAATATTAATTTAATAATCAAAGGGAAAGATTATGGCATTAACGATTGATGTTTTAAAGGCAAATGCGGCATTAGCCGGATTAACCGACGAACAATTGACAGCGATAACCACGTTATCAGTCAACGACGAAAATAGCGTAATAGCAAAGAAAACCGGGGAAATTTACGGCGGTTTGGATGCGGACATTTTAGCCGTTTCCGGTATCGCCAAGAACGGAACCGAAAAAACGTTTGATTACGCCAAACGAGTATTAACCGAGTTCAAAACCAAAGTTGAGGGCGCAAACGGTCTGCAATCACAGATTGACAGCCTAACCAAAGAAAAGGCACGTTTGGAAAAAGCCATTGCCGACGGTGCGACGGATGCGGAAACCGCAAAGGCATTGAAGCAAGCAAAGGCAGATTTGCAAAGCGTTACGACCCAATACAACGACCTCAAAACGAAATACGACCAAGCCGAACAAACCCACACAAACGAGGTGTTCGGCATTCGTGTTGAAACGGCATTGCAGACAGCAACCGCCGGATTGAAGTTTAAGGCAGGGTTGCCGGAAAGCGCAACAAAGGTTTTGTTAGACCAAGCGATTGCAAAGATTAAGGGCATGAACCCCGAATTTATCGACGACGGAAAGGGCGGCAAAATGTTAGCGTTTAAGGACGAAAACGGCGCAATCATGCGCAACCCGAACAATCAGTTGAACCCGTACACCCCCGGCGACCTTTTGACCCGTGAATTGGAAACAATGGGTATTTTGGATAAGGGACGCAAAGCGGCGGGCGGTGGTACAGGCGCACCAAGTGGAGGCGGTGCGGGCGGTAATATTACCGTTGACATATCCGGCGCAAAAACGAGGGTTGAGGCATACGACGCAATTACGGCGACGTTGGAACAACAAGGGTTAAAAGTCGGAACGGCTGAATTTGACGCCGGAATGCAACAAGCATGGAAAGACAATAATATTTCCGCATTACCGGAAAAGTAAAAGACAACACGGGTAAAGGGTAAACCCGCATTTATAAACAATTTAATTTTTTAAACAATGAGTTTAATTGCAACAAGAGTACAGAATTGGCGGATAGAGAACCCGGAGTTAGACCGTAATATGTTCCGCCCGTGTGAGTACGGCGCATTGGATTTCTTCATTGAGCAAACCAACGCCCCCAACTCAATCATTAGTCCCAATTTGAGGGATAGAGCATTAGTAAGTATCGGTAACACGGTACAGGTTCCCGTTATCAATTATGACGAAAACGTACAGGTTAGCAACGTGCGTTCGTGCGTTATTGCTGATAACGAAAATACGTCCGCATTGGTAACGCTTGTTTGGGCTACCTATGCAATCGGGTTTACAATGGTTCCGGCGGCATACTCAAACAATGAGATTTCGTACAACCATGACTTTATGCGCAAAATGGAGAAAACAACCCGTGCGTTGGCGGACGCTTTGGATAAAGGAGCCGTTGCCTCATTGGAGGCGAACAAAACGCAGGTGTTCAAAACATTGCTCAATTACACGCAGACCGGGAACGTTGTACAAGTGCCAACCCAAATGGCAACCGAGATTTTGGGCGACATTAACCCAATCATGCGGGCGAATTGTTACCCGGAATATATCCACCTTATCGCAAATGCGGGGGTTGATAGCCTAATACGCAAGTTGGCGCAACATGGCGTTTACAACGACGTTAATAAGCGCATGGAGTACGATAACAAGGTATTGCATTATACCAACAACGTAACCGATGAAGCGGGCAAAATGGGAACAATGTTTGCCGTTGCCGATGGAAACGTTGGTATCTTAACCCGTGTTGACCGTGAGGCATACCGCCGCACCCGTGCGAATTTCCACGAATGGGATATTGTACGTTTGCCGTACATTGATTTGCCCGTTGGTTCGCATTATTATACCGCCGTTGGCGACCAATCGGCGATTATGGGAGCCGCAACCGCTGATTTGACGTGTGCCGTTAAGGAGTATTTCGGATTTAGCGTTGATGTTGCCTACATGGTAGCATATAACAGCAACCCGGACACCGTGGCAAATCCAATTATCAAAGCCGAGATTGCAGCACGCAACCCGAACGAACCGTTAGGAATGCCCGTATATGTAACCAACGCCGGGGAATTTCCCGCCGGGGGTGCAGGCGCATAAGCCGGAAAACGGAACGATTATTTAACCGAGGGGACGGGGTGGTTATCCCCGCCCCCTTTTTAAATTTACGAAGTATGTACCGGATTAAAGAGATACAAGATAAATTATTAAACGTCGTTGGTTGGGAGCAATCATATAATCCCGCCGAGGCAATCGCCGAACGGTTGACAGAAACCGAAAGCGGGTTATATTTTCAAGGGGCGCACCCGCTTGTAACGTTGGATAATATGGCGGCAATCGTCCCGGACAATTGGGGCTTTCAATACCCGGTTTGGAACGATACAAAGGAATGGAAAGCCGAAACCGTGGTACAATACGCCAACGATGCGGCGGGCAAACCTTTGTATTGGGTTGCTTTGGTTGATAACGTCGCCGAGGTTCCCGCCGAGGGTTCGACCTTTTGGGAGAAATACAACATACTATCCGACTATTTAGAACGTTTGACCCGCAACGGAATTTCCACGGCGGTACAAACGTTTACCCAAATAAAGGGGTTGGATAAGGAAACAAAGAACCTATTGGAACGGCGCACGTTCTTTGACGGTGCGGGACGTATTAGAGCGACCCAACCGAACGCACATAAATTGGTTGGCTTTGAAATAATCCCCGTCCGGGCAATGGGAGTTACCGCCCAAATACACCGGGTTGGCTTACAAATGACAGGCGGAACCGGGATTGTGAAATTATACCTTTTCCATAGTTCGCAGATTGACCCCGTAAAGACGTTTGATTTGAATTTTACGTTGACAAATGGCGGCTTTCAATGGTTTACGTTGGAAGATTGTTTTTTGCCGTATATAAGCGACGCAAACAACGCCGGGGGTGCGTGGTTCCTTTGCTACAATCAAGACGATTTGCCCGCCGGAATGCAAGCAATTAACGTGTCGAAAGATTGGAGCCGGGAACCGTGCGGAACGTGTACCGGGTACGGCAATATTGAGGCATGGCGGCAATTGACAAAGTATTTGCAGATTTCCCCGTTTATGTACAACGCCCCGGAAACATTCGCCGAATACCCGGAGTTGTGGGATATAGCCTATACGATGTACACTAATACGCTGAATTACGGGTTGAATTGTGAAATAACGGTGGGTTGCGACCTAACCGATTTTATCGTTGAACAACGGGCGATATTCCAAACGGTAATACAACGCCAAGTTGCGGCAATCGCTTTGCGCACGTTGGCAATGAACCCCAACGTAAGGGTAAACCGTAACCAATCCAACGCCTCTAAAATGGAAATTTTGTATGAATTGGACGGGAATGTTGAGGGACGCCCCGGCGGTTTGGGTTATGACCTTAAAAAAGCGTTTGAGGCTTTGCGATTAGATACGCAAGGAATTGACCGTATTTGTTTGAGTTGCAACAACCGGGGCGTTAAGTACCGGACAACGTAATTGCATTATGGCGGGGTTACAATCAATAATTGATTTACGCAACCGGGTTAATACGTTTAACGACGGGTTGACGTCCGGGTTGATTATACGGGAAATAATCGACGACGGAATGACAACGGCGTTTATCATTGATGCCAACGCCGAGGAACAATTATTTGAACAAGGTATTAACCGATTGGGCGTTGACATAATGGATTATCGACCTTATACCCCGCTAACAATAGCCATTAAGGAGGAAAAGGGACAACCGACGAACCGGGTAACGTTACGGGATGAGGGCGATTTTGAGAGTAGTTTTTATTTGGAAGTCGGCGACAAACAATTTGAAATTAAGGCGTCGGATTTCAAGACGGAAGATTTGATAAAAAAGTACGGGCGGCAAATATTGGGATTGACGAACGAAAACATTGCTAAACTGATTTGGCAATACGTTTACCCGGATTTGCTAACCAAAGCAAAAAAAACGATATACGGAAATGGATAGAGTACCGATTATAAAGAACCCGGAATTATTCGACCGGGTTATTGCAAATATTCAAAAGGGATTGGCGGACGGGTTGCCGTGGCTTAATTATTCCTTTGGACGTTCGGAACGGTTGGTTAAGTCCATACAAGGAAAACGATATTACACGCCCAATATTTACGTCGGCGGCAATGAATATATGTTGATTGCCCCGGATAGTAATATAGGGAATTTTTCGTTTTTCGTGTTGGACGACCCGCAACAAATTGATTGGTTCCCCGGCGAACAAAACAAATATACAACGCCGTTTTCGGTTATCTTTTGGTTTGATATGCGCACGATAACCAACGACCCCAACGACCGCAATACGGAGGCGGTCAAACAACAAATCATGCGGGTATTGAATGGCGGTATTTGGCTGCGTTCCGGTTCCATGACAATAAACAGAGTGTACGCAAAGGCGGAAAACATATTTGCCGGGTTTACTTTGGACGAAATAGATAACCAATTTTTAATGCACCCGTTCGCCGGGTTCCGGTTTGCCGGGGAATTGGGAATTGATGAAACGTGTTTAACTGATTAACAACAAGTATATGAAAGCGTTTTTATTTTATACGGTCGTGGTTGCTTTGGTAGCGGCATTCGGGTTGACCTTGTTACGCAAATGGGGCGTTATCGAATGGGTGCAAATCCACGGCAACGAGTTTTTCGCAAAGATGTTTAATTGCGATTTCTGTTTGTCCTTTTGGGCGGGGGTTGCTTTGGCAATCCTTTTGGCGTTTATAACCGGGAACCCGGCATTGTTGTTGGTTCCCTTTTGTTCAACCATGATAACACGTTATTTGCTATGAAAACGGTTAAGATAGGGGAATACACGGTTGAGATATACGACGCAATCGACGAATTACCAATGTTGCGTTTCCATAAATACAATAAAATGTTGTTGGTTGATGCCGGGATTGGTTCGGATTTACAGGATTTCGACACGCATATTGAAAAGGCAATGAGATACGCCCGGAGCAAAACCCCGGAATTGGCGGCAATCGAATTGGATAATATGCGGCAAAACGTGTATTTCATTCAATCCGGGTTAAGCCCGAAATGTTTAGCGTTTGCCGTGTTGGTTAAATCAATCGACGGAACCCCGTACAACGATTTATCCGACGACGGATTGCAAAAGGTCGTCGATATGTTCGGCGACGTGCCGATTAAAGAGTTGACCGCCCAAATGGAAGCGGTCAAAAAAAAAATAGATGAAGAATTGCAAATGTATTTCCCCCGGTTGTTCGATGATGCCACGGTTAAGGAGTATTACGACGAATTGAGGCACCGCACAATGATAATGTTGGATGCGATTATAAACGGCGATACAGAGGACAAACGGGCGGAAATTGATAAAATAACGACGATGTTGTTGTTATATAATCGCCCGGTTGTTTTTAGTGGTTCCGATAACATGGAAATTCAGTACGATAAACAGTTTGAAAATATGTGTTTAACCATATCCCAACATTTACACGTACCGGAGCCAAAGAAATACACCGTTTTAGAGTATTACAACGCATTTGAGCGGATAAAGGAGTTGTTGAAACCAACCAAAAATAAAAACGGCGTCAAATAAGGCGATTTGCGGCGTTGTTTTTCTTTGGTTGATTAACTACATGGAAAAGAAAAGATAATTTAATACGGGGCAAATTGCCCGCAAATAACGTTAAGTATGGCAGATAATAACAACCCTATAAAATATAGCGACCTTGTAAGCCCGGACGATTCGATTACAAAGTTGATAAATCAGTTAGACCAACTTTCCGACGCCTATATGAACACTCTAAAAAATATAAAGAGTGAGGCGATAACGGTTAAGGCTGCATTGGAGGGCGTAAGCGGGGCGACCGAAAACGGACGTAAGACAATCCGGGGGGCGTCGAACGATACCGACAAATTGACACGGGCGGCACGGGATTTGGCATTTGCGGAAAGTGAGAACGCAAAGCGATTGGCGGAATTGAAGCAAGCCCAAAAGGAGGCAAACGAGTTGAACAAATTAACGACCCGGTTAAATCAGTCCGCCGAGGGTTCATATAATCGTTTATCCGCTCAATACTCAATCAATAAAATATACCTCAATAACATGACGGTTGAGGAAAGAGAGGCGACCGAAGAGGGACGCAAATTGGTTGCAGAAACAAAAGCGATTTACGAGGAAATGAAGCGGTTGCAGGAAGCGACCGGGAAAACGTCCCTAAACGTCGGTAACTATTCCGACGCCGCAAAAGGTTTGACGACCCAAATAGAGAACCAAACGAAGCAATTAGCATTGTTACGATTGGAGGGTAAGCAAGGAACCGCCGAATATCAGCAATTGAGCAAAGAAACAGCAATATTACGGGATGCGGTCAAGGATGCAACCGCCGAGATTACCCGGATGGCGTCCGATACGTCCAATTTGGATGCCGTATTGAGTTTTGCGGCGGGTGCGTCCGGTGGGTTTGCTGCATTTACCGGGGCAATGGAATTGTTCGGGGCGGAAAGTGAGGACGTACAAGAAGCGCAAAAGAAGTTACAGGCAGCAATAGCCATTACAACCGGGGTTCAAGCCATACAAAACGCAGTACAAAAACAATCCGCAATCATGTTGGGTATTTCCCGGCTACAAATGGCGGCATTGAGCAAAGCGCAAGTTTATAACCGCCTTGTTACCATGCAGGGAACAAAGGCAACGTTGGCGGCTACCATTGCGCAAAAGGCTTTCAATCTGATTGCCGCCGCAAACCCGTATGTTCTTTTGGCATTGGCATTGGTTACGGTTGTAGGGGCTTTAGTTCTGTTTGCCTCTAATACCGACAAATCGGCAAAGAACCAACAAAAACTTAACGAGGCGCAAAAGGTTTGGTTGGATTATCTGGAAACCGAGGCAACCGAAATGAACCGAGTTAGCAACGAACGTGTCGCCCAATTAAACCGGGAATTAAATATTGCCAAAGCCCGCAACGCTTCATTGTCCGAAACCCGAAAGATTGAGGACGAAATATTAGCCGAGCGCACAAAGGCACATAATAAAAGCGTTGGTTTTTACGGTCAAGAATTAGACGATTTGGAAGCGAACCGGGCAAAGTTGAAACAACTAAACGATATGTTGGTACAACTCAATAACGCCAAAGCCCGTGGAGATAAGAAAGTTTATATTGATGTTGATTTAGACGGCAAAATTGATAAAGTCAAGGTTGATGAAGCAATTGAAGCCGTGCAGGGTCAAATAGATAATACCGGGCGGGCGGTTGACATTGCCGTTAATCTAAAAACCGAGGGGGCGGATTTGGACGCCGAAAGGAAAATACAAGCCGCCCAAAGAGCAAACGAAAACCGGAACGCCGCCAAAGCGGAAACGGATATATTGCGCAAAGCCGAGGACGCCCGGATTGCCTTAATTAAAAATTCATTCGACCAACAACGGGCGCAACGTCAAGCCGCCAACGCCCGTGCGATTGCCGACATACAATTGCAGTTGAGGACGGAAACCAATTTAACGGTTAAGGCACGCAAAGCGTTGAACGACCAAATTGTTTTATTACGGGAACAATTGGCGGTTGATATGGTAAATATTGCCAATCAACAACGGGCGGCGGAATTGTCCGCACAACGGGCAACGCAGGACGCCCAAATTGCATTGATGGCAGAGGGGGCGGAAAAGCAACGGGAACAATTGCGGGTTGAGTATGAAAGGCAAATACAGGACATTAACACCCGGTTAGAAACCGAGCGGGGATTAACCGAAACACAGGTTGCCGAATTGCTTAACCAACAATTACTTTTGCAACAACAATACGCAAAAAGTTTGGGCGAATTGAACGACCAAATTACAATCGACCAAATGCAAGCCGCCGCCGACCGGACGCAATTACAATTAGACGCCGCCCGTGAGGGTTCACAGGAGGAAATAAATTTGCGTATTCAGTTGTTACAGCAACAACGGGCAATCGAATTGGCGCAAAACAGGCAATTAGCCGAGGACGTGCGCCAATCGGAGGCGGATATTAACGCCAAATACGATGCCGAGGTATTGAAGCAAACGACCGAGTTAAACCAACAACGGGCGTTAATGCTATTCGACCAAACACAAGCGTTGGAGGCGTCCGAGTTTGATTTAATCCGCAATTCCGAGGAACGCAAAACCCGGTTCCGGTTGGCGCAAGAAAAGGCACGGTTGCAAAAGATTTTAGAGTTGAACAAAGCCGCCGGGGTTAAAATGACGGACGCCGAGGTTAAGACAATCGAAAATACCATTGCGAAAATCGACCAAGAAATTGAGAAAAGCAAAGGCGACGAACGGGGTAACGATATATATGGATTGTTCGGGCTGAATTTGGACGACGACCAAAAGGAGGCAATAAGTACGTCCGTTTCCTTTGCCATTGAGCAATTAAATAGTTTTTTGGATGCAAAGGTACAATCCGCCGACGCCGCCGTTTCCGCCGCCGACAAAGAGGTTGACGCAAGCCAACGCCGATTAGATGCGGAATTAGAGGCACGGGCGAACGGTTACGCCAATAACGTTGCAATGGCTCAAAAGGAATTGGACGTTGCGAAAAAGAACCAAGAAAAAGCCCTAAAGGAGCAACAAAAGGCACAGAAAGCACAGGCGGCAATACAAACGATACAACAAATTGGAAACCTTGTAACGGCGTCCGCTTTGATTTGGTCGCAATTGGGGTTCCCGTTTGCAATCCCGGCAATTGCTATAATGTGGGGTTCCTTTGCCGCCGCCAAAATCAAAGCCCAATTATCCAAATCAGCCAACGCCGGGGGTTCGGAAAGTTACGGCGATGGTACGGTTGAATTGTTGGCGGGCGGTTCCCACCAATCCGGGGACGACGTGGATTTAGGAACCAAACCGGATGGAACCCGGAGGCGTGCCGAGGGCGGGGAATTTTTCGCCGTTATCAATAAACGTAATTCCCGCCGTTTCCGTCGTTTAATCCCGGACGTAATAAATAGTTTGAACCGGGGAACATTCCCCCAAAAGTACCTTAATGCCTACAATACCGACGGCATTAATGTAACGGTTCAACAAAATAACGCACCGGATTTGCGGGATTTAAAAGACGATGTAAGGGAGATTAAGGAACAAAACCGCCGCCGTCGTTACGTCGATGGCAACGGCAATGTTATTGAGGTTTACAAGAATTTGACACGTAAAATTAAAAATTGATATGAACCCGATTTATAGACATTCATTTGTAAATGCGTTTTTAGCGAACGGGGCGATAAGTAACACAACCGGGAACATAAACGGGAATAATACAAATTTCTATTATACCCGTACTTTTGTCCCGGTTGGGAATGTGTACCCCCGCAAATTGTTTCAGAATTACACCCCGCAAGCCGGGGGCGCATTTTACGATAGCAATAAAAAGATTATCGGCGGTTGGGGAAGCGACCCGACCGCCACAAATACGGAATTTGACATACCAAGCAATGCCGCATATATCCGGTTTAATGTGCATAAATTACAATACGCCAACGGGACGGCATGGTTGAGATTGGGAACGTTGGACGCCCCGAACGTCTTACAAGGTCAAACCGTGCATCCGATTTATAAGGATGATTTGGCAAAGGAGTACGAATTAGAAACCAACCAACGTTTTTATCGTGCCAAATTATCCGGCAAAATAACCTTTGTCCGGGACGATTACGATTATATAAACCGCCAATCGTTCGACAATGAGTTTTTGTATTGCATTGAAAAGAGCGACGACGGCGGGCGCACGTGGTATCAATACTTTCAAGGCAAGTTTATGAAAACCGATTGCACATTTACCGATTACGATAAAAAGGTTGTTGTACAACCGGACGCAATCGACGATTATAACGACGTGTTGGCGGGGTTGGAAAAGGAGTATAATTTAATAACGTTAGCCCCGACAATTCAACGGATAACGATAAACAAGCGTCCATTAATTCAAATATATGTGCCGGGGGATAGCGTTGTTTCTTGTTTTTTGGGCGGTACGAATTGGGAACAAGACGCAAACGCCACGACCGACCAAAACGCATTAGTACAAACCTATCATTTTGCTTTGTGCAATATATTGAAAGAAATACAAATTACGTCCAACGGTTCCCCGGCGGTAATATCCGGACTTTATACGGGACGAATGGCGACGGGTTCAAGTGCGGACACATTCGAGGGGAAATTATACCCGGAATTAAACGTTAATTATTATATCTATATTTCACAACAACGAATAAACGGGGGGTTGCCGTTTGGTATTGCTGTAGTTGAAATACGGAAACAATCCGACGATACGGTAATGTTTCGTTATCAAAAGGTAACGCATGAACCGTTTGATACGTTGGAATTTGATTTAACCGCCGTTGGGGGTTCCGGGGCAACCGGAACAATGCACGCCGATATGAAAAGTTATAATATATATGCCCGGTATTTGTGCGACGTGGAGAAAATCGACGACCTTAATACATATCCATTGCCCGCCGATGATATAGTTGATAATAACCGTAATTATAGGCGTGCGATTGGTTACGCAATCGACGTGGCGTTTATTTCAAACAACTTTTCAGACACCCCGACCGAGTGGGGATTAGCGGACAACGGAAAGTATTTTGCGCCGCCCTATTCCATTTTCGGACAAACGTTTTATCCAATCGCCCGGTCAACGTGGCGTTATGCGTCGTTATGGTTTGGATTTTATTTGATGGATTGGATATTAGAGGAAAAAGCCCGAAAAGAATATACTTTGCGGGATGCGTTCCCGGTTGCGTCTTGTATATCTGTTTTGCTCAATCAAATTGCACCCGGAATTACGCATGAAGCCACGGCGGAATATAGCCAATTTTTATACGGGGGAAACAATCCAATATCCGGGTTGAATTTCCGGTTGCTTGTATCGCAGAAAACGAACATTATAAACGGCGAATATCAGCAACCCGCACAAAAAGCCCCGACGACCTTACAACAATTTACCAATATGTTACGGGATTGTTTCAAATGTTATTGGTTTATTGAGGACGGCAAATTTAAAATTGAACATATCCAATATTTCCGCAATGGCGGTTCCTATTCCGGCGGGGTTGTGTTAAGCCACGATTTAACAAAGGAATTGAATTTGCGCAACGGGAAACCGTGGGCGTTCAATACGTCGGAATATTCGTTTGATAAGGTTGATTTGCCGGAACGTTACCAATTTAAGTGGATGGACGACGTTACGGCGGCATTTGAGGGTTTGCCGATACAGGTAATTAGCAAGTATGTAACGCCCGGAAAGGTTGAGGACGTAAACGTATCTAATTTCACGTCGGATATTGATTTGATGCTATTAAATCCCGGCAACATAAGTTCCGACGGGTTCGCCTTGTTTGCCGCCGTTCCGCCAACGTCCGGGTCGCAATGGATATTACCGTTTACACGTCAAACCGTCAACGGGGTTGAATACTTTTTGCAAAACGGATATTTGGCGTTTATTAATCTGCAAATGCCTTATTGGATGTATGATTTACCCGCCCGTCGTGTATCAATAAACGGTTCCGAGGTTTACGCATACGGTATTGAGAGAAAGAAGAAACAAACGTTTAGTTTTCCGGCAAATGACGACCCAAACCCCATGCAGCTAATAAAAACTTATATCGGTAACGGTCAAATTGATAAATTAAGCATAAATTTGTGCAGCCGTTCAATTAAAACAACTTTGAAATATGACACCGAATAACAATTTGTCCGTATTGCCTTTTTATGAAAGTCCGCAATACCAAGATTATAAAAAATCGTATGCGTATGGCGATGTTTACCCATTATTTACGCCTATAAACAAATTATTGCCGTTTCAAATCATACGTCCAACCCGTACCAATTCGATTGCATGGGTGCGGATTTACGATTATAAATTAACCCGTGTATTGGCAGACATAACAAAGATGATGAAAGAAACCGGATTGCAGATTGTTCGGTTTGCTAATTACGGTTATGATGTTATTGTTTATCCGGGATTGTTGCCGTTATCTTTGAATTTACCGGAGGGGCGATATATGATTGCTATGAGCGACGGCGCACAAACGTTTTATTCCGATGTATTTACATGGATTTCCGGGGGAATGGATGGTTATTTGTGTGTTGAATGGAGCGACGCCGCCAATATGGAGGTTGACGGCGGACAAATCGTTTACGAGGGCGTCCAATTCAAAAACCGGGTTTACGTGTGTGCCGAGTTAGGAAAACCGGAATATAAGTTTGAGGAAGAGGGCGAAGAACGGGACGGGTATTTTTTTCCGGAAAAACAAATATCTGAAAAGACGTTCCGGTTTATCTTTTTAGCCCCCGAATACCTTTGCGACGTAATGCGATTAATTCGCATGAGTGATTTTGTTACGGTATATAGTCAAGGCAGGAAATACGATTG
>ERZ780139.2012-NODE-2012-length-16170-cov-11.891530_pt1 | contig 16170 bp, 13 predicted proteins | sample MGYA00511476_ERZ780139 | MGnify/ENA primary metagenome ERZ780139 (study PRJEB29588, sample SAMEA2158190) | human gut metagenome | biome: human gut; feature: human-associated habitat; material: faeces | place: Denmark | collected 2008/2010 ... | reverse complement strand
ATATCGACGATCTGCTTGATTCGGGCGCTACCAGTCTGAAAATCGAAGGTCGTTCCAAGAGCGCCTACTATATTGCGGCGATGACGAACGCTTACAAGACCGCTGTTGACGCATACATGGTGCAACGCGGTTTTGAAGACGAGGATGGCACTGTGCTGAAGCCGTTCCACGATCGTGTGATTCGTCCGTCCGATCCGGATTACGGCAAGCCGGAAACCACCGATTCGATTATGGAACATGCGGATGGCGCGTTCGCAGGAAAGCCGGATATTGCAGCCGTTCCCGTCGCTTCTGCCGGCGAACCGGATGATCTGAGCTACCATGCCCGCAGCACAAGGCGTAAGTCGAACACAGCTGCCGAAATCCTGCCGGAAGGCTGGTATCACGCCGGAGCGCGCCCCGCGGAGCATGTGTCTCTGCCTGACTGGCTGTATGAGCCAGACAAAGTGGCGCACCGCGACTATTCCACCGGCTTCTACTATCCGGAGCACAAAGTGCAGCAAAGCACCGATCGTTCCGCGTATTTCCGCGCATGGCTGGTGGTCGGCGAAGTGCTTTCGTGGAGTCCTGAAGACGGCGGTCGCGTGACCATTATGAGCCGCAACAAGATCGAAGCCGGTCAAGAGGTTGAATTCGTGCTTCCGGGCGCGGCTCCGCTCGCCTATACCGTTCCGGCTGGATTCCGCGACGCCGATGGGCATTGGGTCGAAGCCATCAACAATCCGGCGCATGTGTTCTCCATGCCATGCCCGCAGGAAGTGCCGGTGAACGCGGCCATCCGATCGCGCACCAAGAAACCGACGCTCAAGGCGGAATAATTGCGAAAAACGTCGTATAGGCGCAGAAAATCAGCAGAAATTAGTTGAAATAATCGTAGAACAATCAAGGAAAACAGAAAAAATATGACTGACAAGCAGTATGACGACGCTATTCTTGACAGCAATGCTATCGACCCGACCGATGTGGACGGCAATCCGATTCCGGTGACCATTCCGATCATGCTTGCGCCGGGCGTCAAAGTCGTATACACCACGCGACTTGGCGGCACCAGCGAAGGAGACTATGCGCACTGCAATCTCGGGGGTAAAACCGGCGATGATCCGAACCATGTGCTCGCCAATCGTGTGGCGCTCTCCAACGCCATCGATGCGAAACTGAGCTTGGTCAGCCAGGTGCATTCCGGCGTTGCCGTCGATATGGACGAATCGTTCGTAATGAACCGTCCGTTCGGTTTCGACGCGTCCGGCAGCAAAGGCGAAACCGCTCAGCAGGTGGGTGAAACCGCGGATAATCCGGCAGTGGTCGAAGCCGACGGCCAGGTGACCGCGCAGAAGAACGTGGCGCTCGGCATGTTCGCGGCCGACTGCCTGCCGGTGCTCATGGCCGACCCCGAAGCCGGCGTGATCGGCGCAGCGCACTGCGGCCGTCGCGGTCTGCAGAAAGGCGTGATCGGCGCGACCATCGAGAAGATGGTGTCCAAGGGCGCCCAGCCGGAACGTATCGTCGCCACGCTCGGCCCCTGCATCTGCGGCGACTGCTACGAGGTCGGTGGCGACATCGCCGACGAATTCGATGCGCAGTTCCCGGGAACCTTCACGTTGAGCCGATTTGGCCAGCCGGGCATCGACATCGCCGCGGCCGCCCTGCAGGAGCTTGCCAAAGCGGGCGTGCCGGCCGACAACATCGTCTCATCCCGTCCACGCGTCAACGCGGCCACGCAGTACCTGTCCGAAGACGAGGAACTGGCCGGCATCTGCGCCGCCGATGGCGAAGGCGATCCGAAGCTTTCCGAACGGTTCAACAAGATCCGCCGCAGCCTGTGCACGCTCGAAAACCCGCTGTGGTTCTCGCATCGCCGCGCGTCGCTCGCCAAAAAACAGCATGAAGGACGCATGCTGGCGCTGATCGTACGCGAATAATCACCATACGAGCCATACAAGCCACGCGATTCGCGTGGCCGCTGTTGCGGATTGCGTGCAGAACCCGCCGTGGAACGGGGTGGCATGCGGCCGCGGCTTTACGGTGGAGCATATGAGTAAGGGAGAGCAGATGCAGGAACAGAAGATGCCGGTCGTGGCCGTGGTGCTGGCAGCGGGATTCGGCACCCGATTCGACGAGAACAACCCCAAGCAGCTGGTGTCGGTGGGTGGCAAGCCAATCGTCTGCTGGAGCATCGAGGCATTCGAAAACAACGACCGCATCAGCGACATCATCGTGGTGGTCAACGAACGTGTCGAAGAGACGGTGAACGAGCTTATCGACGAAGCCGGCTACGCCAAAGTGCGGGCCATCGTTCCCGGCGGCGCCGAACGCGTGGACAGCACGCTCGCCGCCTTGGACCTGCTCAAACAGGCCGGCATTCCCTCCGGCGCGAAAATCCTCATCCACGACGGCGTGCGTCCGTTCGTCGAGGAGCGGTCCATCGACGGCTGCATCGACAGCCTGGACCAGTTCAATGCCGCCACCGTGGCCTACGCCTCCACCGACACGATTCTGCTCACAGAGGATCTGGGCGACCGCAAGGTGGTCAAATCCGTGCCGGAACGTCCGAACACCTTCCGCGCGCAGACCCCGCAGGCGTTCCGTTTCGGTACCATCGTCAAAGCCTACGAACTGGCCGCCGCCGACCCCGACTTCCATCCGACCGACGACACGCGCGTGGTGGTGGACTACCTGCCCGACGAGCCGGTCGCCATCGTGGACGGTTCCGAAACGAACCTCAAAATCACCACGCCATCCGACATGCCGATCGCCGAAGGCATCGCCCGCAGCCTCGACCCCGAACACGCCAAGGAGGAAGCCAAGGCGCGCATGCACGCCGTGTTCGCCGAGGCGTTCTCCCAGATGCACAGCCGTTGATTTTCATCGAACGTTAAGTCCGTCGACGTGTCGGCAGACTTAACGTTCAACACATTCACCACGTACACTGGAAACCATGCAGCAGATCAACATCGTCATCTCCGGTTTCACGCCCTATGAAGGCATCGACGTCAATCCGGCCGTGCTTGTGCCGGCGGCGGTAGCCAAGCAATGGGCCGATCCGGCGCAATCGCAGGCGATCTCCGAAGAACTGCTGCAGGACATCGCCGTCACCGTCACCAACGTCACGCTTCCGGTGAGCTTCGCCAAAGCCTGGCCCACGCTGCTGGAAGCCATCGAACAGGCCAAGCCGGACATCGTCATCGCCACAGGGCTCAAGCGCACCTCCCGTGGCATTCTGCTGGAACGATGCGCCACAAATCTCATGGATGCGGCCAAGCCGGATGCCGACAACGTGATTCCGCCCCGCCGCCCGATCGACCCGGAAGGTCCGGCCGCGTACTGGACTCGCCTGCCGTTGCGGTCGATACTGCGCGATTTCGCCAAACACGAGATTCCCGCCGCGTTGAGTTCCGACGCCGGTACGTTCGTATGCAATTCGCTGTTCTACCATCTGCTCAACTGGTCGGCGGGCCAGGAACGTCGCATTCTGTCGGGGTTCGTCAGCCTGCCGATCGTCAACGGTCGGCCGCACGAACGTGGACTGTCGATCGAACAGCAGACCGCTGCGGTCGATGACGTGCTGCGTGAATCGGTACGATACTTCCTGCAACCCTCGTCAAGCGACATTCTGCTTGGCTGAGGACGGCTCCGCTTTCTACGGCACGATTTTCTGCGACATGTGAGTCATGCGGTTTCGACACGTGGTCGCGGACATACCGCCATACCCCCGACAGACTTTTTCGAACGATTTCTGTGCTCTCTGTGAGAATAATGCATTTCGTTCTGCGTGCCGCCTGCTGACTGAGATAGAGTACTGAACGAGTGCGCGCTGGCAGATGCGCAAAGTGTAGGGAATTCGTGAAAGGAAAAGGGCATGGTTGAGCAGTTCCCAATCGTGTTGAGGGGGTACGACAAGGATCGAGTCGACGAGGCGTTCGCTTCGGCTCAGGAGACGGTGAACCGTCTGCGTGAGCAGGTCAAGGCCGACGACCAGACCATCCTTGAGCTGCAGGCGCAGCTGCAGGAGGAAAAGAACAAGAAGGCCGCTCCGAAGTCCTTCGCGTCACTGGGCGCCAACGCCCAGCAGATGCTCGCCAGCGCGGAACAGACCAGCGCCGAGCTGCTTGAACGAGCCAAGAAGGACGCTTCCGCGGCCCGCGCCACGGTGCAGCTGCAGGCTGAAACACTGCTGAACAACGCCAAAATTGACGCCAAGCGCATCATGGACGACGCCAACGCCAAGGCGGCCAAGGTGCTCGGTGACGCCAAGGACGAATCCGAAGCCATGAGGGCCAATGCCCAGCATGAGGTCGACCAGATGCGCAGCGAGGCCCAGAAGGCCGTGGTGGCGCAGCGTCAGACCGTCGATCTGGAACTGACCAACTCCCGTGAGGAACACGGCAAGCGTCTTGCCGCCGAACGCGCCACGCAGGAACGTGAGATTTCCGACATGCGCACCGAGGCGACCAGCAAGATCGCCGAACAGCGCAAGAACGCCAATGAGGAGATTTCCCGCCTGAAGAGCGAGACCAACGACCAGATCGAATCCGCGCTTGCCGAAGCCAACAAGAAGCTGGCGGACGTGCGCGAGCAGGTGTCCAAGATGATGACCGACGCGCAGCGCCGTGCCGCCGAAATCACCGACACCGCCAAGGCGAAGGCCCAGGAGATCACCGACGAGGCGGAGGTGCACCGCACCAAGACCATCAGCCAGGTCAACGCCGAAGTGGAGCAGATCCGCGCCGACATCTCCGCCCAGCAGGAGGAGGCCACGAAGAAGGTCAATGAGCTGCTCACCGACCTGAACGAGCGTCGCGAGGCCGCCAACAAGCAGGCCAGCGAGTTGATTTCCTCCGCGCAGAAGACCCGTGACGAGGCTGAGGCGTACGCTTCCAGCAAGCGTGACGAGGCGGACGCGAACGCGGCAAGCATCCTCAAGCAGGCCACCGAAGACGCCGACGAGCAGATCAACGAGCGTCGTGAGGCCGCGAAGAAGGAACTGGACGGCGTGCAGCACCGCATCGCCGACCTGCAGAGCCGTGAGGCCCAGATCACGCAGCGCGTCAGCGAACTGCGTGCCATGTTCTCCAACGCGTTCTCCGGTTTCGGCATGAACGACCTGTCCGTGGTCAACGCCGTCGATGAAGGCGAGCCTTCCGACGCGCAATCTGATGACGACGCGCAGCACGACGATGAGACCGCCGCACCGGCAGACGCCGACACGCAGGATGCCGTCGAGAACGATTCCGCAGCCGAGACCGAGCCGGAAGGCGACGCCGAATCCGCAGACGCTTCGCAGAACAACTGAAACCATAGAAAGGGAATGGATAATGACCGACATCACGCCATTGAGCGGTGATGAACTGAACAAGCTCGTCGACGATTTCGAAGCAAGCGAGCACAATCGCATGGCCATGAACGCCGTCACGGCGGCCGGCATCGACAAGGTGGCGCGCAACTACGATCGCGCCCGTCTGATGCAGCGTCGTTTCTCCACCGTCGTGGACAACGGCACCGTCACCCATCAGGACCGTTCCGGCCGTTGCTGGCTGTTCAGCTCGCTGAACGTGGCTCGTTTCGTAGCCAAGCAGAACATGGGTCTCAAGGAGTTCGAGTTCTCCCAGAACTACGCCATGTACTACGACAAGCTGGAACGCGTCAACTACTTCCTGAAGGACGTGGCCAAGCTGGTGCGTGCCGGCGAGCCTGCCGATTCGCGTCTGATGCAGCATCTGCTGTCCGACGTGATGGGCGACGGCGGCCAGTGGACCATGGCCATGAACGTGTACAAGAAGTATGGCGCGGTGCCGAAGGACCTGTTCCCGGAGACTGAATCCTCCAAGAACACCGGTGAGATGAACGTGCAGCTGCGCCGCATGCTGCACACCGCGGTTGCGCATATGTACGCTGATCCGTCCGCGATCGATGCGATCATCGCCGATGCGGTCGCCGCCGGTCACCGTATTCTGACGATTCACTTGGGCGAGCCGCCGAAGAGCTTCGATTGGGAGTGGACCGACAAGGATGGCGAGTTCCACCGCGATGGCGAGATCACGCCTGTCGAGTTCTGGAAGAAGTATGTGGGTTCCGCCGATTTGGAAAGCTATGTCTGCCTGGTGGACGATCCGCGTCAGGAGCACGTCAAGGGCAAGAAGATCGGCATCGAGCATCTGGGCAACGTGGCCGGGGGAGACCCGACCGAGTACCTCAACGTGCCGAACCAGTTCATGAAGGACTGCGTGCGTCAGATTCTTCAGGAACAGGGCATTCCGGTATGGTTCGGCGCTGATTGCCATCCGATGATGGACCGTGAGAACGGCGCGTGGGCCACCGACCTGTTCGAGTATGGCCGCGTGTATGGCGTCGATTTCGATCTGGACAAGGAACAGCGTGTCCGTTTCGGCGATTCCGCGATGAATCACGCGATGGCGTTCGTCGGTGTGGATGTGGATGAGGATGGCCACACCACCCGCCGTTGGCGTGTGGAGAACTCGTGGGGAGACAAGATCGCCGACAAGGGCTACTTCACCATGAGCGACGACTGGTTCACCGAATACGTCTACGAGGTCGCCGTCCCCAAGGCCCTCCTTCCCGCCGAATACCTCAAGGCCCTAGAAGAACCCGCCACCATGCTCCCCGCGTGGGATCCGATGGGCGCATTGGCCAAATAGCGCGCGGAGCGCGCGCTGGCCAATACGCGCCGAGCGAATAGCGGAAGCCCGGTGGGCTTCCGCCGCGAGGGAAAACGCCGACAGGCGTTTTCGAGGCTGCAGGCCTCATCGCCTCAGCCCGGCAGGCCCCATGACGCACGTTTCCCCCAAAAAAAGACCCAACCCGGACTCTCCGTCCGCGTTGGGTCTTTCCTATATCGCTTTCTTCGTCCCACGTCACCCCCCACCCATTCCACCATGCAGTCGCCCATCCCCATATTCCGTCCCCATCCGTTAAGGTAACGACGGTGGCGCTATCGCGCTACGCAAGCATAACGATGCAGGGGAGGAACAGAAGCGATGGCAGGTCTTCGCGGTCCGGATAGTTCGAAGGATGCACAGCTGTTGGATGAGCGCGCCGTGTTTCCGGAGACCGTGGATGTCAATATTCGTCAGCTTGACCCGATTCCCGCTCCCCGATATTTTCTGAAGGAACTTCCGCTCACGAACGAGATGAGCGATCTGGTGTTGAAGTCCCGTCAGGAGATTCGTGACGTGCTGCATGGCCGTGACGATCGTCTGCTGGCCATCGTCGGCCCGTGTTCGATTCATGATCCGAAGGCTGCGCACGAGTATGCGGAGAGGCTTGCCGCCGTCAAGAAGGAGCTTGATGATCGTCTGGTCATCGTCATGCGCGTGTATTTCGAGAAGCCGCGCACCACGATCGGTTGGAAGGGTCTGATCAACGATCCTGATCTTGACGGCCAGTTCAATATTCGCAAGGGCATGTTCATGGCTCGCAAGGTGCTTACCGACGTGCTGGGGCTCGGCTTGCCCGCCGCTACGGAATGGCTTGATCCGATTACCCCGCAGTATATTTGCGATCTGATCAGCTGGGGCGCTATTGGCGCGCGTAATACGGAAAGCCAGGTGCACCGCGAGCTGGCGTCCGGCATGTCCATGCCGATCGGCTTCAAGAACGCTACGGATGGTTCCATCAAGCCGGCGGCCGATTCGTGTTTCGCGGCCGCTTTCGAGCATCATTTCCTCTCCATCAATCTGGATGGTCGTGTGATTTCCGCGGAGACCAAGGGCAATCCCGACTGCCATCTGGTGCTGCGTGGTTCCTCGCATGGTCCGAACTACGATGCCGCTTCCGTGGCCCAAGCGTTGGCGGATCTCAAGGCTTCCAAGGCTTCCGGACCAAGCGAGCATGGTCTGATCATCGATGCCGCGCACGGCAACTGCGGCAAGAACGAGGTGCGCGAGGCCGAAGTGGTCGAAGAAATCGCCGCACGCGTCGCGGCCGGCGAACAGGGCATTCTCGGCATCATGATGGAAAGCTTCCTCAAGGCGGGCAATCAGAAGCCCGCGCCGCTCGACCAGCTGGAATACGGCAAGTCGATCACCGACGCATGCGTGCCGTGGGATCGTACCGAGCAGCTGCTGCACACGCTTGCCGACGCGGTCGACGCGCGTCGCAAGCTTGGCTGATGTTTCTGCGCCATCGTTGCTATCCTTGGGAAAGGAAGCGACAAGGAGAGCGAGATCATGCAGCAGCAGCTGAACACGCCTGAGGATTTACGTGCCATTAGGCAGGCCATGGATGAGGGCAAGAATCCGCTGGTGGAGACCGACGTGCCGCGCTGGGAGGACCAGGTGGGCATCAGCCGCATCGTGAACCGCCGCGTGCTGGAATTCGAAGTGTTGCCCACGCCGGCGCAGGTGCTGGGCGACCTGCCGTTGAGCGAGCAGGCGCAGGAGATCGTCGCCTATTCGCGTGATGAGATTCGTGCCTGCCTGTACGGTCAGGACGATCGCCTGCTGGTGGTTGTCGGTCCGTGTTCCGTTCACGATCCGAAGGCCGCGCTCGATTACGCGCGTCGCCTGTCCGCGTTGAAAGGCGAGTTGGATGGCGAGCTGCTGATCGTCATGCGCGTGTATTTCGAGAAGCCGCGCACCACGGTCGGTTGGAAGGGTCTGATCAACGATCCGGATATCGACGGCAGCTGCAATATCAGGAAGGGCTTGCTGTTGGCCCGCCGCACGCTGCTTGGCGTGCTTGACGAGGGTTTGGCGGCGGCCACGGAGTTTTTGGAGCCGACCAGTCCGCAGTATATTTCCGACGCGATTAGCTGGGGTGCGATCGGCGCGCGCAATACGGAAAGCCAGGTGCACCGGCAGTTGGCGTCCGGCCTGTCCATGCCGATCGGCTTCAAGAACGCCACGGACGGTTCCATCAAGGCTCCGGCCGATTCCTGCTTCGCTTCCGCACAACAGCACACGTTCTTCGGCATCGACCATCTCGGCCGCGCCGCCGTGGTCAAAACGCTCGGCAATCCCGACTGCCATGTGGTGTTGCGTGGTTCCTCGCACGGCCCGAATTACGATGCCGCTTCGGTGGCCAAGGCCATGGACACCATCCGCGCCGAAATGCCGGCCGATTCCGCTGCGGCACATGGGCTGATCGTCGACTGCTCGCATGGCAACTCCGGCAAGGACGAGCATCGTCAGGCGCAGGTGGTGCGTGACATCGCGGGCCGTATCGCCAAAGGCGAGCAGGGCATCACCGGCATCATGATGGAAAGCTTCATCGAAGGCGGCAACCAGAAGGCCGCGCCGCTCGACCAGCTCGTCTACGGCAAGTCCATCACCGACAAATGTCTGAGCTGGAACACCACGGAACAGCTGCTACGCGAGCTTGCCCATGCGGTGGCCGCGCGCCGCTGGAAGTGACCGATTCGATTCACTATCCGCGCGATTGCAGAAAATTCGGGAAACGCGAATCGCAATCGCGTAAAACAACACTCAAGACAGCACGTAAGACAGGGAGGGTGCAATGACCGCAATCGCCATCATCGGCGCCATGGATGAGGAAGTCGCCAATATCGCAACGACACTGAGCAACGTCACCGTCACCGAGGAAGCCGGCGTCAAGGTGACGCGCGGCACCCTCGAAACCAACAAGGGCACCGCCGTCAACGTCGCCGCGACCGTCGGCGGCATGGGCACCGTCAACATCGCCGCCACCACGCAGCATCTGATCGACGCTGACCAGCCGGACGCCGTGATCTTCTCCGGCATCGCGGGCAATCTCAACACGAATCTGCACATCAACGACGTGGTGCTCGGCGGCACCCTGCGCTATCTCGACACCGACATGCGATTGGTGGGCCAGTTCAAGCCCGGCACCGCCGACCGGCCCATCGAGGAATACCATAGCGACGACCGTCTGCTCGAACTGGCCGACCAGGCGCTGAACGACTTGAACATTCACCATATCGTCGGCATCATCGCCACCGGCAACTATTTCGTCGATGATCCGCAGAAGGTCGAGCAGGTGATCCGTGAGACCGGCGCGGACGCGGTGGAAATGGAAGGCGCCGCCGTCGCGCATGTCGCCGCCCGCAACGACGTTCCCGCATTGGTGATTCGCGCGCTGAGCGACAACGCGGACACCGACTACGAGGATTTCAAAACGTTCGACATTTCCGAATACGCGGACACCGCCGCGAAACTGACGGTGAACATCGCCAAACGCATGTAGCGTTCATGTGGCGTTGCGAAACGCCTAACGTTGCGAAAAGCCGTTTCCACATCCCGTTTGCCGCATGACCCGTCATCATGCATCGTCATATCGGCAAACGGGACATCTCATATTCCGATATGCTGCGTTTCGGAAGATGAACGGCAGGAAAACTTCCGGTGGCGTGAGAGAATCGCATACGCGAAAGCCTCTCCGAAACCGCTAGTCTTAAGGAAGAACTGAGGATTATCGGAAGGTGAACGCATGACGTTGGAGCAGATGCTGGCAACGCCGTCGGTGGTTGCGGCATTGGTGGTCGTGGCCGTGGTCGTGTTCGTCGTGGCGTTCCTGCTTGGCCGCAGACGAGGCTTCCAGGATGTGCAGGACGGCGTCGACCCCAATGATCCGAGCCTGTTCGGAGCTGCGAAGAACACGTCCCTGTTCGGCCCCCGCGTTCCCGTGCAGTCCACGGAACGCCAGCTGGTGGCCGTCATGCCCGAAGCTTTGGTGGTCGTAGACTCGCTGGCCACGGTCCAATACGCATCCCCGGCCGCGCGGCGCTTCGGCATCATCCACGACCAGGCGATGGCGCTCGCGGAAATCCGCGACATCGTGAAACTGGTCTCCACAGACAGCGTGGTGCGCGAACGCGAACTGACCATCCCCCTGCACGGCCGCACGCGAACGGGCGTGGTGAACACGAACGGCAAAGGCGTCGAAGCCGGCAAGCCGCTGCCCGAAGACACGCTCTACCTGCACGTGCGCGTCGGACAGATCGCCGACAACCTATTTGCGATTTTCATTTCCGACATGAGCGAGCAACGCCGTTTCGAAATCATGCGGCGCGATTTCGTCACCAACGTCTCGCACGAACTGAAAACCCCGGCAGGCGCGATTTCTCTGCTCGCCGAAACGATCGGCGACGCGGCCGACGATCCGGACGCGGTGAAATACTTCTCCGGCCGAATCTCCAAGGAATCCGAACGATTGACGGAACTGGTCCACCGTCTGATCGACCTGCAGAAAGCGCAAAGCGCGGCAGCGATGCTCAACGCGGAACGGCTGTCCGTGCTGTCCGTGGCACGCGAGGCGCTCGCCGAAAACCAGGTCAAGGCCGAATCGAAGCACATCAGCCTGGTCCTGTCCGTGAACGGCCGGCAGGTGCTGGTGCATGCGAACGCCGAGGAACTGGCCAAGGAAGCCGAACAGAACCTGGACGTGTTCGTGGTCGCTGACCATGAGACCATCAAAACTGCGGTGAAGAACCTGGTGGAGAACGCCATCAACTATTCGCCGGAACATACCACGGTGGCCGTCGGCATCGGCATCGAATCCGGCAAGGTGGCGATTCGCGTCGTGGACCAGGGCATCGGCATCCCCGCGGCGTCGCTCAGCAGAATTTTCGAGCGATTCTACCGCGTCGATCCGGCGCGCTCCCGGGAAACCGGCGGCACCGGCCTGGGATTGGCCATCACCAAGCATTGCGTCGAGGATTGCGGCGGCACCATCTCCGTATGGTCGCGCGAGGGGGAGGGGTCCACCTTCACCATCACGATGCCGCAGGCTTCGGGCGCTGCGGAACCCGACCATCCGGCGGATTCGGCGAATGATAACACCCGTGAAAAGAAACAGTCCGGCCACTCCACCACAACAGAGAATGAGGAGAACCACTGATGACGCGAATTCTGATCGTCGAGGACGAAGAGTCGTACCGTGAGCCGCTGGTCTACCAGCTCACCCGTGAAGGGTACGACGTGTCCGCCGCGGCCACCGGTGAAGAAGGATTGGAACTGTTCACCAAGGGTGGTATCGATCTGGTGCTGCTCGATCTGATGCTGCCCGGTCTTGACGGCACCGCGCTGTGCCGTCGGATCCGCGAGCAAAGCCGTGTGCCGATCATCATGCTGACCGCGAAAAGCGCGGAAATCGACAAGGTCGTCGGCCTTGAAATCGGCGCGGACGACTACATCACCAAACCGTATTCCTTCCGTGAGCTGCTGGCACGCATCCGCGCGGTGCTGCGCCGCAACCAGATGGTCGCCGAATCCGGAGAAGCCGCCGACGACGATATTCCGCTCGTATGCGGCGACATTTCCATGAGAATCGGCCAGCATGAGGTGACGGTCCGCGGCGAGAACGTGTTCTTCCCGCTGAAGGAATTCGAACTGCTGGAATACCTCATGCAGAACAAGGGCCGCGTGATGACCCGCCACCAGCTGATCGACCGCATCTGGGGCTCCGACTATGTCGGCGACACCAAGACGCTGGACGTGCATGTCAAGCGCGTGCGCGCCAAAATCGAGGAGGACCCGGGCCATCCCAAGTATCTGACCACCGTGCGCGGCCTCGGATACAAGATCGATACGCCAAGCGAATGATGATGAAAGGCTTGGTATAGCGCGCATTCGCATCGTGCTTGCAAAGAACGGTGAACGGAAGGAACGTCGAACGGCGAAGGTGTCGTAGACTGTTCATCTTCCGTTCACCGTTTTTGGTTTGGGGCGAGTGAAACGCCCAATAGGCTGGAGATTGTCATGAAGAACGATGGCGACAACAGAAAATCGAAAAATCAGAAACACACGCCATCTGAACGTTGACAGAGGGAAAAGAATAATGCGTAACTCCATTCTCGTACGCTCCATCGCCGCTGTGTCCGGCATTGTGATGCTGGCTTCCGTCGCGGCTTGCGGTGACAACACCACCGCTTCCACCGATTCTTCGGCCAAGTCCGATACCAAGACCGAAACCGTTTCCGGCAACTTCTCCGGCGCTGGCGCTTCTTCCCAGCAGGCCGCCGTCGAAGCTTGGATCGCCGGCTTCCAGGGCACCAACCCGGACGCCAAGGTCGCTTACAACCCGTCCGGTTCCGGCGCTGGCGTGTCCACCTTCCTGACCGGTGCAACCGCATGGGCCGGCTCCGACGCTGCTCTCGCCGATAACGAGGTCGAGCAGTCCAAGAGCGTGTGCGCTTCCGGCACCGCCTTCGACATCCCGGTCTACATTTCCCCGATCGCCGTCGTCTTCAACCTGCAGGGCGTGTCCGGCAAGGGCAAGACCCTGAACATGGACGCCGAGACCATCGCCAAGATCTTCGACGGCAAGATCACCAAGTGGAACGATGACGCCATCAAGAAGCAGAACCCGAAGGTCGATCTGCCTGACCTCGACATCACCGTGGTGCACCGTTCCGACAAGTCCGGCACCACCAAGAACTTCCTGAGCTACGTCAAGGACGCCGCTGGCGACGCATGGAGCTACGACCTCGGCGAGAACTGGCCGAACGAGGTCGGCCAGGGCGCCAAGGGCACTTCCGGCGTGATCTCCACCGTGCAGCAGGCTGACGGCACCATCGGTTACGCCGATGCCTCCCAGGCCGGCGATCTGGGCACCGTGGCCGTGAAGGTCGGCGACGATTACGTCCCGTTCTCCGCTGAAGCCGCCGCCAAGGTCGTGGACGCCTCCCCGCTCGACGATTCCGCCAAGGGTGACAACCGCGTGGTCGTCAAGCTCGACCACAACACCACCGAGAAGGGCGCCTACCCGATCGTGCTGGTCTCCTACGACGTCGCCTGCCCGGCATACAAGGACGCCAACACCGCCAAGTTCGTCAAGTCCTGGCTCACCTACGTGACCAGCGACGAAGGCCAGCAGACCGCCGCTTCCGCAGCCGGCTCCGCTCCGATGTCCAACACCCTGCGTCAGAAGGTCGTCAAGTCCATCGACGCCATCAAAACCAAGTGAGCCCATCACAGTGGGGCGATCGCTTTCGGTGATCGGTGACTGACCGTAGGTTTCAGGCCGCAGCCGCGTAAAAAAACGGCTGCGGCCTGAAACGATACCTACGGACGATACGCAAAACCAGAAAAATCGAAAGCAATCGCAAGCAAACCAAAAGGAGAACCCGTGAGTTCGCAAAGCAAAACGGCACAGCAGCCGGTGAGCGGCAAGAACGCGGATAAGGTGTTCAAGGGCGTGGCCTACGCCTGCGGCATCCTGATCCTCGTCGTGCTCGCCGCGGTCGCGCTGTTCCTGCTGTTCCGCGCGTGGCCGTTGATCGGCGGTGACCAGAAGGCCAACAGCGCGACCATCAGCAACTTCACCGGCGGCAAGGCTTCCAGCTTCTGGGGCTACGTCGGACCGCTGCTGTTCGGTACCGTGCTGATTTCCGCCCTGGCACTGCTGATTTCCTTCTTCGTGTCGGTCGGCATCGCACTGTTCATCTCGCATTACGCGCCGAAGAAGCTCGCCACCGCCCTGAGCTATGTGGTCGATCTGCTCGCCGCCATCCCGTCCGTTATCTACGGTCTGTGGGGCGGTCTGGTGCTGGTGCCCGCCATCTACCCGTTCTGGAATTGGGTGGCCAAATACCTTGGCTGGATTCCGATTTTCGCCGGTCCCGCCGCCAATCCCTCCCGTACCGTGGCCACCGTGTCCGTGGTGCTGGCCGTCATGATCCTGCCGATCATCACCTCCATGTCCCGCGACATCTTCCTGCAGACCCCTCGCCTTCAGGAAGAGGCGGCTCTGGCCCTCGGCGCCACGAAGTGGGAAATGGTCAAGCTCGCGGTCCTGCCGTTCGGCAAGTCCGGCGTCGTGTCCGCCTCCATGCTCGGCCTCGGTCGTGCGCTCGGCGAGACGATGGCCGTGCTCATGATCCTGTCCCCGGGCCTCAACTACTCCGTCAAGCTGCTGCAGGCCTCGCAGAACCAGACCATCGCCGCGAACATCGCCGCGCAGTATCCGGAAGCCAACGATCTGGGTGTTTCCGTGCTGATCGGCACCGGCCTGGTCCTGTTCCTGATTACCTTCGTGGTGAACTTCATCGCTCGTAAGCTCACCGAGAAAGCGAGTGTGTGATGACCGCCGCAAATAACGACGCTTCGCCGATGGACGGCGCTCCCGTCATCGACTTCGACAAGTTCAAGCCGACCCGTTCCTTCACCTCAGCGCGCAAGCGCAAGGACTTCGCCATGAAGGCGCTCATCTCGTGCGCGTTCATCGTGGCGTTGATCCCGCTGTTCTCGGTGCTGCTCACCACCATCATCAACGGCGTCAAGAGGCTGAACCTCAACTTCCTGAGCTACAACATGACCGGCGTGGTCGGCGGCAACCCGACCCCGTCCGGCGGCTACGGCGGCATCCTGCACGCCATCATCGGCACGCTGGAAATCACCTTCGGCGCCATGCTCATCTCCATCCCGATCGGCCTGATGTGCGCCGTGTACCTGGTGGAATATTCCAACCGTGGCAAGCTGGCACAGGTCATCACCCTGCTGGTCGACGTGATGAGCGGCATCCCGTCCATCGTCGCCGGTCTGTTCGCCTACTCGATGTTCTCGCTCATCGGCGGCCCCGGCACCATCAGTGGCTTCGAAGGCTCCGTCGCGCTTTCGCTGCTGATGATCCCGACCGTCGTCAAGACCAGTGAGGAGATGCTGAAGGTCGTGCCCGGCGACCTGCGTGAGGCCTCGTACGCGCTGGGCGTTTCCAAGCAGCGCACCATCTGCAAGATCGTGCTGCGCACCGCCCTGCCCGGCATCGTCTCCGGCGTCATCCTGGCCATCGCGCGAGTGATCGGCGAGACCGCGCCGCTGCTGATGACCGCAGGCTACGCGACGTTCACCAACGTGAACCTGTTCAGCGGCGAGATGACCACGCTTCCCGTGTTCGTCTACCAGGAATACAGCAAGCTGCGTGCCAACTGCCCGCCCAACGCCGGCTCCTCCTGCGTCACCACGATCCCGATGGAACGCTCTTGGGCCGCCGCTCTGGTGCTGATCATCATCGTGCTGATTCTCAACCTCATCGGCCGTGTCGTGGCTCGCGTCTTCGCCGTGAAGTCCGAACGGTAAGCCGCCGTACACTGTATATACATCAATAAAGGAATTCATATGGGACAACGCATTGACGTCAAACATCTGAACATCTACTACGGCGACTTCCTGGCCGTGGAGGATGTGAACATCAACATCGAAGCCAACAAGGTCACCGCGTTCATCGGACCTTCCGGCT
>ERZ780139.2002-NODE-2002-length-16253-cov-7.379059_pt1 | contig 16253 bp, 14 predicted proteins | sample MGYA00511476_ERZ780139 | MGnify/ENA primary metagenome ERZ780139 (study PRJEB29588, sample SAMEA2158190) | human gut metagenome | biome: human gut; feature: human-associated habitat; material: faeces | place: Denmark | collected 2008/2010 ... | reverse complement strand
CGTCACAGCGGATGGCCGCGACGTGACGGAGGCGTACCGCCGCGGCGCGGAGGCAGCTCTCGCGCTGTGCCAGCAAAACGGCTGCGAGGCTGCCGTGCTCAAGGAAAAGAGCCCGAGCTGCGGCTGCGGGCAGATTTACGACGGAACTTTTTCCCGCCGCCTGACCGAGGGCGACGGCGTGACGGTGGAGTTGTTCAAGGCGCACGGCATAGTCGTCTGCGGCGAGAGCGATGTGGAGAAGCTGTAAACGCTGACGATATTTGGCCTGATATTTTATGCAGTTTACCGACAAAATTTTAGTTGTCTTTGAAAAGTGCAGCCGTTATACTATATAACCAGCATTGGGCAGATATCATACGTGTATTGAATATGACCGGCGGATGACCGGCGGTCATCATAATAAAAAAGGAGGAGCACAACATGAAATTTTCCAGCAAAGTTGAAAAATGCGGCCTGTCTCCGATGCGTAAGTTCCACCCGTACGCGGTGGCGGCAAAGGCACGCGGCATCAACATCTATCACCTCAACATCGGCCAGCCTGACGTACAGACTCCTCCCGCGTTTTTCGAGGCGGTCCGTCACTTCGAGCAGCCGGTGCTGGCCTACGCGCCCTCGCCCGGCATCCCCGAGCTGATCGACGCGATCCAGAACTACTACGACAAGCTCGACATGCACTTCGACAAGAGCGAGATCTACGTCACCGCCGGCGGCAGCGAAGCGCTTCAGATCGCGCTGCAGTGCATTCTTGACGACGGCGACGAAATTCTCATTCCCGAGCCGTTCTACCCGAACTACAACACGATGACCCGCACCTGCGGTGCATCGATTCGCCCGATCCCGACCTGCCCGGAGGAGGGGTATCGCTACGCTGACCGCGAGAAGATCGAATCTCTCATCAACGAGCGCACGCGCGCCATCATGGTCACGAACCCCGGCAACCCGACCGGCGTTGTGCTGAGCCACGAGGAAATGGAGATGCTCGTCGATGTTGCACAAAAGCATGATCTGTTCCTCATCGGCGACGAGGCGTACCGCGAATTCGTCTACGGCGGGGAGAAGCTCCAGTCGTTTGGCGAGTTTGCCGACAGGGCGGGTGACAACATCATCGTCATCGACACGGTCTCCAAGCGCTTTTCCGCCTGCGGCGCGCGTATCGGCTGCCTGATCTCCAAGAATAAGGAGTTCATGAACCACGCGATGAAATACTGCCAAGCAAGACTTTCGGTTGCGACGCTCGACCAGATCGCGTCTGCCGCGCTCTACACCGTCGGCCCCGAGTATTTTGCCGCCGTGCGCGACGAGTATAAGAAGCGCCGCGACACGCTCTGCCGCAAGCTCGGCGAGATCCCCGGCGTGGTGTTCGACGTGCCGGGTGGCGCGTTTTACGTGATGGCCGCGCTGCCGGTCGACGATGCCGACAAGTTCCAGCAATGGCTGCTCGAGGAATTCAGCGACAACGGCGAGACCGTGATGATGGCCCCGGGAGGCTCGATGTACGCGACGCCCGGGAAGGGCAAAAACGAAGTCCGCATGGCCTACGTCCTCGAAAGCGACAAGCTCGAGCGCGCCATGGATATCCTCAAAAAGGCCATCGAGGTCTACAACGCAAGATAAAAAGGAGAAGATACCTATGATCCGTCATATCGTAATGTGGAAGTTCCGCGAGGGCACCGAGGAAAAGGCCAACGAGTTTCTGACGAAGCTCGCCGCGCTCGACGGTGTGATCCCGCAGCTCAAAAAGAGCGAGGTCGCGCGCAACATCGGCAAGGACAACTACGACGCCGTGCTCGTCTCCGAGTTTGAGACGATGGATGACCTGAACGCCTACAAGGTCGATCCCCGCCACGTCGCCGTGAGCGATATCTGCAAGTCCATCCGCGCCGACCGCGTGGCCGTAGACTACGAATTTTAATCAAAAACAAAGAGCGCCGAAAGGCGCTCTTTGTTTTTGAAAAGGAATGCGCTCCGCGGCAGCGCACGCACCGTAGGCGCGCGCACGTTTGCGGAGCGAGAGGAGTTTTTTCTGACGCGCATGTCGTCAGAAAAAACGATCTCAATTTTTTCGCGCCCGCGGGCGCAAAATGGTTTTGATTATTTTTTGTCGCGACCTGCGCGTGACAAAAAATACTTTGCGCGAAGCGTGTGTCGCAGCCACCCTACGGGTGGCAAGGCACAAAGCGCAGCGAAACTTTTTCAAAAAAGAGGCCATTTATGGCCTCTTTTTTGAGCTGCAACCGCTGGTTGCTAACTTTTCAACCCCGCTTGGTGGACTTTTTGCGCGCCTTTTGGTAAGCTGAACGCAGAAAATCTGCAAAGGAGAACCCCATCACATGACACTTGGAGAGAACATCGTGCGCCTGCGCACACAGAAAAACTGGTCGCAGGGCGACCTTGCCGACGCGCTGGACATCTCGCGCCAGAGCGTATCCAAATGGGAGACAGACGCCTCCATCCCCGAGCTCGACAAGCTCTTAAAGCTCTCCGAGCTCTTCGGCGTGACGCTCGACGAGCTCGTGCGCGGCGAGGATGCGCCGAAGGTGGAAACAGCCGCGCACGCGGCACAGGCAGTACCTGCCTCTTTCGCACCGCAGACGCCGTCCGAGCAGGAAAAGCGTCACACCATTGTGGGCACGATCTTATTGTGCAGCGGTGCAGCCCTTTTGCTTGCCTGCCTGATACTCACCGGCGATCTGCTGGCGGGGCTGATTTATGTGCTGCCGTTTTTCCTCTGCGGCATCATCTGCTTTACGGTGAAGCATCGCACGGGCCTGTGGTGCGGCTGGGCAGTCTATACCTGCATCGATTTCTATCTCCGCTTTGCGACCGGCCTTTCGTGGACGACCACCTTTATGACGCATCTCTGGACGGCGCAGATGAACTACGCGCGCCTCGCTATCTCGTGGGCGCAGCTCCTCGGCATGTTTGTGATGCTCGTCTGCACAGTGCGCTCCTATCGGACGCTCAGGCTGCCCGCGACGAAAAAAGAGGTCACATGGCTGATCGCCGGCTGGCTCATCGCACTCGTCGTGCTGCCGCTTCTGATGAGCTACGGCATCATGCCGCTGTGGAGAGATGCGCTGCACAACTACAGCAATTTTTCACCGTATTTCTTTCTCAGCGTCCTATGCGACTATGTGCGGCTCGCGCTCGTCAGCATTCTGCTCGTGCGCACGCTCGCCGTCTGGCGCTTGCAGCGGGAAGAGAAGAAAGAAAATAAGTGAATCGGAACAAAAAAAGCGAACCGCAGCGCGGTCCGCTTTTTTGCTGTAAAAATCAAATTACTTCTTGCTATTTTCCAGCGCGGCGAGCTTCATGCAGCAGCAGAAGACGGCCATCGCCTGTTCGAGCTCCTCGACCGGGGGCAGCGACGGAGCGACGCGGATGTTGCTGTCGGCGGGGTCGTGGCCGTACGGATACGTCGCGCCTGCGCTCGTCATCACGACGCCCGCTTCCTTGCAGAGCGCAAGCGTGCGCTTGGCAAGGCCGGGGGTGGTGTTCACGGAGACGAAGTAGCCGCCCTTGGGCGTGTGCCAGCTTGCGATGTCGAGCGGCTTGATCTCGCGCTCGAGCGTTTCGATGACCATGTCGAACTTCGGCTTCATGATCTTGGCGTGCTCCTTCATCAGCGCGAGGGTGTGCTCCTTGTTCTGGAGGTACTTGACGTGGCGCAGCTGGTTCATCTTGTCGAAGCTGATGGCCTGCACGCCGATGAGCTTGCACATGTACTCCATGTTGGCCTCGCTGCACGCGAAGCACGCGATGCCCGCGCCGGGGAGCGTCACCTTGCTCGTGGAGGCGAACTCGAAGACCATGTCGGCGTTGCCGTACTTCTCACACTCGCTCAGAATATCCTTGAACGGGACGAACTCGCCGTCAAACTCGTGGATGCAGTAGGCGTTGTCCCACATGAGCAGGAAGTCGGGAGCCGCGGGCTTCATCTTCGCAATGCGCTCGATGGTCTCGTCGGAGTAGATGATGCCGTCGGGGTTGGAGTACTTCGGCACGTTCCACATGCCCTTGACGCTCGGGTCCTTGATGAGGTTTTCGACAATGTCCATGTCGGGGCCGTTTTCGGTCATCGGAATGGTGATGAGCTCAAAGCCGAAGCTCTCGGTCACCTTGAAGTGGCGGTCATAGCCCGGCGCGGGGCAGAGCCATTTGACGCTCTCTTCCTTGCACCACGGCTTTTCGCTGTGCAGCAGGCCGTGGGTGTAGGCCTTGGAGACCGTGTCGTACATGAGCTGGAGGCTCGAATTGCCGCCGGCGAAGACCTGAGAGGTCTTGCAGCCGAGGATATCGGCGAACAGCTTACGCGCGCTCTCAAGACCCTTGAGCTCGCCGTAGTTGCGGGCGTCCACGCCGCTGTCCACGCACTCCTCGGCGCTGGTCAGCGCGGTCAGGATGCCGCTGACAAGGTCGAGCTGCTGCTTGCTCGGCTTGCCGCGTGCCATGTTGAGCTTGAGGCCCTTGGCCTTCCAGCTCTCGTATTCGGCGGACAACTTGTCGTATTCCTGCTGCCACTCGGCAGCGGAAAGAGCCATATAATCCATGATGATTCTCCTTTACAGGTAATTTATCCGATTAAAGTAACTGCATTATAGCACAGGGAAAAATCAGGCGCAAGTGTCCACATGTAACAATCATTTGTTTTGCCTGTGGCAACAAGTTGACTCATTGAACAGATTGTACCGCCCCTCGCCGCAATAGAGAGGGGCGCTGCTTTTTGGCGAAAGCGGGAAAGAAAACGCGTTAGCACTAAACATAGTGCTGACAGCGCGTCCAAATCAGGCAAAAAGTAAGGCCGCGGAAAGCACATCGCTTTCCGCGGCCTTGATCGTTTTTATAGAATTGGTCTTGTCACAGCTCGGTAAAGGTGCGAATTTCGTCGAGCTGGGCGTAACGCCGCGCGTGTGTTGTGCTCACCTTTCCAGCGCAGACGGGGCAGCCGCACTGCTGCGCGCCGGTGCGCGGATAGATGACCGATTTCCACACGTGTCCCTCGGGACACTGCCACCAGACCTTTTTGTTGCTGCCGGGCGTGACCATTTCCGGCGTCAGCGCGCCGTTGAGAGACGGGTGCCACTGCGCGGCAATGTCGGGGCAGAGCGTCTTGAGATCATTGAAGCCCTTGAGCACCTTGCGCCCCGCGCAATAGGGACATCCGGTCTTGCGCTGTGTGCGCGACGAGACCGTCGCGCGGTAGGAATGCCCCAGCTCGCAGTGCCACCATGCGGGACGGTTAGAGCTGACGGCGACCTCGCTCGGCTTTAAGCGCCCGTTTTTACGCTTGTCCCACTGTGCGGCGATCTCGGGCTGGAGGTGGGCAAGGTCATTTTCGCCCGTGACGATCGTCTTGCCCGCGCACACGGGGCATCCGTGCCCCCACGCCGTGCGCGAGGCGACGGGCGACTGCCACGAGTGCCCCTCCGGACAGCGCCACCAGATGCGGATCTTCGAGCCCGTGGAGACGTCGCGCGGCGAAAGTGGGCCGTTTTTCTCGCGGTCCCACTGCGCGGCCACGTCGGGATAGAGCGTTTCCAAATCGTTGAAGCCGGGCAGGACCTTTCGCCCCGTACAGTACGGGCAGCCGCTCCCCTCGGAGCGCACATGCACCGTCGTCTGCCACGAATGGCCGTTTTCACACGTCCACCAGACTTTTTTCTTGCTGCCGTAGGAAACGGTGTCCGGCGTGAGCGGAAAATTGCGCGATTCGTCCCATTCTTTCAGTAAGTTTGTCCTTTCGTGCAGCATGCAGAACTCATAAAATGTTTGTCGCATGTTCATTCCCCCCCTCTTTTCGGCAAAAAGGTTTCCCGCCTGTACCTTGCTTTCAGAGAGGGTCGGGCGGTGCAGGAAGGGCGCTGCCCTTCCGAATGATTTGCAACCGGCTGTCATAACCGCACACGGCGGCCTTAGACCCCTCTGGCTTTGCGTCCCTGCTTTTCAGCAGGTTTGCCAAACATTGCTTGATTTGCTTGTCAGATCAGTACAGGCGCTTTCGCGCCGGAAACGGGGAAGAAAAAACTTCCACTTTGACAGAATCGATAAAAAGAGCTCGGCTGATTCTGCCGTATCTGTATTCTATCACGAACTTTCCGTAAAAACAAGGCAGGTGACAAGACAGAATTCGGAAAAGTGATATAAAATTTGAAAGAAATTAGCAGAAAGTTAGCATTTTCATACCGCTTCTCTATGTTTTCGACGTGATGGAGAGGACTGAAACCGCGTACGGCGATGCGACCGCAAACGCGCTTTCTTGACATCTTCCGCCGTTTCGGTATGATAGAACCATCCCGTTTTTTGGAGGCAACTATGCATTCAGTGACAACCAGAAAGGCCGCGCTCGCGGCGCTTCTCGTTCTGGCGGCGCTCATCTCCATCTTCGCGGTGGGGAAGAGAGCGTCCGACCCTGCGTACCATCAATCATCCATCGACGCGCTCGCGGAAAAGCAGGAGACGGTGCTTGAGCTGACAGCGGCGTCGACCGCCGCGTCCGCGGCCATCACGCTCCTGCCGGGCGACACCGCGACGCCCATCGCCGAAAAGCTCGCCGACCTGAGCGGCTATTTCCTCATCGTGCTCTGCGCCATCTTTCTGGAAAAGTATCTGCTGACGATCACATCCTACGTGTCGTTCACGATCCTGATCCCCGCAGCCTGCGCGCTCGGCATCGCTGCGCTCTTTTCCGAAAAGCTGCGCGCCGCGCTGGGAAAGCTCGCGTGGCATTTGCTGCTCTTCGCGCTCGCCATCGCGTTTGCCATTCCCGCGGGTGTCAAAGTCTCAAGCATGATTGAGGACACATACCGCGCCTCGATCGAAGAGACCATTGCAAACGCCGAGCAGACGACCGAGGATATCCAGTCCGCCACCTCGGGCGAGACGGACGAGGGGGAAAAGAGCGGCCTTTCCGGCCTCTTTTCCAAGGTGACTGAGGGCATCACCGGAGCGGCGACCGCCGCGGTCGGGCAGCTCAAAACGGTCCTGAACCGCTTTATCGAGGCCCTCGCCGTCATGCTCGTCACGTCGTGCCTGATCCCGATTTTAGTGCTGCTGTTTTTTGCCTGGCTCGTCAAGCTGATGCTCGGCATCGACTTACCGCCGCTGCGCGCAAAGCTCGGCGACGGTAAGGTGCACAGCACGAGCGGAGCGCCGCGGATATGACCACATGGCCATCGTAAAAAATATACGATAACTTAAAAGTGCGGCGAGCGCAGCGATGCCGTTTTAGGGGGGCAGCAAGGTTGGCAAAATCTAGCGACGGCAGGGGATTCTACCAAGACTGCATTCAGATCAGGGAGCGACAGCGAAGATAGAAAAAAGTCAAATCGTTTAGAACCATCACCCGGCAGGTACCCGATTCCGCAGGCTGAGCAGTTCTTCAAGCCTCAAAACCGCAATGTCGGGGGGCGAGGGGGTTCCCCCTCATCCTTCCCTTGGGATTCAAAAGGGGACATTCTCTTCGAGAAGAGAATGTCCCCTTTATTCGCTCCCCCCTGCGGGTTAGCAGGAGAAAACTCCGCAGCGCTGCGCGCTGCTGATTCACCTTGCCTCCGCAAATCGCGTCGTCAGAACGACACGACTTCTTGCTCGGGCTTCGACGTGGTGGTGATGCGTTCGACATACAGCACGGGGCCCTCGCCCTCATAGGCGTCGAGGTGCTCCTTTTTGACCGTGGCAGTGATATCGACCCAGTCGCGATTCTTGTAGGCCTTCAGGCTGTCGCCCTTGGCGACGATACCGACGAACTGGATGTCGTTTTCGCAGCAGGTCATCACGAAGCGGCCGGGGCAGTGGATGCCCGGGAACTTCTTCGAGTGGCACATGATGAGCTTCATGTGGACCTTTTTGCCGTCCCAGCGGTCGGGATGGTCCATCGCGTCGACGTACCACACGCCGTAGTCGTCGTCGGGAATGTCGATGAGGTCGGGCGTCATGTCGAACGGGCACTCGTCGCCGGTCAGGTAATCCTCGCTGTTGCCGTCGTTGTCCTCAAGGTAGATGTCCGCGCGGCGGTTGACCATGCGCAGATTGCGCGCGCGCAGGCTCTCTTTGAGCTTGTCGTCGCAGCGGTTGAAGACGATCATGTCCGCGTTCGTGATCTTTTCCATCATGAGCTGACCCATGTTCTTGACGAACAGCTCGAACGTCGGCGCCTGCACGAACGTCATGATCTGATAGAGCACCCAGTTGGCGGGCAGCACCTCGCGGTAGAGCTTTTCCATCTGCCACATGCCGTTGTACTCGATGAGCACCTGCTTAGGGTGGTGTTTCTTTTCGAGCTCCTTGCAGAAGGCGAGCGTCAGCTCCTCTTCGTCGTCCACCGTGACGACGGTGACGTTGTCGAGCGCCTTCTTCTCGTATTCTTCGTCGCCCTCTTCGCAGCAAATCAGAAGCGTCTTGTCCTCGCGGGCAAAGCCGTCCTCCAAAATGCCGTTGATAAAGCTCGTTTTGCCGGAATCGAGGAATCCGGCGACCAGATAAACAGGAATATCCATGCCTTACACTCCAAACAGTTCTGCAAGCTCGTGCTCTTTGAGCTCCGCGCCGATGACGCACAGGCGGCCCGTGTAGTCGGGATGGCCCGCGCGGACCTCATGCTCTTCGGGCACGTAGTCGAATTCGAGCCAGCCGTCCTCGCCGTTCACGATGCCCTTGGCACGCAGAATATGGCCGTAGTCGCCGCTGTCCAGCCTGTGGAGCATGTCCTCAAGGGCTTCCTTGCTGAACTTCTTCGGCGTCTCCTTGCCCCAGGAGGAGAAGACGTCGTCGGCGTGGTGATGATGGTGATGGTGGCACTCGCACTCGGGATCGTCGCACTCCTCGCCGTCGTGGTGATGGTGGTGATGCTCGTGCTCGTCGTGATCGTGGCCATCATGGTCGTGATGATGCCCATGCTCGTGGTCATGCTCATCCTCATCGTGGTCATGGTGGTGCTCGTGTTCATGCTCATGGTCGTGCTCGTCATGTTCATCGTGATCGTGATGATGGTGATGCTCATGCTCGTGCTCGGCCTCTTCGATCTCGTGCTCGCGGCGCATCTTTTCGAGAAGCTCGTCGCTCAGCGACACCTTCTCGACGGCGGAGAGGATGGTCTTGCCGTCCAGCTCGTCCCACGGAGTCGTCAGAATGGCGGCGTCGGGGTTCTTCTCGCGCAGCATCGCGGCGGCAGCCTCGAGCTTTTCCTGCGAGAGCTTCTGCGTGCGGGAAAGAATGATCGTGCCGGCGGCCTCGATCTGGTTGTTGTAGAACTCACCGAAGTTCTTCATATAGACCTTGACCTTGCTGGCGTCGGCCACGGTGACATAGCTGTTGAGCTTGAGCTCGCCCGGGCACTCGTCGACCGTGCGCTCGACGGCGACGATGACGTCAGAGAGCTTGCCGACGCCGCTCGGCTCAATGAGGATGCGGTCGGGGTGGAACTGCGCCACGACCTCTTTGAGCGCCTTGTTGAAGTCACCGACGAGGGAGCAGCAGATGCAGCCCGCGGACATCTCGGAGATCTCGATGCCGGACTCCTTGAGAAAGCCGCCGTCGATGTTGATCTCGCCGAATTCGTTCTCGATCAGCACGAGCTTTTCGCCGCTGTAGGCTTCCGCGATCAGCTTTTTGATGAGCGTGGTCTTGCCGGCGCCCAGAAAGCCGGAGAAAATGTCAATTTTCGTCATAAGAAATACGCTTCCTTCTTTTTTATTGATTTCCAAACCTATATTATAAGCAGAATTTGTGAACGATTCAAGTCTTTTCCACGCAAAATGCGCCTTTTTCCCGCTCACAGGCCCATGCCTGGCAGCGGCACACGATGATCTAAGATCACGTGTCCGAAGCAGATAAAGCGCTTTCCGCTCTCAGGGCCGCAGACAATGTCCGCGCCGCTGCGGTCCCGCCCCAGAGAGAAGAGGTACGAAACGCCGAGCGGGTCGCGGTAATACTGCTTGCAGAGCATGTCGCCCCCGACGCAGAAGATGCCCACGTCGCCCGCATGCAGCGGGTCGTGATTGAGGTAGGCGACGCTGCCGCTGTGCAGCACGGGTTCTAAACTGTCGTCGCGGATGCGCACGGCGAATTCCGCTCCCGGCGGCACATCGCCGTGGTCGACGATGTAGTCAAAATCCTCGCCTAGCACGGGGGCGGCGTAGCCCGCTGCCTCGATCGAGCGGTAGAGCGGGATGCGGCGCGGCGCGCCCACACCGTCCTGTCTCGCGTGCATCGTGCACAGGGCGCTGACGAGGCTGCCTACCGTCTCGCGCTCGAGCGGCGAGAGCGAGCGGCACTTTTCAATCAAATCCTGCTCCGCGCGCGAGCAGACGAAGCTGCCTGAGCGGAACGAATCGCGGTAAAGGTAGTTCGGGTCGATCTCAAGCGCATCGAACAGCCGGAGCAGCACCTCCTCCTTCGGCGAGCTGACGCCGTTTTCATAGTTGCTGATGGCAGAGGGCGAAACGCCAAGCTCCTCCGCCAGCGCCGCGCGCGAGAGATGAAGCTCCTCACGCCGCAGACGCATTTGTTTGCCAAAACTCATCAAAATTCCCCCAGAAAACGCAGGCTGCGACAAGATTTGACTGTATTCTATCGCAGAAGCTTGTATCTGTCAATCAATTATAACAAGAAACTTGTGATTTTATTCTTAACATAGCAAGATTCTTGTGATATCTTGATTTTGCTAACAAGTTCTTTGTACTTGATGGCGTGCCGCGGCGAGCGTTCTCCTCAGTTTGCCCGCGGCGCACGTCGCCGATACCGGTACGGCGGCTGATCCCCGCAGCAGAAAAAGAAAACGCGCCGCCCTGAAAAGGACGGACGCGAAAAAAATAGAGAGAAAGAAAATATCGAGCCAGCCTAAGGGCAGCTCGATATTTTTCGTTTCATTCAACAAAAAAGAACGAGCTGACTTTCATCAACTCGTTCTTGGTGGGGGAAGGTGGATTCGAACCACCGAAGTCACTGACAACAGATTTACAGTCTGCCCCCTTTGGCCACTCGGGAATTCCCCCATCTGAAATTGTTTGCTTGTCGGTGGAGCTGGTAGACGGATTCGAACCCCCGACCTGCTGATTACAAATCAGCTGCTCTACCGGCTGAGCTATACCAGCAACTCAAACAGCAAGGCTGATTATAGACGAAGAGCGCCAAAAAGTCAAGAACTTTTTGAAAAAACGCGGAATATTTTTTCGGGCGGGGCGGCGCGCCGTATTTGCACTTCCGGCAGTTTGTGCTATACTGATAAAAAAGGAGGGATCCGCTATGAAGATCACATTTGTCGGCGCGGCGCACGAGGTCACCGGCAGCTGCACGCTGCTGGAACTGGCAGGGGAGAAGTATCTGATCGACCGCGGCATGGAGCAGGGGATGGATGTCTATGAAAATATTCCGCTGCCTGTTGCGGCAAAGGACGTCAGTGCCGTTTTTCTGACCCATGCGCATATCGACCACGCGGGACTTCTGCCGCAGCTTTATAAAGACGGCTTCCGCGGGAAAATTTATGCGACACCTGCCACATGCAGTCTGGCAGACGTCATGCTGCGCGACTCGGCGAACATTCAGGAATCCGAAGCCGCGTGGAAAACACGCAAGGCAGAGCGCGCAGGCGAGCCGCCGGTCGAGCCGCTGTACACCGTTGACGACGCAAAGGGCGCGGCATCGTGCTTCCGCCCCTGCCGGTACGGCCAGATCGTGCCGATCGCGGAGGGGATGCGTGTCCGGTTCTCCGACATCGGGCATCTGCTGGGCTCGGCCTGCATCGAATTCTGGCTGCGGGAGGGCGGCACTGAGAAAAAGATCGTGTTCTCCGGCGACGTCGGTAATATCGACCAGCCGATCCTGAACGATCCGCTGCCCGTCGCCGAGACGGACTATCTTGTCGTCGAATCGACCTACGGCAACCGCCTGCACGACAAGCCCAAGGACGTGCGCGCCGAGCTGACCGACGTGCTGCAGCGGGCCTTTGACCGCGGCGGCAGCGTCATCATCCCGGCCTTCGCTGTGGGCCGGACGCAGGAACTACTGTACCTGCTGCGTGAGATCAAGCAGAAAAAGCTTGTACACGGCCACGACGGCTTCCCGGTCTATCTCGACAGCCCACTGGCCGAGGAGGCCACCAGCGTCTTTTTACAGTGCGATACCGACTGCTTTGACCCGGAGACGCAGGCCGTCCTGAAAAGCGGCCAGAACCCCATCTGGTGCCCGGGGCTGCAGCTTGCGCTCACGGCGGAGGATTCCAAGGCCATCAACAGCGATCCCCGGCCCAAGGTCATCCTGTCCGCCAGCGGCATGTGCGACGCGGGCCGCATCCGGCACCATTTGAAGCACAGTCTCTGGATGGCGGAAAATATCATCCTCATCGCGGGCTATCAGTCCAAGGGCACGCTGGGGCGGGCGCTGCTGGACGGGGTGAAGGAGGTGCGGCTGTTCGGCGAGGATATTGCCGTGAACGCCGAGATCGCCGTCCTGCACGGCACGAGCGGCCACGCCGACCAGAAGGGCCTTCTGAACTGGGTAGAGGCCTTCGAGAAAAAGCCGGAGACGATTTTCGTCAACCACGGCGATACCGAGGCCTGCGAAGCGTTCCAGGCACTGCTGCAGGAAAAGGGCTATGTCGCCGTTGCGCCGTTCTCGGGCGCGGAGTTTGACCTTGTTTCCGGCAAATTCCTCGCGTTCCCGGAAGGCTGTCCGATCGCCAAGCGCGGCGCGGCACGGAAGAAGGGCGTCTTCGACGCGCTCATCGCAGCGGCACAGCGCCTGCTTCTTGTGGCGCAGAGCTGCAAGGAGCGGCCGAACCGTGACCTGACCCGCTTCACCGCGCAGATCCAGGCGCTCATCGACAGGTGGGAGAAATAAAAACGGGGGGATACCGATGGAAATCGATTATTATAAGCCCTGTCCGGAATATGACCGCTGCTGCGAGTTGATCGATCGATACTGGGAAGCGGGAGAATATGAAGCCTGCTTTAAGGGGCATCTGGAACTGGCGGAGCAGGGGTATCCGCTGGCTGAGTGCCAGGTCGGCTGGTTCTATCTGAAGGGGCAGGGCGTTCCGCAGGACGACGCGAACGCGTTCTATTGGACAAAGCGCGCCGCAGAGCATGGCGACTGGGACGCGCAGTATAACCTTGGAACGTTCTATGAAGCGGGGATCGGCACCGCGCGCGATGCAGAGCAGGCAAAACACTGGTATATTGCCGCCGCGCGGCAGGGACAGGATGAAGCGCTTGAAAAATGCCGCGTCGAAGGAATCAGATGGGCATAAACTGCCGCATCGGCCTGCGGGCATAGCTTCTTACTTTGCCTTTTTCCTGATATAGACCGCTGCAATGACCAGCGCAATGGCGCAATTCCGTTTCAACTTGTGGTTTCGATGATAAATGGCAGCTTCCTTCTCGGACAGATCGTATACGCCTTTTTTAAAAGAGACGCATTCAGGAAATACAGCACGACTGAATAGACCAGCAGAAATGCAGCGGCGCCCACAGCACCCAAAATCAGCAGACTTTCGGAGGCAAGCCCCATATCAGCATCGGCCAAAACCATGGGAAGGGTAAAGCCAAGGAAGGATGCTGTCAATCCGACGGATCTCTCTGCAAGGGCGATCACGCTTTTCCTGAAGCCGGAAAGCGTGCTATCGTCCAGTCCGGCATCTTCTACACTGAAAAACGCCTTGTTTACGAATACCGCCTGACATACGATACTGGCCGCAAAGAAAATCGCGCCCAGAAAAAAGCCGAGTATGGCTTTCAGAAACGCAAGATTGCAGCTCAAAGCCACAATCAGGCCGATCACAGAAGTACCTACATTACCTGATGGGTGATGGTTTGCGTCCTGTGGGTATTCTAAGATTTCGGCAGTGAGAATACAACCCAACAGTCGCAGAATTACGCTCGGAATCCGAGAATTATGCTGTTGCCGCGCTATTCCCGGGCGTGGAGTTTGAACTGATCTCCGGGAAGTTCCTCGCGTTCTTAAAGGACAGCCCCTTGCCGCACAGTGATGCGGCAAGGGGCTGTTTCACATTGCTTATTCCGGTTCCGGCAGATCGACAATGATCGGTTCGTGGCGGACAGCAGGCAGAAATTTTGTCAGGATGTCCTGCGTGGAAACGGCCAGCGTCGAGGTGTTGATGCACGGGTGGCAGCCGATGCGGGCGGATTCGGCGATTGGCTTGTCGAGTACAAGCTGAACGGCGTTTTCCGTGTCGTTCATCAGACCGAGCACGCTGACAGAGCCGGGCGTGATATCGAGGTATTTTTTCATATCCGCCGGATCCGCGAACGACAGCCGCGCCACGCCCAGCTGCTTGGAAAGGTCCTTCGTCTTGAACACTTTTTCCCCCTCCAGCATCAGCAGATAAAACTGCGTCTTCTGCCGGTTACAGAGAAATAGATTTTTACAGATCTTCTCGCCGAGCACCTGTTCAACAGCTTCACAGGCCTCAATGGTGTCCGCGTGCTCGTGGTCAACGCGGGCGTAGGAAATCTGTAGCTTGTCCAGCAGCGCATAGCAGCGCTGCTCTTTTTCCAGCCGCCCCGAAACATTGCCCGGGCGGCCCTCATACCGTACAGGATCGATATACATATGGATCAGCCGTTGCGGATGTAGAGTTCCGCGGCCTGCACCTCTTTCTCATAGGGATTTAAGTACCGGTTCACAATGTCCGCGACGCCTCCTGCGTCGAGCACATAGTAAGACCCGCTTGTGAAATTCGCGGCATAGCCGGGCAGTGTAGTGGAACTGATCTCGCTGCGGCCGCAGAGCAGGAAGCTTTCTGCCAGCCACAGAAGATTGGGCTTTGTCAGATTCGTGTTCGTATGTTCCAGCACCAGCTTCACGGCCTTCGACAGATGCAGCGCACCCTTCGGCGATACCCACTGCCGGAGCGCCGCTGAGACGAGCGAACGCTGCACCTCAATACGTCCGAGATCCGCTGTCGCGTAGCCAGAGCGGAAGCGCGCAACCTGCATGGCCTGTTCGCCGTTCAAATGCTGCTTTCCAGCCTGCAAATCGATATTCAATCCCTGCGTGGGGTCTGAATAGTGCATATCGACCGGCACGTCAAATGTAATGCCGCCCATCAGATCGACCAGCTGTTCAAACACGCTCAGATCGATCACAGCATAGCCATCCGGCTCGAAGCCGATGACCTCCGATACGCGCAGCAGCAGTTCCTGCATGCCGGCCTCACCGCCTCCGGCCCAGCCGTAGGCAGAATTGATCTTCGGAACGGAATATTCGCAGAAGATCAGTGTGTCGCGCGGGATGGAAACGAGATGAATGGTCTTCTCTGTACGATTTACATTTACCAGCATCATGGAGTCTGTGCGATAGCCGCCTTCGTCCGTGCCTGCGACGAGAATGGTCGCGCAGCCGGATTTGCGGGCCGAGAGCGCGTTCTCACTCTGCGGCGCGCGGGCAATCAGAAAATGGAACGATGCCGCGCCAAGTGCCAGCAGCAGGATAAGCAGCAGCACAATGCGCAGTCCATGGCGGCGCTTCGGCTTCTCCGGTTTTCCGCGCCGCCGCGTTTCCGGCTGTGCAAGCTTTTCCTCCTGCTCGGCGCGCGCGCTGTGCTCATCGTCGCTCAACCCCTGCGTGTAGAGCCATTCTGCGTATTCTGCCGTGCTTTTATGTGTGCCTGCATGCTTCCGCTCTGCTTTTTTCTTTTTCATATGGGCGGCGCGCTCCTGCTCAAATGCCTGCTGACGCTCGGCTCTCGCAAGCCGTTCCTGTTCCCGGACGCGTTCGTACTCCGCGCGCCGCGCGCGCTGGTACGCAGGCTTGGACTGCTCATAAAACGTCAGCGGAGCCTCCGGCTCCTTCTGCTCCTCCGGACCGTAGAATTTGCCGTAGTCGATCTGCACGTCGTCGGCCGTGATGGGCTCGGAGTCTTCCGCGTCCGGCTCCGCCGGGGCTTCCGCGGCGATGTCGGCGTCGGTCTCGCCGAGCAGGCTTTTGACGTCCTGCAGCAGTGCGTCGACGTCGTCGGGGGCCGGTTTTTTCGCTCCGCTCTCCTGCTCCGGACGCAGCTGATTGAGGTCTTCCATAAGCTGTCCCCTTCCATTTTCCGCACGGTTTGCACCCCGGGTGGAAAGAAAGTTTCCAAAATGATAAGATATTGTAACATATATTGCATCAAAAGTAAATACTGCGCGGTTTTCACGCGTTGCAATTCCGGCGGTTCCATGATAGAGTAGACGTATTCTGAACATCGGGAGGGGCCGGAATGCGGTATGATGTGGCGCTCGCCGCCTGTAAGAGCTATGAGG
>ERZ780139.2000-NODE-2000-length-16263-cov-5.367535_pt1 | contig 16263 bp, 15 predicted proteins | sample MGYA00511476_ERZ780139 | MGnify/ENA primary metagenome ERZ780139 (study PRJEB29588, sample SAMEA2158190) | human gut metagenome | biome: human gut; feature: human-associated habitat; material: faeces | place: Denmark | collected 2008/2010 ... | reverse complement strand
CCTTTCGGAAACTCGAAGTCCCGGAAGCAAGGTATTCATCAGAGACTTAACAAAAAAAGCAGTCAGTCTGTCATTCATCAACAAACTGGCTGCTAATTTTGTTTATAGTTGTCTCAACCATAAATTAAGCCTCAGAAATTGCTCCGGATGGGCATGTTCCTGCACAAGCTCCACAAGAAATGCAGCTATCTGCATCAATTTCATAATGAGCCTCACCCTCAGAAATTGCTCCTACAGGGCATCCACCTGCACAAGCTCCACAGCTTACGCAATCATCACTAATAACATATGCCATTATAAAGTACCTCCTTTTGATTTAAGTATGGCTTAATTTTAATACAATTCATCTAAAATGGCAACCCCCAAAATTCTCCAAACGCCCTGTTTTACTAGGTTAGACGCAACTTACCAAACGTATGTTTACGCTCAATATCTTATTTAAACTTTTAAAAAAGTGCGTGTTTTCGACAGTGCTCGGCAAGTAGTTATAACTAACTCCGTTAATTTGTCAAGGTGATTTATTGATATTTTTTATCATCAACTCAAACTTTACACATTCGAAGCTGCTGCTTGTTTTTCCGGAAAGAACATTATATGATAATAACCACATATACCATAAATAGAAACGAGGACTTCAATGAACAATTATAAATTAACAATAAAATATGATGGCACACGCTATAGCGGTTGGCAAAAGCAGGGCAATACTGCTGATACGATCCAAGGTAAAATTGAAACCGTATTGCAAAAATGGCTGAAAGAAGACATTGAGATCCATGGATCCGGTCGCACGGATGCCGGCGTCCATGCCCTATGTCAGGTGGCCAATTTCAAAACATCTGCTGCCTTATCGTGTCCACAGATCATGACAGCGCTTAACCAATATTTACCGCAAGACGTTCGGATCACAAGCGTGACACAGGTAGATCCACGATTTCACGCACGCCTCAATGCTAAGCAGAAACACTACCGTTACCAAATTGACAACGGCTCTGCCGCTGAAGTGTTTGAGCGAAAATACATAACTCGCTTTGCAGATACGGACTATTTCTATAAATTATGCAGACAAACCGGTCACTTATCCGCCACATTTGGCGATAGTTCTGTCAACACGGATATTTCAAGACCGTCTGAAAGAAACAATGTGGCATCCAACAACACAATGCCGCCTCAAAGAAACAATGTGGCATCCAACAACACAATGCCGCCTCAAATAATATACGATTTGGAAGCGATGCAGAAAGCCGCTGCCCTGCTGTGCGGCGAACACGATTTCAAAAGTTTTTGCGATAATAAGCATATGAAGAAGTCAACCGTCCGTACAATTACGAATCTGACCATTCGAAATGAAAATAACAAAATGATACTTGATTTTTATGGGAATGGCTTTTTGTATCATATGGTACGCATTCTGACCGGCACTTTGTTAGAAGTTGGCATTGGGCTAAAAAGTCCTGAAGATATCCCTGCCATTCTACAGGCACAAAAAAGAGAGGCAGCCGGATTCACTGCCCCTCCACAAGGATTATTTCTTATGAATGTTACTTATTAGCTGTTCTCAGCAAATGCATCCAAGATAGTATCTGCTGACACTACTCAACTATTTCATCTAAGATGGCGCCTGCGACTTCCTCTTTTGTCATTTTCGGCAGCTCGCGGGCTCCTTCTCTTGTGATCAAGGTCACCACATTTGTATCAACGCCAAACCCGGCTCCTTCTACTTTCAAGTTGTTCGCAACAACCAGGTCCAAATGCTTTTTATCCAATTTTTTGCGGGAATTTTCCAACATATTCTCTGTTTCCATAGAAAATCCGCATAAGATCTGTTTCTCTGTGCGATGTTCTCCCAAATAGCCCAAAATGTCTTTCGTGCGTGTAAGTGCAATCGCTGCTTCCCCATCTGTCTTTTTGATCTTATTGTCTGCTACAGTAGCAGGTGTATAATCAGCCACTGCAGCGGCTTTGATAATAATATCCTGCTCTGCCATGCGGGAAGTAACTGCCTGAAACATGTCTTCTGCGCTTTCTACCGGAACGACATCTACAAAGAGCGGCGGTTCTAAAGAAACCGGTCCGGACACAAGTGTCACCTGCGCACCTCGCTGCATAGCAACTCTCGCAAGCGCATATCCCATTTTACCTGTGGAACGGTTAGAAATAAAGCGTACCGGATCAATTGCTTCGACGGTCGGACCGGCAGTGACAAGTACTTTTTTGCCTTCCAGATCCTTTTCGAAGCGAATCTCACGTAAAATATATTCCAATAAAACTTCTTCCGATGGGAGCTTACCCGCTCCAACATCTTTACAAGCCAGATATCCAACTGCCGGAGCAATAATTTCATAACCATAATGACGAAGTTTCTCCAAATTATCTTGAACGATTGGATTTTCGTACATGTTGGTATTCATCGCGGGAGCAATGATCTTTTTACATTTGCATGCCATGACAGTTGTTGTCAACATGTCATCCGCAATGCCGCCTGCAATCTTTCCAATAACATTCGCAGACGCCGGAGCGATCAACACCACATCCGCCTGTTTTGCCAGCGCGACATGCTCTACACTATATTGAAAATTGCGGTCAAATGTATCAACCAGACATTTGGTACTTGTCAATGTCTCAAATGTGATCGGATTAATAAAATTGGTCGCATTCTTCGTCATTAATACATGTACCTGCGCATGCATCTTCACAAGCATACTTGCCAGATTTGCGATCTTATATGCTGCAATACTCCCTGTTACACCGAGTACCACCGTTTTTCCTTTAAGCATCTTTCTTTCCTCCATGCGATATCTGTCTACCACATCATTTCAAACTAATTCGTTATTCCACCTTACTGCACCGGGCCAAGCTAATTCGTTATCCCGCCTTACTGCACCGGACCAAACTAATTCGTTATTCCGCCTTACTGCACCGGGCCAAGCTCTCCGTGCTTCTCATAACGCGACACTTGATGAATCTTATTTTCTTCATCCACAAAGACCACCTTTGGCCGATGCGTTTTGGCTTCTTCCGGGGTCATTGATGCATAACACATAATGATCACATGGTCACCCACCTGAACCTGTCGTGCTGCTGCACCATTTAAGCAGATCATTCCACTGCCGGCTTCACCACAGATCGTATATGTCTCAAAACGATTGCCATTCTCTACATCAACAATCTGTACCATCTCATATTCTAAGATCCCAGCCGCATCCATCAGCTCCGGATCGATCGTTATACTGCCAACGTAATTCAGTTCCGCCTGCTTTACAACCGCACGGTGAATCTTTCCTTTTAGCATCGTAAGTTCCATAAGAATCCTCCATTCTTTTGCTTTGCAAAGTTTTTCTCAAAATCTCCGCATAATTTTTTACTGTCGTATCCTGCACCTCAATGCTACTTTTCCGTAATAAAATTATCGATCAGACGTGTCTTTCCAATATATACAGCCATTGCCACAAGAACCGGCTCCTTAACCGTCTCTACAGGCTCTAATGTATTCCAGTCCACAACTTCTACATAATCAACCTTTGCAAGAGGTTCCGTTGCAATCTCATCCAAAATGATCTGACGGATCTTCGCTGCATCTGCCTCACCCGCCTTCAAGGCTTCCTTACCCTTTGCCAAAGACTTGCTGAGGATCAGCGCTGCTTCACGCTCCTGTGCACTTAAGTACGTATTACGGGAACTCTTAGCCAATCCATCCTCTTCTCGAATGATCGGGCAGCCGACAATCTCAATACCAAAGTTCAGATCACTTACCATATGACGGATCACTGCAAGCTGCTGTGCATCCTTCTGCCCAAAATATGCTTTGTCCGGTACAACAATGTTAAACAATTTGGACACAACCGTACACACACCGCGGAAATGAATCGGTCTTGTTTTTCCACAAAGACCACCCGTCAGCGTTGTCATATCAACAAAAGAAGAAAAATCCTTGTGGTACATTTCGCTTGGATCCGGATGGAAAATAAGGCTTGCACCTGCTTTTTCACAAAGTGCTGCATCACGATCCATATCACGTGGATAGCTTTCCAAATCCTCTGATGGGCCAAACTGCATTGGATTTACAAATACACTGACAACGACACGATCATTTTCTGCAACCGCACGGTCGATCAAACTCTTGTGTCCTTCATGGAGATATCCCATTGTTGGGACAAGACCCACTGTCAGCCCCTCCTTACGCCATTGTTTTACCTGCTCTCTGACTTCCGCTATTGTCTCCACTATTTTCATGATTCCATGTCCTTTCTGCTCTCAATTAATACAATTTATCTAAAACATCATCGCTGATCTGGAACGTATGCTCCTGTGCCGGATAACTTCCTGCTCTCACTTCATCGCCATACGCCTGAAATGCTTCTTTCATAACGCTTCCGACATCTGCAAAACGCTTTACGAACTTCGGCACATAATCCGAAAACATACCTAACATATCCTGATAAACCAAAATCTGTCCGTCACATCCTGCACCCGCACCAATACCGATCGTCGGGATTGTCAATTTCTTCGTAATAATAGAAGCTAATTTCGCCGGAATGCATTCCAATACAACCGCAAAAGCACCTGCTTCCTGTACAGCCAAAGCATCCTCGATCAGCTTTTTAGCTGCCTCTTCGCTCTTGCCCTGCACTTTATTACCGCCAAATGCATTAATAGACTGCGGTGTCAGTCCCAAGTGTCCCATAACCGGGATACCCGCTGCCGTAATTGCCTTTATCTGTTCTACAACAGCAGCTCCACCTTCCAGTTTTACAGCGTTTGCACGACCCTCTTTCATTAATCTGCCGGCATTCATAACCGCATCGTAAACCGATGTCTGGTATGACATAAATGGCATGTCAACCACAACCATAGTATCTTTGGTTCCTCTTGCAACGGCTGCTCCATGATGGATCATGTCTTCCATCGTCACAGAAATCGTATCCTCATAACCAAGAATAACATTCCCTAAGGAGTCACCCACCAAAATACCGTTAATACCTGCTTCATCCATTAATTTTGCGGTGGAATAATCATATGCGGTGAGCATCGTTAATTTCTCACCTTTTTCTTTTGCTGCCTGAAATGTACTTACTGTGTTTTTCATGTTTCGTCCTTTCCGGATATCCGCTGCTCTTCAGTCGGATTCCTATCACTTAACTCAAAAAGCTGTCGCATGGCGGTATCATCTCGTCCCTTATATTTTTGTTCTGCGATCTTAACTAATACTTTGCCAAGCACTCGGTACACTTCCCCCGCCTCGCTGTCTGCCAAGGCGTCTAAGTGTTTATGAACCGTTTCTGTATCACCACGATCTACCGGTCCTGTCAGAGCCGCTACCGGTCCCTTGTCCAACATATTGGACACATTACCCATAACAAGCGGACGAAGCAATCCAACGCTGTCCTCTCGTGCAAAACCACACTGTTCCAACAGATCCAACACAGTTTGAAACAATGCAATCATATCATTGCTCACCATCGCTGCCGCTGCATGATATTTTACCTTGTTCTCTGCCCGCAGATAAAGCACGGTATGTCCTAATTCACGAAACATCTGTGCCAGTGGTTCATATGCTGCCGGCATTCCCTCTGCCACCAAATAAGCAGTTGAAAAATTTTGATAGGAAGTAAATCGATCGCTGAACGCGTACATCGGATGAATCGAACAACCAACAGCTCCGGTCTGCTCGATTCCAGAAAATACATTAGATGACAAAGAGCCACTACAGTGGCACAAAATTTTACCTGTTAAATCGTATCCGGCAATGCAATCCCATACTTCACTGATCACGCCATCCGGCGTCGTGATCATCAGGGTGTCGCTCGCTTCTACAATATCCTGCAATGATTTATAAACCGTTGTATCGGTAAATTCTGCTGCTTGCACAGCACTCTGCGTAGTTTTACTATAGAAGCCCGACACTTCTACACCGGCGTCACCGAGGTATTTTCCCATCGTTACGCCTACACGGCCTGCTCCAATAATACCAATTCGCATATCATCAAACCTTTCTATGCTCTACGCACTTGTCTCTGATGCAGTTTCTCTCGAATACCGCTCATTCCTTGTGCCATTGTAATTGCCATAAAGATCACTTAACATCTTTCCTCATTATACAACCGCACAATTAGACAAATAATAGCACAGTCTCTTTTTTTTGTAAAGAAGTTAACTGCCTCTGGTATGTTTTGCTCTGCATCCCTCTACGTTACGAGCATTTTCCTATACCATAAAAAAAAGTAAGAAGCAGGGCTTACGCCCTGCCTCTTACATTACGTAATAATGCTTTAAGTACATGTAAAACCAGCCTCATAGAAGAGACCAATTCCTTTTTCTACAATTACGAAACAGTTCTAAAACAGTTCCGTTGGCCTGTATTATAGAAAAATATCTGCACAGAAAGGAGCAAAATTATTTCTGAGGACCTGCAGCAACAAGTGCCTTACCAGCCTCATTACCCTCGTACTTGGCGAAGTTCTTCACGAATCTGCCTGCAAGATCCTGAGCCTTAGCTTCCCAATCAGCAACATCTGCATATGTGTCACGAGGATCTAAGATTCCGCTGTCAACACCCGGAAGCTCTGTAGGAACTTCGAAGTTGAAGTGTGGAATTGTCTTTGTTGGAGCCTTGTTGATGTCTCCGCTAAGGATTGCATCAATGATTCCACGAGTATCCTTGATAGAGATACGCTTACCAGTACCATTCCATCCTGTATTAACAAGATATGCCTTAGCACCACTCTTCTCCATCTTCTTAACAAGCTCTTCAGCATACTTTGTAGGATGCAGCTCCAAGAATGCCTGTCCGAAGCAAGCGGAGAATGTAGGAGTTGGCTCTGTGATTCCACGCTCTGTACCTGCAAGCTTAGCTGTAAATCCAGACAAGAAATAGTACTGTGTCTGCTCAGGTGTCAAAATAGATACCGGAGGAAGTACACCGAACGCATCTGCAGAAAGGAAGATAACGTTCTTAGCTGCTGGTGCAGAAGAAACAGGACGAACGATGTTCTGGATATGATCAATCGGATAAGATACACGAGTATTCTCTGTTACGCTCTTATCTGCGAAATCAATCTTACCATTCTCATCCAAAGTAACGTTCTCAAGAAGAGCGTCACGCTTAATTGCATTGTAAATATCCGGCTCGGACTCTTTGTCAAGGTCAATAACCTTAGCATAGCAGCCACCCTCGAAGTTGAATACACCGTTGTCATCCCAACCATGCTCATCGTCACCGATCAAGAGACGCTTAGGATCTGTAGAAAGTGTAGTCTTACCTGTTCCGGACAAACCGAAGAAGATTGCTGTGTTCTTGCCGTCCATGTCTGTATTAGCAGAGCAGTGCATAGAAGCCATACCCTTAAGTGGGAGATAGTAGTTCATCATAGAGAACATACCCTTCTTCATCTCACCGCCGTACCATGTATTGATGATAACCTGCTCACGGCTTGTGATGTTAAATGCTACTGCTGTCTCAGAGTTTAATCCAAGCTCTTTGTAGTTAGATACTTTTGCCTTAGAAGCGTTGTAAACAACGAAATCCGGCTCGAAGTTCTCAAGCTCTTCTGCGGAAGGCTTAATGAACATGTTTGTTACGAAATGAGCCTGCCAAGCAACCTCAACGATGAAACGGATAGCCATACGAGTATCAGCATTTGCTCCGCAGAATGCATCAACTACGAAAAGTCTCTTGTTTGAGAGCTCCTTCTTTGCAAGATCCTTAACTGATGCCCATGTCTCCTCTGTCATTGGATGGTTATCGTTCTTGTACTCATCTGATGTCCACCATACAGTGTCCTTTGAGTTCTCATCTACTACGATATACTTATCTTTAGGTGAACGGCCTGTATAAATACCAGTCATAACGTTAACTGCGCCGAGCTCACTAACCTGTCCCTTCTCGTATCCCTGAAGGTCAGCCTTTGTCTCTTCCTCGAATAACAATTCATATGAAGGATTGTGTACGATCTCTGTTGTGCCTGTAATGCCATACTTAGTTAAATCAACTGTTGCCATTTTTCTTAACTCCTTTTCTTTAAATGTATTTCATTGATAGGTGCATGTCGCCTGTACCCTGCCGGCACCGCAACTATACAGCACTCAATAATCTGAAAATAAATATGAACACTTTCTCTCATATTCAGTTGAAAGTATACCCAATTAGTCAAAATAAATCAATATGATTATTGAGTTTTTTTTGTAGTTTACAGAAACTTCTCATTTATAATCTCAATTTTATATTTATTACTTGCATAACCTAAGATAATGAGCTTCCACGTCTCTTCTCAAGGAATTTTGACTTCACTATCAGAATATCACCTGTCTGTATCTCCAGATCACCTGTCGGCAGTATAGACATATTATCCCTGAGTACCATATATATATTCACACCATACTCCTCCGTAGCCTGGAGTATGGTCCTGCCGCAAAACTTGCTCACATCATCTACGAGCAGTTCTCCAATCTCGTCCACATCAACAACTTTGGACTCCTCGTTGGCATTGTTCTGATACTGCTCTACAAATCCGGCGCTTATGATACCTGTAGGTATCGCTACCAGCAGAACTCCCATAAATGCTATGACTATCGCCATGCATTTGCCCAGCAGCGTGATCGGGTAAATGTCTCCATACCCCACGGTAAGGACTGTCGATACCGCCCACCATATGCCGCTGAAGGCGTTGCTGAACACTCCCGGCTGTGCGGCATGCTCAGTGCTGTACATACACAGACTGCTCGCCATCATCAGTATAAATATGATGAACATGGACGATATGATCTGTCTGCTCTTTCTCAGCAGGACTATCTTGATGACATTGAAGCTGTCGTACTTTGAATTGATCCTGAAAAGATGGAATATACGGATCACCCTGAGCATCCTGAACGCCACGAAGCCAGACAGAAAGAACACTGGTATGATCGTGAGCAGATCCACAACTCCGTCATATGATATGAGGACCTTTCCTATAGCCTTTCCTCTGGTGCATGTGGGATACAGGAAATCCGCCGTCCATATGCGGAGAATGTACTCAACACAGAATATGCCTGTAGTCACCCACTCGATAACACTCAGCAGCCCATAATATGGTTCAAGCTGATCGTAGGTCTGCAGGAACATCACCGATATGTTCGACAATATGACACCCACTATGAATATGTCAAATGCCCTGCTCGCCAGATTGCTTTTGTCCCCTATCTGTATTATGTCAAATATTTGCTTTTTGAGTTTTGTCTTGTTTACCGCCATTGCTCTCCTCTTATATATCTATTTGTCCTTGAGAATGTCCATCATCTCATCTATCATCTCTTCGTCCTGAAGCCTGAACTTGATCTCCACGCGTCTCGACGCTGCCATGTCCACTGCTTATGATGCCGTTGCTCTCCGTCAGACAGTACTTTGCCACTGAGAACGCTCGCTGCTGTGAAAGTTCAAGATTGTATATGTAGGAACCATTCGTATCCGTGTGTCCCTCTATGATTATCTCCGAAACGTATTCCCTGTAATCATCGCGCAGAAGCACACTGCAGTACTTCGGCAGGAACTGGTTGATGGTAAGCATACACGAATATACCACCCGTTATGGCAAACATACACACACTTATAATCGCCCTATCTCCTATCATAATTAAAAAGAGGCTGTTTTACCAGTTGAAATACTTACTCCTTTACCTGTTATTTACATATTTATGCGGGATTTACATGTTTTTACAAGGCTCTGTGCATACCGCACAAATGGCCATTTTCTTTTTGTGCACTTTGAAAAATGTGTCATAAAATCTTTAAATTTTGAAGATTTTATTTTGCAAAACGTTTTTTTTCTGTACATATTCTGTTCATATTTTGTGTATATACTGAACTCAGTTGTTCAAGAGAAAGTAATTTACTCTTAGTTGTTTAAGTTGTTGTTTAAAAAAGAACCGCCTAGCAATTCAGGTGGTTCTTTTTTTGCGCACAAAATTATCTCTTATTTAGCAAAAAAGGCTGAAAAGATACAATTTCTTCAGATTTTGTATCTTTTCAGCCTTTTATTTTGATTTAGAGATAATTTTGTGTGCAGACGAACTCATCCGCCACCAAAAGATCCCAGCATTATAACTCTACACTGCAAATTACTCCGTAGGAAGCTTAGCCTTCTCGAATATCTCAACAACCTTGTCGTCAGGCTTCTTTGTGAGAAGTGATACGACAATAGCTGTAATGAACGCTGCTGCAAATCCAGGAACAATCTCATAAAGTCCTGTTGGTGTTGCAAGGAACTTGTACCAGAGCATATCAACAGCAAATCCGACTATGATAGAAGCAAGTGCTCCATTGTAATTCAGTCGCTTCCAGTACAATGACAGAACGATGACCGGTCCAAATGCCGATCCGAATGCGCCCCATGCATTTGACACGAGTGCCATGATACCCTCGCAGTCTGGATTCATCGCTATGGCAAGTGCCACAACTGAGATGATGATGACCACAATTCTTCCTGCCCAGAGCATCTCCTTGTCGGATGCACTCTTTCTGAATATAGGCTTGTACACATCAGACGAAAATGCTGATGATGAAGCAAGGAGCTGTGAATCAGCTGTACTCATGGACGCTGCAAGGATAGCTGAGAGAAGTATACCAGCTACAAGTGCAGGGAACACGCCTCTTACAAGTCTGATGAATACCTGTGAGTTATCTGTAAGTCCACCGCCAAGATACTTAAGGCCGACCATACCAACTACGGATGCCATAACGAGGATGATTCCCGTCCAGCAAGTACCGACTATTCTGGACTTCTTCATCTCCTTCTCTGACTTGATCGAAATATATCTTATAAGAATATGTGGCATACCCATATATCCAAGTCCCCATGCAAGTCCTGATATGATATTGATCACACTGGTCTTGTCAAATGAACCACTTATAAGGGCATTGTAATAATTGTCTGGAATGACAACATCAGGTGCTATAAAGCCAGCGCCCTGCATGGTGATGACCGCAATGATAGGTGCGATCATGAGAGCTGCAAGCATCAGAAGTCCCTGGAAGAAATCCGTCCAGCACACTGCATTAAAACCACCAAGGAATGTGTACACGATGATGATGACTGCAGCGCCGATCATGGCTGTATTCCTGTCGATGCCCATAACAGTATTGAACAGAGTACCGCAGGCCGATATACTTGACGCAGCGTATATACAATATGCAACCACAAATATAACTGCACATATTATGAGAAGCAGCTTATTGTCTGACTGAAAACGATTTGTCAAATACTGAGGTATAGTGATCGAATCGTTGTACGCTATCGAGAATCTTCTGAGTCTCGGTGCTATGAATATCCAGGCACATGCTGTTCCGATGAACAGACCAACTGATATCCACATGTTGCTGAGTCCTGTCGCATAGAATGCTCCGGGCAGTCCCATGAGAACCCACGCACTCATATCAGATGCTCCGGCGCTGAGTGCAGCCACCAGACCATTCATATCTCTTCCTCCAAGAAAATAATCCTTCTCGCCGGCATTCCCCTTGGATTTGAAGAAGAAATAAATTCCTACACCGATTACCAGGACAAAATACGCTATAAACGCAATCATCTCGTAAACATTCATTAGTTAATCCACCTTCCATAATAATTATAATTTATCTGCTCCGCACCAACTTTACCACTGCAGTGCAGTATCTCACTGTCAGCGCACATAACAAAGCAAATTCTACACGGAAACATACCAAAATGCAAGGTTTTTCAGCATTTGGCGATTTTATCTGTTTTGCCAGTTTCCCGGCGGCAGGCCTCACAGCTGATGTCTGCCGCCGCAAGTCTCCCAAGATTCCTGCCTGCCCCCCGCCTGACTCCTGCCTGATCACTGCCTGATAAAACAGCCGGCTCACAGCGACATGCCCGGCCTCGATCCCGGAAAGCTCGCCATTAAGCCGGCTGTTTTATTCTCTCTATAGTCTTCCGCTCTCAAACATTTCAGTCCTGTGATTCGTCTGACTACTCAATCTTACCGATTAGAATCCGATATGTCTGTTATCTGTGATCCTCTTTGCCTTGCCCTCTGAACGTGGAATGGTCTTAGGTGGAACCAGTTCAACCTTTGCGCTGATAAGCAGTGTCTGCTTGATATCTGTCTTGATGCGGGATGCAATAGCCGCAAGCTTTGCAGCATCGCCCATATCCACATCTTCCTTGAGCTCTACCTGAACTGTCAGCTTATCCTGTGAATTCACACGATCAACCACGATCATATAATGAGCTGAAGCCTCCTCCACGCCGAGAAGGACTGACTCTATCTGACTAGGGAATACATTTACACCACGGATTACAAGCATGTCGTCTGTACGGCCTGTGATACGGCTCATCTTGACTGTTGTTCTTCCACATGCACATGTGCCGTGTGTAAGTGTACATATATCATGTGTCCTGTATCTGATCATAGGTGTACCTGTCTTGGTAAGGGTTGTAAACACAAGCTCTCCAGGAACTCCGTCTGGAAGCGGCTCCTCTGTGACCGGATCAATGATCTCTGCAAGAACATGATCCTCGTTGATGTGCATTCCGTTCTTCTCAAAGCACTCAAATGCAACACCAGGTCCACCGATCTCTGTTAGTCCATATATATCAAATGCATCGAAGTCAAGAAGCTCCTCAAGGTGCTGTCTCATCTCCTCTGTCCAAGGTTCTGCTCCGAAGTAGCCTGACTTGATCTTCAGTTCTGATGGATCGATGCCCATCTCCCTGATGGTCTCTGCAAGGTATGTAGCATATGAAGGTGTACAGCAAAGCATGGTTGCGCCGAGCTCTTTCATCATCATGATCTGTCTCTGTGTGTTGCCTGATGACATCGGAACTACCATGGCACCAACCTTAGTCGCGCCCTGATGTGCTCCAAGTCCACCTGTGAACAATCCATAACCATAAGCTATCTGGATGACATCATCCTCTCCGCCACCAGCGCACTTGATAGCTCTGGCTACCATCTCCGTCCACACATCTATATCGTTCTGGGTGTAGCCAGCTACAACAGGCTTACCTGTGGTTCCTGATGAACCCTGGATTCTGATGATGTCCTTCCTGTCTGCTGCAAACAGTCCAAATGGGAAGTTATCCCTGAGATCTGTCTTCTGCATAAATGGCAGCTTGACGATATCGTCTATGCTGTTTATATCCTCCGGCTTTACTCCCGCCTCGTCCATTCTGGCTCTGTATGCCGGTACATTTGCATATTCAAGTTCTACTGTCTTTCTAAGTCTCTCCCCCTGAAGCTTTCTTCTCTCCTCAGGATCCATACACTCCATCTCTTTATTATAGATGTAATGAATCTTCTTCTGTCTCATAACTTCACTGTCCTCCATAAGATAACTCAAATCAGCATTTGTGCAACCTGCTGATTTTGTATGACACTTTAGCGCGCCAAACAACTAAATTGTACATACATATGTGGGCTGTGTCAAGGAAAAGCCATCAATCGCAGTACATTTTCCGTATATTTTTGAGAGAGCTTCGAATATTTGCGGTCAAATGGCATATTTGCCTGATAGATTACTCTTGCATTCCGGGTTTTCAGGTCGTATATTATTATCTGACAACAAAAAGAGGACGCGGGAGCTTGTAGTACAGGCTGAGAGGAAGGTGTGACCTTCGACCGGAAACCTGATTTGGATAATGCCAACGTAGGGAAGCCTGATAGCAGACGTTTGTTAAAGTGCAGACTTTATTGGAGTTACCAAATCGGTAACTCTTTTTTTGTGCAGATAAAAGACTTTGGAGGAAAGGGCTATGGTAACAGTGAACGGAAAAGATCTCGACATTGCCGGGCAGAATCTGGCGGCATTTCTTGAAGAATCCGGCTACAAACCGGTGCGCATAGTTGTTGAGATCAACGAAGAGATCATACCGAGAGAGACATACGCAGACATTACATTTAACGACGGCGACTGTGTGGAGGTCGTGAGTTTCATGGGAGGAGGAGCATTATAATGAAAGAAGACAAGCTGATAATCGGAGGACATGAATTCAATTCAAGATTTATTCTGGGTTCAGGAAAGTATTCCATGAAGCTGATCGAATCAGCTATAAAAGACGCAGGAGCAGAGATCATCACTCTGGCCGTCCGCCGTGCAAATACAAAAGAAGAGGAAAATATTCTCGATTTCATCCCGGAGGGAGTTACTCTCCTGCCAAATACAAGCGGCGCGAGGAACGCCGAGGAGGCCGTGCGCATAGCAAGGCTTGCAAGGGCTCTGGGCTGTGGAGACTTCGTCAAGGTGGAGATCATGCGCGACAGCAAATATCTCCTTCCCGACAACCAGGAAACGATAAAGGCAACCGAGGCACTGGCAAATGAAGGATTTGTGGTACTGCCTTACATGTACCCGGACCTGAATGCCGCCCGTGATCTAGTAAATGCGGGAGGCGCAGCGGTCATGCCACTGGCATCACCTATAGGTTCCAACAAAGGACTAGCTACCAAAGACTTCATCCAGATCCTCATCGACGAGATCGAACTTCCGATCATAGTTGACGCCGGTATCGGAAGGCCATCCCAGGCATGTGAAGCCATGGAGATGGGCGCTGCCGCCATCATGGCAAACACTGCCCTCGCCACAGCCGGAAATCTGCCACTCATGGCATCGGCATTCAAGGACGCGATAAATTCAGGCCGAAAGGCTTATCTGGCAGGTCTTGGAAGAGTTCTCACCAGAGGGGCATCCGCTTCAGATCCACTGACCGGATTCCTGCATGACTAAGGGGGTGCACTCAGATGGAAAACCACTTTCTGATAGACTCGGAATATCTTTCGCCGGAAGCGCTGGAGATCAAGCACCGTCTGGAGACAGATCCATCGTCAAGGAAAAGCCATATGGAATACCTTCCGGGCATGGAGGTTATTGAATCTGACATCCGCAGCAAGGTCATGGAGCACATGAACAGCTACGACTACAGCAGTTACACAGGCAGAGACGTCATGGCGGCCCTTGAACACGAGACGTGCAGCATAGAGGACTTCAAGGCTCTGCTCTCCCCCGCCGCCGAACCATTTCTTGAGATGATGGCGCAGCGCGCAAGCCGCGAGACAAGCAGGCACTTCGGCAACACGGTCTACATGTTCACGCCGCTCTACATAGCCAACTACTGTGAGAACTACTGCGTATACTGCGGCTTCAACTGCTACAATCACATCAACAGAATGAAGCTCTCAGCAGAGCAGATCGAGAAGGAAATGAAGGTCATCGCCGACAGCGGTATGGAAGAGATCCTTATACTGACCGGCGAGAGCCGCAGCCAGAGTGACGTAACGTATATCGGCGAGGCATGCAAGCTTGCAAGGAAATACTTCCGCATGGTAGGCCTTGAAATATATCCGGTGAACACCGATGAGTACCGCTACCTCCATGAGTGCGGTGCGGACTATGTGACAGTGTTCCAGGAGACCTACGACGCAGACAAATACGAGACTCTTCACCTGATGGGTCACAAGAGAGTATGGCCATACCGTTTCGACTCGCAGGAGCGCGCCCTCATGGGCGGAATGCGGGGCGTTGCATTCTCAGCACTGTTAGGGCTCTCCGACTTCCGCAAGGATGCACTGGCAACAGCCCTTCACGCGTATTTTCTCCAGAGAAAATACCCACACGCAGAGATGTCACTCTCCTGTCCAAGACTGAGACCGATCATCAACAACGATCAGATCAATCCTCTGGACGTACACGAGAAGCAGCTCTGCCAGATACTGTGCGCATACAGGATATTCCTGCCATTTGCCGGAATAACGGTATCTTCAAGGGAGAGTGCAGACTTCAGAAACGGCATAGTGAAGATCGCAGCGACCAAGGTATCGGCGGGCGTGTCAACCGGAATCGGCGATCATGAAAGCAAATACAGCGGCAAGACTTCCTGCAGTGAGCAGGGCGACGAGCAGTTCGAGATCAACGACAACAGAAGTCTTGAACATATGTATTCAGACATAGAGGGCGAGGGACTGCAGCCCGTACTCAATGACTATCTGTATGTGTAACAACAACTATCAGATCAAAACGATCTGAACTATACAGCATACCGCCGTCTGCCGGCGGAGAAAGAAGTTTGAAATGTATACATTTGATCCTACTTTATATTTTATAACGGACAGCACAGGGTTGTCCGAGGAGGAATTTCTGTACAGAGTGGAGTGTGCTCTGGACGGCGGTGCGACACTCATGCAGCTTAGAGAAAAGGAAAGAACTACCCGTGAGTACATACATCTTGCGGACAAGGTGCACTCAATTGCGCGCCGCTACAACGTGCCACTCATCAT
>ERZ780139.1990-NODE-1990-length-16306-cov-5.753431_pt1 | contig 16306 bp, 13 predicted proteins | sample MGYA00511476_ERZ780139 | MGnify/ENA primary metagenome ERZ780139 (study PRJEB29588, sample SAMEA2158190) | human gut metagenome | biome: human gut; feature: human-associated habitat; material: faeces | place: Denmark | collected 2008/2010 ... | reverse complement strand
TTTCAGAAGGTGCATCCACGATCACGCAGCAGCTTTTGAAGAACAATGTATTTACAGGCTGGACAAGCGAATCCAGTTTTTCGGACAAGTTAGAGCGTAAATTGCAGGAACAGTACTTAGCCGTACAGTTAGAAAAATCCGTAAGCAAAGACTGGATCTTAGAGAACTATCTGAACTCCATCAACCTCGGTCAGAATACACTTGGTGTCCAGTCGGCATCCAGACGTTATTTTAATAAGGATGTTTCGGAACTGAATATTTCAGAATCTGCCGTCATTGCGGCGATCACACAGAATCCGAGCCGTTATAATCCGGTCAGCAACCCTGACCAGAATAAAAAGCGCCGTGCCAAGGTATTAAAAAACATGTTAGATCAGGAATACATCTCTCAAAAGGAATATGACGAAGCCATGAAGGATAAGGTCTATGACCGGATCCAGGTTGCCAACCTTGAGGTTGCCGATGATAACGTCACTTCCTATTTTGTAGATGCGCTGACAGATCAGGTGATCCAGACATTGATCGATGAAAAAGGTTATACGGAAACACAGGCATACAAAGCACTCTACAGTGGAGGGCTGACCATTTATTCCACACAGGACAGCAACCTGCAAAAGATCTGTGATGAAGAGGTCAACAACGAAGCAAATTACGGCGCAAATCCGGAGTATTCTTTCTCCTACCGTCTGACCATCCAGAAAAAAGACGGTACTTATAAGAACTACAGTGAGCAGACCATGCTTTCTTACTATCAGGCAAATGACAAAAACTACAATATCCATTTTGCCTCCAAAGAAGCTGCTGAGGCTGCCATTGAAAAATACAAAAACGAGATGTTAGAGGATGGCGATACCATTCCGGAAGGCGGCGAAACCGTTTCTTATACGTTACAGCCACAGGCTGCGATGACACTGATCGACCAGTCCACCGGCGAAGTAAAAGCGTTAGTAGGTGGCCGTGGTGAAAAGACAGCAAGTAAGACCCTGAACCGTGCCACTTCAACTGCAAGACAGCCGGGTTCCACTTACAAAGTCCTTGCCGCTTATGCTCCGGCATTGGATTCCGCTGGCATGACACTTGCAACCGTACAGGATGATGCTCCTTATTCCTATGAAAACGGAACTTCACTCCGTAACTACGACAATAACTACCGTGGATTTACCACACTCCGGGAAGCCATTACAAATTCCATCAATGTCGTAACGGTAAAGACTTTGACCGAGATCGGCACACAGGTAGGTTTTGATTACCTCGATGATTTTGGCTTTACTACCATTGTACCGGAGGACAACACCCAGTCACTCTGTCTCGGCGGTCTGACAAAAGGTGTCTACAATTTAGAATTAACGGCTGCCTATGCCACGATCGCAAATGGCGGCACTTATACGAAGCCAAGATTTTTCACAAAAATCCTTGACCATGACGGCAATGTACTGATTGATAATACACCTCAGACACATACCGTATTAAAAGATACGACCGCATGGCTGATCACTTCTGCGATGAAAGATGTTATGACACAGGGAACCGGTGTTGCAGCGAATATCAGCAATATGCCGGTAGCCGGAAAATCCGGTACTACAACGAAAAACCGCGACTCTCTATTCGCAGGATTTTCTCCATATTATACCTGTGTTGTCTGGGGCGGATATGATGACAACTCTCCGTTAAAGAGCACAAGGTATACCAAAAACGTATGGAAAGCCGTCATGCAGCGTGTGAACGAAGGATTGGAATACCGTGATTTTGAAAAACCGGAAGGCATTGAGACTGCTACCGTATGTAAGAAATCCGGTAAACTTGCCGTTGCAGGCATCTGTGACTGTGATCCACGCGGCAATCAGGTTTATACCGAATATTTTGCATCAGGAACCGTTCCTACGGAAATCTGCGACCACCATGTTCGTGCAACAATCTGTACGGCATCTATGAAAATTGCAAATGAGTTTTGTCCGGAAGAAACGAAGCAGACGAACATCTATATCATTGGCGGCTCTGCAAACTCCGGAGATGGTCCATATCTTCTTTCCGATGAGCTTGCAAATTCTACCTGTGATGTGCATAATGCTTCTACGAATACAACCGATGCACTCGAAAATATTGGTGGTTTCTTAGATAAGAATGAGAAGAAGGATAAAAAGGACAAAAAAGATAACACGAATGACAATGACAATCCGAATGATGATAACAAGAATCCGGATAACAATAACAATCCTGATACTCCTTCCGATGATAACAAGAATGACGATGATAACAATAACGACTTTGAAAACCCTTCCGAAGAAGGCGAGTAAATGATTCAATAATAGGTCATCAAGGAACACAAAAGAACCCCGACGTTTCCGTCGGGGTTCTTTCTGTTGATGTATATACACTAAGGGGATTAGATATACTAATCTTTCCAGATTAGCCCATATTTGTGCTTACTCTACATCCTGTAAAGCAGCCGTTCCAGCTTCTCCTGTACGAACTTTGACTACCTGTTCTACATTGTATACGAATATCTTTCCATCTCCTATATGTCCTGTATAAAGTACTTTCTTTGCGGATTCGATGACATCCTCTACCGGGATCTTGCTGACCACCACTTCGACCTTCATCTTTGGAAGGAGTGTTGCATCCAACTCTGCACCACGGTAACGGTCTCCGGAACCTTTCTGCACACCACAGCCCATAACCTGTGTACAGGTCATACCGGTAACACCAAGTTCATTCATGGCTTTCTTTAACTTGTCATAACGTGACAGTTTTGAAATAATAACCACTTTATAGATGCCTGTCGGCTCATGTGGCATTGCTGCAACCGGAACTGCTGCATTCCGCAAAGTTTCTGATGCACTTTCATAATCAGCCACACCAAGGTCGGTATTTTCATTGACATCCATTGTAGAACCAGAGATATCCATAATTGCAAATCCTGCGTATGCTGATGGAAGTCCATGCTCTGTTGCATCCAGACCTGTAATTTCTTCCTCTTCGGAAACACGAAGACCGATGGTCTTTTTTAATACGATAAATACGATCGTAATTGTAACAATTGTCCAAGCTGCGGTAATGAACATACCTACAAACTGTAAACCTAACTGTTTGAAGCCGCCTCCATAGAAGAGACCTTCTTTAATACCTGCTAATTCAAAGCCCGGTGCTGAAGATGTTGCAAATAAACCTACTGCAATCGTTCCCCAGATACCGTTAAACATATGTACTGCGACTGCTCCAACCGGGTCATCGACATGAAGTACATTATCGACAAACCATACACCAAAGACTACTAAAAGTCCTGCTACTGCTCCAATAATTGCTGCTCCTACACAATCTGTTACATCACAAGGTGCGGTAATTGCTACCAGTCCTGCTAAAGATGCGTTCAGACACATCGACACATCCGGTTTTCCATATTTGATCCAGGTAAAGATCATACATACTACGGTTGCTACTGCCGGAGATACGGTTGTCGTTAAGAAAACAGAACCCAGTGTCGGCACATCCGTAGCTGCTGCTCCGTTGAAGCCATACCAGCCAAGCCAGAGGATAAATACACCTAAGGATGCAATGACTAAGTTATGTCCCGGAATTGCGTTGACTTTTGTGATCTTTCCATCTTTATCTTTACTGAATTTTCCAATACGAGGTCCAAGGAATGCTGCACCGATCAATGCACAGATACCACCGACCATATGGATACAGTTAGAACCCGCATAGTCATGGAAGCCCATATTGACTAAAAATCCATTGCCCCATGTCCAGTGTGCTTCTATTGGATAGATGATACCGGAAATAACGGCTGAATAAATACAATACGTTATGAATTTTGTTCTTTCTGCCATCGCACCTGATACGATAGTTGCTGTTGTTGCACAGAATACTAAGTTAAATACAAATCCCGAATAACTGAAATTTGCATAGTCTGTGAATACCCCAAATCCCGGTGTTCCGAGAATTCCTAAGATATCACTTTTTCCTTCTGCTGCCGGAAGCATTAAAGATGCTCCGATGATGAACCACATTACGGTTCCAATACAGAAATCCATTAAGTTTTTCATAATGATATTTCCGGAGTTCTTTGCTCTGGTAAAACCTGCCTCTACCATTGCAAATCCTGCCTGCATCCAGAACACCAGCGCCGCTCCAATCAGGAACCAGACGCTCCAGGTCTGACTACTTACCGCATCAATGGCCGTTTTAATTTCATCTGTCATAAAAATTCCTCCATTCTTTTGTGTATTTGCTCTCTATTCCTGAGTTCCTGCACAACGCCTAGAATTGAAAGCGTTTTCTCAAAAGAAAAAGCGCCCCGCAGATTCCTCTGCGAAGCGCCTTTGCTTTTGATATTTTCATTATACTTCCAACGGGTCAAATGTCAAGGGTTCTTTTTCATTTTGTAACCTTTTCCTAATCCTTCTAATTCTTTGTAAGTATTTTTTATTCACATTGAACAAATTAATCATTTTTCCGTTACCGCTTTCAATACCAGGACGAGCCGTTCCAGTTCCGGATCGCTTGGCAGAATCGCATTGATACCAAACCGCATACTCTCCACCACCACATCCTGGCTCACACCATCTGCCAGCACCAGAATCGGCATCGTTGCCGCACTACGACGTACCTGGCTGCGGAACATATCCGTAAATTCCAAAAAGTCCATATCCACCGGGTTTCCATCCAGAATGATGGCATTAAAAGCCCCATCCGGATAACCGGTCCACAGTTCCAGGCCCTCTTTGCCACTGTAAGCAATATCCACCTGGGCTCCCCGGACCTTCAGCATTGGTCCCAGCCGTTTCTCCCCGGCATCCTTCTTGATCACAAGCAGGGAATATCCCTGTAGGGAACAATCAGTCTCTTCCACGGACATCTCCTGAACCGCCGCGTCTTCATTGCGCCGCAGCGGCAGTATAACCTCAATACCATTCCGGTTGTTGTCCAGGTTTTTCAACTGCATGGTCCCCCCCATCATCTTCACCAGTTTACGAGCAACGATCAGGGAAAAACTTGTTTCTGCATATTCTTCCCCTACTTTCCAGGCAGACTGGTCATCTTCCATTTCTACCGCATAATTTCTGCCAAAGAAATCCTCATTAACCGTAATTCCGTCATCCTGGAACACCAAGATCAACCGATTGATGCCATTGGCTGACTCTTCATCCCGTCCCAACACATTGATGACACCCTGTCCTTCTACCGCCAGGATGCAGTTGCCCATAATGTGGTTTACCATCTGGGCAATACGGCCCTCGTCACCATAATAATGCTTCCATTTCAGGTTAATGTGGTACAAAAATTCTATCTTAGTACCAAACAGGCGGCCGTCCCAGGTCTGGAATGTACGCCAAAGTACTTCATCCAGAGAAAACTTTTTATTTTCTAACTTTACATGGCCCCGTTCCAGCATCTCATACTGCTGGATATTTTTCACTACATTATTCATGTATTTTACCGCACTACGGGCCTTTGCCGCCTCTGGCGTATCTTCTTCAAATAACCGGGCGGCTTTGTTTAATTCCCGTAGCGGATCCATCATTTCTCTTGCCAGCATCATAGAGAAATTCCGCCGCATTTCCAGCGTTTCCTTCTCATCTCGCAGGGCTGCTGCCAGGATCTTGCGGTTGGCATCTTCCACCATCATCTCATTTTTCTTGGACTGTTCCACATCCTGGGATGTTACGATGATATATTCCCTTTTCTCTGAATAATAACTAAACCGGACAGACTTGTACCGGTACTCAGAATTTTTGCTTCTCATCCGCAGAAAAATTCCCTGTTCTTTCTGCGTGTCATCCCCCAGTGCTTCCTTCATTGCCGAAAGGCCAAAAGAATCCTTATATCTGGCAATTTCTTCCGGATGAACATAGTACCGCCTGGTAGTTTCCACAAATTCCTCATAACTGGTCATCGGAAATTCTTCGCTGAAAACCTGTCCATTTAGGAAAAAACCACGAAACCAGTCTTTCTCCGCACTGACTACCAGGATCATCTCATACACTTTTCTGGCCTGGGACCCCAGAACATTCACAAGAGTCCAGTCCGATTCCTCCAGATCAGACTCCATGATATCCTGTTTTTCCTCCAGCACGCTGCAGTAATACTCCTTGCCGTCTTCTGTATTCTCGTAATAATTTCCCAAAAGCCGTACCCAGCGGATCTCCCCTCGATGGTTTTTGCACCGTAAACAGTAGGAGATATTTTCCTCTTTTTCCGCCTGTTCCACCATATATCTGCGAAATTCTTCCAGATCCTCCTCCATGGTAAACATGCCTGTACTTCCAATATATTCTTCACGATTTGTCCCAAAAAAGTCCATAAATGTATCATCTGCATCCATTATATAAAAATTCTTTGTCGTGATCAGGACTCTCGCCACGCCTCCCGGGAAAAAACCACGGACAATATCTTTTTCACGACGGATCTCTTCCTTATCCGTTATGTCGATCAGCATAGCGTGAATGAGTTTTTCACCTTGCTCATTCTCAAATACAACGCCATTGGCCCAGACCCAGATCTGCTCGCCGTTTTTCTTGCGAAGGCGGTAACTGCAGGCATACTCTCCTTCTTCCTCCAGCTGCCGCAGCACATCCTGTTCGATTCTTTGAAAATCCGGTGGATAAATAAGATAACGGATCCTCTCATGACAGCTTTCCATCAATTCTTCTCTCTCATATCCAAGCATCCGGCAAAAACCATCATCTACTTCTACAAATGGGAAATCCGCCTCCTTATCATATCTGAACACAATTTCACACCATGTGCAGAAACGGGACAGACGTTCCCGCTCCCATTTATAATCCTTCGTCATATCGGCTCCTCCTAATTTAATCTGATTCGCCCCCTCGCTTTCGCTCGGCGGCAGGTCGTCGGAGCCATTCCAAAATATGACTTCGTCATATTGGCTCCTCCTCTAAATTCTTCTGGCAACTACAACAAACCTTCCTTCTTCGGTCTGGTAGGCACAAGTAACCAAAGTAAGAAGCTGCTCTCCATAAGAAGGTGTCACCCCGGTATCATATACCGACAGTTTCCTACAGTTCTTCACATAATTTGCATACTGCTTTTTATCCAGTTTCCCCGGATAATTATAGTATTTGAATACATCTTCTTCGTTTTTGTATACCTTTGAATAAAAGGCCGCCACAACCTCATACTGCCTTTTTTCATACAATGTATCAAAATTTATGATCTTATGTTTTTCATAAAAATCTTTCTTTTCAAAATCCATCAGATGGGCAAACATCATGCCACTTTTCATGTGATGTCCATACACCATCAAATTGTTATGCACATCCTCTGTATCACATTTCGCATCCAGAAAGGGCAGTCCGTTCACATCCTGCTCCTTCTTAAAATTCCGGTGAAGGTAATACTCCGAATCCTCCGGCGTAAGCATAACCGGATAATCGATCTTCGTGTTCTCTACCTGGAGCCAGCCGCATATATCTTTGTTTCTGCTGTATAGTTTTTTTAATTCCTTCAGCATTTTCTTCTGGTTCTGGCCGGACTGCTCCACCGTGTCCGTACCCGCGTCCGCTTCCTGCTGCCCCTCTTCTTTCAGTGCAATCAATTCATCCAGTTCATTCTGGGTTTCATGAGCCGCATAATAGTAGCGAAACAAATACACGCCGCTCCCGACAAAGACCAGAATACACACTACCAGCAGTACATTCAGCATCACTTTCTTTTTATTCATAAACGCCTCCGCATGGATGTAAATTTGATTCCATTTTCCCTTCGTTCCGGCCCCAGTGCCTCAAATCCCATAGCTTCATAAAATCCTACTGCATAAGGAGATGAATTTACCGTAACTGCCGGTATCTTTGGCTTCCCTTCCAGGACATAAGACACAGCCACCTGCATCAGACTGGTGGCGACTCCCAGATGATGAAACTTATCTCTTACAAACAACAGACTGATATGCTGTCCGCTGCGGAGTGCCAGCACGCCTACCAAAAGCCTGCCTATATAACATCCCCAGAAAGTCATTTCGCCCTGATTGACTTTTTCCACCATATTGCTATAAGTGACAAAATGGTGAAAAGTCGCAATACCCATTTCTCCATAATCCGGTGCCTCGTATTTCATAAAAGTTTCCCAAACCAGGTCCAGCGCCCCCCTGAGTTTATCCGGACCGATCTTACATATCTGCATTCCTTCTCTTTCCCCTTAATTTTAAATCAAGCCACGGACTCCCCCACAGGGAAAGCACCGTGGTCTTTTTTAATCTTTATGGATTATAAAGTCTCAAATGTATCGCGGATCGCCTTGATGAAGTTCTGGCTGTTCAATACAGTCACATTCTCAAGATCTGTGATCAAAGCAAGGTCTTTGGTCATCTTTCCATCCTCGATGGTCTTAAGAGTAGCTTTTTCCAACTTGTCTGCAAATTCCTGCAGTTCCGGAATACCATCCAGTTCGCCTCTCTTGCGGAGAGCTCCTGTCCAGGCAAAAATAGTAGCTACGGAGTTGGTAGAAGTCTCTTCGCCTTTCAGGTGTTTGTAATAATGACGCTGAACGGTTCCGTGAGCAGCTTCGTACTCATAAACACCATCCGGTGAAACCAGTACAGAAGTCATCATAGCCAGAGAACCACAGGCAGAAGATACCATATCACTCATTACATCGCCATCGTAGTTCTTGCATGCCCAGATAAATCCGCCTTTTGTCTTCATAACGCGTGCTACTGCATCATCAATCAGAGTATAGAAATACTCAAGGCCTGCTGCCTCAAACTTCTCTTTATACTCATTTTCGTATACTTCTGCGAAAATATCTTTGAAACGATGGTCATATTTCTTGGAAATTGTGTCCTTTGTAGCAAACCACAGATCCTGTTTTGTATCCAACGCATAACTAAAGCATGCCCTTGCGAAACTGGTAATGGATTTGTCTGTGTTGTGCATTCCCTGGATCACACCCGGACCGTCGAAGTCATGAATCAACTCTTTGGTCACAGTTCCGTCTTCTGCGGTAAATACAAGCTCAGCTTTTCCTTTACCCGGTACGCGGATCTCCGCATTTTTATACACATCACCATAAGCGTGACGAGCCAGTGTAATTGGCTTTTCCCAGTTTTTCACACATGGTTCAATGCCCTTTACCTGAATCGGTGCACGGAACACAGTTCCATCCAAAGCCGCACGGATCGTTCCGTTAGGAGATTTCCACATTTCTTTCAGATCATACTCTGTCATGCGGGCTGCGTTTGGTGTAATCGTAGCACATTTTACTGCTACGCCATATTTCTTTGTAGCCTCTGCGGAATCAAATGTTACCTGATCGTTGGTCTCATTACGATACTTAAGCCCCAGATCATAATACTCTGTCTTCAGATCAATGTATGGCAGCAACAATTCGTCCTTAATCATCTGCCACAAAATTCTGGTCATCTCATCTCCATCCATCTCTACGAGAGGTGTTTTCATTTGGATTTTTGCCATGTTCCTATGCCTCCTGAATATTTTATTAAAATTATGCCTTAACTATAGCACATTGCTGTAAGTCTTGTCAAAGCCGCCAGATCATACCTTTTTTCTAGGAAAAATATACCACTTCTTCTTTCGGCGGCTCACAAGGCTCTACCGAATCCGCATACAGCATTGGCACTACCCCCTGCTGTCTTTTGGAAAATTCCGGTTTTACCTCAACGGTTACTTTTACCCAGCTGTCCGTCTTAAAATCAGCTGCTTTTTTGTAATGACAGATAAAACCGATCTTGGCAATATCGTCAGCGCAGCAAGTCATGGCTGCTCTGGCCGGTACAAACGCGTCCTTTGGGAATGTACGATTCCGGTAAACCTGTCCCTTGAATGTGATTTTTTTGCCTTCGTACTTTTCCGGATGTTCCCCCACATCCAGATACCACAGGCCAAAATCATCGTCCTCCAGAACGATCTCCGCTGCTTTTACATCATATGGCAGTTCTTCTTCAATATTGCTTTCCACCGTTCCATCCGCATTTTCAAAGATCACCTGTGTCCCACGGTTGATGGCCTTTACATTACGCCGCATGGACGGGCGGTTCATACTTTGATCGCATCGGTTGAAAATCACCAGATCCGACATTTTAAAATGCTCCATCATCAAAGACTTCATGTTGTTTACATACACATCAAATGTCTGGGCATTTACCGTAGTAAACGTCTGTACTACCGTCCAGTTTTCCGGCAATGTCTCATTTAACAGTGTCTGCATGTTCCACATACCGTTAACCTCGATCACAATACGATCCGGTTTATATTTCTTTACCAGTTTATTACAGTAGTCTTCTGTCAGATCTTCTTCCTCTTCAACGACAACAGGCTGTACTCTATTGTCCATTAAAAGCACATCACTCAACCCGATTTCCCCTTCTTCCGTCAAGAGTAAAAGGGTCTTCAATCCGTCTTCAAAGTTTCCTTCCTGCAGAATTTCTTTTATGCAGGTAGTCTTTCCGCTTTCCAGAAATCCCGTAAAAAGGTACACTGGTATATCTCGATTGCCAAACATAACCTTTCCTTTCTTTCCATATTAAATATGGAACAATGCCTTAATCTCTTCTTCTTTTAACTGTGCTCCGATCACACAGAGACGACCAGTGTAGTCAGCGCTTCCTCTTCGCACTTCATACTCCCCTGGAACCAGGTCAAAGTGGAACCATTCTCCTTCCACTGCCGGCACGATTCCTTTGGCACGAAGGATGCTTCCATAGGCATCTCCCTCTGCGGAGAGTTTTTTCAAAATCTCTGTCAGTTCTTCTTCACTGTACTTGTGCGGGGTCTCCATACCCATGCTGGTAAATACATCATCTGCATGATGGTGGTGGTGATGCTCGTGATCATGATCATGGTCATGTCCACAGCAGCACTGTCCGTCTTCATGGTCATGGTGATGGTGCTCATGGTCGTGGTCATGATCGTGGTCGTGTCCACAGCAGTGTCCATCTTCATGGTCATGGTGATGGTGCTCATGATTGTGGTCGTGATGATGTCCACACTCAGGGCATACATCTTCCTCTTCCAGCAATTCCAATTCCAGGGAATTGCTCTGCTCGATCGCTCCCAAAATCTGCTTTCCGTCAATCTGATCCCATGGTGTGGTAATGATGGCAGCTACATCATTTTTTTCTTTGATCAGTTTCAGTGCTGCATCCAGTTTTTCATCTGAAATGTTGCCGGTACGGCTGAGAACGATGGTCTTGGCACTTTCAATCTGATTGTTATAGAACTCACCAAAGTTCTTCATATACATCTTGCATTTTGTAGCATCTGCCACGGTTACATAACCGTTCATCTCTACATCTTCGTGGTCTTCCATCACGGCAGAAACAGCCTTGATCACATCCGACAGTTTGCCCACTCCGGATGGCTCAATGATGATACGGTCCGGTGCATATTTCTCAAGTACCTCGTTTAATGCAGTGCCAAAATCTCCTACCAAAGAACAACAGATACATCCTGAGTTCATCTCCGTGATATTGATGCCGGAATCTTTCAAAAATCCGCCATCGATACCGATCTCACCAAACTCATTCTCGATCAGCACCAGCTTTTCTCCCTGAAAAGCCTCTGAAATAAGTTTTTTGATCAAAGTTGTTTTACCGGCTCCTAAAAAGCCTGAAAAAATATCAATTTTTGTCATGATCCTGCCTCCAGTCATTTTATATAGATGTCTTACCCGTCAATAAAGGCTGTTGTTTCTGCAGCCAGTCATCTGCCTCCTGCAGTCCCTCATCGGTAAAATCAAACTCCTGACTTACCGGTGTCTCAGTAGTCTTTTCCAATATATAAGGGCCCTTCCACGCTGTCGCCACCAGTTTAGGTGCATCTTCTTCTCCGCCCTTACCTATCCGGAAATTCATGCCACGGTAACTTCCTTTAAAAACAGTTTTTTTGTAATATTGTATGGAATAAAGAACAATGCCTTCCATATGTTATGCCTCCTTCCATTTACGCATATGAAGTAGTATAACACATTTTTGTGAAAAATGCTTGCCTTTCTCATAAAAAAGTGGTTTACTATATTCGTGTGACTATATAAATATGAAGTAAATGGAGAGTGACCTATGAAAAAAGTTGTAAAATTTGGCGGAAGTTCCCTGGCAAGCGCAGAGCAGTTTATGAAAGTCTGCGATATTATCCGTGCCGATGAAAGCCGCCGTTATGTTGTGCCTTCGGCACCGGGAAAGCGTTTTAATGACGACATCAAAGTAACGGATATGCTGTACCGTTGTTACGAGCTGGCAGAAAGCGGCCAGCCATTCAACAAACAGATGAATCAGATCAAAGACCGTTACAACGAGATCATCCGTGGACTGAAATTGGATTTTTCCCTGAACGATGATTTTGAAACCATCAAAAAACAGTTTCTTGCCAAAGCCGGCAGAATGTATGCCGCTTCTCGTGGCGAATATCTTAACGGCAAGATCATGGCCAAATACCTTGGCTTTGAGTTTATCGATTCCGCCAATGTGATCCGTTTTGACAAAGACGGCCATTTTGATGCTGATACAACCGACAAACTTCTTTCTGAGCGTCTGGCAGCTTATGACCATGCAGTTATCCCTGGTTTTTACGGGGCTATGGCCAACGGAACCGTTGTTACTTTTTCCCGTGGTGGTTCCGACATTACCGGTTCTCTGGTAGCAAAAGCGATCCATGCGGATCTGTATGAGAACTGGACCGATGTTTCCGGTGTTCTGGTAGCAGATCCACGGATCATCAACAACCCAGAAGTCATTCACACCATTACCTATACAGAGCTGCGTGAGTTAGCTTACATGGGTGCTTCGGTACTCCATGAAGATGCTATCTTTCCAGTCCGCAAAGCCGGGATTCCGATCAACATCCGCAATACCAACGCCCCAGAGGATGATGGTACCATGATCGTAGAAAGTACCTGCCGCATCCCTGCTTATACAATTACCGGTATTGCCGGAAAGAAAGGCTTTGTAGCTGTTAATATTGAAAAAGATATGATGAACTCCGAGATCGGATTTGGCCGCAAAGTTCTTCAGGCTTTTGAAGATAACGGTATCAGTTTTGAGCATATGCCATCCGGTATCGATACCATGACCATCTTTGTTCATCAGGATGAATTTGCACCAAAAGAGCAGCGTGTTCTCTCCCGCATCAATGAACTGGCTCAGCCGGATACGATCGATCTGGAATCCGATCTTGCTTTGATTGCAGTGGTTGGTCGCGGCATGAAGAGTACCCGTGGTACAGCCGGACGCCTGTTCTCCGCACTGGCTCACGCCCATATCAATGTAAAGATGATCGATCAGGGTTCCAGTGAGTTGAATATTATCATCGGTGTAAAGAATGTAGACTTCGAAGATGCTATCAAGGCTATCTATGATATGTTCGTTATGTCCCAGCTGTAATCAATCTTACCAGCGGATATGTGAAACCTGCCTGCAGGCAGGATCTTATAAAAAAGAAGTTATTTCCCCGGGAAATAACTTCTTTCTTTTTACTGTGCTATGATCTGAGCGTGTGCCGTGGAATCTTCTATCATTTTACGATATTCTATTTCCCGCTCTTTGGGTATGTAGATTACCGCATTTTGTCCAATCGTGGCAAAGGCTCTGGATCCTATTTTCTTGAGTTTTTTAGATTTGATGACTATCTTTTTTAATGACTGACACCCCGAAAAAGCCTGGGCTCCTATCTTTTCTACATTCGCCGGAATCGTCAGTTCAGTAAATTTCTGTTCCTCAAATGCCAATTTTCCGATTATTTTCAACTTTGCCGGCAACTTGATTGTCTTGATTTTTCCACTGATTATTGAAGGATAAAAAGCCCCTTCACCTATAACTGTTACATTATCCGGCAATTGCAGACTACTGATCTGCGTGTCCGAAAAGGCATATGCATCAATTCGTTTTAGTGTTTTGGGGAACCTCACTGATTTTAATTTTGTAAAGTTACCAAATGCATTATGACCTATCCTTTCCACACCTTTTTTCAATACTACCTTTTTAACCTTTCCTCTTAGTGAACTCCATTTATATTCATATCTTGTTGCTTTGTCATATCCCCCAGCTATTCCTTCCGGTAACTTTCCTTTCAAATACTTACCCGAAATCGTCAATGTCTTATTGGATGCTTTGTACTTATATGTTACCGTTTTTTGTTTTGCCATACATGGACTGGCACACATGGTAACTGCCAGACTCATGCACAATATAAATACTATCTTTTTCATTCTGATTCCCCCATTCTTTGTATTAAAAAAAGTTGATCATACTTTCTGCTCATTACCCTTTTACTGCACTACAATCTGAGCGTGTGCCGTAGAATCTTCTATCATTTTACGATATTCTGTTTCCCGCTCTTTTGGTATGTAGATTACCGCATCTTTCCCCATATCCGCAAACGCTCTTGATCCTACTTTCTTGAGTTTTTTTGACTTGATAACTATCTTTTTTAAATATTCGCAACCGCAAAACGCCCTGGTCTCAATCTTTTCAACCTTTGAGGGGATTGTCACTTCTGACATTTTCTGTTCTTCAAAAGCTGCCTTTCCTATTTCTCTCAATTTCGCTGGTAATTTTAATTTCTTTATTTTACCGCTCACCATTGTAGATTTAAAGGCACTACTTTTAATCTCCTCTATTTCATCCGGTAAATCCAACTTCTTTATTCTGGTATCGCAAAAAGCATATGCACCAATTGATTTCAAACCTTTCGGGAATTTCACAGATTCCAGTTTACCAAAATCTCCAAACGCATTATGCCCTATTTTTTTAATACCATCTTTCAGTATAATCTTTTTCACCTTCATTCTCAGCGGGCTCCACTTATAATCGTATTTTGTTGCTTCATTGTACCCTTCTTTTTCCGAAAAATCTGGCGGTAATTTACCCTTTAAATACTTTCCTGAAATGGTCAAAGATTTATTGGATGCTTTGTACTTATATGTTACTTTCTCTTGTTTTGCCATACATGGACTGGCACATGTGGTCATTGCCAGACTCATGCACAGTATAAATACTATCTTTTTCATTCTGATTCCCCCATTCTTCCATATTAAAAAAGCTGATCATACTTTCTGCTCCCCTCCTTCTTACTGCGCTATGATCTGAGCATGCGCCGTGGAATCTTCTATCATTTTACGATATTCTGTTTCCCGCTCTTTTGGTATGTAGATTACCGCATCTTTCCCCATATCCGCAAACGCTCTTGATCCTACTTTCTTGAGTTTTTTTGACTTGATAACTATCCTTTTTAAATTGTTGCACTCCACAAAAGCATGTGCTCCAATTTTTTCCACATTGGATGGAATCACAACCTCTTTTATCTTATTTTGTCGAAACGCTGCTTTCCCAATGCTCTTAAGATTACGAGACAATTTCAACTTGACAATTCCCCGTTCTTCACCATCCATGTCAAAAGCACTTTCTCCGATATATTTAACACTATCTGGTAAATACACATAGTAAATTGGCGTAGATCCAAAAGCATAGGCATCAATTTTCTTTAGAGTGTTGGGAAATTTCACTGAATTTAATTTAGCAAATTCTCCAAACGCATTATGTCCTATTCTTTCCACACCTTTTTTCAATGTAATCTTTTTGGCTTTCCCTTTTAACGAGCTCCATTGGTACTTGTATCTCGCCGCCTGATTGTAGCCGCCTGTTTTTGACGGCAACTTTCCTTTTAAATATTTACCCGAAACAGTCAATGTTTTGCTAGATGCGTTATACTTATATGTTACCTTCTTTTGTTTTGCCATACATGGACTGGCACATGTGGTTGCTATTAAAACCATACTCAATATAAATACTATCTTTTTCATGCTCTCCTCCTAAATGCTATAACTGGCATACATATATTTCTTTGTTCATCTACACACAAGGCAACGACAAGTCTTCCCGGAAGGCTATCCGGATCATCGGAAACGTGCTGATACCTTTTTATTGTATGATCCTTTAATGAAATGACACTCATCCCCTTGCCATCATGTCCGACATACAGATTTCCCCGACCGTCATCACAGGCTATATAGTTTTTCAATCCACCCAGTCCTTTCACATTGTGTTCATAGTAATGAGTGAATTTCCCGGTTTCGATATCATAATAATGGATACCTACATGATAGGTGGTAATCCACAAGCCTTTTTTGTCGAAGGAAGGGATGATATTGGTAATATCATTGGTTGCAATAGTGCCATCTCCCGCCCTGTATACAGTGAACGTATCCGCATCACAATCGAACACACACAGGCCTTCACGTTGGGTACCTATCCACACTTTATTGTCGCGCGGATCGGCACACACACAGTTCAGTTCATTGGCACTCAGCTTCGAGGTATATTTTTTATAAACCGTAAACT
>ERZ780139.1987-NODE-1987-length-16325-cov-3.321451_pt1 | contig 16325 bp, 13 predicted proteins | sample MGYA00511476_ERZ780139 | MGnify/ENA primary metagenome ERZ780139 (study PRJEB29588, sample SAMEA2158190) | human gut metagenome | biome: human gut; feature: human-associated habitat; material: faeces | place: Denmark | collected 2008/2010 ... | reverse complement strand
AGAGGACAGCATCCGCGACGTCATCGCATTCCCGAAGGTAAAAGATGCTTCCTGTCTGATGACCGAGGCTCCGTCACCGGTTGACGCAGCACAGCTGGAAGAGCTTGGTCTTGAGGTTGAGCCGCAGGCTGAGGAAGAGACAACAGAAGAGTAAAGAAAATTTTGTAATTTACAGGACAGACAATTTTGCAGAAGTGCAGCGTTGTCTGTCCTTTTTTAGGTTTCACTCGATCGGTGTAAAGAAAAACTTAAGAAATTCTTCCACGTCTTCCCCGTTGTTTTGCTGGAAAAAAGTGCTACAATATGGTTTGTAAGAAAGATACGGAAACATCCACAGCAAGTGGAACACATAGAGAAAAAGACAAGGAGGGATCACGATGTTAGTTACATTAGTCATGCTGGCAACCTGTTTTGGTCTGCTTTGCGGAATTGGAATTTTATTTGGGATCGTCGGACTGCTGCTGAAATTTGGAGGAAAAGTCCTCGGCGCATGCGCCACTATTCTTCTCCCGATCGGCGTGATCTGGCTTGGATTTAAAATCGTGTTCGCCGTCGTTCCGCTTCTGTTCAAACTGGTCTGTGCAGCGCTGATCTGTTATCTCGTATACCGCATTCTGCGGGAGATGAAACTTGTAGCATAAAAAATAAAATCTAACAGATTCGAAAGAAAACCTGCTTTCCGTCATAAACACGGAGGCAGGTTTTTAATGACAAAAACAAAAATCTATTTTCAGAAAAAGCCAGTATTTGCTAAAAAAAGAGTAAGGAAAAAGTAAGAAAACAAAAAACAAAATGTGATACGATAGAACTAACTTGGGAAAGCAGAAAATTAATTTGTAAAATAGAAAAGTGGGAGGAAGCATATGAAGAAAAAAGTAATCGCGATTGTGTGTGCAGTCGCAGTGCTGGCGGCAGCCGGAGGGGGAGTGACATGGCATTTCCTTGGAAACAGTACAAAAGAGGACGATAACGTCGTCTATGTCAATACTGTAAAAGCCCTGACCAATCTGGGAACCGGAAATGGAATGGAAAACCGCTATGCCGGTGTTGTGGAGTCGGAAAATACCTGGAAGGTAGAGAAAAACAGCGAGAAAAAGGTAAAGGAAGTTTATGTGGAAGTCGGTCAGGAGGTTCAGGTCGGAACACCGCTGTTCTCCTACGATACCGAGAAATTCCAGAGTGACCTCGAGCAGGCGCAGCTGGATCTGGAACGCATAAACAATGAACTTTCAAGTATGAATACCAATATCAACCAGCTTTACAAAGACAAAAAGCAGGCATCAAAAGACCAGCAGGCAAGCATCACACTGGAAATTCAGGAAGCGGAGCTGGATTTAAAGAAAAAAGAATATGAAGGAAAATCAAAACAGGCGGAGATTGATAAATTAAACGATAACATCACCAATGCGACCGTGATCAGCGAAATCGCCGGTGTTGTAAAATCAATCAACAACGATGACAGCAGCGCCGGCGCTTACTCCGGTGACAGCTCCGACAATTCCTTCCTGACCGTTCTTGCAACGGGAAATTTCCGTGTAAAAGGCCAGATCAATGAACAGAATATGAGCGACGGTTCGATTACCGAAGGAAGCCAGGTGATCGTGCATTCTCGTGTAGATGAGAATCAGACCTGGACTGGAACCGTGACAAAGATTGATCGGGAAAATGCACGGACAGGAAGCAATAACGTTTACAGCAGTTCGGGAGACGGTATGACGCAGTCAAGCAACTATCCGTTTTATGTACAGCTCGATGGAACAAATGGCCTGATGCTCGGCCAGCACGTTTACGTAGAGCCGGATGTCGGCCAGCAGGAAGTCAAAACAGGAATCTGGCTGTCTGACTCCTTTATCAACGATGTCGACAGCAATCCTTACGTCTGGGCCGATAATGGAAAAGGCAAACTGGAAAAACGAAGCGTAACCCTTGGAACACACGATGAAAATATGATGGAATATCAGATCACCGACGGCCTTGCAGAAGATGATGCAATCACCTTCCCGGAGGACGGTCTGGAAGAAGGGATGAAGACCGTAGTCAGCACCGACGGATCACTGGGACAGAGCAATCCGGCCGGCGGCAAGGATGACGGAATGGTGGATGACGGTATGCTTGACAACGACGATGGAATGGTCGACGACGGTATGACGCAGGATGAAAACGGCATGGTTGACAATACCATGGACGGCGCAGAGTACAGCGGTGAGGAAGATACAACGAACGTGATCGGCGGCGCCGACAATGGTAAGGCAGAACCGGCAGACACACAGGAAGCCGGATCAGCAGATGACGGGGAGGTGCAGCCGTGATTCTGGAATTAGAGAATATCTGTAAAGAATATATGCAGGGCAAAATCCCGGTTCCGGTTCTGAAAAACATCAACTTCTCCATGGAAGAAGGCGAGTACGTTGCGATCATGGGTCCTTCCGGTTCCGGAAAAACAACACTGATGAATATTGTCGGCTGCCTCGACCAGGCGACGAGCGGACGGTTGATCCTCGACGGACAGGACATCAGCAAATGCAGTGACAATCAGATGTCGGACATCCGCCTGCAGAAAATCGGCTTTGTCTTCCAGAACTTCCAACTCCTTGCAAGACAGAGCGCAATGGAAAATGTATGCCTGCCGTTGACGTACGCGGGCGTGCCGAAAAAAGAGAGAAGAGAGCGGGCAGCGATTGCCCTCGAGCGGGTGGGGCTCGGCGACCGTATGAGTTTCAAACCGACCCAGCTCTCCGGCGGACAGAAACAGCGTGTGGCGATTGCAAGAGCGATTGTCAACCATCCGAAAATTCTGCTGGCTGATGAGCCGACCGGAGCGCTCGACTCCCATTCCGGCGAGCAGGTCATGGAGCTGTTCCAGAGCCTGAACGACGAGGGCGTCAGCATCTTGATGATTACACATGACGCGGAGATCGCATCGATGGCACAGCGCACCGTGGAGATCCGCGACGGAATGATGAAATCGAAGGAGGTGGCTGAAACATGAAAAAAGGAAAAGCAGCAAAGAAAGCCGCGATTGCAGTTGTGACCGCAGTTGCCGTGGGCGGTGTCAGTGTCGGCGGTTATTACGGCATCCGCCAGGCGCAGAAGACGACCGTAAAAGTGTATCCGGTCAGTGACTTTACGAGTGGTTACTGGGGAGACAGCATGAACATGGAAGGCCAGATCACCTCGACGGCTTCCCAGAACATCTATCTTTCCGACAGCCAGACCATTTCCCAGGTTCTCGTCAAAGAGGGCGATGTGGTAAATGCCGGAGACACGCTGATGACATACGATACCAGCATGATCGAGCTGGATCTGGAAACGCAGCAGTTACAGCTTGCACAGACAAAGCTGAAAATCCAGCAGAGTGAAAAAGAACTGGAAAAGCTGAAAAAGACAAAACCGGTATCGGATACGCCGCTGAATCCGGTGGAGCCGGATTTCCCGGATTTCCCGGATTTTCCAGATGAACCCATCGATCCGGATTTCCCGGACGAACCGATTCCGACCCCAGAACCGGAGCCGACGTACGAGGATGCTGTTCTGTACAGCAGTACGAATAAGCTTGTATTTGGTTCCAAACCATACAAAGGAGAAGGAACGCAGGAAGACCCATACACCTATCTCTGCGCACCGGGAACAGTCCTGACAGGCGGATTCCTGAATCAGATGGCAGGATACGCGGATGAAAAGGGAACGAAAAAAGAAGAGGACAGCGAAGGATACTGGTTTCGCCTGGAGATTCATGAGGAAAACAAAGCCGCAGAGGCGCTGGAAACCGTGTGGGAGCAGGATGGAACGAAGATTGCGAAAGCATACGAGACTTCGTATGAAGCAGTCCTGAGTCTGAAAGAATCCGAATCGGCGGATGCACCGGAAATAAAAATCACCACGCCGCTTGCCAACACAGAGGTGGCAGAGGGCGGCGAGCTGAAGCTGAAAATCGGAATCAATGAGAAGAAAGATACCGAAGAGAAGCCGGATGAGAAAGCCGACGATAAAACGGATGATAGAACCGAGAGTCCGTCCGAGGACGATGTGACACAGCCGGGTGAAGCCGGAAATGGAAGCGGTGAGGCAGACGATTCCACGGAAAACACCGAAACGGAGGTCACTTACACATACGTCTGGAAACACAACGGAAAGACAATCGACGGAGATTTTAAGGATACTTACACAAAAGAAAACATCACAAAAGAGGATGCCGGAATCTATACAGTAGAAGTGACAGCGAAAAATGACAAGGGTACTTCCATGGCAGTCAGCACTGCAAATGTGGCGGTAAAAGAAGGAACGATTACCCCGACACCAAGTGTAACTCCGACCCCGAGCGTTACGCCGGGACCGAGTGTAACTCCAGAGCCGACCGTCAGCCCGGAACCAAGTACAACACCGATTCCGACCACAGAGCCGGTTCCAACAGAAATTCCGGTGCCGAGCGAGACCCCAGTTCCGACGGAAACGCCGACGCCGACCGAAGCCCCGGCAGAACCGGAAGCGGAACCGCAGAGCGAAGATGTGCCGGAAGCAGTGCAGACGACAGCAAAAACCGTATTCTACGGTGAAAAAGCATCGGTACAGTCCCTCTTTACATCATCCACAGGAAGCAGCGCAAATAACAATACTTCTTCCGGTGATGATACCCAGATGACCTACACAAAAGATGAGTTGAAAAAAGCCATCAGCAAAAAAGAAAGCCAGATCCGTGATCTGAAGCTGGATCAGAAGGAAGAGGAACTCAAAGTCAAAAATACGCAGAAATCCCTGGATTCCCAGACCGTAAAAGCGACGATCAGCGGTATCGTAAAAAAAGTCGGAAATGCAGAAAAGCCATCCAATGACGGAAGCGCGTTTATCCAGGTCAGCGGAAATGAAGGCCTGTACGTGCGCGGCTACTTAAGCGAGACGTATCTCGATCAGGTAAAAGTCGGCGATGAACTCAACGTGACTTCTTGGTCTTCGGGTGCTTTTGCAGCGGCAACCGTAACCGAGATTTCTCCGTACCCGACAACAAGCTACATGTCGTACAGCGAGACACCAGCCTCCTTCTATCCGTTCACAGCCGTTATCCCGGAAGGCGGAGAAGGTTTTGAAAACGGTGACTGGATCGAGATTGCAATCACTGTCGGAAACGATGTAGAAAACGGCAACGGCCTGTACGTCAGCAAAGAATTCATCCGCGAGGAAAACGGACAGAAATTCGTTTATATCCGGGATGAAAATGATAAATTAAAGAAACAGAATGTGGTAACCGGAAAACTTCTGTGGGGCAGTTATTACGAAGTGAAGAGCGGTCTTTCCGAAGAGGATTACATTGCATTTCCGTACGGCAAAACCGTGGTGGAAGGCGCAGACACGAAGGAATCCAGTTCATCGGATTATTACAACAGTTAAGGAGGCGCATTATGTTAGAAAATGTAAGACTTTCCTTTCAGGGAATCTGGTCACACAAAATGCGTTCCTTCCTGACGATGCTGGGTATTATCATCGGAATTGCGTCGATCATCTCAATTGTCTCCACGATCAAGGGAACGAATGAGCAGATCAAACAGAACCTGATCGGAGCCGGAAACAACAACGTGACCGTCAGCTTAAAGCAGGGCGACGGTGATTACTGGATGGACAACGGACTGCCAAGCGGCGTGTCGAAACTGTCCGATGATCAGAAAAAGCGGATCCGCGAGCAGGATCAGGTGGAAAATGCATCGTTTTACACCGAAAGAACGTATGTGAGCGGCATCGCAAAAGGAAACACAACACTGGACAGTGCGAAGGCGCTTGGCGTGGATGAAAATTATCTGTCGACGTGCGGATATCAGATTTATCAGGGACGCGGCTTTGTGGAGAGCGATTTCTCGAAGACCCACAAAGTTGTCCTCCTCGACGATACCGCAGTGCTGACACTCTTCCCGGATGAGTCGCCGGTCGGCAAAACGATCGAGATCATGGGAGAGCCGTTCACGGTGATCGGCGTGATCAAAAAAGCCGATTCGTTCCAGCCGGTCATCAATTCCAGAGATGACTACTATACGTACAATCAGGAATCTTATCCGCTGGTGCTGATGCCGGATGTCTGCTGGCCGATCGTATTCCAGTATGATGAACCGGAAAATGCCGTTGTGATGGCAAAAACGACTGAGGATATGAGCACGGTGGGAAAGACAACAGCGGATATCATGAACGAATCCGTGACCAATACAACGGATTCTCTTTCCTATCAGGCAGAGGATCTGCTGGAGAAAGCAAAGAGTCTGCAGGAGTTAGGCCAGAGCACGAACCAGCAGCTGATCTGGATCGCGAGCATTTCGCTTCTGGTCGGCGGTATCGGTGTTATGAATATTATGCTGGTATCTGTAACGGAACGTACAAGCGAGATCGGCCTGAAAAAGGCGATCGGAGCAAGAAAACGCAGAATTCTGTTCCAGTTCCTGACGGAGGCGGCAGTGCTTACCAGCATCGGCGGACTGCTCGGTGTACTGGGCGGCATCATCATGGCGCAGGTGATCTCGAGAGTATCACAGACGCCTGTGGCAATCAGCATTCCGGCGATCATCTTCTCCGTGGTATTCTCCATGGTGATCGGTATCGTATTCGGACTGCTGCCGTCGGTAAAAGCAGCAAATCTGAATCCGATCGATGCGCTGCGAAGAGAATAGAACAAAAAAGAGTTGAAAAATCCGTGCGGGTACAGCGTAGGTGCTGGATCCGTGCGGATTTTTTGTGCGGCGTGTGCGGATGAAACTTAAGATCTTTACTTTTTGCGGAAAGTCGGTTATACTGGAAAATAAGCGCAATTTGCGGCGCAGCAAAGAGGCATTCGAGTTTCGGATTCGGTATGTTTATGAAAATATAAGAAAGATTCAAAGACATTTCACATTCGTTTATGGTATAATCAAACAAGAGTATGACCAACGAAAAGGAGTATACGCGAATGAATATTTTGTTTTTTATCACACCGAAAAGTGAAACGGCTTATCTGTATGACGACTGCTCACTTCGGCAGGCCATCGAGAAGATCGAATATCATAAATACACGGCGGTTCCGGTACTGAACAAAAAGGGCTGCTACGTGGGAACACTGACGGAAGGAGATCTGCTCCGCATCATAAAAGAACGGTATCTGCTGAATTACCATGAAGCAGAGGATATCCCGCTCTGGCAGGTTCCGAAACGGTGGAATTATGAGTCCGTCAACATCAACAGCAACATCGAGGACCTGATCGAGATGTCCATGCGGCAGAATTTCGTTCCAGTTGTGGATGACGAGGGAATCTTCATCGGCATCATCCGAAGAAGAGATATCATCCAGTACTGTTATCAGAAAAGCGGCATCAAAGAAGAGGAAGAAGCCCGGCGCAGCGCGCGGAAACAAAACGCAGAACAGATGATTCTGCAGTAAAGAAGAAAATGAGGGAAACATTATGAAAAAACTGATCGATCTTATCCAGGAAGAGCTGGTAAAAGCCTTTACCGCTGCGGAGATGGACCCGTCCTATGCAAGGGTTTCCGTTTCCAACCGCCCGGATCTGTGCGAATACCAGTGCAACGGCGCAATGGCAGCTGCAAAAGCATACCACAAAGCACCGATCCAGCTGGCTGAAGCAGTTGTAGAAAAAGTGACCGATCACAGCGTGATCGGTGAAATTGAAGCCGTAAAACCGGGATTCATCAACCTGAAAATCAACCCGGAATTTCTGGCAGATTATCTTTCCAAAATGCAGAACGATGAAGATCTTTCTGTAGAGAAAGCAAAAAATCCGAAAACCATCATCGTAGATTACGGCGGAGCAAACGTGGCAAAACCGCTTCACGTCGGCCATCTCCGTTCCGCGATCATCGGCGAGAGCATCAAGCGTATGGGACGTTTCATGGGCCACAACATGATCGGTGACGTTCATCTTGGAGACTGGGGTCTGCAGATGGGACTGATCATCACCGAGCTGCAGGAGCGCCATCCGGAGCTTGTTTATTTTGATGAGTCCTTTACGGGAGAGTACCCGGAGGAAGCACCGTTTACGATCAGCGAGCTCGAGGAGATTTATCCTTGCGCAAGCGGCAAATCGAAAGAGGACGAGGACTATAAGAAACGTGCACTCGAGGCAACGAGAGAGCTGCAGCAGGGCAGAAGAGGATATCGTGCGATCTGGAAACACATTATGAATGTTTCTGTTGCCGATCTGAAAAAGAACTATGGAAACCTTGACGTTCATTTCGATCTGTGGATGGGTGAGTCCGATGCGCAGGAGTACATTCCGGACATGGTAGATTACCTGAAAGACAATGGTTATGCACATTATGACCAGGGCGCACTCGTTGTTGATGTCAAAGAAGAGACAGACACAAAAGAGATCCCGCCGTGCATGATCTTAAAATCCGATGGAGCAGCTCTGTATGATACGACAGACCTGGCAACCATCATCCAGCGTATGAAACTGTACAAGCCGGACGAGATCTGCTATCTGGCAGACAAACGTCAGGAGCTTCACTTCGTACAGTGTTTCCGCTGTGCAAGAAAAGCAAAACTGGTGAATGATGATACCGTTCTTTCCTTTATCGGCTTTGGTACCATGAACGGAAAAGACGGAAAACCGTTCAAGACCCGTGAGGGCGGCGTTATGCGTCTGGAGCGTCTGATCGGCGAGATCAACGATGAGATGTATCAGAAAATCGTGGAGAACCGCAGCGTAAAAGATACGGATGCAAGAGGAACGGCACAGATTGTCGGACTGTCTGCTATTAAATACGGTGACCTGTCCAACCAGGCATCGAAAGATTATGTATTCGATGTTGAGAGATTTACTTCCTTCGAGGGAAACACCGGTCCGTACATCCTGTACACGATCGTTCGTACAAAATCCATCCTCGGAAAATATAAAGAAGAGGGAAATGAACTGAAGAAAGGCGCACTTCTGGCACCGAAGAGCGACAGCGAGAAAGCTTTGATGCTTTCCGTATCCCGTTTCAACGGCGTTGTGGAGAACGCATTCGAGGAGAAAGCACCGCATAAGATCTGTGCTTATATCTACGAGCTTGCAAACGAGTTCAACCACTTCTACCACGAGACCAAGATCTTAAGTGAGCAGGATGAGGCAAGAAAAGCATCTTACCTGGCACTGCTGGATCTTGTCCGCGAGGTACTTGAGACCTGCATCGACCTGCTGGGATTCTCGGCACCGGAACGGATGTAAAACGCCAGGGGATCAAACTTAAAAGTCCGACGCAAGCTTGCTTGCAGGAGGATTTTTGAACTTGGGACCCGCCAAAAACATGAGTAAGAAGCCATTTTTTGAAGAAAAATGAGCGGATTACGAATGTTTTTAGAATTGCGAGAGTGCAAAGCACGTAGCAATTCGGTATCAGAGGGGTCAAAATACCTTTTGACCCCAACATCATATTTTATAGATACGAAAGGACTTATAAAAATGAGAAGATTGCGGGAGCACGAAGTGCGGAGCAATCTGGCGTTGCGCGGAGTCAAGAGGGAAAAAATAGATAAAAAACAGGCGATTTTTTTGGCAGCCGTCGGCTTCTGTAGTTCTTGCAGAAACGGCGGCTGTTGTGTTATACTTACATCACGATTTTTCATCCGCTTGGACATTTGTCCTGAAAAATCGATTCTATATTACTCTATCGAAGAGCCATTCGGCTCAATTTATATCCATGTACAAAAACAGAATATCGGACTGACAAACACTTTGACGTAAAAAGAGGAGGCGGGATCATTGGAAAAGTAGAACTTCCGGGAGGGAAGTATCGCCTGCTGTCAGTGCTCGGAAGAGGGGCAACGTCTGTCGTTTATCTTGCAGAGAAAACTGGATCCGGAAAGCGGTATGCAGTCAAGGTAAGTATATGTGACAGGAAAAAACTGCGCCGGGAAGCGTTTCTTTTACAGAAGTTTTCATATCCCGGGATTCCCTGTGCGGTGGAACTTCTGGAAAGTGGGACAAAAAGCTTTCTGGTGATGGAAGCTGTAAACGGAAAATCTATCGGACAGCGTATGCGTAAGGGAGAACGGTTTTCCAGCCGGGAAATTCTGAAAACGGGAATTGCCCTGAGCGGGATTCTCTGTTATCTCCATGCACAGAACCCGCCGGTTTTCTACCGGGATCTGAAGCCGGACAACGTGATGATAACAGAGCGTGGTGAAATATACCTTGTGGATTTCGGTGCAGCCGGAACAGAAGAAACGGGTGTGGAAGTCCGTTATGGAACCCGCGGTTATGCAGCGCCGGAGCAGTATGACGGGAAATGTGACGCCCGTTCCGATCTTTATGCACTCGGCGCACTGCTTGCGGCAATGGCGAAGCATGCGAAAAAGCGGCAGAAAAGAGGACTCTGGCGGGTGATGGAAAAGTGTATGCAGAAAAAGCCGGAGGAACGGTATGCGTCTGCCGGAGAAGTCAAAAAGGCACTGCGGCGGCTGGAAAGAAAGCAAAAAGGCAGGAAGACTCTGCGGATCTTTGCAGTTTTTGCTTTTCTGACAGGAGGAGCGGCTGCAGTTGCCAGCAGGATGCCATGGGGGCAGTTTCCGGCGGCAGACGAATGGGAGGAGCAGGGAGATCTCTGGTTCTGCGGAAATCCGGTGGAAGAAGGCAGTCTGCCGAACTACCAGAAAGCGCGGGAAGCGTTCTTAAAGGCAGACCATCTCAGTCAGGCGGGGCGTGTGGAGCAGGAACTTGTGGAATACTGTCTGGCGGATGATGCGGCAAGGGAAAAAATGCAGATGGCGCCATTGCTGGCTGAATTTTATGATGACACGCAGCAGGAGCCGGAAAAAGAAAAACGCTGCCGCAGATATCTTGCTGTTGCAGGAATGTATTTCAGTTTTTCCGAAGAACTGGCGCGTGAAAATGACATAGACGCCATGCGGAAAGGAATCGAAGTGCTGGAAAAGGCCGCAGGCGAGAATATGGAGGGGCAGTGGGAGGCGGTTATCTGGCAGAGACTGGCGGATGCGTGCTATCTTGGCGGAAAATCCGGGGATGGCGAAATAGAACAGGACTGGTGCCAGGAGAGCTTTCTCTATTACGAACGGCTTCTGTGCAGCAGACAGGATGGAAACCGGCGGAAAAATCTGCTCAGGGCCGCAGAGCTGGCACTTCAGTTCGACATGCAGGAAAAAGCAGAACAGTACCTCAACGAGGCAGCAGAAATTCTGGGAATGGAGGAGGACATTTTTTATCAGCAGATCAGAAAAAGATGGGAGGAAGCAGGATGAGAAAAAAGACCATATGCGCAATGATGACAGGATTCCTGGCCGTCCAGGGAATCGAGGTCCACGCGGAGACACAGCAGACGACAGGCGAGGCCGCAAGTGCGGTGGAAAGCGTGGAATTAGAAGCTGAAATCATCGAGAACAGTGATGTGACAGATGCAGACGGGAAAGCCGGACCGGAGGAACTGCTGCCGGACGAAAAGTCAGAAGAAGAACCGCCTATAGAAGAGAAACCAGAGCAGGAACCAGAGCCGCCGGAAGAGAAAACAGATCCGGCAGAGACCGGAAAGAAAGAGAAAGAAGGAGAAGAAAAAATGCTTCCCCCGACGGTAATTCCGGATCCGGAGAAAGAACCAGCGGAAAGGTGGGAAGAAACAGATACAAAAGAATCAGAGACAGAAGAGTCAGATTCGGAGAGAACGGATTTTGGAGAAATGGACACAGAAAAACCAGATTATGAAGATGCAGGTTCAGAAAAATCCGGAACGGAAAATTTGATGCCAGAAGATTCGGAACCGGAAAAGCCTGATATGGAAGAAACGAAGCAGGAATCTCCGTCAACCGAAAAAGAGTCAGAAAATCAAACCTCGGAAACAAAAGCACCAGAAAAAGAGGAGCCTACCGTAATGCCAGATGCCGGAAAGTCAAACACAGAAAAGCAGGAACAAACGGAGCCCGGGCAATCGTCTCCGGAGAAAGAAGAACTCAAAACAGACGAACAGCTGCCCGTTGCTGCAGCCACGCCCGAGGAGGTGACCCAAGATCCAGATGATACTCCGCTACAAACAGAAGAAAGCAGTCCTCCGCCTGCCGAAACTCCATCTGAGAGTGCCGGGGAGGAGCCATCTCAAATACCGCCGCAGATCATCGCCGATTTCATATTATCACAGATAGCAGACGAAGATTTCGAAGCGCCGAACCCCCTGATTATCCGCCCGGCCGACACCAGCGTCGAAATAGATCCCGGTTATACCCCGGAAATTCTGCTCGAGGGAGCCGCCGACACGGCTGAAATTCTTTCCTGCATGGTAAATGGCTCCGAAGCCGAATACGAATGGAAAGAAAACAAAATCTGTCTGAAAGCCGAGAGCCTTTCCGAAGGCTACAACCGCATCACTGTAAAAGTGCGTGGCGCAGACGGCATTGTCCGAACCATGAAACCGTGGGAAGTCAACGTGAAACCAAAAACTTCCACACTTGTCAGCCAAAGAACCAGCCAGAAACCAAAAGGAACCCGCCTCTTGCAGTCCTTAAGGCGCCTCTGGAGCCTGATTCGTGCCATTGCCGAAATTCAGAATCAGACCACCCGCTATCTGCGTGCACTCTGCAGAAAATAGCCTGATCCGGTTTTGTTTGTATTTCTAATTTCGATATGCTAGAATAAAAGACATGTCATACGATAAAAAAAGTAAAAGAGGAAATAAGAGTATGTCAGATATGATATTATTTGATCTGGACGGAACCCTGACCGATTCCGGTCCTGGAATTACAAGATGCGTACAGTATGCGCTGGCATCCTTTGGCATCGAAGAGCCGGATCTGGAAAAACTGAACTGTTACGTGGGGCCGCCGCTTCTGGAATCTTTCATGAATTTTGCAGGCCTTGGCTGCGAAGAAGCACAGCAGGCCATCACAAAATACCGGGAGCGGTACGAGGCAGAGGGCATTTTTGAAAATGAAGTATACGAGGGAATCCCGGAGGTTCTGGCGTATTTGAAAGAGAAGGGAAAAATTCTGGCGGTAGCATCGTCCAAACCGGAAAAATACGTGGAGCAGATCCTGGAGCATTTCGAAATCAGAAAGTATTTTACCGTAGTAACCGGTTCAGAAATGAACGAAACCAGAACCGACAAAGGAGAAGTCATCGCAGAGACGCTGCGCCGACTCGGAGCAGAAGACAGCCGTTCCGACGTGGTGATGGTTGGTGACAGAAGCTATGACGTAATCGGGGCAAGAGAAAACGGACTGCTCTGTGTCGGCGTATCGTATGGGTACGGCGGAAGAGAAGAACTCGAGGCAGCAGGTGCCGCAAAGGTATGTGATACACCGGAAGAACTGAAACTGCTGGCGGAGGATCCGAAAGAAGAGAAGAAAAGACGCGACCGCATCAAAAAAATGAAGCCGGAGCGTATCCCGTGGCTGACAAGAGGAGAAAGTGGAACAGGAATCTTTGCGCCGAAAGAGAAAAAAGCAGAGAATATAAAAGAAAAAAGGACAGCGAAAACAGAGCCAAAAACGGAGGAAATCGTAATTCTTATCCAGCGGAAGCTATGGCGTCTTTTAAAACCGCTTCTGACGTACGAACTGTTTCTGATCGGAGCAACCGTACTTCTGGCGCTGATCCTGATGACGTTTACGACCGGCGGTTATCTGGAAGAGCGTATGCACGCGACATCCGTTCTTGCATCAGCAATCGGCAGTCTGGCGGCGATCCCGGTTCTCTGGAAACAGTACAAAAAAGATGAAGGCATGTTCCCGAAACCGGAAAAACGGTGGAGTGCGGCAGAGGCAGCCGCCTGTATTCTGCTGGTTATGACCTTCGGCCATCTCCTGAATACTGTAATGAACGTGACCGGCTTTACCAGAATCTTTTCCGGATATCAGGACATGGCATCAAAGATTTATGAAGGACAGAACCCGCTGCTTCTGATCCTGTCCGTCGGTGTGCTGAGCGCGGCCGCAGAGGAAATTGTTTTCCGCGGCATGATTTACCGCAGGGCAAAAGATTTCTGGGGAACCGGCTGGGGCATCGCAGCATCATGTCTGCTGTTCGGTGCATATCACGGCAATGTGACGCAGTTTGTCTATGCAGCCGTGGTAAGTGTGCTTCTGATCCTTATTTATGAGCGGTGCGGAACACTCCTTGCCCCGGTTCTTGCGCACATGGCAGAAAATATCTGGGGACTTTACCGGAGCCAGTTCGTATCCTGGATGACCCAAAAAGCGCCGGCAGGTGCATGGATGTTCATCTTTTTGGAAGCGGTAATCTGCGCCGGAACGTTCTGGTATCTGTTTTTAAAGGATAAACAGGGAAAAACACAAAAATAACAGAAAAAAACCGCAGAATCCGCGAAAAAAATGCTTGTCATGAAAAAAACTCTGTGATACAATCTTACTGTTGCACAATAAGCACCCATGCGGTACCAAGGATGGTGCCTGTTTTTTGAAAAACAGGTTCCAAGGTGAAAAAACATGGGGAAGAATAAAACCATAAGGAGATAAAACAATGAGCGTAATTTCAATGAAACAGTTACTGGAAGCCGGTGTTCATTTCGGACATCAGACAAGAAGATGGAATCCTAAAATGGCTCCGTACATCTACACAGAGCGTAATGGTATCTACATCATCGACCTGCAGAAATCTGTAGGAATGGTAGATGACGCATACAAAGCTGTTGCAGACATCGCAGCAGACGGCGGCACAATCCTTTTCGTAGGAACCAAAAAACAGGCTCAGGACGCTATCGCTGTTGAGGCAGAGCGTTGCGGAATGTACTATGTAAACGAGAGATGGCTCGGCGGTATGCTGACCAACTTCAAAACCATCCAGAGCCGTATTGCAAGACTGAAAGCAATCGAGACCATGGAGCAGGATGGCACCTTCGAAGTTCTTCCGAAAAAAGAAGTCATTGAGTTAAAGAAAGAGCTTGCAAAACTGCAGAAAAACCTTGGCGGTATCAAAGAAATGAAGAGACTGCCGGACGCTATCTTCGTAGTAGATCCGAAAAAAGAGAGAATCTGCGTACAGGAAGCTCATACACTGGGAATTCCGCTGATCGGTATCTGCGATACCAACTGTGATCCGGAAGAGCTTGACTATGTAATTCCGGGTAATGACGACGCTATCCGTGCCGTAAAACTGATCGTTTCCAAAATGGCAGACGCAGTTATCGAGGCAAAACAGGGCGAGGCTGAGGAAGCTGCATACGAAGAAGCAGCAGAGACAGACGCTGAATAATTTACGCGAAGTAATGAACTGGGGGGAACTTGAAATTCAGGTTCCCTTCAGCGAATCTCACAATAGCAGACCGGCATGAAGATGCAGTCTGCTGAATCACGTATACGGAGGAATAAAACAATGGCTATTACAGCAGCAATGGTAAAAGAGTTAAGAGAAGTAAGCGGTGCTGGTATGATGGACTGCAAGAAAGCTCTTACAGCTACCGAAGGTGATATGGACAAAGCAATGGAGTTCCTGAGAGAAAAAGGACTTGCTACTGCTCAGAAAAAAGCTGGCAGAATCGCAGCTGAGGGTATCGTTATGCTGAACGTATCCGAGGATGGAAAGAAAGCTGTCGCTGTAGAAGTAAACGCTGAGACAGACTTCGTTGCAAAGAACGAGAAATTCCGTGGCTATGTAGCACAGGTTGCAGAGCAGGCTATGGATACAACTGCAGCAGACGTAGAAGGATTCCTGGCAGAGCCTTGGAAATTCGATACCAACGAGACCGTTGGCGAAGAGCTGGCTCATCAGATCGCTACCATCGGCGAGAACATGAACATCCGTCGTTTCCAGCAGGTAAAAGAGGAGAACGGTTTCGTTGCTTCCTACATTCACGCTGGCGGAAAGATCGGTGTTCTGGTTGACGTTGTTACCGACGTGGTAAATGACGAAGTTAAAGAGATGGCTAAGAACGTAGCTATGCAGGTAGCTGCTCTGAAACCGCTCTACACCAGCAGAGACGAGATCTCCGCAGACTATATTGCACATGAGAAAGAGATCCTTCTTGCTCAGATCAAAAACGATCCGAAAGAGTCTGCTAAACCGGAGAAGGTTATCGAGGGCATGATCAACGGCCGTGTAAACAAAGAGCTGAAAGAGATCTGCCTGCTTGACCAGGTTTATGTAAAAGCTGAGGACGGAAAACAGTCCGTAAAAGCATATGTTGACTCTGTAGCAAAAGCTGCAGGTGCTAACATCACCATCAAGGGCTTCGTTCGTTTCGAGACTGGTGAAGGCCTTGAGAAGAAGAACGAGGACTTCGCAGCAGAAGTTGCCGCTCAGATGAACGCTTAATTATAACGGATTATTTAGAAAGGGCATACGTGAGTATGCCTTTTTTATATTGAAAGCTACGAAAGCATAGCTCATTGAGGAGAGTTGCTGTCTGTATTAAAAACG
>ERZ780139.1956-NODE-1956-length-16503-cov-3.056542_pt1 | contig 16503 bp, 16 predicted proteins | sample MGYA00511476_ERZ780139 | MGnify/ENA primary metagenome ERZ780139 (study PRJEB29588, sample SAMEA2158190) | human gut metagenome | biome: human gut; feature: human-associated habitat; material: faeces | place: Denmark | collected 2008/2010 ... | reverse complement strand
TTTATCGCTTTAATTCATTAAATCACTCATAATACCTGTCATACCAAATCCGCCAGCTTTCCCAAAACCGTATTTTCCGTCTTATCCCGCATTCTTCCCTGACAGCAGAAAAACCCGGGAACCTTTTATCTTAATCAAAAGAAAGGCTTCCGGATTTTTTTATCTTATCAACTGTTTTTATTTTCTTATTCCCCGTGTCGGAGCACAATCCCGGACAGCGGCGGCAATGTCAGTTCAATTTTTCCGCCATGCACTTCTGTAAAGTACTGCTCGGTCGTATAGCCCTGTGCATGCGTCAGCATCAGGCGTTCCATTTTACAGTTATGCTGCGGCACATTTACCTGCCATACAGACAGGGTGATCGTCTGCTCATTCAGATCGTTGTTAAATGCCACAACCATCTGCTCGTCCTGCGAGAATCTTCCATAAGAAAGTACGTTATGTCTCTGCTCCAGGAATTTCAGGGAGCCATGTGTCAGCACAGGACATGCTTTGTGGATACGGATCATTTCTTTGTGGAATGTGATCAGGTCGTGATTTTCCTCGCCCCACGGATAGGTCCTGCGGTTGTCCGGATCAGTAAATCCACAGACTCCGGCCTCATCGCCGTAATAGATCGTCGGTGCTCCCGGCCAGCTCATCTGCATCACAACAGCCTCACGCATGACCGCCACGTTGATATCCTGGGAGGCTGCCTCATATCCCAAGTTCGCCACACGCCCTACTTTGTGGTTCGTTCTGGTCAGGAAACGAGAATGGTCATGGTTGGAAAGCTCGTTCATCGCCACCTGAAGCGATGGTGCCAGAAAGCTTGCCATATGATGACGCATTGCTCCGGTAAATGCTGCTTCATTGCCGAGCAGGTCGCCGCGGAACTCATCGCTGTGCTTTTCCATTCCGGTAAAGAACCAGGTCAGTGGCTCCATAAAGGCATCATAATTCATAACAGTATCCCATTCATCACCGCAAAGCCAGGACTTGGCATCGCCGTAATGTTCTGCCAGAATGATCGCATTCGGATTGGCCTCTTTTACGACTTTGCGGAATTCTTTCCAGAACTGATGGTTATATTCATTAGAAAATCCAAGGTCAGCAGCCACATCCAATCTCCAGCCATCGACATTGAACGGCGGGGAAACCCATTTCTTTCCGATCTCCAAAATATAATCGTGCAGCTTCGGTGACTGCTCATAGCAAAGCTTCGGCAGGGTATCATGTCCCCACCAGCCATCGTAATTCGGGTTGTACGGCCATGCCTGGTCGTTATTGAATTTGAAAAAGCTGCGATAAGGACTGTCTGCGGAAACATAAGCTCCCGGTTCATACCCTTCCTGATTCTCATAAATCTGCTCACGGTCCATCCATTTATTAAAGGAACCGCAGTGGTTGAACACACCGTCCAGTATCACTTTCATGCCCCTGCGGTGAATTTCTTCGACCAGCTGAACAAAAAAAGTGTTGCTGGACTCCAGGTTTGCTTTGTCGGTTACTCGTTTGATGTATTTAGAAGCATGGGCATTGATCGTATCCCCGTCCTTCAGAGTCTCGCCACCGTCGCTTACGATCTTTCCATAGTGCGGATCAATGTAATCATAATCCTGGATATCGTATTTATGGTTGGACGGTGAGACAAAGATCGGGTTGAAATAAATAACATCCACGCCAAGATCCTGCAGATAATCCAGCTTGTTCATCACACCTTGAAGGTCACCGCCGTAAAATTCACGCACGCCCATAAAGGATGGATTCTTCCGCCAGTCAGTCACCTTCCGGGAGTAGTCGCCGATGTAATAGTACTCGCAGTCTTCGACGGTATTGTTCGTGTCTCCGCTTGAAAAACGATCCACAAAGATCTGGTACATAACAGCACCTTTTGCCCATTCCGGCGTGTGGAAACCCGGTGCGATTGTAAAATCATAGACATCGAGGCGATCCCTGGATACACCGATCTTGTTGTAGAAACATCGGATCTTGCCAGCATGTATCTCAAAAAAATAGCGGACAGATTCTTCCTGCATGACCAGACGGATTTTGAAATAATCAAAATCTCCTTCTGATTTTTCGTATTCCATAGCAAGATGCCTGTCATTGCTTACCAGATATACTTTATCAACATTATCTTTCCAGGTTCGGAAACGTATCGTAACAATGTCGCCCGGATCAGGTTCCATCGGTGTTACATAATTTGCTGTCTCATCGCTGAAAAGTGCATTCGGTTTAAACACAGGACGCATCTGCAGCACATACTGACGAAGCTTATCCTGATATTCTATATTTGCTAAGTTCATATTTTCCTCCTAAGAAGACCAGGAGCGTCTTCACACACCCGGATCACATTCTTACGGCTCTTTTGCGGTCATTTTAAAGGAAACGCCTGCAAGACGTTCATAACCTGCATTCAAACTGTAGAATTATTACTATCTTACACCATATTTTTCAAATTCACAACGAAATAATCCAGAAAAGGGAAAAAGACAGTTCATATGAACTGTCTTTCTTTGGAGAAGGTATTTCTTCTTATGGGGTGTAGCAAAAACTATATAATGTATTGGGGGTTTTACGAGTAATAATATACCACAGGTACAAATTTAAGTGTGCATAATCTTCACAAAATCTGAAATTATTTTTTATGCATTTTCACCAAAAAGGCTTTCAAACTCTTCCCTGCCAATTTTTTCTTTCTCGATCAGAAGCTGTGCACAGCGATGTAAAACATCCATATGCTCCTGAAGAAGTTCTTTTGCTTTTGCATAAGACTCATCAATGATGTTTTTTACTTCACCGTCGATCAGTGCAGCTGTCTGGTCTGCGTAACCCTTTGTATGTGCCAGGTCGCGTCCGATAAAGACTTCATCGTCATCGCTTCCATAATGGATCAGACCGACTTTGTCCGACATACCGTACTGTGTGACCATGGCTCTTGCCATCTGCGTTGCCTGTTTAATATCCTGGGATGCTCCGGTCGTCACATCGCCAAAGATCAGTTCTTCTGCAACGCGTCCGCCAAAGTCCACGATGATATTCTGCAGCATTTTCTTTTTGCTGTTGAACATCTCATCTTCACCCGGAAGCGGCATCGTATAACCGGCTGCCCCCATTCCGGTCGGGATCACGGAGATCGTATGGACCGGTCCCATATCCGGCAGCACATGGAACAGGATCGCATGACCTGCCTCGTGGTAAGCGGTAATCTTCTTTTCTTTCTCGCTGATGATCCGACTCTTTTTCTCCTCGCCGATGCCGACTTTGATGAAAGCACGGCGGATATCTTCCTGCATGATATAGGCACGTTTTGCCTTTGCCGCATAGATTGCCGCCTCATTCATCAGGTTTTCCAGATCTGCCCCGGTAAATCCTGCGGATGTTCTGGCAATCTCTTTGAGATCTACGTCCTCTCCAAGCGGCTTGTTTTTGATATGGACTGCCAGGATCTCTTCTCTTCCGCGTACATCCGGTCGTCCGACGCCGATCTTGCGGTCGAAACGTCCCGGTCTTAAGATCGCCGGATCGAGGATGTCCACACGGTTTGTCGCCGCCATCACGATGATGCCTTCGTTGTATCCGAAACCATCCATCTCAACGAGCATCTGGTTCAGCGTCTGCTCACGTTCATCGTGACCGCCGCCTACGCCGGCTCCTCGTCTTCTGGCAACTGCATCGATCTCATCGATAAAGATGATACACGGTGCATGAAGTTTCGCCTCGGTAAACATATCACGCACACGGGATGCACCGACACCGACAAACATTTCTACGAAATCGGAACCGGACATAGAGAAGAAGGGTACATTTGCTTCACCTGCCACAGCTTTTGCAAGCAGGGTCTTACCGGTTCCCGGAGGGCCGACAAGCAGCACACCTTTCGGGATACGTGCTCCGACCTGGAGATATTTTTTCGGTTCTTTCAGGAAATCGACAATCTCCTGCAGATCTTCTTTTTCTTCCTGAAGACCGGCAACATCTTTAAACGTAACTTTGCTGTTGTCCGGCATGGTCAGGGTTGCACGGCTTTTGCCGAAATTCATCATCCGGGCATTGCCTCCCGTCGCCTGACGGCTGCCCATCGTAAAAAATACCATAAAGATCACGCAGATCAGAAGCATCGGCAGTACCGTTGTCATAAAAACGCTCTCTTTTTCAACTGTAACCTTATAGGAAATATTTTTCTGATCAAGAAGATCTTCTGCTTTTGTCACATCCGAAACATCGAGCGTTCTGTACTCCCCATCTTTCAGATGAACCGTAAGCTCTCCTGTCACTCCCTGAGAATTCTGTCTGACCTCTACGCCGCTGACCTTATTCTGTGCGACATATTTCTGGAACTGTGAATAGGTGACTCCTGTATTCTCTACGAGGTTGCCCCGGATATAATTGATCCCCAGAACCACAATGATCGCAATAATGACATAGAAGATACTCCCTTTTAGAACATTCTTCAATTCGGGTTCCCCTTTCTACCGCTCTACCACTCCGATGAACGGAAGGTTGCGGTATTTCTGGGCATAATCCAGACCATATCCTACAACAAATTCATCCGGAATGTTGAAACCAACATAATCTACCTTTACATCTGTCACTCTGCGTTCCGGTTTGTCCAGAAGCGTGCACAGACGGATGCTTGCCGGGTTTCTTTTCTTCAGGATCTCGATCAGATAACTTAAGGTACGTCCGGAATCAATGATATCTTCTACGATCAGAACCTCTTTTCCTTCCAGCGGCTCATCCAGGTCTTTGATGATCTTTACGATACCACTTGATTTTGTCTCCGAACCGTAGCTGCTCACGGACATAAAATCGAGAGATACCGGAACGGTGATTCTCTTTGCCAGTTCACAGGTGAAAAATACGCCGCCTTTGAGCACGCAGATCATATGAACGGACTTGCCGGCATAATCTTTGCTGACCTGCTCACCGATTTTTTTGATCTTTTCATTTACTTCTTCTTCTGTCAACAGTACACGAATCTTATCTTCCATTTTAGTTCTCCTTATCTATTTGTATTTGCAGAATCCTTTTTGTACGTTCTGTTACCTTGTATGCCTCACTGATCCGGTATCCGACCACCCAAAGAATATGGGAGCCGTCCGCAATGAGCGGTATCTCATCCCGCCTCTCCCGCAGGATCTTCTCATCGATCATATACCTTTTCAGAGGCTTTGTCCCGCCTTCTGCATGCACACTGAGAGTATCGCCCGCCTGACGCGTACGAATCTCCAGTCTATGGTTTATGGTATCATAATCAAACCATTTTGTACACTTCTTTTGCGGAATTATTTGCTTTTCATAAGAAAAAACATCGGCTGTAATACGAAGATCTCTCCAGCCTGTCACACCCGGGATCTGCAAATTTTCTCCCCTGCACTTTGCAGCTTCATTTCCCTTTTTTCTTATTGATCTGTTTTTCTCAAAAACAAGAAATTCATTTTTATTTACGGCACGTATGCCGCCCGGAAGATTTAATGATTTTCCATTCTGACCAGCTACAAGCTCCAGAAGTGCCCCGATATGCCGGCGGCTGACATCTTTCTGACCGGCGATCATTTTTTCCAGGCAAAATCTTATCAGATATTCCTGCATCAGATGCTCCTGACGGCAGAATCCTTCCCGCTCAAGAAATACTTCCGGCTCCGCTTTTTCCTCATAATGTACGTAACGCTCTGCAAGTTTCTGCACCTGGCTCTGGATATAATCCTCTGCCTCCTGAAGCCGCAGCCCTGCCTGTGCTATATGGCTCGCTGCCTGTCCGTTCACGCCCTGTGCAAGCAGCGGCAGGATCTCCAGGCGGATCCTGTTTCTCGTGTACTCAGTCTGATGGTTCGTCTCATCCGTCCGCCATGTGATCTGACGCCCCCGAAGTGCCTCCTCGATCTCGCTTCTTCTGGTATTTAAAAGCGGGCGGATAATGTTTTCACGCACCGGACGGATCCCGCCAAGTCCTCGAAGACCGCTTCCCCTTGCGAGATTCATCAGGATCGTCTCTGCCTGGTCATCCAGATTATGGGCAACGGCAATCTTGCAGTTTGACCTGCCGCTCTTTTTTGCCGCCTGCTCAAAGGCTTGATAGCGGGCTTTCCGCCCTGCCTCCTCAACGGTCAGACTGTTTTCCTGTGCCATCTTTTTAATATCGCAGGAAACCAGGCGGAACGGCACACCATATTCTTTGCAGAGGTTTTCCACATAGTTCGCATCTGCAAGGCTGTCCTGTCCACGGATCCCATGTTCGATGTGCACAACTTCCATGGAAAACGGGATTTCTTTCTGATATGCAAGCAGTTCAAAGAAAAGGCAGACAGAATCTGCTCCCCCCGAAACTCCGGCAATGACAAAATCTCCCGGCATGATCATCTTCTGTTCTCTGATAAAATTCTGTACCTGTCTCATATGTTCTCTCTATCTTCTTCTCATACCGCCCACCAGAACGGTCATATCATCTCTTGCCTGCTGCCTGTCCGACTGCAATACATAGTTCAGCAGGGATCTGGCAAGTTCTTTTGCATTTTCCGTTTCACTTTGCAGAAGATAATCTTTGATCATCTCCTCCGCATCCATCTGCGGCAGGGCATCCATCACGCCATCAGACACCATGACGATATAATCGCCCTCTTCGAGCCGCTTTCTGGTGCACTCATAATCCACATCCTGAAGGATCCCCATCGGCATGCTGGTCGATGTGATCGTCTCAACCCAGTGTTTTCGCTTCAGAAAGGTCGTTGAAGCACCGATTTTTAAGAATTCACATTCTCCGGTGTAAAGATCTGCCATGCACAGATCCACCGTCGCCGAACTCTGCCCTTCTGTCTGCAAAAGCATCGAACTGTGGATCAGGCGAATCGCCGTCTCTTTGTCAAAACCGCTGCCAAGAAACTGCTCCAGCAGATCGATCACTGCCTCGCTTTCTTTGTATGCCGCAAGACCGGAACCCATCCCGTCTGAAATGCTGAGGATCATCTGACCGTCCGCCGCTGGAAACAGGGAAAAATTGTCACCGGAGATCACTTCTCCGTCCCTGGCGATCCTCGCCACACCGCCGGTCATGTAATACTGTGGTTCCGTGGAAAATAAAATGGTACTGTACTCATAATTTACTACGGTTTTCCCCTGTTCATCCGGCATCAGCCTCGTCCCGAACGCTGCAGACAGAAGTCCTGCCACTTCTTTTGTACGGATGCATCTGCCCTTCTTTGCCGTGCGGAGTGTCACATAGAGCTGTATATTTCTTGGCTGCCGGATACACCAGATATCCTTGAGGATCATCCCGTGCATCCGCAGGCGGATGTCTGCCTGCTGGCGGATACTCCCGTCTATGCGTCTGACATCGCAGATATGCCCCGCCGCCTTCCGTATAATGCACGCCGTCTCATGGAGCTGGTCCGCCGCCGCACTTCTGCTCTCCATCAGGCGATTGTGCCACAGCATATCCATTCTCGCTTTTTCAATCTGATCTGCCACCGCTTCGAAAAAGAAGTCTCCGTGCAGACATTGTTTCTGAAGTGCCTCTTTTCTTCCATTGTTCAGCTCTTTCCCCTGGATAATGCTCTCTGCGATCCGGTTGAATCTGCAGATCCCCGTTTCACTTCCATAGTCCCAGCACTGTGCTGCGGCCGAACAGCTGCGGCAGACGCTCGTCTGCACCCGAAAGAGCACCTCATCCATATCCTGCCCGGAAAGTTCCTCCTTTTTGGTAACCATGCCCTGAAACATCCCGGAAAGCTGTTCGAAAGAATCTGCACAACGCAGCAGCTCGCTTCTCCCAAGCTCGCCCGCCGGCAATGTGATCTCATCCCGGTTCAGCCACTCCATACTGACCACACGGATGATCTCCCACAAAAGCCAGAAGCTGCTGACCATCAGTGTAATAATGATAAAATCCCCCATACTGCCTCCTCACACAGCCTTTTCCACGCTGCTTTAACGGATTCAGTATAGCGAATGGCTCCGGAAAATTTTGTCAAAGGCGGTACGCCTCCAAAAAAAGTTTTCGACAAAAAAGAAAGGAAGCTTATCACGCTGCCTTTCTCCTTTTTCTTTAGTTCTCTTCTGGTTTAAAAATAATCTCATCTTCATAGACCAGACCAAGCTTGTCCTTGGCAACCTGCTCCGCATACTCATCTGTCTGCATATAAGCTTCCAGATCAGCAATGTCCTGCGTGCGGGCTTCTTCTGCATCGATCTTGTTCTGCAGCTGTGCCAGCTCTTCGACATATGCCGCATTTCTCTGATCCATTGTATGGCCTCTCAGCAAAAATACTGCAATCAGCACAACAATCACAGTAGAGATGCCAAGCTTTCCTCTTCTCTGTGCCGCATCTCTCCTTCTGCGTGTCTGTTTTCTTTTTTTCATATACCCTTCCCGACTTTCTGACTTACTTTTTGACTATGACCATTCTAACCTGTTTTATCTTCTTTTTCAATGCTTTCCTGACCATTTTTCTCAATTTTTTGACCGATTTTCCGGCAGGCATCAAAATCAGCCGGAAAAGACCGGCAATCATGCGGGAAAGAAAGCCGAAAAAAGTCGAAAATACGAGAAGGATCCTCCGACTGAGCAGCAGAATATAAAAAAGCATCCCCAGAATCAGTGCCGCCAGCACATATCCCCGGATCTGCCCGTAATTCCGATCACGGAACATCAAAAACACAAAAATCCAGGCGAACACCCAGTAAAAAAAGTCTTCTGCTGCGACAAGCCGGCCCCCGTGCGGAAATCCTCTGCGAAACGCACGCAGGATATCGTAGCCCAGCATGATACCTGCTCCTTTTGCAAAGGCCAGCACAAAAAAGAGAGCCTCTGCTGCGATCACCGTGTGCATTACCGGAACAGCCGTCCAAGAAAGGAGGTATCTTTTCCGTTCTCGCCTTTCTGTTCGGAATAAACAAAGCTGTCAATCTTTCCCTCGATATCCACTTCGCCTTTTTCCAGTGTCAGCCGGTTCATATGAAGCTCCTGTCCGCGTATCATCAGCATCCCCTGTGTCGTCTGGAGTACGATCTCATTTAAATCAAAAGAAAGCACATCCGATACCCCGCTGATGGTGCCGCTGTGCCTTCCCTGGATCATTACCCTGTGTGCTGTTCCCTGAGCCTGTTTTTCGTCCATGCCATTCTCCATACACTCTTTGCAAAAGTATATGAAGCTCCACTTTTGTTTATGCCAGCGTAAAAAAGCTCACATCCGGAAGCTACAGGTATTTATAGAGTTCTGCCGCATTGTCCTTTTTGACTGTCTCCTGCACATCCAGGACTTCTACTTTTACGGCTTTTGTTCCAAACTGGATCTCGATCACATCGCCTGCCTTGACTGCCGCAGATGCTTTTGCCGTTCTTCCGTTGATCAGAACTCTTCCGGCATCACAGGCTTCATTCGCAACGGTACGTCTTTTGATCAGTCTGGAAACCTTTAAAAATTTATCCAGTCTCATAGTCATTTCTCCTTTTGCTGATAAGAAAAAAACTGCCGCAGAAATGTTCCGCGACAGCTGATGATTCCAAATACAGGAATTAGTTGTTGATCATATCTTTCAGTGCTTTGCCTGCTTTGAATTTCGGAGCTTTGGAAGCTGCGATCGTCATCGGTTCGCCGCTCTGAGGATTTCTTCCTTCTCTTGCTGCTCTTTCGGATACTTCAAAAGTACCAAAGCCTACCAGCTGTACTTTTTCACCTTTTTTCAGTTCATCTGCAACGATATCTGTGAAAGCTTTCAGTGCCTTTTCTGCATCTTTTTTGGATAATTCTGTCTGTTCAGCGATAGCTGCTACTAATTCTGTCTTATTCATGGACCTTTCCTCCTGTAATTGCTGTTTTGATTCCTGAGAACAAGGCTGCGGCATCCCGTCCGCTCATCGCTTCCGGAACACAACAGCCTTGTTGGCTATGTTTATTTATAATCGTTATCCCCATATTTGTCAAGGGATTTCTGTAAATGTTCTATGATCTGCTGTGTTGCCAGATAAACTGCTCTTTCCTGAGCTTTTTTCTGATCTTCTGCCATACCTGCCTTCTCGATCTGCTTGATTTCCTTCCAGCTGTCAGCATGTCCGCCTAAAAGCTTATAGCTCTCCTCTCCGAAAACATGCGGATGACGGCGGATCATTTTTTCGCTGATGCTCTGCACGACATCATTGATCGTAAAAAGACCTTCTTCTGCTGCGATCTGGCTCTGTATCACAACCTGAAAGAGCATATCTCCAAGCTCCTCGCAGAGATTGGACGCATCTTTTGTCTGCTCATAAAGATCGATCGCCGCCACTGCCTCAGCTGTCTCTGATAGCATATAGGGCTTCAGGCTTTGATGCGTCTGGGAAAGATCCCACGGGCAGCCGCCCTCTTTCTTTCGCAGCATTTCCGTGATCTGACAGAAATCATCAAAATCATATGTTTTTGCCATTTTACAGCATTTCCTGGATCATAGCTACAACCTGTTTACCAAGAGCTGCGGATTTTGCATCTGCATCTTCCAGGGATGTGCCCTTTACGCCATAGTAGAATTTTACTTTCGGCTCAGTTCCGGACGGTCTCACGCACAACCATGCTTCATCACTCAGATCATAATACAGGACATTTGAGGACGGAAGACCGGTCTTTGTCATTTCGCCGCTTTCCATGTTTTTGATGGTATCTTTCTTGTAATCTCTTGCAGAAAGCACTTTGTAGCCTGCAATCTCGGACGGTGTCTCATTTCTGAGGGTCTCCATGATCTCCTGGATCTTCTGAAGTCCTTCGATACCTTTCAGTGTGATCGCCTGGATGTCATCTTTGTAGTAGCCGTATTTCTCATACATATCGATCATGGCATCCCACAGTGTCTTACCTTGTGTCTTATAGTAAGCTGCTGCTTCACACAGAGCCATCGTTGCAACGATCGCATCTTTGTCTCTTGCATGTGTTCCGATCAGGCAGCCATAGCTCTCCTCGAATCCGAAGAGATAGGTTCCTTTTCCGCTCTGTTCAAAACCAAGGATCTGCTGTCCGATGTATTTGAATCCAGTCAGGACTTCGATGAAACGCAATCCGTAGGATCTGGCGATCGTTCCTGCCATGTTTGTAGTAACGATCGTGCTGACTACTGCTCCGTCTTCCGGAAGGCTGCCGTTTGCTGCCTTTCTCTGGCTCAGCTCGTATTCTTCAAGCAGGCATCCGGACATATTTCCGGTCAGAGTATGGTATACACCACCTTTGTCTTTGACATGCACACCGAGACGGTCTGCGTCCGGATCGGTTGCCAGAACCAGGTCTGCATCGACTTCTTTTGCAAGTTTCAGTCCCAGTTCGAAAGCTTCTTCTGCTTCCGGATTCGGATAACTTACCGTCGGGAAATCGCCGTCCGGCAGTTCCTGCTCTTTTACTACATATACATGCTCAAAGCCAAGCTCTTTTAAGACGCGTCTTGCCGGGATATTGCCGGTACCGTGCAGCGGTGTGTAAACGATCTTGAGATCTTTGCTGACTTCACGGATGGAATCCCAGTGGATCACCTGGCTCTTCAGTGCTTCAATATACGGATCATCGATGTTCGCACCGATCACTTCGTAAAGTCCTGCTGTGACTGCTGCATCTTTGTCCATTGTTTTTACGTTTGCATAGTCGGTAACTGCTTTTACTTCAGCCATGATACCGGTGTCGTGAGGCGGTGTGATCTGTGCTCCGTCCTCCCAGTAAACTTTATAGCCATTGTATTCCGGCGGATTATGACTTGCTGTGACATTGATACCTGCCGTACATTTCAGTGTACGCACAGCAAAGGACAGCTCCGGAGTCGGTCTCAGTGACTCAAACACATAAGCCTTGATGCCGTTTGCAGCCAGGCACAGTGCTGCTTCATCTGCAAATTCCGGTGACATATGTCTGGAATCGTAAGCGATCGCTACGCCTTTTTCCTGTGCTCCTACTGACTTGATATAGTTTGCAAGTCCCTGTGTAGCTTTACGCACAGTATAAACGTTCATACGGTTTGTACCTGCCCCGATGATACCTCTTAAACCGGCAGTACCAAACTCCAGATCCGCATAAAAGCGTTCTTTGATTTCTTTTTCGTCTCCCTCAATTGCTCGCAGTTCTTCCTTTGTAGCTTCGTCAAAGTATGGATTTGCGAGCCACTCTTCATAGACCTTTTTATAATCCATTGTGCTACCTCCATTAAAATATTCAATAGGTGGCTATATTATATAATAAAAAGGTCTAAAAAGAAACCTCTAATGCAGAAACTTTACAAATTCTCGCCGTTTTTTTTCCTGCATATCGAGAATTTCCAGCTTCTGAAGGCTTTTTTCCGGTATCCAGGTTTTGCGGCTGTTGAAATAATGGTTGGCAAGCTTCCAGAATTTTTCCGGATAGGCGAGTCTTATACAAAAATTTTCAAATTCTGCATCTCCAAGCGGACGCACTTCCTGATATGCATGGATCATCTCCATGCCAAGCTTCTGATTCCAGCCCTGCTTTTCCATGATCTTGCGAAAAAACTGATAAAAATCGGAGATCTGTACATCAAAACAGCATCTCGCAAAATTGACTGCCACCGCTCCTTCCCGGTCAAAAAACAGGTTATGCTGACTGTAATCCCCATGGCAGACCCGTCGCTCCCGTATGCACTGTCGGTGCAGAGCATGTGAACTACTGGCACATACCCGTCTGGTTACTTCTTCTGCCTGAGCCATAAATTCCGGATACAGTTCCAGGAAACGGCTCTCAAAAGCGGTCTTTTTCTTTCGTGTCCGCATGAAATTCCGCACCTTTTTCAGCTCTTTTGTGTGCCGCTCAATCTCCTCGTCAAGCGGCTCTGCTATATACTCTAAATTTTTTCTGATTTTTTTCTCTTCTGCCGTATCTGCCTCATCCGTCTGTGCCGCCGCCATCTGAAATTCCTGTATTTCCGGCAGACGCAGGACATTGTGCAGCCTTGCAAGATAATGCACCGCCCCTACAATATCTTCCCGGCTTTTCGTATCACACTCCCGCCCGGAAAACCATTTTTTGACCACGTACCCGTTGCCGTAGCGGTCAGAAGTGACCAGATTTCCTTCGGTATTTTCCAGGAGCAGATCGCAGCGTATCCCTCTTTCTGTCAGGAAAAAAAGCACTCTGTTCTGAAAAAACAGCCGCTCCTGCGAACCGGAAAATTCAGTCACCTGAACAAGCCCTCTGTCCGTATCACAAAGAAAGGAGCCACGCCCCCGCCTTGTGCTTTGCACATGCAGGTCGTACTGCTCCAAAATCACCAGATCTTTTTCATTCACTTTTGATCCCCCCACAATTCCTCTCAATAAAATCAGCTATTAAGATCAAAAATGCCACACGAATTGTTCCTTACTTCGTACTCTCACAATTCTGGCACCTAAAGCTACTCTATCTTATGAAATGCAGGGGGCAAATATACGGGAAGTTATCCTTCGGTATTTCGCAGTTCTCTGCTTTTTCCGATCAGCCATTCCCGCTCATTTCGCTGCGGCTCCTCTAATACCAGCTCCAGCAGCTTTGCAAGGATCTCGCCCATTTCTTTGCCCGGCTTCATGCCGTCTTCAATCAGATCTTTTCCGCTGATCTTCAGATCTTTGATGCAAAGGCACTGCTGTTTCTCTAAAATGGTGTGATACAGGGCTGTCAGCTCTTTTAAATAAGCTTTCTTCTCCGGCTGCCACTTCGGGGACTGAGCCAGGGTATCTGCCATTTTCAGTTTCAGAACCTCTGCAAAAGCGTCTGCCCCGACTTTGCTCACTGCTCTTCGCACCGATTTTTCGGTCAGTTCCGGCCGCAGATCGTGGTATCGCACATAAACTTTGACTTTATTTAAAGTGTCGTTGTCGAATTTAAGACGATGCATGATATCATTTGCAAGCTCGGCACTGATCTTTGCATGCCCGTGAAAATGGTCGATCCCGTCTGCGTCCGTGGTATGTGTCTGCGGCTTGCCGAAATCGTGAAACAATGCCGCCAGACGCAGCGTTTTGTCTGCCTCTATGTTCTTTAAGGCTTCCAGCGTATGTTCTCCGACGTTATAGCAGTGATGCGGGTTATTCTGCGGTGTCTCCATCGTGCGGTCAAACTCCGGCAGAACAACTGCCGTGATGCCGTACTCCCAGGCATACCTCAGATAATCCGGATGTGGGGAAACCAGCAGTTTGACCAGCTCCGTCTGGATACGCTCGGCACTGATCTTTGAGAGCGTCCCCGCCAGCTTTTTCGCCGCTTCTGCCGTGTCCGGATCGACTGTAAATCCGAGCTGTGCCGAAAAACGGACAGCACGCATGATACGCAGTGCATCTTCTCCGAAACGTTCTTCGGCATTGCCGACGCAGCGGATCACTTTCTGCTCGATGTCCGCTCTTCCGCCGAACACGTCCACAAGACCCTCGCTGTCATTATACGCCATGGCGTTGATCGTAAAATCACGGCGACGCAGGTCTTCTTCCAGATTTGCCGTAAAAGTCACTTCTTTTGGATGTCTTGCATCCTCATATTCTCCATCCACACGATAGGTCGTCACTTCATAACCTTCTTTTCCCATCAGAACGGTTACCGTTCCGTGCTGGATCCCGGTATCGACCGTGCGTGGGAACAGTTTCTTGACCTGCTGCGGTGTCGCAGAAGTCGTGATATCCCAGTCATTTGGTATCCGTCCGAGAATCGAATCACGCACGCAGCCGCCGACCGCATAGCCTTCATATCCATGTTGTTCTAGTGTTTCGATGATCTGTTTCACATCATCCGGAAGTGTGATCTTCATTCTCTTATTTCCCCTTTCTGTTATTCTGTCTGTAATTTTTCCAGGTGCTTTCACAGTCTGGACGTAAAATCCACGGAACTGTTTTCTGCAATTCCACCTGTCTCTGTCTCAGAGCAGAATTACCGGAATGTAAAAAACAAAATCACCAGGATACCAAGTACGATACGGTACCAGCCGAAAATCTTGAAATCGTGCTTTCTTATGTAATTCATCAGAAATTTGATCACCAGAACCGATACAACAAATGACACTGCCATACCGACCAGCAGGATCATCATTTCTGCCCCTGAGAAAGCCAGACCAAATTTCAGGATCTTTAAAAGGCTGGCTCCTGCCATGACCGGAACGGCCAGGAAAAAGGTAAACTCTGCTGCGGTTGTTCTGGAAAGTCCGATCAGGATACCGCCAAGAATGGTCGCACCGGATCTGGAAGTTCCCGGAAAAATGGCCGCAATCAGCTGGAAAAGTCCGACCAGCATCGCATCCCGATATGTGATCTGGGCAATACTGGTGATGCGTGCTTTTTTTGTCTGATTTTTATTTTCGATCACAATAAATAAAATACCAAACACGATCAGTGCCGTTGCTACCGTCTGGTAATTGTAAAAAAGCTCGTTGATCTGGTCGTCAAACAAAACACCGACCACCGCCGCCGGAATGCAGGCTGCGATTACTTTGAACCACATAGAAAATGCGTCTTTGCGGATCGTGTCTTCGCCCTTTTTAAAGGAGAACGGAAACAGCTGATTCCAGTAGAGCATTACGACCGCAAGGATCGCTCCAAGCTGGATCACTACCAGAAATACTTCCAGAAACTCTTTTGACACGTTCAGTTTGATCAGTTCATCGAGAATGATCATATGACCGGTGCTGCTGACCGGAAGCCATTCTGTGATTCCTTCCACGATTCCGAACAGGATCGCTTTTATGATTTCTGACATCTTCATCTTCCTTTCTTTCTGCTGTTTTGTGGCTTCCCAATAAAGGATTTCCTACCTTTTTTATCAGGATTCATGCCCGGAAACAGTATCAGTATAACCGATATACAGGTGCAAAACAATACACAATTCTCTTGACATTTGCGGTGGTTAAATCTATAATATCCGTTGAGGGATTTATTGGATGAAAGTAATTCACTAGTTATTAGAGATTATACTCACCCCTATATAATCTGTAATAACTGGTGGATTTTTTTAACTCAAAAGTCCACAATAAAATTTTATTATCTAACGGAGGTACCATCATGAACAAAGGTACAGTAAAATGGTTCAACGCTGAAAAAGGTTACGGATTTATCACAGGTGAAGACGGAAACGATGTATTTGTACATTTCTCCGCTATCCAGGGTGAAGGCTTCAAATCTCTTGACGAAGGTCAGGCAGTAACTTATGATTTAACAGAAGGTGCTCGCGGAATGCAGGCAGCTAACGTTGTTAAATGCTAATTGATCGGATGAACTGAAGATTCTCCAAAAAATACCGCTTCTCATTCATAAACAAATGAGGAGCGGTATTTTTCATTATGTTTTATGCCAAACATCAGGGAAGTCCTTTAAAATCCGGGCTTCCCTTTTTTTCTGATTTTCAAGAATGCCTCTGGCATTCTTGCTGCGAGTCCTGAAATTAAGAATCACTTCACAATCAGACAGTCTGTTTTACATCTGCCACATATTTCTTGATGTTTGACGCATTCACGTATTTCTTTGCTTTTGTGCCGTCTGTCACCACCAGTGTCGGTGCCTGCATGATGCCGTATTTTCTTACAAGATCCTGATTTTCCTCTGCAT
>ERZ780139.1952-NODE-1952-length-16510-cov-12.178730_pt1 | contig 16510 bp, 10 predicted proteins | sample MGYA00511476_ERZ780139 | MGnify/ENA primary metagenome ERZ780139 (study PRJEB29588, sample SAMEA2158190) | human gut metagenome | biome: human gut; feature: human-associated habitat; material: faeces | place: Denmark | collected 2008/2010 ... | reverse complement strand
CGGTGCAGGCGAACTACCGGCGCATCAAGGAAGAGGTGAAGCAGATTGTGCAGGAGGAACTGGAGCGTATCAAAAACGATCCGGTGCTGTGTAAACTGCTACCAGATAATGAGACTGTCTAACAAGTCCCCAAAATTGAAAATTATCCCTATCGAAGTTTGAAGTGACCCCCAAAAGTTGGATACAATTTTTTTGGGGGGCACTTCAGTTCTGACGGGTAAAATCGTAAAATTCGGACTTGTTAGACAAATACTTACGCGGTTTCAACCTCAGGTACTGAATCTATCGAATTGACAAATTTAACCAATTGCGGATCTGAATCTTTTTGTATGAGGTTTCGGAGACTCTTTTTCAATTCATAAGCATCATCCCCTGCTGTATTTATTAAATCCATATAAAAATCTTTGTTTTGCAGAATCAATGAACGGCATGCCCCATCGGAAATTACAGGTTTCACTATTTTATCAATAACGTCTCCAGCTTGACTTTTCAAATTACCATGCGATCTAAGCCATGTTTCGAAAAATTGAAACTTTATTGCATTGATAGTCTTTTTACCGATGCAGAAATCATTTCTTATATCGGTAACTGTCGATTTAATTTTTCGTTTATCCAATCTTTCAACTATATTCTTGAAACAATTAGGGAAAGGATTCAAACTTTGAGTTCCAGAAGCAATATCCATCAGAATCTTTTTGCCAAATTCAGTCAAGTTATCTGGCAAGGATTTGATTTTAGCCAGTAAATGTTTTATTGCGACAAACCAATAATATGATGTATGTGCTGTTCTTTGGGCGTATAATGTATCAACACTTATTTCAGACAACGCTTCGAACGCTATTTTATTGATATGATCGGTCAGGACATTGCTTATTTTAGTGGTCAAATCGTAAAAAGATGCGTCAGGAATTACATCTTTAATATTGTTCTTAGTGATATACTTATCCAAATCGGTATTCCACTCTGCTAAATGCTCGATAAATACCTCATCCGTTACACCTATTCTGTTCTTAATATCTTCAAATTGGGGCAATATGTCTGAGAGCAATAATTTATAGCCAAGTTTATGATTTACCATGTATTGTAGTGTTTCATTTAATAGCGGTATATTCCATCCCACACTATTTACTAATAAGTCTCCATGATCCACATAATAGTCCATGAGTTCTGCAACATATTTTATATCTCCACCCTCTATTAAGGAAACGGAATGACCATGTGCCAATTGCATGGCGACTAAATCGTAATATCCAGACTCTTTAATGTTTCGGCCATCAGTTTCTAATTCAGAATGCAACTGATTTATGTAGGTTGAATCTAACGTTACAGGTAAAGGTCTTTCTTCGTCAGATGCCAATAAACGATAGGTTGTAAATATAGCCCCTATATTATCTTTATTTACATTCTGTTCATCAATGCAATTCGTGATCGCTTGCAAAAGCGTTGGAAACGTATAGGTAGAATTATCTTTTAACGTTTTTACAATATCTGCATGGTCGAAATTATCGGGTAGTAAGTTTGCCAAATAATTATCGAGCGCCTCCGAATTTGTTGCTACTTGATAATATTTATATGCTTTAGTTGTCGCGTTATCCCGATAGGCAGCATCTGTTGCATTTGCAGCTTGAATATAATCGATAAATGTATTTGGCTTGACTGTTTTTGCTTCAATCAATGACGTAAAATCGCACGCCAACTTATTTTGCGCAATAAACCTGTCTATTGCATCTAACGTTTTGAAATAGTCGCCGCCATTGAAGTCATTGAACCGAACTATCTTCTTATATAATTGAGCAATCACATGGTTTTGGCTTTCCGTGTCTAAATGCAACAGCAGTTCTTGGTATTCGACAGGGAACACCTGCTTCTCTATGGATTCTTTTAATTTCAATTGTGCTATTCTTTGCCATACACGCAGAATAACATCGCTCTTTCGAGTTAATTTATGCAAACAATGTATAATCTTATCGATAAGCGCATTGTCCATACATTGTATAACTTCTTCTAATACAGTGTCAAATTGTTTATTAGTCTCTGCATATTGATTTATGTCGTGGTCTTCTTCTCCGTTGATGCAGCCTTCAATATATTTTTTCAATGGAATTTGTCGAGCATCTTCAACATCGACACCATATACCAAAGCTGCAATTTCGCGTTGTGTTTGCAGATCATTGTTAATTATTGTTTGAATGCCATTCAGATAGTCGCCGGACAATATTTGTTCTACTGGATTTGCCAGAATATCCGTCTTCTTCAAACAGAACAATGCTATGTTTATCATCAAAATTTCGTTACACCACTCTTGTTTAAGAGCGACCATCTCATTGATATATGATATAATTTCCCTAACATTGGCATTAGGATTTACCAATCTGAATATCCGATTTATAGTTTCTTTCGCTTCATTTTCTGTTTCTCCAAATGCTTCAACAAACAGTTTGTTGAATATACTTCGATAGTCGGTAATAACAGGAGGAGCAACACGATAAACAATAGGGAAAGTTTTATTGATAAAATACTTGGTCAGTTGTTTCGTTTGTTCGTCGGTCTCATCTCCGAATGCACAAGCTAAATGTGTTTCATCGAAAGGAATAACAGCCCAAACATTTTCAAAACCGCTATCGGCGAAGAACGTATGGATAGAAGACCATAATTCTTTTACTTTTTCAGCGGGGAGACGATCCATGTTGTCAAAAACAAGGACTAATTTACGTTGTCCTTTTTCCTTGATAAAATCAGAAATGTCTTGCATCCATGTTTTGAACTCGTAAACCGTTGGTTCGTCTTCGCTCAAAGTCTCATAGCAAACGTCCTTTTCGACTTTATCTTGATAAATAGCTAACATATAACTCCATCCATATTTATGATCTTTGCTATATGCCCATTTCCAAACGCACAATGCAATAAGAACTGGCAGTGCAGCTATGATAATAGACAATAAAGAAAACCACCATGTTGTGGGTGTAGGTTTTACTGCATACGCAATAAATGTAAATATCGGAGTTAAAACTGCAACCAAAAATGCCGCAACCATACCATTACTGATAAGGGGATATTTTTCGGTTACGGTCTCCGTTTTACGGGCTAATAAATATTTCAGCTTTTCAGACCATGATACGGTTTTCGTACCTCCACCTTTGACTTTTATTGTTGCATTTCCAGATAGGATACCATCATCAATAAGTTTGCTTGTAAGCAATTCCAATATAGAGCGGCGTTGCAAGTCCTCTTGATGTCCCCATGCGTCATACTCAAAAAAGTAATAGTCGTCTGATAATTCACGTTCCAACATTTTAACCACGTTGGATTTTCCAGATCCCCAAATACCTTCGATGCCGATAATTCGAGGTAAAGTACATTCCTCATCCAATGAATCATTCTGACAAAAATGGCGAGCAATAGTTTTTGCCAACCTTTCTTGCGAACCTCCATCGAATTTGTCAATACCACACGGTTTATTTTGGATAAACCGCGGATATTGCTGTTTGGATTGTAGTTTTGTTTCCATATACGTAATTTATTGATTATACGAACTCCAAATAATTCTCCCGATTTACCACATGAAACTCGGCATAGGGATAGGCTTCTTGGAAGGCTTTCGGTGCGGCCGGCATTTTATTTCCCCACTTGAACTCCAAGGCGGTAAGACTGTCGGCACTCTCCTCAATCAGGTCGATTTCCTGTTTGTCGTAGGTGCGCCAGAAATAGAACTCCCTGTGCAGTCCCTCATTGAAGTTCGCTTTGCGCCGCTCTCCGATGATGTAGTTCTCCCACAGCGCACCGACATCCTGCCGAATGGCCAGCGGTGAGAAAGCCCCGATAATGGCATTGCGAATGCCGTTGTCGTAGAAGTACCACTTGCCAGCTTTTGTAACCTCCTTGCGTAGGTTACGCGAATAAGCCCCCAGACGATAGATAACGAAGACCTTTTCCAATAGGTCGAGGTATTTTTCAACGGTCGTCTTGCTCATGCCGAGTTGTTTACCTAACTCTTCGTAAGAAACTTCGCTGCCCAACTGAAAAGCTATCAATCGCAGTAGATCGCGCATCTTGCTCGAATTTTTTAAGCCGTCAATTGCTAAGATATCTTTAAGCAGGTATGCACCGACAATATCACGTAGGTAGTCTGTTTTACGTTCATAGTTCTCCATCATTACTACTTCGGGATAGGAACCGTAAATCAAGCGCGCTTCGAGGTTCTGGCGGGTTTCAAGTGCCGTTTCCGTCTGTGCGATTTCCCGTTGCGAGAATGGTGTAAGGAGAAATTGCGTACTGCGGCCGACCAACGGTTCACCAGTCTTATTCAGCAAATCGAATGACGAAGAACCACTTGCCAAGACACTTATTCCCGGTATTTCATCAACTATCAACTTCAGAATACTACCGATTTGTGGTATGTTCTGTGCCTCATCAATAGCCAGCAAATCAATACCATCCAATAAATGCCGATAATTGGCTATTGAGCGATTCTCCAATAGTGCTAATGTGTCGTAGTCTTCGCCGTTGAGCATCATCGTCCTACCTGAATAGTTGTCCACAATTTTACGCATCATTACCGTTTTACCAACACGGCGAGCACCAAAAATCAGTACTGCTTTATTGGGCGCGATTCGTGCTGTAATCTTCTCTTGAAGTATTCTATTTACTGTTTCCATACCTTATAAAATATAATGCAAAGATAATCATATTTTTTTAATTGGCGAATTTTACAAAAAAAACGGGCTATTAAATGGCGATTTTTACAACCACAATCTTATGGAAGTTGTTTCATTGTTTTTAGTAATGATATATGTTCATACTATGATGACTCAATAATTTACCAGACATACGTTTCTGAAATTTGTCCTTATAGGAATGAAAAACTCACATATATTGTGCTAATTAATATATAATTAAATGAAAATAAAAAGACAGGATACGAGTATTCCTGTCTTCTCATATGTAATGGATATTTTTTTATTTTCTCATCCGCTCCAACTCCTCATCACGCAACATTCTCTCGTTCAGTTTTTCCTGCATCCTGTCAATGAAATAGGTGCGGCTTTCGTTCTTCCGGCGTTTGATATCAGTGTAGAAGCGGTAGCAGTCTTTAGAATCAACCCCGAATATCTTATAGAGAAGTGGGGCGAGCTGTTTGAGCGGCATATTGCCGTTGTTGATGCAGCCCATCACGTCTATGCCGTAGATAAGTTCCACGAGGTCGATGGCATTGCCCGTCCATTGAAGAAGGCTGGCGGTGGTTTCTGTTGCGTTGTTGGCGGATATTAGTGGTGGCACTTGGGGCGTGGCAAGGAATTTCTGCATCTTTCTTACGAAAGACAGAGCCTTGCTGACGTAGGCGGCAATCTCTCTTTTTTCTTCTGACAGATTACGTACGGGATGGTGCTGCAACTCGATTTCGATGTAGGCAAGCGCGATGACGGTAAGGTTCATGTCCATGCCGCCGTTGCACAGTTCGATCACTTGGGTGGCGAAAGCCGTGTATGCCGTTTCCATATTGCAGTCGCCGGCTTCGTTTATCAGGCGGAAAAAGTCGGTTTCCGCCAGCAAGAAATAATTCATGGTTCTGTCAATTTTGAAAATTACACTTTGTTTTCTGCGTGCGCACATGAATATAATTGGCAAAAAACGCGGCAGAAAATAAAAAATCCAACACTCAATTTTACAAAGTGCTGGATTTCAGAGGTATAAAATTCAGTATTTTTTCACAAGGACAAATTATCTCCGACTTAAATTGTTTGTAATCGGAACATTTATTCTATTCCTGAAAATAGAAATGTATGCTTGCCGCACATTTTGGCTATCTTGCTTTTTTATCAAGGATATAGATAATGCGACATACACCGTTGGGATAGCTTTTCAAAGAGGAAAGCGTCCAGTGTTGCTCTGGCAGAGCCGACTTAAAAAAATGTCGTCCGCTTCCGGATATGAAAGGAACGGTGTATAGTATGATTTCATCCACAGCGTGCATCCGCAGCAGTCCGTTTATATAGTCTGCCGTGTCCGGTGTGGCTTCCGCGAGGTAACGGATGTTTGTGCAGTCTTTTCTCCATTCGTGCAGCATTGAAATGGAATAGTCCGGTGTCACACGGTAAAAGGCTTTCTTCCTGATTTCATCAAGACCGCAACGGTCAAGGCACAAATCCTGATGTGCTTTATCATATAACTCTGAAGAAAGACATCCGTCCATCGTCAGTACGGCGAGAATCTGAACTTTACCCATAATCGTTTCCTTTCGTTAGGCAAGGGTAAAAAAGTAGCGTGCAATTCACACTACCTTCAAGCGATGGCTCTGGTAAAGCCTTTACGGAGAGTACGTGAATGCACGCTATGCGTAAGCATAGCATAAGCATCACGCAATCGTCTCCGTAGTTCCAATTTACCAGATTTTCGCTTGAAACGCCTTGCGGTCTTATCCTATATGTTGGCGGCGAAAAGCTCCTGCCAATCGCCGTTTTTCTCAAATGTTATGCAAAGATAGCCAAATTCAGTGAATTACGGGCTATGATTGCTTGAATTTATATTTAAGTCCATACTCTTCAAGTTTGCTGTATAGTGTTGTCCTGCCTATGCCGAGCAGTTCTTTAAAGACAATACTCCAGAGGATATCTTTATCAAACAGTATGGTGATTACATAGCCTTGAAGGATAATCAGGGTACTATGCTGTTTCACAGTTGGGATTCAATGATTCTACCTAAGGGCAGTAACTTGAGTATCAGTGCTCCGGGTTGCACCATACAGCCCGCATGGGAGCTGATTCGTATGTTCGAGATACCTGCCGTGACCGACGAGGAAGGCAAGCCTGTTCGCTTTGACAATGTGGAGGACCTCTGGAACTCGGGCGAGATGGAGCCTCGTGCCCGCGCTATCTTCTTCTTCTCGGGTATGACTGAGAAAGGTTCGGGTACCAAATTCGATTTTCAGGCTGGTGTATACAAAAGCTATCCCGGAACGGCGGCTGACGGAACTACGGAAACCGGTGGCAGCACGAATGACTATACGAACGCCTATCGCGTGACGGCACAGAATGTGGAAGCAAGTCAGATGTATCAGGATATCGGTGATCAGAAGAACGTAAAAGTAGCCGGTCCGCATGGTTGTTTCAGAGGTACGGGTGATGAAGGATACTCCTACATGGGGGCATTGATTCGTAAATATACGAACCCTAACTCAAACCTTGCTATTAGAGGTGGTCTTTTTGGAAGTTCGCAGTCATGGAAGGTATTCCGCTACGGTGAAGTTTTACTGAACTGGGCAGAGGCCGCTTATGAATTGGGTTTGGAAACCGGTGATGATAAGTTGAAGGCGGAAGCATTTACTTACGTTAATGAAGTCCGTGCGCGTGCAGGCGCTACTCTTCATCAGATGGTCAATAATCCGGAAGATCTGGGTATGGAGAAATACGGATTCCCGGTAGATGAGAACTTGCAGTACATTCGTGATGAGCGTGCACGTGAACTTTGCTTTGAGAATCTGCGCATCTATGACCTGCGTCGTTGGAGAGTGGCTGATATTGACTTTATGGATGGTAAACAACCGCATACGTTGCTCCCTTACTACGTACTTAATGAGAATAAGTGGATTTTCTTGAATGAAGTGCCGGTTGTAGCCCGTAAGGCTACGTTCGATAAGAAATGGTACTATGAACAGATTCCGGGTGGAGAAATCGGCAAGAATCCGAATCTTATACGTAATGATGGTTATTAATACTAAATTGTATATGGATATGAAAAAGTTGAAACATAGTCTGTTGTTTGGAGTATTAACTCTATTTGTGACTTCCTGTATGGAAGTGGACAATTTTGATGAACCCGACGCTCACTTCACTGGACGTATTATAGATAAAACTACGGGGGAGAATATCCTGGCCGATCAGGGTGCAGGACGGGTGAAGATCTGGGAGAAAAGCTTCAGTCTTAATCCCGGTTCTCAAACGATTCCTGTGAAGCAGGATGGCACTTTCAACAATACGAAACTGTTTAAAGGCACGTATGACGTGGTTCCCGAAGGCGCCTGGTGGCCTGCCGATACTATTCGTATAGGTATTGGTAAAAAGGCTGTTCATGACTTCGAAGTAACTCCTTATCTGAAACTGATTGATCTGAAGACGGAACTGGTGGATGACTCACTGGCTATCTCCTGCCGTCTGGATGTTCCTCCTATTACAGCGGGACTTCCCCGAATTCTGGATATACGTCCTTTCTTGAGCCTTAATCAGTTCTGTGGCGAAGGCAATTGCATTAGTTACTATAATGATATGGGTAGTGATGACGAGAAACCTTATGCTAAGAACTATATTGCCAAGGTAAGAAGTACTTGGGAGAAACTGGAAAAACTGGAAGATGGTAAGAGCAAGATCTTCTCTTTCAAGGTGGATGTGAAGCCCGGTTATACTTACTTTGTTCGTGTGGGTGCCAGGGTTGACGATACTTTCCAAAAGTGCAACTATACGGAAATAGTGAAAGTTGAAATTCCTCAAAAGTAAATACAACAGAAACGTAATTAGATTGGTATGATGGTGCAGCTGGGAGAGGAGGCATACAGCTTCTTTTCCCGGTTCTATTTAACTGAACAACAATAAATAAAGCTATGATGAATTTGAAAAAGATATATTATTTAGTGCTCTGTGCTCTCGTGGCATGCACTACAGCCTCTTGCAAAGATAGTAATGATGATTATATTCCGCCTGCTTTAGAGCCCGAAAAGCCTGAGGTACCTGTTGAACCTGAAGACCCGCGTGCGGATGTCCCCATTCATGTAGATGGAGAGCCTTACACCACTTACAAAGGGTTGCTGATGACCGGTTATCAAGGGTGGTTTGGTACACCGGGCGATGGCTGTAGCCATGCGAATCATAAGAATACGGAGTGGTATCACTATCGTGAAAACGATATGTTCAAACCCGGTGTACTGCGTAACAGCATTGACCTCTGGCCGGATATGAGTGAGTATGAAATCAAGTATGATACAGAATTCAAATATCCTGATGGAACGACGGCGCAGGTGTATAGTGCTTATGACAAGTCTACTGTGATGTTGCATTTCAAGTGGATGCAGGAGTATGGCATTGACGGTGCATTTATGCAGCGTTTTGTAGGCGAAGTGATTGATAATCCCGACGGTAAGGATCACTTCGATAAGGTATTGGCAAGTGCTATGGATGGTTCCGACCAATATCAGCGTGCTATTGCGGTGATGTATGACCTTGGCGGTTATAATCCTGCGCGTTTTGAGAAAGTCGTTGCTGATGCCCAGGCAATCTATGATACTTATGCCTCCAAACGGAAATATTATCTGCACGAGAATGGCAAACCGCTAATTGCTCTTTGGGGGGTAGGTTTCAATCCTGCTGAACGTGGTTACATCAATGAGGATATCCAGAAGTTGTCTGACAAGCTGAAAGAAGTGGGGTACAGTATCATGCTGGGTGTATCTACTTACTGGCGTGCCGGCGGAGGTGATACCTATACTCCCGGAAGAGCTAGCTTGCATGCTCTCATCAAGAGTGTAGATGTAATTATGCCCTGGTATGTAGGTCGTTTCAATGATATCAATAGTTATAACACGGGTGGTAGTGACGGTGGATTTGCCAACATGGTCGGTAAAGATATAGAATGGTGTAAGAATGTCAATGAGTCTGGAGAAAGCAAAGTACAGTATGCACCTCATTGCTATCCGGGTGCTTCGGATTTGAATATGCATCCTTACTATGAACGGGGATCCCGCGAAAGAGGTAAGTTCTTCTGGACTCAACTCCATAACTGCATTCGCAGAGGTTGTACGATGTTGTATATTGCTATGTTCGATGAAATAGATGAAGGTACAGCTATTTATAAGGTACTTAGAAAGAGTGATGTTCCCAGTAATGCGGCCGACGTGGAATACTATGTGGTTTATAACCCGAAGAATGAAAAGATTTCTTATTCAGACATGAACGGCATCGGAAGAAGCACTGAGAATACTGTCTTCATGGCGAAGAATAAAGTAACAGCTCCTACTGATGGTTGGTGCAAATCAGAAAAAGAATTGGGTATCACTTTTGAAGGTATCGATGATGATCTGGAAACTGACTATTATCTGTGGCTCACCGGACAGGCCGGTAAAATGTTGCGCAAGCAGATTGCTCTTCAGGAAACACAGCCGAAGCGTTAAATAGAATCGATAATATGATTTAACAGGAAATATACGTATGAAAACTTTTTTTATCACCTTGGCTGCCTTGTCGCTCACATTGATGAGTTGTAACAGCCAAAAGCAAAAAACGGTTACTTTAGGGCCGAATCCTTTTATTACTCACATGTATACTGCCAACCCTTCGGCCCATGTATGGGAGGACGGACGCTTGTATGTGTACGCTTCGCATGACATTGATCCGCCACGTGGGTGCGATTTGATGGACCGCTATCATGTATTCTCTACGGATGATATGGTAAATTGGACAGATCATGGTGAAATTCTGAACTCTTCACAGGTGCCTTGGGGACGTAAAGACGGTGGATTCATGTGGGCGCCCGATTGTGCATATAAGAACGGTACTTATTACTTCTATTTTCCGCATCCGAGTGGTGATGACTGGAATAATACCTGGAAAGTCGGTGTAGCTACCAGCAAATATCCCGCCAAAGACTTTGAAGTGCAGGGATATATTGAAGGATTGGGCAATGCTTTTGCAATGATTGACCCTTGTGTGTTTGTAGATGATGACGGGCAGGCTTACTTCTATTATGGCGGTGGCGGTCGTTGTGCGGCAGCCAAACTGAAAGATAATATGATGGAAATAGCTGAACCTTTGAGAGACATGGAAGGACTGAAAGATTTTCATGAAGCTACCTGGGTACATAAGAAAGACGGTGTTTACTATATGTCGTATGCTGACAACCACTCGGATAATGGAAAAGGTGCCAACCGCTTGAATTATGCAACAAGTGACTCTCCGATGGGGCCGTGGAAATATCAGGGCATTTATCTGGAACCGACAGGTTGCGATACAAGCCATGGATCTATAGCTGAATATAAAGGTGAATGGTATGCTTTCTATCATAACTGCTCTATTTCAGGACAGGGAAACCTTCGATCGGTCTGTGTAGACAAGCTGTATTATAACTCGGATGGAACAATACAGGTGGTAAAACAGACACGAGGACAGAAATAATTATTAAAAAGAGACTTATTTAGCTATTTATTCAATTTTAATCGGCTATTAAGTCTTTTTTAATCGAAAGGGAAAGCTTTAGGTCTTACATTTGCCTTCACGAATAAATATAAACTAAAACTGTTATATTATGAAAATTACACATTGCCTGGCTTCTGTAGCTTTAGTTTCCATGTTGGGCGCTTGTAGTGGAGTACAAAATCAAGTAACTGCCGTGAAAGGTCCGGTTGACTATGTAAATCCTTACATGGGAAATATCAGTCACTTGCTGGTGCCTACTTTCCCGACTATTCATCTGCCGAATAGTATGCTTCGTGTTTATCCCGAACGGGCGGACTATACAACAGATCAGTTGAACGGTCTTCCTTTGATTGTAACCAGCCATCGTGGAAGTTCAGCTTTCAACCTGAGTCCGTATCAGGGAGAGAATCTTCGTCCGGTTGTAGCTTATAGCTATGATGATGAAAAGTTGAAACCTTATTATTATGAGGTGATCCTCGATGACGAGGAAATTAAAGTGAAGTATGCACCCTCTCATCAGTCGGCTCTTTATCAGATAGATTATAGTCAGCAGGATAAACCTGTATACATGATGATTAATTCACGAAACGGTGCCATCAAAGCAGGTGACGGATTTGTGAGCGGTTACCAGCAACTGGAGAATAATACGCGTGTGTACTTGTATATAGAATCGGATATTGCCCCTATAGAAACGGGTATTCTGGCTGATGGTAAAATAGATGCAGGCACAAAGGAAGCTGAAGGTCGCAATGCCTGTGCTGTTTTGCACTTTGCCGACGGAACGAGAACGGTAAATCTGCGCTATGGTATTTCGTTTATAAGCGAGGAACAGGCTAAAGAGAATCTGCAACGTGAATTGCCGGACTATAATCTACAGGCTTTGGCAGAAAAGGGACGCCAAATCTGGGATAAAGCATTGAGCGATATTCAAGTAGAAGGTGGCAGTGATACAGATAAGCAAATTCTTTATACGTCACTCTATCGCATATTCGAACGCCCCGTTTGTATCAGTGAGGGCGGTCGTTATTTCAGTGCGTTTGACGGAAAAGTGCACGAGGATAATGGCGAACCTTTCTATACGGACGACTGGATTTGGGATACCTATCGCGCAGCTCATCCCCTGCGTCTCCTGATTGACGAAGGTACGGAAAAGAATGTGATTGACTCTTATCTGCGTATGGCTGAACAAATGGGTAATATGTGGATGCCTACCTTCCCTGAAATTACAGGTGACTCCCGCCGTATGAATTCCAATCATGCCGTAGCAACAGTAGCTGATGCGGCTGCTAAAGGCTTACAATTCGATTTGGCTAAGGCCTATGAAGCTTGCCGTAAAGGAATTGAAGAAAAAACACTGGCTCCGTGGTCGGGGGCTGCCGCCGGTTGGATTGATGATTTCTATAAGAAGAACGGATATATCCCTGCACTTCAGGAAGGAGAAAAAGAAACAGACCCGAATGTACATCATTTCGAAAAGCGTCAGCCGATTGCAGTTACACTGGGAACAGCATACGACCAATGGTGCCTGTCGCGTATAGCCGATATGTTGGGAAAGAAAGAAGATGCTGCTCACTATCTGCAATGTGCTCATAATTATCGCAACGTGTATAATGCAGAAACAGCTTTCTTCCATCCGAAGGATAAGAATGGTAAGTGGATCGAACCATTCGATTATCGTTTCTCCGGAGGTATGGGTGCCCGTGAATATTATGGTGAGAATAATGGTTGGATTTATCGTTGGGACGTTCCTCACAATGTAGCCGATCTGATTGATTTGATGGGTGGTAACCAACAGTTTATAGCAAATCTGGATCAGACTTTCCGTGAACCGCTGGGACGTGGCAAATATGCTTTCTATGCACAGATACCGGATCATACGGGAAATGTGGGACAATTCTCAATGGCCAATGAACCTTCTTTGCATATTCCTTATCTGTATAACTATGCAGGTCAGCCTTGGAAGACACAGAAACGTATCCGTCAGTTGCTGAAGACTTGGTTCCGTAACGACCTGATGGGGGTACCGGGAGATGAAGACGGTGGCGGTATGTCGGCATTTGTTGTATTCTCTTCTTTAGGTTTCTATCCGGTTACACCGGGATTCCCGGCTTATAATATCGGTAGTCCTTTGTTTGCTAAGGCTAAGGTGATGTTGAGCAACGGAAAGGTATTTGAAATAGAAGCACAAGGTGCGTCGGATGAAAATAAATATATCCAATCTGCAACATTGAATGGAAAAGAATGGAATAAGCCTTGGTTTAGTCATGACGACATAAAAGAAGGTGGGAAATTGGTATTGGTGATGGGTAGCAGACCCAATAAGGCATGGGGTAGCGCAGGTGATGCAGTGCCCCCATCCGCAGAAAAACAATAAGGTATAAGTCAATAGGAAAAAACCATGAAAACACTTAAAAAGATTGTATTTACAGGATTATTAGCTCTAATAGCCTGTGCCGGAGTGGCACAGGCTCAAGAGCTATATAAGGATGAGAAAGCACCGATGCATGAGCGCATCATGGATTTATTATCACGCTTGACGGTTGAAGAAAAAATCAGCCTGTTGCGTGCCACCTCTCCGGGAATTTCCCGTCTGGATATTCCTAAGTATTATCACGGTAACGAGGCACTTCACGGAGTGGTTCGACCGGGACGCTTTACCGTTTTCCCGCAAGCTATCGGACTGGCGGCAACCTGGAATCCGGAGCTGCAATTGCAGGTAGCTACGGTTATTTCTGATGAGGCCCGTGCCCGTTGGAATGAATTGGATCAGGGACGGGAGCAGAAAAGCCAGTTCAGTGACTTGCTGACCTTCTGGTCTCCCACAGTGAATATGGCGCGTGACCCACGTTGGGGGCGTACTCCGGAAACTTACGGAGAAGACCCCTATTTAAGTGGTATCATGGGTACTGCTTTTGTGAAAGGTCTGCAAGGCGATGATGACCGTTATCTGAAGATTGTGTCAACTCCCAAGCATTTTGCAGCCAATAATGAAGAACATAATCGCTTTGTATGTAATCCGCAGATTTCAGAAAAACAGTTACGTGAATATTACCTTCCGGCTTTTGAAGCGTGCGTGAAGGATGGTAAATCAGCTTCCATCATGTCAGCATACAATGCGCTGAATGATGTGCCTTGTACCTTGAACGCCTGGTTATTGACGAAAGTACTTCGTAAGGACTGGGGATTTAAAGGATATGTGGTTTCCGATTGCGGTGGACCTTCTTTGTTAGTGAATGCGCATAAATATGTAAAGACTAAAGAAGCAGCCGCTGCTTTATCCATAAAAGCAGGTTTGGATCTGGAATGTGGAGATGATGTATATGACCAGCCTTTGCTGAGTGCATACCGTCAATATATGGTTACGGATGCGGACATCGACTCCGCAGCCTATCGTGTGTTGAGAGCGCGTATGGAATTAGGCTTGTTCGATAGTGGAGAACAGAATCCTTATACGAAAATATCTCCTGCTGTGATAGGATCGGCAGAACATCAGGAAGTGGCTTTGAATGCTGCACGTGAGTGTATTGTATTACTCAAGAATCAAAAGAAAATGTTGCCGCTTAACGCCAGGAAGGTAAAATCCATAGCAGTGGTAGGCATCAATGCGGGTAGCAGTGAGTTTGGTGATTATAGCGGATTGCCGGTAATCGCTCCGATCTCTGTATTGCAAGGTATTAAAGACAGGGTAGGCGATGATGTAAAAGTGGTATACGCCCCATGGAAGTCTGCTGTAGATGGAATGGAACTTATACAGGGTGCCAGTTTTCCGGAAGGATTGAAGGCCGAGTATTTTGACAATACCAAGTTGCAGGGAACTCCGAAAGTGCGTAAAGAAGAATGGATCAACTTTGAGCCTGCCAACCAGGCACCGGATCCCTTCTTGCCTAAATCTCCTTTGTCTGTCCGTTGGACCGGAAAATTGCGTCCTACGGTTACCGGACAATATACACTTAGTTTCACATCGGATGACGGTTGTCGCCTGAGCATTGACGGTAAGATGCTGATTGATGCGTGGCCGGGACATGCTGTCCGGACTGATACCGCTACTATTTATCTGGAAGCCGGAAAAGATTATCAGTTGAAGGCTGAATATTATGATAACCGTGACTATGCTATTGCCAAACTGCAATGGCGTGTTCCACAGGTAGGAAAAGTAACGCGACTGGATTTGTACGGCGAAGCCGGAAAGGCGGTGCGTGAGTGTGAGACAGTGGTTGCCGTATTGGGCATTAATAAGTCAATAGAACGTGAAGGGCAAGACAGATATGATATTCAGCTTCCGGCGGACCAACAAGAGTTCTTGCAGGAAATCTACAAAGTAAATCCGAATATCGTTGTTGTATTGGTTGCCGGCAGTTCTATGGCAATAGGATGGATGGATCAGCATATTCCGGCTATTATTGATGCCTGGTATCCGGGCGAACAAGGTGGAACGGCTATCGCTGAAGTTCTGTTTGGAGACTATAACCCGGCTGGTCGCCTGCCGTTGACTTTCTACAACAGCATTGAAGATCTTCCTGATTTTGATGATTACAATGTCAAGAACAACCGTACTTATATGTATTTCGAAGGCAAGCCTTTGTATGCCTTCGGCTATGGACTCAGCTATACTAAATTTGATTACCGCAATTTGAATATCAAGCAAGATACTCAAAACGTTACTTTAAACTTCTCTATAAAGAACAGTGGTAAATACAATGGTGACGAAGTAGCTCAAGTATATGTGAAATTCCCCGATCAGGGAATCAAGACTCCGTTGAAACAACTCAAAGGATTTAAACGTGTGCACATCAAGAAAGGAGCTACCGAACAAATATCCATAGAAATTCCGAAAGAAGAATTACGTCTGTGGGATGACCAGAAGAAACAATTCTATACACCTTCGGGAACATACCATTTCATGGTCGGCAAATCTTCTGATAATATCTGTTTGCAAAAGACAGCGGAACTATAATTGTTCCATAAGAAGGCAGGCTGATATTATTAATAGTCACCTCAATACTGTAAATGCGGAGATACTGATTCTAAATAAAGAACGGTATTCTCCGCATTTCTTTATCATCACAGTCAGATTAAAATAGATACTGTAAAGCGCGGAAATAAACCGTTTGCTGCAAATGTTTCATTTTTTGCTCTGTTTATATATACTTTCCAGCTTATTCTTGACTACTTTTGACACATCAAATTTATTCATTTATTCTAATTATCATGAAACACGTAATTACATTCATCCTATTGTTTTTGTGTATCCCCGTATTTGCCCAACAAAAGATTGCACGCGAATATATCGAATGGTCTGACATCTGGATTCCCGGAGCCAACAAAACAGACCTTCC
>ERZ780139.1938-NODE-1938-length-16612-cov-3.163133_pt1 | contig 16612 bp, 16 predicted proteins | sample MGYA00511476_ERZ780139 | MGnify/ENA primary metagenome ERZ780139 (study PRJEB29588, sample SAMEA2158190) | human gut metagenome | biome: human gut; feature: human-associated habitat; material: faeces | place: Denmark | collected 2008/2010 ... | reverse complement strand
TGGACGCATTGAGCTTCCGCTATTGTTTCGGACGACTAGTCGACAGTTTACTGCTTTACCAGGGAGATTTTGTGCAAAATAAATGAAAAAGTCATAAAAAAGCACCAGTTTTTGCTTGACAATACCGACTTGAAACGGTATCATGGGTGTATAAAAATAAACAAAGGAGGAGTAAAAGATGGCTGTTGCATTTAATGGCAAGCATCTTGCAAAATTCATCCGTCCTGAAGAATATGAGGCAATCTATCCGCAGGTCGAGTTGGCCCACAATCAGCTGGAATCCAAAACGGGTGCCGGCAATGATTTTCTGGGCTGGCTGGACCTGCCTGTTACTTATGACAAGGAAGAGTTTGCCCGCATCAAGGAGGCTGCGCAGAAGATCCGCTCGGATTCCGATGTGCTGCTCGTCGCTGGTATCGGCGGTTCTTATCTGGGTGCACGGGCTGCAATTGAATTCTTACAGTCTACGTTCTACAACAACAAGAAGAAAGATACACCGGACATTTATTATGTCGGCAACAACATCAATCCGTCTTACTTGCAGGAAGTACTGGCAATCTGTGAAGGCAAGGACATTTCTGTCAATGTCATTTCCAAGTCCGGTACAACCACAGAACCGGCTCTGGCATTCCGTGTGTTCAAGAAGCTGGTAGAAGAAAAGTATGGCAAGGAAGGTGCAAAGGATAGAATCTTTGCAACCACTGACAAGGCAAAGGGTACTTTGAAGAACCTGTCTGATACAGAAGGCTATGAAACCTTCGTTGTTCCGGATGATGTTGGCGGACGGTATTCCGTTCTGACTGCGGTTGGTCTGCTGCCGATTGCAGTTGCAGGCTGCGACATTCAGGCTCTGATGGACGGTGCTGCTCAGGCTCAGAAGGACTACATGGCAGACTTTGAAAACAATGACTGCTACAAGTACGCTGCACTGCGGAACATCCTGTATCGGAAGGGCAAGTCCGTAGAAATGCTGGTTTCCTATGACCCGAACTTTGTGATGATGTCAGAATGGTATAAGCAACTGTTCGGCGAAAGCGAAGGCAAGGACAACAAGGGTATTTATCCGGCAGCTGGCGTATTCTCCACCGACCTGCACTCCATGGGTCAGTATATTCAGGACGGCCCGCGCACGCTCATGGAGACCGTCGTCTCATTCGAGCAGCCGCAAAATGAGTTCACCGTCCCGTTCGCCATGGGCGACCCCGACCGGCTCAACTACCTTGCCGGGCGCAAGCTCAGCGACATCAGCCGCATGGCGCAGGAAGCCGTCAAGGCCGCGCACATCGCAGGCGGCGTGCCGAATCTGGAGGTGCGCGTGCCGAAGCGCGACGAGGCCGGGTTTGCCTGGCTCGTGTGCTTCTTCGAGCTGGCATGTGCCATTTCGGGCTATATGTCCGGCGTCAATCCGTTCGATCAGCCCGGCGTGGAAGCATATAAGAAGAATATGTTCTCTCTGCTCGGCAAGCCGGAGGCAAACTGAGAAAAGTTATCGTTGCAGTCGGCGCGAAAACGTGCTAATCTAGGCATAGGGTATCGCCCTGACTTTCAAAAGGAGTGTGATTGACATATGGTCCAACTGATCATGGGTCTCAAAGGTTCCGGCAAAACGAAGCGTTTGGTGGAAATGGTCGCCACGGCCGTCCGCGAGGAATCCGGTTCTGTCGTGTGCATTGAAAAGGACAAAAAACTTACGTATGACATTCCCTATCAGGCTCGCCTGATCTACGCCTGCGACTATGCGTACGCGATGGGCTCTTACGATTTCTTCAAGGGCTTCCTCAGCGGTCTGCATGCCGGCAACTACGATATCACCCATGTGTTCGTTGACAACTTCACGAAAATGCTCACTGAGGTCTCTGAGCCGCAGATTGCGGAGTTCCTGGCCTGGCTGAACGATTTCTCCGAGCGGGAACACATTCAGTTCACCCTGTCTCTGAGCATGGATCCTGCGGTGACCGGCAGCGAGATTACAAAATATATGATCTGACATACGGCAAAACCGCCGCTCCGAACATCCGGAGCGGCGGTTTTTTGCGCGCATCATTCGGCGAGCTCGCGGTACATGGCCGCAGCGTCGTCTTTTTTCGCGTTTTCCGTGACGGCGAGCACTTCCACCTTCACGGTGCGCTGGCCGAAGGCGATCTCGATCACGTCGCCGACCTTCACGTCATACGACGCCTTGGCCGTCCGGCCGTTGACCGTGATGTGCTGACCGTCACAGGCATCGTTTGCCACGGTGCGGCGCTTGATGAGCCGCGAAACTTTCAGATATTTGTCCAGGCGCATAGGCATCCTCCTGTGAAAAACGCTCCGGGTCAGGCCCGGAGCGTTTGCATCGCTTATTTGGAAACAGCGTCCTTGAGCACTTTGCCGGCCTTGAAGACGGGCACGCGCGTCGCCGGGATCTCGATCTCTTCCTTGGTCTTGGGGTTGCGGCCGATACGGGAGCCGCGCTCCTTGATGTCGAACACGCCGAAGCCGACGAGCTGCACCTTTTCGCCGACCTCGAGGTTGGCGGTGATGGTGTCAAACGTCGCGTTGACGGCCTTCTCGCTGTCCTTCTTGGACAGGCCGGTCTTTTCGGCAACTGTTGCGATCAGTTCTGCCTTATTCATGATGGTAATCCTCCTACTTCATGTTTGTGTTGGCATATGCCATTTTATAGAATCCCGCACGGGTCTCTCACTGCCGTGCAGATTTCCTGCTTTCCTGTTCCGCACCGACGGTCTGCTTTGCCTGCTGCCAGAGCGTGAGCATCTGCTCAAGCGTGCACTGTTCAAGCGCCGTACCGTCGTTTGCGGCCGCGGTCTCCATGGCGGAAAACCTGCGGATGAATTTTTCGCACGCGGCGTGTGCCGCCTGCTCGGGATCGATGCCCGCAAAACGTGCAACCTTCACGGCGGCGAAGAGCAGGTCGCCCAGTTCGTCACCGATCGCCTCCGTATCGCCGGAGGCCACGGCTGCGCGCAGCTCGCGCGTCTCCTCATCGACCTTATCAAGCGCCGCATGTACATCCGGCCATTCAAAGCCGGTCTTGGCGGCCTTGGCCTGGATCTTATCGCAGCGCCAGAGCGCCGGCAGGCTGCGCGCCACGCTGTCCATCGCCTCGGCGGTGGTCGTCTGCGCGCGCTCGCGCTGCTTGATCGTGTCCCAGTCCGGCACATCCGGCTCGTCGCGCCGGAACACATGCGGATGCCGGTAGACGAGCTTTTTGCAGGCAGCGTCCGCCACATCGTCAATATCAAAATGCCCGGCCTCACGCTCAATATCCGTGTGAAACAGCACCTGCATGAGCACGTCACCCAGCTCCTCGCGCATATGCACAAGGTCTCCGGCGTCGATCGCCTCACAGGCCTCATACGTCTCCTCGAGGAAGTTGCGGCGGATGCTCTCGTGCGTCTGCACCTGATCCCAGTTTTCCATCTCCTCCAAAACAGTGACCTTCGTCCCTTTTTCCAGATTCTGCAGAACCTCACTCTTGACGCCGCCCCTGACACGAAGTGCTGTGTTCTTCTTCAGCTCTGCGCTCTGAAGCGTATCCCAATTGGTCGTCAAAACAACCCGGTTGGGCTCTGTATACAATGCATAATTAAAATCCGAATACTGCTTTACATAATCCAGCGCAAGCCAAACGTCCCCGTCCTGCTCCACAGCCGCTGTATATCCGTCTGCAGTCTGCTCCCCGATTCCAATCTGTACCGTTTCCTCCGGGAGGGTATACAAAAGCAGCTTTTCATTATGATCCACATAAAACCGCTCATTAAGCATCTCATGAACCGTATCCAGATAGCAGCGTTCATCCTGCAGCAGTCCCTTTTCCTCTGTCAGCTCCTGATTCCAGACAATCGCGACCTCCTGTGAATCGTTCAGCCCGAAATATGCGTTTAAATCCGCTTCTTCCTTCGAACCGGAATATCTCTGGAACAAAAAAACGCCCGCAGCGCCTGCCAGAATCAGAACAATCAGCAACAGTCCGATTAACACCGGTATTACTTTCCTTTTCATTTGTCTGTATCTCCTGTGTTTTCTCTTTTTCACCCACACACGTTATAGTGTAACACACCTTCCAGACAGCGTCATTACAAATTTGTCGGATTTTCAGAGGATCTGCCGCAATCTGTCCCTGTCCGGACCGCCTGAAAATACGACAACCGACAAAACGTCCATCTCTTTTTGTACACTCTCTGTTTCGAACGAACCGCAGAATACTGTCCGGCATTCCGAACAGTATTCCCGATCCGCTAAAGGTCCGGCTACGATCCACAGACCGCCTGTAAACCGCAGCTTCTCCAATATCGGCTTTCTGCAGCATCTATGGAAATGGGGTTCCTTTTTCTACGCTTTTCCAAACCGATATCAGTACCTCCAACCATTCATGACATTCCTATCTGTTTACCATTTTGTCACTTCATCGTACCGGACTTCGCAGAGCTTTCCTTCCTCATCCATGACAAAATCCGGCATGTATACCGCCTTTTCCCGCATGCAGCAGGTTCGGATAATTTCCCTCGGCGCAGTTTTTTTCCCATTCAGATAAAATCCGACGCCTTCCTGTTCCATCTGCTCCAGCATCCGTTCCCAGGTATCCGTTTTTAATCTTCCCATGGCAGTTCTCCTTTGCCAATGCGCTTTTGTCCCAAAAAGGAGCCGCGTGATATATATTCCTGTTCAGATCTGGCACAAAAGCGAAAACGATAACGAGATGGATAGACTGTGTCCTGACACCTATACAAGCACCAAATAAATAGTCGTAAAAATGTTAAAAAATACTTCATCGTTATGATAATTGGTAAATTTTGAATTTTTGAATTTCCGATAGAGTCACATAACTCTACGAGACTGCTACATACTATAAAGAATGATGAGAACAACTTTGCCGCTGATGTTCTCTCATAAGAATGCAGCCATATCAGCATGGCTGTCCCTGATGATTGGTATAAAATCGGTATCCTGCAAACCTCCGCTCCGACACGGACTGTCCGGAACCATCTCTGGCTTGTATTATAACGGATTCCGACCCTACAATCAAGCAATTTCTAAAAAAACAAGAAACTGTTTCCCCATGCGCTTGACTTTTGCACTTTCTTGTGTATATGATAACTCTCACAGGAACGCAAATTTTTCGTTTCTGTGCGTCACACCGGCAGGATTCCGTAAGTATTTTATAAAGTAAGGATGTGATTATATGAAAATAGAAAAAGTGAATGACCATCAGATCCGCTGTACCCTGACCAAAGCCGATCTGGCTGACCGGGAGCTCAAAATCAGCGAGCTGGCATACGGCACTGAGAAAGCCAAAAGCCTGTTCCGCGACATGATGCAGCAGGCCTCCGCCAAATTCGGATTTGAAGCGGATGACATTCCTCTTATGATAGAAGCGATCCCGCTCAATGCCGACTGCATCGTTTTAGTAATCACCAAGGTGGAAGATCCGGAGGAGCTCGACACGCGCTTTTCCAAATTTGCTCCCGCAATGGAGGATGACGACGAGATTGATCCCGACGATTTTTCCGATAGCAGCTCTGACAACACCGACAGTATTTTCGACCTGTTCCGTCAGATCCAGGAAAGCCGTCATGCACAGGCTGCAGGCACTCCGACAGCCCCTGCTTCCAAAGAAGGCAAAACCACAGCTACAGCAGAGGTAAAACAGCCCCAGGAGGCACGGATTTTCTCCTTCCCTTCCATGCACACGCTGCTTCGCCTTTCCCATGTGGTGAACGATTTTTACACCGGTCACAATACCCTTTACAGAAACCGTAAAAACGACTCTTATCTACTGATCCTCAAAATGGATCAGACTTCCGTAAAGGATTTCAACCGGATCTGCAACATTGCTTCCGAATACGGTCGTCTCGAGCGCTCTGCTGCCGGCAGCGAAGCATATTTTAAAGAACACTATGAACTTGTGACGGAAAACAACGCACTGCAGACGCTCGCCGCAATTTAAAGGTTACAAAAAGCTCCGGCAGGACTTCCTGCCGGAGCTTTTTTACAGCGCACGTTTCCTTTATTATCTGCGCACCGCCTCTTTTTTATTTTTTAAATTCCAGAATCTTCTTCGCATTCTGAATTCTGTCCTCTGTCGGAGGTTCTACCCCCTCCAGCTTATAGGGAATTCCAAGCTCTTTCCATTTGTATGCGCCAAGTGTATGGTACGGAAGCACCTCAACCTTGGTAACCGTTTTCAACGTATCAATAAACTCTCTTGTACGAATCAAATACTCATCTTTATCCGTGATGCCGGGAACCAGTACGTGACGGATCCACATCTTGATACCCTGATCGGAAAGATATCTTGCACAATCCAGAATATTTTTATTCGTATGACCGGTCAGTTTTTTGTGTTCTTCATCATCGATATGCTTGATGTCCAGCATAACCAGATCGGTGTACTTCAACAGCTCGTTAAATTTGGAGAAAAACGGCTCTTCTCTTGTAAACGGCTGTGCGGAAGTATCCAGCGTCGTATTGATGTCGCGCTCATGCGCTTTTCGGAACAGATCAATCAGAAAATCAATCTGCAAAAGCGCCTCACCGCCGCTGACGGTAATGCCGCCTTCTTTGCCCCAGTAGCTGCGGAAACGTTCTGCCTTGTCCAACAGTTCATCTGCCGTCATCAGGTTATCCGTCTCCGGATTCCAGGTATCTACGTTGTGGCAATACTGGCAGCGCATATTACATCCCTTTAAGAAAATCAGATAACGGATTCCGGGACCATCTACTGCCCCAAAAGACTCCAACGAGTGAATTCTGCCTTTAATCATATCGTCCTTTCCCTGCCTTGCAGGCATTCACTGCGGATATGCGTCAGACATCGCTGCAGTCATCCCCTGCGGGCAGCACGAGGTATTCCTTTTGCTGTATTTTACTATCCATTATTCCACATAACGGATGTTTTATGCTCGACCAGGGAGCTGGTCGAACACGGAGGGCTTTTCTCGACCAGGGATCTGGTCGAGAAAAGGAGCCGGGCAAGCTGCCCGACTCCTTTAAAATACACCTGTTAAAAACTGTAGTTAAATTACAGAGACTTATGGCAGGTTCTTGCGATAACGTCATCCTGCTGCTCCTTGGTCAGGCTGATGAACTTAACAGCATAACCGGATACACGGATGGTGAAATTAGCGTACTCAGGCTTCTCAGGATGAGCCTGTGCATCTAACAGCTTCTCGGTACCGAATACGTTAACGTTGAGGTGATGAGCACCACGATCGAAGTAACCATCCATTACACGTACCAGAGTTTCTTTCTGCTCGTCAAGGTTGTGACCAAGAGCAGAAGGAGCCATGGTCTGGGTATTGGAGATACCATCCAGAGCATACTCATAAGGCAGCTTAGCTACAGAGTTCAGAGAAGCCAGCAGACCACTCTTCTCAGCACCGTAGGAAGGTGATGCACCGGGAGCGAACGGTGTGTAAGCTGCTCTACCATCGGGCAGAGCACCGGTAGCCTTACCATATACAACGTTAGAGGTAATGGTCAGTACGGAAGTGGTAGGCTCAGAATTTCTGTAGGTGTGGTTCTTCTTGATCTTCTCCATGAAGGTCTTCAGCAGCCATACAGCGAATTCATCAGCTCTGGGATCATCGTTACCGTACTTAGGGAAGTCGCCTTCGATCTTGAAGTCTACAGCACAACCCTGGTCATCACGGATAACCTTAACCTTAGCATACTTGATAGCGGACAGGGAGTCAGCTACATGGGACAGACCTGCAATACCGGTTGCGAAGGTTCTTCTTACATCGGTATCGATCAGAGCCATCTCAGCTGCTTCGTAGTAGTACTTATCATGCATGTAGTGGATCAGGTTCAGGATGTTAACATACAGAGATGCACACCAGTCAAGCATGATGTCGTATTTATGCATAACTTCATCGAAATCAAGGTACTCGGAAGTGATAGGAGCGATTTCAGGACCACACTGCATATGTTTGCCGTCCTTGTCCAGATGCTTCTCATCCTTACCACCGTTGATAGCGTACAGTAAGCACTTAGCCAGGTTAGCACGAGCACCGAAGAACTGGATCTCCTTACCGGTCTGAGTAGCGGATACGCAGCAGCAGATGCTGTAGTCATCACCCCAGATAGGCTTCATAACGTCATCGTTCTCGTACTGGATGGAAGAAGTATTCACAGAAATCTTAGCTGCGTACTTCTTAAAGTTATCAGGCAAAGCGCTGGAGTACAGAACGGTCAGGTTCGGCTCGGGGCTGGGTCCCATGTTCTCCAGAGTATGCAGGAAACGATAGTCGTTCTTGGTAACCATATGACGGCCGTCCATGCCGATACCACCAACTTCCAGAGTAGCCCATACCGGGTCACCGGAGAACAGCTGGTTGTAAGAAGGAATACGAGCGAACTTAACCATACGGAACTTCATGGTCATATGGTCGATCAGCTCCTGAGCTTCTTTCTCGGTCAGGGTGCCTTCCTTTAAGTCTCTCTCAATATAGATGTCCAGGAAAGTAGAGATACGTCCAACGGACATAGCTGCACCGTTCTGGGTCTTGATAGCTGCCAGGTAACCGAAGTATAACCACTGGATAGCTTCCTTAGCGTTGGTAGCGGGGCCGGAAATATCGTAACCGTAGATCTTAGCCATTTCCTTCATTCCCTGCAGAGCCTTGATCTGATCAGCGATCTCTTCTCTCAGACGAATGATTTCCTCGGTCATAACGCCGGTACCGCAGTTCTTCTTATCCTTCTTCTTCTGCTCGATCAGGAAATCGATACCGTACAGAGCAACTCTTCTGTAGTCGCCTACGATACGTCCACGACCATAGGTATCGGGAAGACCGGTAACGATATGGGTATGACGAGCAACCTTCATCTCATCGGTATAAGCATCAAATACTGCCTGGTTGTGAGTCTTGTGGTACTCGTTGAAGATTTTGTCATATTTAGCGTTTACTTCGTAGCCATAGGTGCTTGCAGCCTGCTGAGCCATCTTGATACCACCATAAGGCATGAATGCTCTCTTTAAAGGCTTGTCTGTCTGCAGACCAACGATCTGCTCCAGATCCTTCATAGATTCATCAATATAGCCAGGGCCATAAGCGGTCAGACTGGATACGACCTCTGTTTCGCATTCCAGAACGCCGTTATGCTCACGCTCTTCCTTCTGTAACTCCTGTAATCTGCCCCATAACTTGTCTGTTGCCTCGGTGGCTCCTTCTAAGAAAGACTCATCACCTTCATATGGTGTGTAGTTCTCCTGGATGAAATCACGCACGTCTACAGAGTGTGTCCATTTTCTTCCCTTGAAGCCAGCCCACTGCTCAAAATTAGCCATTGAAAAATCCTCCTATATTCTTTCCTAAAATAGTTTTGTAATTGTTTTACGGGCATAGTATAACACCGTGTTAAATAAATGACAAGCGTAAAATCGAGAATAAATATCGGAAATCGCTTTGTATTCGATTTAGTACAAAATATACGAAAAAACGCCCATTTTACGGGGAATTGTACGAACTTTAGTACAGTAAAAATGTACTGTAAAAAGAACATTTTTCCCATGTGTACAATCTGATTCACACGCAAATAAACAGCCTGCTTTTCTTCCCGAAAATCATCTAGGTACTTTTCCTCTATGATAACGATTTCGTTTCATGTTTTCTCTATATTTTTGTCAATGGAGTTACGTTCTGTTTTTTGATATAATAGTGCATTAGCGTATCTATATTTAGTTTATGAAAGAGGAATATTATGGAAATCAGAAAGACAAAACCTGAAGAGCTTGAAGTACTTCTTAAGATGTACGAACATGCACGCAGATTCATGGCAACTCATGGAAATGCTTCTCAATGGGAAAACAATTATCCTTCTCCACAGTTAATTCTGGATGACATCACTGAGGGGAACAGTTATGTCTGCACAGAAAAGGACCAGATAGTTGCTACTTTCTATTATAAAGAAGGGGCTGATCCGACTTACATGCGCATCTACGAAGGTGAATGGATCAACGACTCCCGTTACGGAGTCGTCCACCGCATCACTTCCACCGGAAATGTAAAAGGTGCTGCTTCCTTCTGCCTGAACTGGGCTTTGGAACAATGCGGCAATATCCGTATTGATACACACCGGGACAATATCGTAATGCAGCATCTGTTAGATAAGAATGGATTCAAGTATTGCGGAATCGTATATGTTGAGGATGGAACAGAACGAATTGCTTATCAGAAAGTGGTTTAATAATACCAAAATCCATAAAGCAAGGAGCAGAGACATTTGATTTTAATGTCTCTGCTCCTTGTTGCTATATGTCTCACAGAATCTTGCTGCGAAGGACGGTTCTTCTCCACCTGCATAGAGATGTGAGATATCTCCTACTTTCAATCCACGGAAATATGCCGTTCCCTGTTCTCTCTCTTCTGTTACTACTTCTGTCACAGAAGTCGGTGCAAGAGCCAGACTATGCCAAAGCACGAATGGTGATACATTCCATAAATGGGACAACAGCACGCAGCTGATTCCGAAATGGCAGAAAAATGTCACTGTCTCATCACTTTCTTTCTCCACACGATAATGCGCCCCTTCTCTTACATATCCATGCTCTGCGAGAAAGTGATCAAATTCTTCAATCACATGATCGTATACTTCTACAAGATCAGAATTTTTCGCCACTTCTGTTTCACGCCATGCATTTTTATCCATATAAGCTTCATGTTCTGTCCAATACCCCGGAACCATATCCCATGCAATTCTAGGCAGGAAATGCTCACCTTCTTTTTTCACATCGGGATATGCTTTTTCAAGTTCCGGATTTTTATTCAAATCAACCTGCGCCGGGAACTCTTGCAGCCAATCCAATATTTCTGCTGTTTTTCCAGTTACCTCAAGACATGGAGCCGCCGCATCCTTCGCTCTTCCAAGTGGAGACTTATAGCATTCCCCCATATTCATAGATACTGCACGTTTTGCAAGCAGTGCCGCTTCACGTCTTCCTTTTTCTGTTAATGTGTCATTTACATAATCCGGATCTCCGTGACGGATCAATAGAATTCTCATCGTGCTTCTCCTTTGTAATTAATTATTTTCTCCAGCCAATCCTCTGCCAGTTTTGGCCAACTCTGTACTTCTTTCAGTGTCCTTCGTATCTCTTCTTTTTGCTCTACTGTCCATTTCGGTAGCTGTGTTCTTCCAATTCCATTTTTCACAAGTAGTTCTTCTCCCATTTCCTTTGGAAATGAAGTTTCTCCCGCAAGGATTGCTTCTGCCAGCATACGGAGTTGCTCCTGTGTATAAGATTCTCTCCCTCTGCGTTCCAGCCAGTCCTCTGTTGCAACAGACATACCATGCACGCCTTCTGAAAATACATGATGTGCGAATGGAACTCCTTCTTCCAGACATTTCTGTGCTAAAAGATAACTATTCTGCACCGGAACTGTTCCATCTGTTGCTGTCTGCCAGATAAAGCATGGTGGCATTTCTTTTGTTACATGCTTTTCAATTGACATATATTCCAGCTCTTTTCTTGTAGGATTCTTTCCATATAATGCTACAAAAGAATCTTTATGTGTGTACTTTCCTGTAGTGATTACCGGATAAGACAGCACAGCAGCATCCGGTTTGTTTGAAAACTTCTGATATTTTTCATCCGGATCCTCGATATCCGCTCCATGCACACACAGACTCGCGCACAGATGTCCTCCGGCTGAAAATCCGCACACCACGATCCGATCTGACAAAACGTGCAGCTGCTCTGCACGAAAACGGATCATTCGCATCGCTCTGGAAATATCATTCAATGGCTGAAGCTTTAATGGTGCTTCATCCAGTGGATTCACTGTATATTCAAGGACGAACACATTATAACCGGCCTGATAAAATTCCATAGCAACCAGATGTGCTTCCGAAGGCGATACAAGTCTGTAACCGCCTCCCGGAACAACCAGCATCGCCGGATGCATCAGCTCATCCTCATGAATATAGCTGACCATAATCGGGATAAAACCATGCGCCGCAGGGTAATGATATTCTTCTTTGTGCCATAATTCTATTCTTTCGCCTATCATGTGTTAATACCTCCTGTCTGATTTATAATTTGTGCTTTTCTGTTATTCTTTTAGGAGCACGGACTTTGCTCGTTGCTCGCGTAAAAAAGCCACGAAAGACAAGATCCCCCAACCTTGTCTTCCATGACTCCCATTACATACACTCAACTTGCTTTACAGTTCGAATCCTTCCAGATATGGATTCTCTGCCTCAGAAAACTTCTCTTCCTCAACCATCTGCGCGATTGCCGGGTCAAGTGGCATCTTTCCGAGAAGCGGAACGTTAAGATCTGCTGCGATCTCATCAATGTGGCTTTCTCCAAATACTTTAATCTCTTTGCCACAATCCGGACACTTCACATAGCTGTAGTTCTCAACAATTCCAAGAACCGGAATATTCATCTGCTTCGCCATTCCATATGCCTTCTTCACGATCATCTGTACAAGATCCTGCGGAGATGTAACGATCACAACTCCATCAACCGGAAGAGACTGGAATACTGTCAGCGGAACATCACCTGTTCCAGGTGGCATATCAACGAAGAGATAATCAAGATCTCCCCACATAACATCTGTCCAGAACTGCTTTACAACACCTGCGATCACTGGTCCCCTCCAGATAACCGGTGCTTCCTCGTCTTCCAAAAGAAGATTGACAGACATGATCTTTGTTCCGTCTGCTGCTTCACATGGAAGAATTCCCTGCTCAGTTCCTACTGCCATCTCATGAAGTCCGTACATCTTTGGGATAGATGGACCTGTAATATCTGCATCCATGATACCAACATTATATCCTTTTGCTCTCATCATTCTTGCAAGGGATGCTGTCACGAGTGACTTACCAACGCCGCCCTTTCCACTGACAACGCCGATCACTTTTTTAATAGATGAATACATGTTCATCGGTTCATGCATATCAACTTTCTTACTTGTGCATGTTCCTGCACTGGCACAGCTGGCGCAGGATTCCTCTGAACATCCTGCTGTTTTCTGCTCTTCTGCCATAATACCATAACCTCTTTTCTACAAATAAATAGTGGTATCATTGTAGCACATTTTCTCACAGAATGATAGGCTGAACCTATGCTTTTATTTTTCTAAGTGTTATACTTATGTTAATTGTTATGTTAATTCTTAATTCATTCTAACTTGAATACAATTAGAAAGGAGTTTTCCTATATGCCAGTAATATCCGAACAACTCAAGCCAATCGATACCGTCAATGGATTCCAGATCCGTCCCGGCTTTTTCCGTGAATTTGGTGCAGTCGCTATCCCGGGTGGTGTCAACTTTACGATTCATACACACGGAGCTACCTCCTGCGAGCTTCTGCTGTTTCACCGCAAAGCCGAAGAACCTTACGCCGTGATTCCATTTCCGGAAAGTTACAGGATTGGTTTCTGCTATTCCATGATTGTCTTTGATCTGGATATCGAAGAATTTGAGTACGCCTATCGATTGGATGGTCCTTATGATGAAAAGAAAGGACTCCGTTTTGATAAAAACAAAATCCTGCTGGATCCTTATGCGCGCGCCGTCACCGGACAGAGCCAGTGGGGGCATGTAAATAACGCCCAGCATGGTTATCGTGCCCGTGTGGTACAATCCAACTTTGACTGGGGTGACCAGCGTCACCATTCTATTCCTATGGAAGACTTGATCATCTACGAGCTACACGTCCGCGGATTTACCATGGATGAAAGTTCCGGTGTTAAGCACCACGGTACATTCGAAGGCCTGCGCGAAAAGATTCCTTATTTGAAAGAACTTGGAGTCAATGCTGTTGAACTAATGCCAATCTTCGAATTTGATGAGATGCGTGATGTACGATTGATTGATGAAAATGAACTTATTGATTTCTGGGGATATAATCCGGTCAGTTTCTTTGCACCAAATACAAGCTACTGTTCTTCTATGGAATATAACCGCGAAGGACTGGAACTCAAGACACTGATCAAAGATCTCCATGACAATGGCATAGAAGTGATCCTCGATGTCGTCTTCAACCACACTGCTGAGGGAAATGAATTCGGTCCGTGCTTTTCTTTCAAAGGCTTTGACAACAACATTTACTATATGTTGACTCCGGACGGACATTATTATAATTTCAGCGGATGTGGAAATACACTGAACTGCAATCACCCTGTTGTACGAGACATGATTTTGGAGTGTCTGCGTTACTGGGTCATCGAATACCGTGTAGACGGATTCCGTTTTGATCTTGCTTCCATTCTTGGGCGAAATGATGACGGAACCCCTCTAAGCCAACCACCGCTTCTGCGAAGCCTTGCATTCGACTCGATCCTTGGAAATGTAAAACTGATCGCTGAAGCATGGGATGCCGGCGGACTTTATCAGGTCGGTTCTTTCCCTTCCTGGAAGCGCTGGGCTGAATGGAATGGGCGCTACCGTGATGATATGCGCCGCTTTTTAAAAGGAGATGACTTCCTTGCCCCGACTGCTGCAGCAAGAATCACAGGTTCTCCTGATCTGTACGATCCTGCTTACCGAGGTGGAAATGCTTCCATCAACTTTCTCACCTGTCATGATGGATTCACGCTTTATGATCTGTACAGTTATAACCAGAAGCATAATGAAGCCAACGGTTGGGGGAACACTGACGGAGCTGACGACAATAACAGCTGGAACTGTGGCGTAGAAGGCGAAACAGATGATCCTGCCATTCTGGCACTTCGTAAACGACTGATGAAAAATGCCTGTGCCATTCTGCTTTGCAGCCGCGGAACTCCAATGTTCCTCTCCGGTGATGAATTCGCAGACACACGTTATGGAAATAATAACCCTTATTGCCAGGATAACCTGATCTCCTGGCTGGACTGGAGTCTCCTCAAAAAAAATAAGGATCTGTTCGATTTCTTTCAATATATGATCCGGTTCCGCAAAGATCATCCTGTCATCCGTAAGGATCTCGAGCCAAGCTATCTTGGTGTTCCGGCAATGAGCACGCATGGGCTCACTCCGGATGAGACAAATTTCTCCGGTGACAGCCATGTTGTCTGTGTACGATTCGCAGGCTATAATGAATCAACCCAAAAAGAAGACCTTGTTTATCTGGCTGTAAATTCCGGATGGTTTCCGGTTACACTCACTCTGCCGGAACTTCCTGAACATTACAAATGGAAAGTTGCGGTCAACACCGGCGATCCTAAATGTCAGTTTTTTCACAAAAATTCAATGCCTACGGTAGAATCTAAAATATTTTTAGGTGAACGCTCTGTTATTATTTTCGTTGCTACCGCTATATAAATTAAATTTTTTTAGCTGTTTCTCAATATTTTTTAGAATATTTTTGTTTATTTTTGACAAGCTTGTTGTTTGTATAATAAATAACAGGCTCGTCATTTTTTAAACTTTTCTTGATAATTTTTAGATTTATTTGTAGAATATTACTAAATGGAACTTTACTGGTTTGAAGATAGGTTTTTTCAAATACATTTCCTATTTTAGAATCAGTCAGTAATGAACGTTATGGTAAAAGGAGAGGTTTAAAATGAGTAGACTTGAAATCCCAGGTCCAGACAAAGGCCAGCTCGTCGTTGAAGAGCTGTACAAAGATCTGGAACGCAGAATTGAATCCAGCCCTCCAGGATTATGTCCGGTTGACATGACTCGTGCATTCATCGAGATGTGTCAGACACAATCCTGTGGAAAATGTACCCCGTGCCGTGTTGGGCTGTGGCAGTTGAAGAACCTTCTGACAGATGTTATGAACGGTACTGCTACAATGGAGACACTTGATCTGATTGACACATTGTCTGAATCCATCCGCGAAGGATCTGACTGTCCGATCGGATATGAAGCCGGTGCCATGGTACATAAGAGCTTAAGAGACTGTCGCGAAGATTATGAAGAACATGTCCGTCAGGGACGCTGTACCTGCCACTATACACAGCCTGTACCTTGCGTTTCTCTCTGTCCTGCACATGTTGATATCCCTGGATATATCGCACTGACCGGAGAGGGCCGTTACGCTGACGCAATCCGTCTGATCCGTAAGGATAATCCGTTCCCGACAACCTGCGGTTTTATTTGTGAGCATCCTTGTGAGGCCCGCTGCCGTAGAAATATCGTAGATGATGCCATCAATATTCGTGGACTGAAACGTATGGCCGCTGATTATGCAGGCAAGGTTCCGCCACCGGAATGCGCACCTTCCACCGGAAAGCGTATCGCTGTCGTAGGTGGTGGACCTGGTGGACTCAGTGCTGCTTACTACCTGCAGTTGATGGGACATCAGACAACCGTATTCGAGATGCTTCCAAAGCTCGGCGGAATGCTCCGCTATGGAATCCCGAACTACAGACTTCCAAAAGATCGTCTTGACGAAGATATTCAGGCAATCCTTGAGACAGGAGTTCAGGTAGAATTTGGAAAACGTATTGGTAAAGATATCACGATTCAGAGTCTCCGCCAGGAATATGATGCTGTTCTTATTTCCATCGGTGCAAGCACTGATAAGAAACTTGGTATCGAAGGCGAACAGGCAAAAGGCGTAATCTCTGCTGTGTCGTTCCTTCGTGATGTTGGGGAAGACAAGAGTCCTGATCTCACCGGACAGGAAGTTGCTGTCATCGGTGGCGGTAACGTTTCCATGG
>ERZ780139.1922-NODE-1922-length-16717-cov-5.668647_pt1 | contig 16717 bp, 12 predicted proteins | sample MGYA00511476_ERZ780139 | MGnify/ENA primary metagenome ERZ780139 (study PRJEB29588, sample SAMEA2158190) | human gut metagenome | biome: human gut; feature: human-associated habitat; material: faeces | place: Denmark | collected 2008/2010 ... | reverse complement strand
CGGACAACTTATCGATTAAGACGGCATCGATATCTTTTGCCAATTCTTGACAGGTCGCCAAAGGATCATCTGTATATACAGCACGAATAATCCCCTCCCTATCTGTAATCAATATACGGGGAATGGTATGGGAAGCAAAAAGCGAAAAGACAGCATCATCATTCTGAGCGGAAAAAGGCAAGGTAAACGAATGTTTTTCCCAATAGGCTTGTACTTCAGAGCCCGATTCCGAACGGCTGATACAAGACAATAATACATCCGGATTCTCTTTATACGTATCATAAACTTTCTGAATAACCGGAAGTTCTTTCTGACAATCCGGACAATCCGTATGAAGAAAGACAATCACTCCAACCTTCCCGCTAAATGACTGCGTATTCAACACTCCCCCATCACTCATCTCTACCGAAAACTGAGGAAGGGCGTCACCGGCAACAAGAGCAAAGTCTCCTCTGTCATCATCATCGTCCGTGATACAGGAAGAAAAAACTGCCAGAACGATACATAGCAATATCACCACTTTGCTTCTTATTTCCACTTTCATATCTTTCTTCGTTAGTTATGCAACTCCCAAAAGCTCTACCTCAAATACCAATGTCGAAAAAGCCGGAATCGGACCGGATGCACGGGTTCCGTATCCCATCGTGTAAGGTATATAGATGATCCATTTATCTCCCGCACGCATCCGTTGGAGCGCCAGTTGCCAACCATCTATTACATCGCAGAGGCGGAAAGCTTCCGGACAATTACGTTCATAAGAATTATCGAACACCCGACCGTTAATCAGACTCCCCTTATAATGAACGGTAACAATACTCCGCACATTAGGAAAAACAGTCCCCGTACCGGTCTCCAAAACCTTATAATAGATGCCGCAAGGCAATGAAAAAATACCTTCCTGCGATGACAATTCTTTTAAGAACTCCAAATTCGTCTCTTTATATTCTTGCTTTCTTCCCATAAATACATGATTTGAATGTACAAAAGTAAGCAGATTTAAGAGAAATCTTCCATAAAAACTGTATATTTGTTTGTTGAATCATAAAACCTCATCGCTATGGGACAAATTAAAACCAGATGCAGCACTGCTGCCGGACTATTCTTGATTCTTTTGACAGTAATTGCGGGATTTTCGTCCTGTAAAAGTAATCAGAAAGACATTATTCCTTCTGCCGAATACGCTCCATACGTCAATGCTTATACGGGAGGAGTGATTTCGCAAAACTCAACGATACGCATAGAACTGACACAAGACCAACCGATGGTGGACCTGAATCAGGAACTGAAAGACAATCCGTTCAGTTTCTCTCCTTCATTGAAAGGAAAAACGTATTGGGTCAGCAACAATATCATTGAATTTGTCCCCGAAGAAGGGGCACTGAAACCAGGTGCCTTTTACGAAGGAACCTTCCACCTGGGAGATTTCGTCGATGTAGACAAAAAGCTGGAAGAATTCAACTTCTCCTTCCGCGTGCAGGAACGAAACTTTAGTATTCATACCGATCCGATAACCGTCACAGCCACCCAGCCCGACCAAGTGACCGTAACGGGTGAAATACGTTTCAGCGATGTAGTGAAAAAAGAGGAAGTAGAGAAAATGCTCACAGCCGGAAGCGAAAAGAACAAAAGCTATCCGATTGAAATCACCCAGACAGATCACCCGACCCGATACGCATTCAGCATCAGTCAGATAACAAGGGAGGCGGAAGATTACCAACTGGAAATTACCGCCAAAGGCAATCCGGCAGGCATCGACCGTACCCAAAACGAAAGTATTCTGATCCCGGCAAAGAACAGTTTCCGCTTCCTGTCCGCCGTACGCATCGACCAACCGGAAAACGGAATTGAAATCATATTCTCCGACCCTGTATCCAACACACAGGACTTGAAAGGGCTCATCGACGTTCCGGAAGTTTCTTCCTCTATTTTCCAGATCAAAGAGAATAAAGTATTCGTTTACTTCGAAGCCGGCAAACAGAATAAACTGACACTGAATATCCATGAAGGAATAAGAAACAGCCAGGACAAACCGCTGGGCACTTCCCATTCCATCTCATTCAGCGAACTGAACCTGAAACCGCAGGTAGAAATGGCTACTTCCGCTGCTATCCTGCCCGATTCGAAAAGTCTGATCATCCCCTTCCGTGCCGTCAATCTATATGCGGTGGATTTGAGCGTGATCCGTATTTTCGAAAACAACGTATTGATGTTCATGCAGAACAATTCGCTCTCCTCAGCTAATGAATTGCGCCGTTCGGGACGACTGGTTTATAAAAAGACATTGTGGCTGGCGAAAGATTCTTCCAAAGATGTGCACCGTTGGGAAGACTATTCGATAGACCTTGCCGGATTGATTCATCAGGAGCCGGGAGCCATTTACCGTGTCATCCTCTCGTTCCGCCAAGAATACTCCGCTTATCCTTGCGGGGGAAGTGAAAACAAGGAAATGCAGTTTGCCGACAACAAGTCTTCCGACAACCTGACCAAAGTCAGCGGAGAGACATTGTCGGAAGACGATGAAGCGGTATGGGACACTCCGGAAACATACTATTATTATAACGGCAGCGTGCCGATGGACTGGAGCCAGTACCGATGGACAGAACGGGATAATCCCTGCCATCCGTCCTACTATATGAATTCCGACCGGATAGCTGCCTGCAATATCTTTGCCTCCAATCTGGGAATGATTGTGAAACGTAATTCACTGAATAAGTTGTGGATTGCGGTAAATAACATTCTGGATACAAAGCCGGTAGCGAAAGCACAGGTAACAATTTACAACTTCCAGCTCCAGCCGATTGGAAAGGGAGAGACGAACGGTGAAGGGCTGGTAGAAATCACTCCGAAGGGAGTTCCTTTCATAGCGGTAGCCGAAGCGGACAAGCAAAAGGCATATGTACGCGTGGTCGATGGCGAAGAGCAGTCGGTCAGCCGGTTCGATGTGGGAGGAAAAGACATTCAGAAAGGTCTGAAAGGATTTATCTATGGCGAGAGAGGCGTATGGCGTCCGGGAGATACACTGCATATTTCCTTCATGCTGGAAGACCGTGAGAAACGCATTCCGGACAAACATCCGGTAGCATTGGAGATTTACAATCCAAGAGGACAGTTCTATACCAAAATGATCTCTACGCAGGGTACAAACGGATTTTATACATTTGCCGTGCCCACACAAGCCGACGATCCCACCGGATTATGGAATGCCTACGTGAAAGTAGGAGGAACTGCCTTCCACAAGAGTCTGCGCATCGAAACCATCAAGCCGAACCGTCTGAAGATTACACTGGCTTTACCAACCATCCTTCAGGCTTCGAGCAAAGACGTATATGCCCCGCTTACTTCTTCATGGCTGACGGGAGCCACCGCATCGCGACTGAAAGCAAAGGTCGAAATGTCCTTATCAAAGGTCAATACGCAGTTCAAGAACTACGGGCAATACCTGTTCAACAATCCGGCAACGGACTTTACGACCGTCCGGGCGGATGTGTTCAACGGGGTACTGGATGCGGAAGGAAGAGCAGGCGTCAACATACAGCTTCCGGTAGCAACGGGTGCTCCGGGCATGCTGAATGCAACGCTCACCACCCGTGTCTTCGAACCGGGAGGAGATGCGAGCATTTACTCGCAGACTGTTCCCTTCTCTCCGTTCACATCGTATGTGGGTATCAATCTGAACCAGCCGAAAGGAAAGTATATCGAAACAGACAAAGATCATGTGTTTGACATCGTGACGGTCAACGATCAGGGACAGCCGGTGAACCGTTCCAATCTGGAATATAAAATCTACCGGATCAGCTGGAGCTGGTGGTGGGAAAACGGTGAAGAGTCTTTCGGAACCTACATCAACAACAGTTCCATCACTCCCGTTGCCAGTGGTAACCTGCAGACCACAGGAGGAAAAGCCTCCTTCAAGTTCCGCATCAATTATCCGGATTGGGGACGCTATCTGGTGTACGTGAAAGACCGTGAAAGCGGACACGCCACCGGAGGAACCGTCTACATCGACTGGCCCGACTGGCGCGGACGTTCGAACAAGACAGATCCGAGCGGCATCAAGATGCTTGCTTTCTCACTGGACAAAGATTCTTATGAGATAGGAGAAACAGCCACGGCAATCATTCCCGCAGCCGCCGGAGGACGTGCACTGGTATCCCTCGAAAACGGTTCGACCGTCTTGCAGCAGCAATGGCTCGAAGTGTCCGATCAGGGAGATACGAAACTCACCTTCAAGATTACACCGGAAATGACTCCGAATGTTTATCTGCATATCAGCCTGTTGCAGCCTCATGCGCAGACAGTCAATGATCTGCCGATCCGTATGTACGGCATTGCTCCGGTATTTGTGACCAACCGTCAGACGATTCTGCAACCGCAGATCAAGATGCCGGAAGTGCTGCGTCCGGAAACTGACTTTAACGTGACTGTCAGCGAGAAAAGCGGAAAACCGATGACTTATACACTGGCGATTGTGGATGACGGTCTGCTCGATCTGACTAACTTCAAGACGCCCGACCCGTGGAACGAGTTTTATGCACGCGAGGCTCTCGGCATCCGTACATGGGATATGTACGACGATGTGCTGGGTGCTTCCGGCGGACGTTACAGTTCATTGTTCAGCACAGGTGGAGATGCCTCGCTGAAACCGGCAGATGCCAAAGCCAACCGTTTCAAACCGGTGGTCAAATTCATCGGTCCTTTCTATCTCGCAAAAGGTAAGCAACAGACACATACGTTGAAGCTTCCGATGTATGTGGGTTCTGTACGTACGATGGTAGTTGCCGGACAGGACGGCGCTTACGGAAATGCGGAAAAGACTGCATTTGTGCGGACACCGCTCATGCTGTTGTCTACTCTGCCCCGTGTATTGAGTACGCAGGAAGAAATTACCGTTCCGGTAAATGTATTCGCTATGGAGAACCAAGTGAAGAACGTAACCGTATCGCTGGAAACATCCGGCGCAGGCGTACAGATCACGGGCAATCGCCAGCAGTCACTCACTTTTGACCAGCCGGGTGACCAACTGGCATACTTCACTCTGAAAACAGGCAGCAAAACCGGAAAGGCAACCATCCACCTGACGGCAAGCGGCAACGGACAGCAGACAAAAGAAACGATCGAAATAGAAGTCCGGAATCCGAATCCGGTGGTTACCTTACGCAACAGCCAATGGATAGAAGCCAGTCAGGAGGCCGAACTGTCATATACACTGGCAGGTTCTTCTTCGGCTAACAATCAGGTGCAACTGGAAGTCTCCCGCATTCCGTCGGTAGACATCAGCCGTAGATTCGACTTCTTATACAACTATCAGCATCATTGCACAGAGCAACTGACTTCCAAAGCATTACCTCTCTTATTCGTCTCTCAGTTCAAGGCGGTGGACGAACAGGAAGCCGAGAAAATAAAGGCGAATGTACAGGAAGCTATCCGGCAGATATATGCCCGCCAGCTTCCCAACGGCGGATTTGTATACTGGCCGGGCAACGCCGTCGCCGACGAATGGATCACTTCTTACACGGGTATGTTCCTGACACTGGCACAAGAAAAAGGGTATGCCGTTCATCCGAACGTACTGAACAAATGGAAACGCTTCCAGCGTGCCGCCGCCCAAAACTGGCGTATGCCGCAGGAAGCAAGTAACTGGCAGATATGGCAATCGGAATTGCAGCAGGCCTTCCGCCTCTATACCCTTGCACTGGCCGGTGCACCGGAATACGGAGCCATGAACCGCATGAAGGAACAGCCGGGACTCTCCATCCAAGCCAAATGGAGACTGGCAGCCGCCTACGCGCTGACCGGTAAGATGAAACCTGCCGGAGAATTAGTATACAACGCAGAAACGACCGTCATTCCTTATTCTTCCATGAACCTGATTTACGGTTCGTCCGACCGGGATGAAGCAATGATTCTGGAAACGCTCATTCTGATGAAGCGGGATCGGGATGCGTTGCAACAGGCTAAGAAGGTATCACAGAATCTGGCACAAGAAAACTGGTTCAGCACGCAGTCTACCGCCTTTGCCCTGATGGCAATGGGACGACTTGCGGAGCAATTATCCGGTACACTGGATTTCACATGGAGCTGGAACGGCAAGCAACAGCCCGCCGTGAAATCTGCTAAAGCCGTATTTGAAAAGGAGATAGCTACTTCTCCGAAATCGGGAACAGTCTCTGTGAAGAATCAAGGCAAAGGAGCATTGAGCGTAGACCTGATTACACGTACCCAATTGCTGAATGATACGCTGCCAGCTATTGCCGATAATATCCGGCTGGATGTAAAATACACAGATATGGCAGGTTCACCGATTTCCGTGGAAGACATCAGACAGGGAACGGACTTTATGTCTGCAGTCACCCTATCCAATATCAGCGGTACTTCCGATTACAGCAATCTGGCACTGACCCATATCATACCGTCCGGATGGGAAATATATAATGAACGGATGATTGTTCCGGAAGCGTCCTCTTCCAATTCTAATGAAGCGAATACTCCGGAAAGTTCAGCCGGTAAGTACACCTATAAAGATATTCGTGACGACCGGGTATTGACTTATTTCGATCTGCGACGGGGTGAATCGAAAACATTTACCGTAAGGTTGCAGGCAACTTATGCAGGTAACTTCATTCTTCCGGCCATTCAGTGCGAAGCTATGTATGATGCAGCGGTACAGGCTCGCACCAAAGCGGGAAGAACGACTGTCAGCCGATGACAAGACTCTGAACAATAAGACAGCATTGACAGATAGCATAAGTGCATGGGAAGCAAAATCTTGAATTTCTTCAAACGATTGTCCGTCACCCAAAAAGTAATACTTTGTATTCTTGCTTTTTTGGTGACAGGATATATCTTTTGTCTTCCCCGCCACCTGTTTCATGTCCCCTACTCCACAGTAGTGACGGACCGGAACGAGGAACTGCTGGGTGCACGCATCGCCTCCGACGGCCAATGGAGATTTCCTCCCCGAAACACGACTCCGGAAAAGATCAAGGAATGCCTCATTACTTTCGAAGACAAACATTTCTATCACCATTGGGGAGTCAATCCGTTCGCTATCGGAAGAGCTTTCTATCAGAATGTGAAGAATAAACGCATCGTAAGCGGAGGCAGTACGCTGACCATGCAGACCATCCGCCTGGCACGGAACGAATCGCGCACCTTCCGTGAGAAACTGATTGAAATGATCTGGGCCACCCGCCTGGAATTTCGCGCTTCCAAAGAAGAAATTCTTTCCATGTATATCTCCCATGCCCCTTTCGGAGGAAATGTAGTGGGACTGGATGCCGCCGCATGGCGCTACTTCGGACATTCTGCCGATGACCTATCGTGGGCGGAGTCTGCCATGCTTGCCGTTCTTCCCAACGCGCCCGCCATGATTCATCTGTCCAAAGGACGAAAAACGCTGCTTGACAAGCGAAACCGCCTGCTGAAACAGCTTCTCGAAAAGAAAACCATCGATTCGTCTACCTACGAACTGGCTATCAGCGAGCCACTTCCCGATGAGCCTCATCCGCTCCCACAGATCGCACCGTATCTGGTCAGCCGGTTCTATCAGGAACGAAACGGCGAATACTCCCGTTCGACCATCAACAAGGGCATTCAGACTCAGATAGAAGACCTGGCGGAACGATGGAGCAACGAATTCAGGCGAAGTGATATTCGTAATCTGGCCATTCTGGTGATTGACATTCCGAGCAATCAAGTGGTGGCATACTGCGGCAACGTCCATTTCGACCAAAAGCAGGGAGGAAATCAAGTGGACGTCATTCAGGCTCCGAGAAGTACGGGCAGTATTCTCAAACCTTTCTTATATTACGCGATGTTACAGGAAGGAAGTTTACTGCCGGATATGTTGCTGCCGGACGTACCTGTCAATATCAACGGATTTACGCCACAGAATTTCAGTATGCAGTTCGAAGGGGCTGTTCCCGCTTCGGAAGCTCTCGCGCGTTCATTAAATATTCCCGCAGTCACGATGCTGCAAAGATACGGAGTCCCGAAGTTTCATAGTTTCCTGCAACAGATCGGACTAAAGACGATTAACCGTTCTTCTTCCCACTATGGTTTATCACTTATTCTGGGAGGAGCGGAAGCCACTTTATGGGATGTAACAAACGCATACGCAATGATGGGACGCAGTTTGTTGCAACTGCCGCAAACATCATGCAGCAGCCGATGATGCCATAGATGATGGCGGTGCCGTCATCGCCCTGCACATGGATGATGGCAATGGGCACCAGCAGATGCAGCAGCAGCTTTGCCAGCTCCTTTGGTTCGTTGATGCGGCTGCGCACATTGTTCAGGTGCATGGCAAAGGTCAGGATAAAGCTGATCTTTGCCAGCTCTGTGGGCTGAAAGGTAAAGCCGCCCAGCTTGTACCAGGAGTAGTTGTCGGTATCACCGGCGTTGTAGCCGATGGTCAGCGGGCCGATGGATACGTTGCGGATGACCAGCGTGGGCAGCACCAGACCCCACGTCAGCACAACGTGCACCGGCCACACTTTTACAAGGCTGCGGTAGTCCACGCAGGAGAGCAGCAGCGCGATCACGATGCCAAGCACCGCCGCACCGGCCTGCACCAGCGCGCGGCGGTAATCGCCGATGCCGGTAATGGCACCAGTGATCTCGTCCGTGGCAAAACCGTTGCCCTGCTTTGCGGCCCAGGAGGCAAGAGCCACCACCGCCATGGTGCTGCTGAAGATGCACAGCAGCAGATAGATCTTATCCGTTCGTTTAAAATATTGTCGAATGCTTTCCAAGAAAGCACCACCTTTCGTTCCCAGATGCACACCGGGTTTTGCCGCTGCAGCGGGCAATACCAACCCAATTTATCCTATTATACACAGCCTGCACACCGTTTGCAATCCACCGGGTGTGACAGCTTTGCAAAATCCGCACGAATGCTTGACAAAGCAGACCGCACCATCTACAATGAAGGTGCAGCAGAAAGCTCCTTTGCAGAGCGCCTGCCGCGCAAAGAAAATGGCAGGAAGATGCCTGCTGGAAAAGGGCGGCGTGCCGCATTGGGCGGCAGATATGCCCGGAGGAAATGGGAATGGAACACGATATGCTCCGCCGTTTTGGGTGTGCACTGTGCGCTTTGGCTTTCGCGCTCACAGCGCTGCCCACAGCGGCTTTTGCACAGCAGCCGGAAGAACAGGCGGCTGTGCAGCAGAGCCTTTCGGCCACAGATGTGCGCGAGATGCAGCAGGCAGATGCTGCTGTGACCGCACTGACCGGAGGCAGCGACTATGCACAGATGACCGAGGACGAGCGCACAGATGCTGCTTTGCAGCAGCTGGATGCGCTGACCGCACAGGGCCTTGTGAAGCAGGGATCTGTCTACACCGATGCCGAAAACGGCATGATCAGCTTTACCTACAGCTGCGGCGCGCTGGGCGGCATCTTGCTTACCGACCCGGAGGAGGAGAACACCGCAGCCCTGCCGGAGCTGGACGAGAGCCAGCTGCAGGAGCTGGCAGAGAACAAGCGGGTGGGCACGGCGGCGATCTATTATGCGTTTGACAACACGATCAACAGCACCCGCTACCCGTATTATGCCTACATGCAGACCTATTGGGATTCGGTGGGCCTGCAGACGGATCTGGATACCACCGTTACCGTATCCGACCTGCGCAGGATGGGCCGTTACGACCTGTGCATCCTGAGCACCCACGGCGCGTACTACACCTATGAATACGGCTGGCTGTTCAAAAAGACCGCCACGGAACCGCTGATCCTGCTGACCGAGAGATCGGATTTCTGGAGCGATCTGCGCTATGGCTTTGACCTGCTGGCCCACCGCGTGGTCAAGGTGAACGGTATGTATGCCGTCAACGGCGATTTCTTCCGCAGTGCCTACCGCGGCAATGGCATCGTGCTCAGCGAGACCTGCGAGTTCTACGGCAAGAACGGCCATGTGGACACCTCTATGGCAGACGGCCTGCTGGCAGGCGGTGCCAAGGCGGTGATGGGCTATGTGAACAATGTCTACTCGGTGTATTCCCGCAGTATGCTGTGGGCCGCTGTAAACCGGATGATCGAGGGCGAAACGCTGGAACAGGCCGTGGACTATGCCAAGAGCATCTACGGCACCGATGATATCATCTGGTACAACGAGCAGGGCGGCAGACGGTCCCATGCGGCGGCATCCTATGCGATGCTCAGCGGAGACCGAAGCGCTGCACTGCCCAACCCCTACACGGCAGCGGATGTGGATGCGGCGGCGTAAGCAACACACGGCATTGCACTTTTGCACAAAGTATATTATACTAAAGGACGGCAGAGCATTCTGCCGTCCCTTTTGCTTTATAAAATGAGGTAAGCTTCATGTCAGAATATATCACCCACTCCCGCGCCGAGACGGTGGCGCTGGGTGCCCGTATGGCCGCAGTGCTGGCACCGGGTTCGCTGATTGCGTTCACCGGCGGGCTGGGCGCGGGCAAGACCGCTTTTACCGAGGGCCTTGCCGAGGGCCTTGGCTGCACCGACCCGGTGTCCAGCCCAACCTTTGCCATTGTGAACTACTACCGCGGCCCAAAGCCGCTGGCGCACTTTGACCTGTACCGTATTTCCACTGAGAACGACCTGTGTGCTGCAGGCTTTTACGATTATTTGGATCAGGGGGCCATTGTAGCAGCAGAGTGGAGCGAGAACTTTGCAGACCTGCTGGCACTGGAAAACCCCATCCGGGTCGATATCCAGCGCGTGGACGAAAATACCCGCAGGATCACCATTGAGGGGGTAACGCTATGAACATCTTAGCTGTGGATACAGCGGGCAAAACGGCTGGTGTGGCTCTTTTGCAGGATGACCGCCTGCTGTACGAGGTGTATCTGGACGCAGGCATGACCCACAGCGAAACGCTGATGCCCATGATCGACACCTGCCTGAAGATGTGCGGCATGACCTGTGCAGAGATTGACTTGTACGGTGTCAACGCAGGCCCCGGCAGTTTTACCGGGCTGCGCATCGGTCTGGCGGCGGTCAAGGGTCTGGCCTTCCCGCGGGAAACGCTGTGCGCACCGGTCTCCACGCTGGAAGCACTGGCCGCAGCCCACACGGGCGAGGGCACCGTGCTGTGCGCACTGGATGCCCGCCGTGCGCAGGTATACAGTGCCGCGTTCGACCTTGCCACCCACAGCCGCCTGCTGGAAGACGATGCCCGGGCGGTGGCAGATCTGGCCGATTTTGTAGAAAATTGCAAAAAGCCCCTGTTTTTTGTTGGTGATGGCGCATCTCTGTGCTATAATAAATACGGCAGTGTGCCGGGCGTGCTGCAGGCACCTGCGGCCCTGCGCGGCGGGCGTGCTGCTGCAGTGGCCCTTGTGGCAAAGCAGATGGCCGAAGCCGGAAAGGCTGTGCTGCCGGAGGCTCTGCTGCCGGACTACCACCGCCTGAGTCAGGCCGAGCGGGAGCGCGCAGAGCGCCTTGCAGCAGAAGCTGCAGCCAATGCCGCCCAAAACAAGGAGCAGGCATAAAACCCTGCGTGACTGAGAGAAAGGAACATTTCCATGGCAAAACCCATTGCACTGGCCGCTGACCACGGCGGATTTGAATTGAAAGAAGCTGTCAAGGCGCATCTGAAGGAGCTGGGGCTGGAATACATCGATTTTGGCACCCATAGCACCGACAGCGTGGATTACCCCGATATGGCCGTGCCCGCCTGCGATGCAGTTGTGAGCGGCGAGTGCAGCAAGGCACTGCTGTTCTGCGGCACCGGCGTGGGCATCAGCATGGCAGCAAACAAGATCAAGGGCATTCGTGCCTGCTGCTGCTCTGACAGCTTCAGCTGCGAGTATACCCGCCGCCACAACGACGCCAACGCCCTGTGCATGGGCGGCCGCGTGGTGGGCGCAGGTCTTGCCTGCCAGCTGGTGGACATCTTCCTGAACACCCAGTTCGAGGGTGGCCGTCATCAGCGCCGCATCGACAAGCTGACCGCACTGGAGAACCGCTGATTCTTAGGTTTGACGATTGGAATGGCCGCCGTTTTACTCTGGCCATGAATCAAGGAAAAAATATTTTTTGGATTTCGCGTTTGTCGCGGCCCCGACGCTTGTCAGGGCAAAGCCCTTCCATCTGCTATCGCAGATCGCTCGCCTGCTTGAAAGACCCACTGGGGCTTTCATTGCTGCGCAACCGCAGGGCCGCTCCAAACGAATTTTCACGAAAAAGGCCATAAGGGAAGATGAATCTTTTCGTTACGACCCTTCCTGTGAAAAAGAGCATTCAAAAAATCCGCAGATTTTTTGAATGCTCAAAATATAAAAATAAAATTTCCACTGACAATGGCGAAGCGTATGCGGAGCTATTTTAAATCGTAATCTTGGACCCGATAGAGTTATCTATTTAAAATAAGGAGCGTGTTTTTATGACCCCGATGATCGTTGAGCATCCGCTGCTGCAGCACAAGCTGAGCATTCTGCGCAACAAGCAGACCGGTACCAAGGAGTTCCGTGACCTCGTTGGCGAGATCGCGACCCTGCTGTGCTACGAAGCGACCCGTGACCTGCCTCTGGAAGAGGTGGAGATCGAAACACCCATCACCATGGCAAAGACCAAGGTGCTGGCTGGCCGCAAGCTGGCTCTGGTGCCCATCCTGCGCGCAGGCATGGGTATGCTGGACGGTATGCTGACCCTGCTGCCCGCCGCAAAGGTGGGCTTCATCGGCCTGTACCGCGACGAGGAGACCCTGCAGCCCGTGGAGTACTTCTGCAAGCTGCCGCAGGATATCGCTGAGCGCGACGTTCTGGTGCTGGATCCCATGCTGGCTACCGGCGGCAGCGCCATCGACGCCATCACCCAGATCAAGAAGCACGGCGCAAAGCGCATCAAGTTCATCGGTCTGCTGGGCGCACCGGAGGGCATCAAGGCTCTGCACGAGGCACACCCCGATGTGGATATCTATCTGGGCGCACAGGATGACTGCCTGAACGAGAACGGCTACATCGTACCCGGTCTGGGCGATGCAGGCGACCGTATCTACGGCACCAAGTAAAACATATCTATAAAAAACAATGCCGGAGCGTTGATGCTCCGGCATTGTTTTTTATCTTACATTTCGCTGCTGCGCAGAAAACGTACCAGCATGGGCAGCTCGTACAGCAGCATCAGCAGCCAGCCTACCGCGTAGCTGAAGGGCAAGGCTTCGATGTCCATCTTCAGCACCAGCACAAACAGCGCAGCGGCGGCGACACGACCGCCCATGTTCAGCATACTGCTGTTCAGGGTGACCTTCAAATCGCCCATACCCCGGAAAAAGCCCTGAATGCCGTTGGTGGCGGCGGGCATCAGATAAAACAGCGAGATGGTGCGCAAAAACCGCACGCCCAAGTCCACCACAGCGGGGTCGGTGGCAAACAGCCGGATGATGGGCTCGGCAAACAGCAGACAGATGGCCGTAAGCAGAATGCCGTAGGCAAACTCGATGCGCATCCCGCAGTGGTAGCCTTGCCTTACCCGGTCGGCTTTGCCCGCGCCGCGGTTCTGCGCCATCAGGGTGGTCATGGCGTGGCCGATGTTCTGCTGCGGGGTGTAGGCAAAGTCGTCGATGCGAGAGGCGGCGGTAAACGCAGCCATAGCGTTGACGCCCATGGTGTTCACGATGGCCTGCACCGCAATTTTGCCCAGCTGCACCGTGGCCTGCTGCATGGCGCTGGCCCAGCCGTAGCTCACGGTCTTGCGCAGCAGCTTGCCGTCATACACCAGCCACCGTCTGCCAAGCTGTAAAACCGGCACCTTATAGCGGATGTACACCACGCAAAGCAGGCAGCAGGCAGCCTCGCTGAGCACGGTGGAAAGGGCGCAGCCCTCGCTGCCCCAGCCCAGTGCCTCCACAAAAAACAGGTCGCCGCCAATGTTCAGCACCGCACTGATCATCAAAAAATACAGCGCACTCTTGCTGTCGCCCAGCGCACGCATGGTGGCGGCAAGAAAATTATAGAAGAAGGTGAAGATCAGCCCCGCAAACACGATACGCAGGTAGTTCACCGCAATGGGCAGAATAGCCGCAGGCACCTGCAGCAGCCGCAGCAGCGGGTCTGCCAGCAGTACGCACAGGGCAGAGAAGGTCAAAGAGAACACCGTGCCTGCAATGGCGGTGGTGGATACCTGACGCTCTACCAGCTTGGTGTCCCCCGCGCCAAAGGCGGTGCTGACCAGGATACCCGCGCCCAGACACATCCCGTTGATGAACAGGATGGCAAGGGTCATCAGCGGGTTGGAAGTGCCCACGGCAGCCAGCGCATCCTCGCCCACAAACTTGCCCACGATGATGCTGTCGGCGGCGTTGTAGGTAAGCTGGAACAGGTTGCCCAGCACCAGCGGAATGGTAAATTTGATCAGCAACGGCGTAATGGCGCCGCTGGTCATGTCCTTGGTCATGAAAAACGTCCTTCTTTCCTATTGATAGAAGCAGTCGCTTACACGATGCTGGCGCGCCCGCTGAAGATCGCCAGCGCGGCACGACTGTTGCAGTTAGCCAGCAGCTGGGCGGCGGCGTGCAGGGCAGCACCGGCGCTGACCGAAGCGGGGATGGCATCGGTGCGCAGCACCTGCTGGGCAGCACGCTGGGCGTCCCGGCTGGTCACAGCGGAAACGTTATCCACCACATAGCTGTTGTAGTTTTCCGGCACGATGCCGTAGCCGATATCCGGGATGCCGTGCCCGCCGGTGAAGCCGCCGCCCAGAGCCTGATTCTCAAAGGGCTCCACGGCCACGATGCGGACATCATTGGTCCAGGCCTTGATGGTCTCGCCTACGCCGGTGATGGTGCCCGCGCTGCCCACGCCGACGGTGATGGTGTCCACGAGACTGCGGCCCTCCCGGGAGATGGCCTGCACGATGGCGGGGCCGGTGACCCGGCGGTGATACTCCGGGTTGTTGTCGTTGGCCAGCCAGTCGGTGTAGTACCAGCCGTTGGCGGCGGCGGTCTGTGCCGCCAGACGGCGGGCACCGTTCACACCGCTGCGGGCCGGGCTGTGGCGGATCTGCGCACCCAGCCGCAGCAGGGTCTCCTGCCGCAGGGCGGGGGCATCTTCCGGCATCACCAGAACCACCGGGTGACCGGCGGTCAGGCCCGCCAGCGTGAGCGCAGCGGCAAACGGGCCGGAGGCCGCTTCAATGATGGGCTGACCGGAGATCAGCTTCTTTTTTTCAATGGCAAGGGCCAGCATCCCTTCGGCAAGGCCGTCCCGGGCCGTGCCGGTGGGGCCTGCAAAGTCCAGATAGGCATACAGCCGTCCCTTCAGCCCGCAGGCGGCAGCATAGCCGCGCAGCTCCACGATGGGGCAGGCGCTGAGCGTCTGGTAAAAATTGGGGTAGATCGGCACGAAGACCCTCCTTTCATGGGATACAACAATATTATCCTAACGCAAAAGGACTGCGCGCGTCAAGATGCGTTTTAGCAAAAACGGCGAATTTTTGGCGGATTTTCTGGAAAAATCTCCGAAAGGCTCTTGACAGGATGCGGTGCATCTGCTATACTTCATCCGTAAAGCAAATGAACTTTACATCACTTCTCGAAAGTACAGGCACAAAACCGGGGGATCAGAGGATGGCAAAAGATCTGGAAATGGGCTATCTGCTGGACTTCTACGGTGAGGTGCTCACCGAGAAACAGCGCGAAATGCTGCGCCAGTATTACAACGATGACCTTTCGCTGAGCGAGATCGGCGAGAACTTCGGCATCACCCGTCAGGGTGCGCGGGATGCCATCAAGCATGGCGAGAACGCGCTGAAGGAGCTGGAGGAAAAGGTCGGCTTTGCGGCGCGTTACCGCCGCGTGCAGCAGAAGCTGGAAGAGCTGGAGCAAATGGTGATCGATGCACGGTTCGAGTGCACCGGTCCGCAGGGCCTGACCACCACCGAGTACGAACACCAGCTGACCAAAATGTTAAAGCTCATCCGCTCCATCGACGAAGCAAACGAGAGCTGAAACCTGTGAAAGGAGCACCGTACAATGGCATTTGAATCCCTTACCGACCGCCTTGCCGGTGTGTTCAAAAAGCTGCGCGGTCACGGTAAGCTGACCGAGGCAGATATCAAGGCCGCGATGCGTGAGGTGCGCATGGCCCTGCTGGAAGCCGATGTCAACTACAAGGTTGCCAAGGACTTCTGTGCAAAGGTATCCGAACGCGCCATGGGTCAGGAGGTCATGGAGAGCCTGACCCCGGCACAGCAGGTGGTCAAGATCGTCAACGAAGAGCTGGTTGCCCTGATGGGCGGCAGCGAAGCGGCCCGCCTGAACATCAAGAACAAGGGCCAGACGATCATCATGCTCTGCGGCCTGCAGGGCAACGGTAAAACCACCCACGCCGCAAAGCTGGCAAAGTACTTTATCAAACAGGGCCGCCGCCCTATGCTGGTGGCCTGCGATATTTACCGCCCAGCGGCCATAGAGCAGCTGAAGGTGGTAGGTGAAAAGGCCGGGGTGCCGGTCTTTGAGATGGGCCAGACCGACCCGGTGAAGATCGTGAAGAAGGCGCTGAGCCATGCGCATGATTACGGCAACGATATCGTCATCATCGATACCGCCGGCCGGCTGCATATAGACGAAGCGCTGATGGACGAGCTGAAGGCCGTGAAGGAGGCCGCCAAGCCGGACGAAACGCTGCTGGTCATCGACTCGATGACCGGTCAGGACGCGGTGAATGTCGCTTCCGCCTTCGACAGTCAGCTGGGTGTGGACGGAATCATTTTGACCAAGCTGGACGGCGACAGC
>ERZ780139.1917-NODE-1917-length-16770-cov-4.391445_pt1 | contig 16770 bp, 7 predicted proteins | sample MGYA00511476_ERZ780139 | MGnify/ENA primary metagenome ERZ780139 (study PRJEB29588, sample SAMEA2158190) | human gut metagenome | biome: human gut; feature: human-associated habitat; material: faeces | place: Denmark | collected 2008/2010 ... | reverse complement strand
CCGTCCGCAATCGCCTGATAAACACCGGCAGAAATCCGTCCGGCGAACCAGCCCTTTCCGAGCGTAACGGTCAGTTCATTTTCCTCGCGCAGCAGCGCCGTCAGATCATAGGTCTGTACCTGCAGGCGCGTCGGATAGCTTGTCCAGCCGGGCGCCAGAAAGAAATTTCCGATCCGCTGCCCGTTCAGAAACGCTTCGTAGACGCCGAATGCGGTGATTTCCAGCTTCGCTGCTGCACCGGGGCGCGCGGTAAAATGCTTTCGGAAAACAGGGCATATTTCGCCGATATCCTCCGATGGATAGATCCAGCTTGCGTGCTCTAAAATTTGACTCATATTTTTCACCAAAGCATCGTCATATAGACAATATTTGCTGTCGCAATCTGCCCCCAGTGCGTGGCGACCGGCTCTGCGCAGCGCTTTCCGTGATCGAAGAAATCAAGCTGTTTCGTCTCCAGTTCTTCGAGCCGGTCGAGCCGTCCGGCGCAATAATCCTCCAGCCGCGCACGGCAGGTCTTTACTCTCTGCATCAGACCGCCGAGCCGGATGTCCTGCACGTCAAAGCCGTGCGGCTTGTTTTCCTGCATCCACTGTGCCCGATAAGCATCATGGAAACGTTCCAGACGCGCAAGCGTCTCGTCAAGCTTCGCAAGCATGGCGCAAAGCGCTGTCTTATCTCCCGTGCGGTACGCCTCGTGGATTCGGACACCGAGTTCTGCCTTGATCTCCAGCACCCGGCACAGCGCGCCGAGCGTCTCAAATAGGTACCCCCACTCCGGCAGCGTCTCCAGCCGTTCGGCGCACGTGCCGAACTGTGCGCCCTCACCGGACAAAACCGTCTGATCCATCATGCCCATGAACGGATCATTATACAGTAAGAATTTATCCAGATTCCGAACGTTGTCGTCAAGGCCGTTGCGCGTTCCGGGCAGATCCAGCTGCATGAAATCGTCGAATGCTGCGCCGAAGCGCTGCGCGAAATGTACTTTGATCGTTTCGTCGTTTGTTTCACCCTTCGCAAGCTCCGAAGCATAGAACAGCGACGGCAGGAGCATAAACGGGGAGCATTCCCCGCCGTCGTCGCCCCACATAGTCAGAAATACATCCTGCACGCCGTGTTCCCGGCAGCTTGCAAGCGCTGCTTTTGTGATCTTCATGCTGTAGCCGTTGTGCGGGGCATAGCCTGTCCACTTCCACAGGCCGCCTGCGAACCATGTGCCGGGCTTCAGCTTCTGATGTGCCTCGATCATGCCGTCATAGTGCGCTTCATCCGCCGAATAATAATCCCAGTAGACAAGCTCCACGTTTGCCGGTATCTTTTCACGCACAGATTCGTCAATCTGTGCGTTTTTAGCGTAATACTGTCCGCCGGTCGCCAGTTTGAAGAACATATCCGACCAGATCAGGAAGCGGAAGCCGTATGTTTCGCCGATTTCGCATACGCGCTGCAAATGCGCAAGCAGCACCTGCGAGCGGTTACAGTCGCCGTGCTGGTTGTAATACCGGCCGCGCGCGAACATCTCCGCCTCGTCCATACCGAGATGGATCGTCCGGCAGGAGAGCGACGCGGCAAGGCTCCGGAACATGTGGTCAATGAGCGTATACACCCGCTCATCGCCCGCCAGCAGAATGTCGTCCGTGTCAAAATGCGGCCAGTATTCCGGCCAACGCTTGATGGCATACAGGTGCGCCAGCGTCTGGATGCAGGGCATGATCGTCATGCCCTGTTTTTTGGCGTAGGCATCCAGTTCGCGCAGCTCCGCCTGTGAATAACGTCCGCGCATATATCCAAAATACGGCTCATCCGGTACTTCATAGGTGTCCTCGGTGTATAAAAGCAGAGTGTTGTATCCGAGGCTTGCCGTGAGATCGACCCACTTTTTGAGCGTGTGCAGATTCGGCACAGCGTTTCTCGAACAGTCGAGCATGGTTCCAAACGTGCGGAACGGTGTGGAATTATCCATGGTGATGGCTCCTTTTCAGATATATCTATCATTTCAGCAGTTTTTTGCTGATTGTATGCAAATTTGGGTGCTGCGCCCTGCAAACAGCAGGGCGCAGCTGGTTATATGGGGATTACTTAATGTAAGCCTTGCAGAACAGCATCAGAACCTGTGCGATCTGCGCGCGGCTTGCAGGCGCGCCTGGGGTCAGGGTATTGCCGGAAAGGAAGTTCATTCCGACTGCCCACTGCATGGCGGGCTTTGCGTATGCGCTGACAGCGCTGCCGTCCGTGAACGAATCGAGCGAAGCGGACTTCGAGACGTTATACCCCTTATTTTCCGCATAGCGATACAGAATGGTAATCAACTGTTCCAGACTGAGCGTGGCATTCGGTGCAAATTTTCCGTTTCCGACGCCGTTGACAACACCGGTTTCTGCTGCCCAATCAACAGCTGTGCGGTACCAGTCCGCCGTCAGATCCATAAAGTTGCTTCTCAGCGCGGCAGGCTCCTTTTCCATGCGCCAGAGGATCGTGACCATCATTGCGCGCGTCATTGCCGCGTCGGGAGAGAACGTAGATGCGCTGGTTCCGTTCATCAGGCCCTTTTCCGTGACATAGCGCACAGCTTCATAATAACTGCTCGAATCAGTGACATCCTGGTAGGGATTCTTCCATGCACTCTGTCCGCCGGACGGCAGTATAGGAAGAATCGGATTCGGTTCAGGATCGGGGCCGGGATCGGGCTTGGGGCTGGTATCGATGTTCGAGAACGGCAGAAGCGTCATGTCGTGCGTCATCGGATACATGCCGAAGAAGCCGTCATTTGTGATAGGATCGTCTGCATCAATTACGTCGAAGACCTTGTTGCCGTCAATATACAGGAACAGACGCACGCCGGTGGGAACATCAATCGCGCCGGTCTTGATGCTGTGACGGACATCAGAGGTATAGAACTTGTTTTCCACATCACCGTAAACCGGGTCATAGCCTTCAATCGTACCAATCAGCATGGTGCGGTTCCCGTTCACCCATTTCTGAAGCTCAATGGCATCCTGCTTGAAGACAATGTGGTACATCGTGCCCAGCATATCATAGGGGTTCTGCATCCGCAGAGCATACCCCGTCCAGTCGTTGCCGTCCAGAACAGACTGCACATCAAACTCCAAAATAGCATCGTTGGAAATACGATCTCCAATATATGCACTGAACCCCTTGACAGTTGTAAAGAGTGTGCCGCCGTTTTCAGCCCCAGCAGGCTCCTGTGTCCAGTCGCTGCGTGCGGCGATGGCCGCGTCCAGCGTCGTTTCCGTACCGACCAGCGGGCCATCCGCCGTTACATCGCAGGTAACAGTGACCGTCCACGCGATGGTATCTGTGCCGTCAGTAAACGTATAGACAACGGGAGATGTGAAGTTTTGGCGGCTGCCGGAGGCCTTGTCGCAGGTGAAGCCGGGAGCCATCGTGAAATTACCGGCAAGCGATGTGCGGTCAGTGCTTTCCGGCATGAGAATATTTGCGGTATGTGCCAGCTTGTCATATTGCGTGTTGCCGATCTGACTAGGAATTGTAAATGTAAGCAGGCCGGCTGGTTTTTCAAAGTAGTATGCCTCGCCGTCCGGATACTGCATCAATGTCACATTGTGCTTCTCTGCAATACCCATGCGGACACCGTCTTTCACGCTTGGATCTGTTAGACCCGCATTGTCGATAATAGCCTGTGCAGCGGGGTATTGACTGAAATCACCGCCCTCAACATAGGTGTTGTTCTCCTGACGGATATTTACGCCGCTGTCCCAGGAACGGTTCACAGAATAGAAGTTGTCGTGCCAGTAGCAGTCCTTGATGTTGGTCGTCCAGATCTTCTGCCACCAGTAAACGCCGTCACCGACAACGTTGTTGTACAGTTCCATGCCCGTCGAGCCTTCATCGGTATACAGGCCGCCATCCTTGTCATACAGGCCATCGCTGTGGTGGTGTAGATAGTTGCCAAACACCTTTGTACCTTCCTGCAGGCCAAGCGAATAGAAGCTGCCGCCGTCATGGATGGTCTTGCCGGTATCATGGATGTAGTTGTTGGAAACGGTGTTGTTTCCGGAGCAGGGGGCGTTTTTCCAGTCCCAGCCCCAGCCAAGCGAAATACCGGTATACGTTGTGTAGCAGACCTCGTTATGGTCAATCACGGTATCAGAGGTATACAGCGCACAGATGGCGCTTGAGCCGAAGATGTCCAGACCAGTGCGCGTGATATAGTTATTGCGCACAACAACGCCCGTTACATCCGTGCCCGGATCGCAATATCCGTGATTATGGCCGGTGTTATTGCCGATAAAGATACCGGAACTGGAAATGTCGTGGATTGCACTGTTTGTAATGGCGCAATCAGAACTACCATTGCCGATGCGGATACCGCCGATGCCAAGATTGCGCAGTTCGCTGTTTGTAATGGTGATATTCTTTGCCGCGTGTGTTTCAATCGCGCCAGGTACATCTCCCCAAACGCCATTGTGCTGGGCATACGTACCGGACTGTGCATCATTGTAGCCAATTTCATTCGGCGTCAGCCAAGAAGTATCTTCAAATTTCACACCGTCAAATGTGATATTTTCGGTTCCCTCAAAGACCAGGAGCTGCTCCGTCACCGGCAGAGTCGCCGACTTGCCATCCATGCTTCCGTCTGGCTTATAATAAAGCTTGCTTTCGCTGCGGTTAAGATACCATTCGCCGGGCTGGTCGATAAATTCATACGCGTTTTCTATCCATGTGATGCGGTCGGAATAGGCCGTGCTTTGGAGCGATGTGAGCCAATCCGTATCAAGATAGATCTCCGTACCGTCAGCAGACACACCGCTATTTCGGAAGATGCGGTGCTGCCACCAGCGCAGGATGTTGATCTCAATATCCGCAGTGTTTTTAAAGTTTTTCAATCCAAAACTCTCCGGAACAGCGTAACCAAGATGCTCCAGATTATCATAGTACATTCCGTTGATGGCATGCTCTGCGGCATAGGTCTTATCGCTGTTATCGTGCAGCGCCGCAATACCGGATGGCGTACACGTTTCACTGCTACTCACCTGCACATAAATCACGCGCCCTATGTCAATGAAATCGGTCGGTGCATAAGCCTCCAGTTCAGTTAGTCGGAAATAAAGCGGCAACCCCTCCTGCTGTCCATCCAGATCGCGAACCTGAATACGCAATTTGCTGGCGGAAACCGGTGCAAATGTAAACAACCGAGAGGTTGTTTCGCCCCAGTCATACCCTTTCAACTGCCTGCACGTCGTCCAATTCTGACCATCTTCGGAAGCAAGAATGGAAAAGTCAACCGGTTTATTATAGGTCTCTTGAATACTGATCTGCACGCCGCCAACCATCACTGCTGTTCCGTCATCTGTCACTGAAACGTCTACCCACGGTGCAAGCTCACCGCCGTTTGCAGCAAGCCAAGGCCTCAGGAGGCTGTCCGAAGAGATAAATGTCTGCACATCATCGTCAACAAGATTATTCAGCGGATATGTATAGTTTGTGTAATCCTGTAGTGCGCCGCCATTGATCTGATAAATCGGGCTGACACATCCGGGCTTTAGCAAATCGTTCGACGTATCAACCGAAATCGTCTGCGCTACGCCATACGCCTCCAACTCGCTGAGCTGAAAGTAGTAGCTCTCATCCTCAACAAGCTTTTCGAGATTGTGCGCGACAAAACGCAAGCGGGCAGCCTGTAGCGGTTGGAACGTGAACATAGCAGCGGTCTTTTCCTCGCTCCAATCGTAGTTGTCTTCGTTCACAACTGTCTTCCATGTCACACCGTCTACAGAAGTCTGGATTTCAAAGTCATTCGGCACAACACGCGGACGAACGGCAACGCGTACCGCGCCAAGTTGCACAGCAGAGCCGTTATCGCTCAGTCGCACCTCAACCCACGGCGAGAGACTGCCACCGTTGCCAAGCAGCCACTCCGGCTGATACGGTTTGGATGTGATAAAGCTATAGGCGCTGCTATTGCCGTCTACCAGCGCGTCCAGCGGGAATGTTCCGACTTCATCATAGTTATAGGATTCCTTGTTGGGGTTGTTATGGAAGATGCCCTCTACACATCCAGGGTGCAGCAAATTTGTCGTGTAGTCTATTTCGGCGGGCTCACTGCTACCGGACTTGGGCGCAAACGCTGCAAATTCCGCAACACGGAGTGCGTATTCCTTGCCGTCGTCACTCTCTGTGCCGGGCGTTTCCTCGCCATTTGCAATTTTTGTAGCGTGCAAGCGAACTTTTTTCGCCTCACACGGGCTAAAAATGAAGACAGCCGACCGACTCTGTGACCAATCGAACGCTGTTTCGCTGTGAACGATTGTCCAGTCCGTGTTGCCGGGATCATTCGACTGTGAAATTTCGATTGTAAAATCTACGGGTTGATTGATGGCGTCAACCGCGATTCGAATTGCTGCAATCTCTGCGTTCTGTCCGTTCTGGCTGATATTTGTACTGAGCCATGGGTAAACGCCCTCGACTTCGATCTGCTGGCGATAATACCCGCCTGTTGTAACGACGGTGTCCGGATTGTTGTCAAACAGGTTCGCGCTGCCATAGCCGGTTTGATTCAGCCAGTTCCAGTCATGATTTTCGTTGTGCCCCAGAACCTCAACAGCAGTCATCAGGTTGGTGTCATAATCAACAACAACCTCCGAGAGATCTGTATTGCTGCCGGTTTTCAGACCCGTTTCCAGTTCGGAAATGGCCAACATATACCGGCCAGGGTTCGTCCTGCTCGCAGTGCCGAGCTTTGTTGCATTTAGCTTAATATAGCGTGCCTGAGCCGGTGCAAAGTTGAATGTTGCAGCGGTAGCAACCACAGGCGACTCATATCCGGTTTGTTCACACTGCACCGTCCAAGCTGTGCCATCCTCTGAGGTTTCAACTGTAAAGTCCTGCGGAAATCCGGCCGCACGGCCGTTTTTATCCGCCTGTATGGACGAATATGCGGTCAGATAGTTGACACTGCGTACTTTTCCGAGATCGAGAACCAGATACTCATTTGCTTCCTGCGTCGTAACGGCAGGAGACATATAACCCTTTGTGCCGAACAGCGTCCAGTCTGTGGGAGACTGTTCCGTCATGGCGCGGGTCTGGTGCTCGCCGTCCACATAGAACTGACGCGAATTGACTGCCGCAGCCGGAACGTCGGCGACATAAATGTTCTTCTGTGTGTCATATATCGTCCAGCCGGTGATGGGCGTGCCGCCGGAAATGACCGGAACCTCGCCGGAAACGGCCTTATATGTGATGACATGGCCGTTCTTGCCAGAGTCGGCAGAGGTGAACGTGATCGCATTGCTGACACGATAGGTTCCGCCGTGCAGCCATACCGTCACATCACCGCCTGCACTCAGCGCTGCGGCAGCGGCTTTTGCCTTTTCAATCGTCTGGAAGGGGGCAACCTGCGTACCGGCGGCGCTGTCGCTGCCGTTGACCGGATCGACCCAGAGCGTCTGCGTATCTACGGCATAGGCAGTGATACCGAGTCCGGCAAATACGCTGACAAGCACGACAAGCGCCAGGAACAGGGAAATTGCTTTTTTCATGGCATAATCTCTCCATCCTCAAAGAATTTGCATACAAAACGGGCAGGATGAGGCAATGAGATGGCTCATCCTGCCCGTCCTTCAGTCAGTCAGACTAAAAATCCTGATGGGGTCGTTTATTTACTTGGTTGCCAGCCATGCGTCGATCTGGGACTGCATTTCGGCAATGATCTGCTCGACGCCGGCGTCCTTCAGAGCGGCGTTGAACGCTTCGAGCGTGCTGTCAACATCGACTGCGCCGCAGTTGAGAGCGGGCAGATATTCTTCGACAACAGCGGAGCACTGCGCGATCTGGGTTGCAACAGGCTCGGAGTCGAATGCGAAGCCGAGGATGCAGGAGGCCTGCGCGTTGGCGTTGATCTCGGCAGTTTCCGGCCAGGTGCCGACCTGAGAAGCGTCGGTGTAGTACTCGTTGAAGACGTTGCCGACGAGGAAGCTCAGCATGCCGGGATAGTCGCTGATGGGCTTGATGAGGCCGTCAGCCTTGTCGCCGACGAATTCATAGTCCGTGCCCTCAATGCCGTGGCAGATGAGGTTCAGGACTTCGGGATCGGAGTCAAGGAGGTTGATGAACGCAACAGCGCGCTCGATGTTCTTGGAGGTTGCGGAGACGGCGGTGATCGTCGCCTGCACAGCGCCGGTCGTCATGGCGCAGTCGCCGAAGGCAATGCCGGTGATGTCATAGCCGCGAAGCTGACCTTCGGTGATGTCGCCGCCGGGCTTGTGCGCCGGGTCGGTGTCGATCGCACGGATGTCATTCTCACCTACAGAGTCAGCACCGGTAACGGCGTCTGTCGGAAAGTAGCCCGCCAGATTCCACTCGCGCATCTTTTCACACAGAGCCTTGAATTCTTCAGACTCAAACTGGTTGAAGACAACGGGAGTTTCGGCAGCATAGTAAACAACACCCGGCGTCGTATTGGAAACGATCACATCATAGCCAAGATAGTTGACCATATTTTCATAAATAAGATGACCGTAATTATAAATCACAACGGCATCCGGCTCATTGGCTTTGATGGTCGCAGCATACTCGTCCAGATCGTCGAGCGTTTTGACAGTGCTGGGATCGAAGCCGTACTTGTTCAGAAGCTCGGTGTTGAAGCGGATACCGGTCTGACGGACATAGATCTGCTGAAGCGGAATGCCGTAGAGCTTGCCATTCACGCGGATGGCATCCCAGACAGCGCTGTTGAGATCAGCGACAACGTCAGGAGCGTACTTATCCAGAACGTCCTGCGTCAACTCGGCATAAGCGCCCTTCGCAACGGCGGGCAGATACGGGTTCCATGCGCCGGTGAAGCAGATATCAAATTCCTCGCCAGCCGTGAACTTCATGTTCATCTTCTCGGTGTACTCGCCGAGGGGGATCATCTCGAACTCGATCTTGGCGTTGATTTTTTCCTTTGTGATCTCGTTGAGTTTCTCATTGATGGCCTCAAAGCCGGGGAAGCTGTCCTGCAGCGCGGGGAATGCCCAGTGCAGCGTGACTTCTTCTGCGAAGGGATTGTCATCTGCCGGGGCGTCAGCCGGAGTTTCGTCCGCGGGAGCGGCGGGTTCCGCAGTTTCGGTGGGAGCGGTGGTTTCTTCCTGGGAGGGCGTCGCAGTCTTGGCGCAGGCGGTGAACATCGCCAGAACCATCAGAGCTGCCAGCAGCAGCGCGAGGAACTTTTTCATTTGTGTTTCTCCTTTTCATTTTTATTATGTCATACCGTTCTGTCAATGATTTTATTCTTTGACAGATCCGATTGCCATACCCTTGACGAAATATTTTTGGAAGCGAGGGAACACCAGCAGCATCGGCGCGACTGTCAGCACGCACATTGCCATACGCATGGCCTCGCCTGGAAGCTTTGCGGCTTCTGCGCCGAGCAGCCCCGTAGACGCGTTATTCTTGAGAAAGTCGACCTTTTCCAGCATACGCTGCAAAAGCAGCTGAATCGTCACATAATTGCCGGTATCCATATACATCATGGCCTCGTAGTAAGCATTCCAATAGGCGACGAACAGTGTCAGGCAGATAGTGGCCAGCGCAGGCTTTGCAAGCGGGAACATCATGCGCCAGAAAATCTGGTACTCACTTGCACCGTCGATTTTGGCAGATTCGATCATGCTGTAGGGCAGCTTTTCATAATAGGCACGCATGATGATCGTGTTCATCGCGGAAAACGCGCCCGGCAGAATCAGTACCCAGATGGAATTCTTCAGATTCAGCAGCTTGACATATGTGATGTACTGCGCCGCCATGCCGCCGCTGAAAAACATCGTAAACGTCACGAACAGTGACAGCACACCGCGCCAGCGGAAGGTCGTGCGCGAAATCGCATAGGCATACAGGCTCGTGACCAGACAGCCGATAGCCGTTCCGACGACGCTGACAAAAATCGTGGTGCCGTAAGCCTGCCAGAGCATTTTACTGTCACGGAACAGATAGGAATAGGCCGAGAAATCCAGATGCTTCGGGAGCACGCGGAAGCCATACAGCTTGATGTCCTCGGCACTGGAAAGCGACACGGACAGCACACAGAGAAACGGATACAGAATTGCAAGACAGAGCACGATGAAAATCAGATAGATGAACACTGTTCCAATACGGTTTTTCTTTTTCATTAAAACAGCGTCCCCTCTCCGTTGATTTTTTTCGTGATCTTATTTGCTACGACCAGAATGATAAAGCCGACAACCGACTGACACAGGCCGATGGCCGTGGACATACCCACATCGCCAGTCACGCGCAGTGCGCGGTAAACATAGGTGTCGATCACGTCCGTCACACTGTAGAGCATGCTGGAGTTCTTTGTCAGATAATAGAACATACCGAAGTCTGCGCTGAAGATCCGGCCAAGCGACAAAATAAAGAACATGGTCACGATTGGACGGATGAACGGATACGAGATCTTCCACATGACCTGCCAGCGCGTTGCGCCGTCGAGCTGCGCCGCTTCAAAATAGGATTTGTCGATCGACAGCAGATTTCCGTAATAAATAATAATGCCGTAGCCCATGTTCTTCCACAGATAGCAGACAAGCAGAATGTAGGGCCACCATTTTGGCGTTGTGTACCATGAAACCGTTTCTTTTCCGAAGAACGTCAGGATTCCGTTGACAATGCCGTTGACGTCGGCGAGGTTTGCGTAGAGCGCATACGACGCGGCAACCCATGAAACGATAAACGGCAGGAAGATCACCGTCTGGAACGCCTTGATCGCGTGGCGGCTGTTGATCTCATATAAAAGAAGCGCCAGCAGAACGGTGATGACCGTGTTGCACAGCAGGAACAGCAGGTTCAGTCCCAGCGTATTGCGGATCAGCCGTCCGAAGGTACCGGATGTGAAGAAAAACTCAAAATTCTTGAACCCGACCCATTCGCTTCCGAAGATGCCAAGATTGAATTTATAATTCTTGAATGCCAGCACCAGACCGAACATTGGCAGATACGCAAACAGCGCCAGAAGAATGATGCCCGGCACGCACATGGAAAACAGCTGTCGGTTATCCTTGCGCATGCTCCGGTTATAAGAAGACCGTCTGCGGATTGTGCCTGGTTCCTGTTTTTTCGTTTCTGCTTTCATCAATACGAACCACCTCTGTCTTCTCGTTGTCGTTTTCGCTAAATTCAGTATAGTGGCGAGGTGCACATTTGTAATCTTTGAATTCTCACGATTGCTTTGAATTGCCCTGAAAGCGGACTTTGATTTTTGAGCGCGACTTTGAATTTTTATGATTATGTTGAAATGTGCGTTGGGATTGTGATATTTTTTAGGTATGCAAATAGTTTTCACCATCCGCTTTGTGGAAACTGCATAGTTGCAATGCTCTGCATGAAGAGGGGGGAAGGACAACTCGTGCGGCTAATCAAGTCCAATATTCCGACCGATCGAAAGAACAGCTTTTTTATTAAGGTACTCAGCGGCATTCTAGTTTTCTGCCTGCTGCTGGTATCCTTCGTTTTTCTGCTCATTTATCAGAACGTCAAAAAACGGAGTCTGGAACAGTCCTATCTCGCAGAGCAGGATATTGTCTCGAACGTCAGCTATTCCGCCTCCATCATGCAGGACACCGCTTCGTCCATGCTCACGCAACTCAACGGCGATCCGAAACTTTTGCAGCTAATCTACTCCATGGATACAGAAAGCCTGTCGGTCATTCAATCCATGCAGCTGCTGCAAACCTATACGCGCGCGTCGTCATGGCTGGACTCTGTATACATTTATTGTGCAGAGGAAGACTGTATCTGTTATGCCTACGCCAATGGCAACACCTATCAGTTATCATTTGGTACACTGGATGACTTTTTCGACGCAGCGTTCGTTCGGAATCTTGCAGCTGTGTCCCGTGTGACGCAAAAGCCGGCAATGCGCCAGCTTCGCTACCGCAGCACGTCCTCCGACAAAACCGTTTTCAGTTATGTTCTGCCGGTCAGGACCTCGCTCAATCGCTATAATGGCTTCTTTGTTGCGAATATCAGCGCCGAGCGGCTGATGCAGCTCGGCTACGGTATGGCAAACGGCACGGAGCGTCAGCTTCTGATCGTGGATGCAAACGGACAGACCTACACAAGCGGCATGACGCTGCTGGAACAGGAACAGACGGATGCCGTGATCGAAGCTGTGCTGGGCGGGGCCGCAGAAAGCGGCCAAATGGTCGTGCAGGAGGCGAATGCGATCTGCACATGGTCGCGCTCTGCCGATACAGACCTGTATTTTATCAGCTGCATCAGCGACTCGGCCATTTCATCACAGCTCCGTGCGCTGACGCGCTGGTTTTTGCTGTTCTATCTGGGCATCGTGGTATTCGCCGTATTGATCTCCGTCTATCTGACAATCCGTATCAACCGTGAATATGCTGCGCTTCAAACGCAGTATACGCTTTCGGAAAAGCGCTACGCCGAAAACTACAGCTATATCAAGCACGCCATTCTCCGCAGCTTTTTTACGCTCCGAAGCAGCGATTTTGTCATCGGGCGGCAATTTTCCGACAATGGCATCGAGTTGGAGCAATATTCCGGCTTTGCGCTGTTCCTGCTCCAGCTCCGGCAGCGGGAGCTTTCGGATGACAATCAGAATATGTCGTACCGCAGAACGCATTTTCTGTTGCAGGAGCAGCTGGACAAGACGCTGCCGCAGGGGACACGCTATGAATTGGTCGATATGCTGCAGGGCCGGTTCCTCCTTGTCTGTGAGCAGCCGGATACGGTAGACACGCAGACGCTTGCCCAAACGCTTTGCGCAGCGTTCTCTGAAGCCGCGCAGTTTTCCGTCTCTGGCGTCTGGTGCAATGGAATTTCTGCCGTCGATCAGCTTCCCGCAGCCTACCGCACACTGAACGAGCGGCTGGATCTGCTGTATTTCTATCCCGCCGGTCACTTTGTTTCCCGCACAGAGCTGGATGCACGTCCGGCCTTTGGCAAGGCACAGGCAGAGCAGATCCGCAGTGAGGTAGTACAAGCTCTCTGCACCCAGCGCTTTGACGATGCCGCTGCAGCGCTTGCGGGCTTCTTTGACGCATGGTTTGAACCGACAGCAGATGTGCCGTATACGCTGGATCTGCTGATTGCAGGCGTTTCTGAATATATCGCAACGTTCAAGCGTGCCTATGCCGTGACGATGGAATATAACTCCTCGCGCTTCCGCACGGAGGCTCTGCGTGCAGAGTCTTCTCGTGCAGTCAAGCGGCTGTTTCTGGATCTGGTGCAGGACGTCTCCTGTGCATTTGCCAGCATTGACAACCGAAGCAACTATATTGACGCGATCATCGGCTATATCGAGCGCAACTATGCCGATCCGAAGCTGAATATTGATGCGCTGGCCGATCACGTCGGTCTGTCCGCGTCGCACATTCAGAATATTTTCAAGGCTGCCACCGGCAGCAGCATTTCGGCCTATCTGCGCCGTCTGCGTCTGAATAAGGCGACGGAACTTCTTGAGCAGACCGACGTGCCGATCAGCGAAATTGCGGAACGAACCGGCTTCGGAAATTCCAACTATTTCTACACCGTATTTAAGCGCCACTACGCAGTTACGCCGAGTGAATATCGCGCAAACCGTCTGAACCGAGCGGACACAAAGGAGGCCTATAACAATGAAATCAACTGACCTGATTTCAGTCTTTTGTCGCCCTGTTCCATTCTGGAGCTGGAACGACAAATTAGAGCCGGACGAGCTGCGGCGGCAGATCGGTGCGATGCAGGACGCGGGCATGGGCGGATTCTTTATGCACGCGCGGGGCGGACTTGAAACCGAGTATCTGAGCGAGGACTGGTTTCGTGCGGTGGAGGCATCCGTTGACGAGGCGAAAAAGCGCGGGATGCAGGCGTGGTGCTACGATGAAAACGGCTGGCCGAGCGGCTTCGCCGGCGGCAAGCTGCTGGAAGACCCGGAAAACCGGGCGCATTATCTGCGCTTTGAGAAAAAGCCGGGCTTTGATGAAGCCGCGCTTGGCGTTTACACGCTGGAAAACGGTCATATTCGCCGCATCACCGGCGCGGCGAACGGCATTTCAGAGTATCTCTGCGTCTACGACTGCCAGAATTCCTCCACGGTCGATATCCTTGACCCGCGCATCACGGATGCGTTTCTTGCTCTGACGCACGAGAAGTATTTTGAACGCTTCGGTGCGGAATTCGGCAAGGGCATTGCGGGCTTCTTCACCGATGAGCCGCAGTATTTCCGTTATGAGACGGCCTACACGCCGGTGCTGCTGACGGAGTACAAAAAAGCCTACCGCGCAGATGTTCTTGATCTGCTGGGCGCGCTGTTTGTGGACTGCGAAGAAGCACCCGGTTTCCGCTTCCGCTACTGGCGGCTGATGAATGTACTCTATACCGAAAACTTCATGGGCCGCGTTTACCGCTGGTGCCTGTCACACAACTGCCATCTGACCGGTCACACCGTCGAGGAAAGCGAACTTTACACGCAGATGTGGTGCTGTGCGGGTGTGATGCCGTTTTACGAGTATGAGAGCATTCCGGGCGTGGACTGGCTGGGGCGCAAAATCGGCACGGAGCTGGCCCCGCGGCAGGTTTCGTCCGCCGCGCAGCAGCTTGGCAAAAAGCAGGTGCTGACGGAGACGTTTGCCTGTGCGGGCTGGGACGTGACGCCGAAAGAACTCAAGCGCATCGCCGAATGGCAGTATGTGAACGGCGTAAACCTCATGTGCCAGCATCTGTACCCGTATTCCATCCGCGGCCAGCGCAAGCGGGATTATCCGGCGTTTTATTCGGAGCACAATCCGTGGACGGATGAATTAAAGACATTCGACGACTATTTCACGGAACTGGGCTATCTGCTTGCCAACAGCCGCGAACAGGCGGATGTGCTGATTCTCCATCCGATACATTCGGCCTATCTGACGTTTGACCGTGCGAACGATGAAGCATCCGTGCGCAACGTTGGCGAACCGTTCAACGTGCTCATTGAGCGCTTCGGCGCGGCTGGTATCGGCCATCACTACGGCGACGAGCGGCTGATGGAGAAGTACGGAAGCGCCAAGGACGGCAGGCTGACCATTGGACAGTGTACCTATTCCTTCGTTGTGATTCCCGACTGCGACACGCTGGACAGCAGTACCGCCGCGCTTTTGAAGGACTATCTCTCGCAGGGCGGGCGGCTGATGCTGGCGGGACGGAAGCCCACGCGCATCGACGGCGAGCTTGCCGATCTCAGCTTCTTGCAAGGTAACCTGACGTGGGACGAGCTTGTGCGGGAACGTGCGCTTCTGCCGGAAGCAAACCGCGATGTGCGCTGCACGCTCCGCTTTGCGGAGGATGGAAATTTTCTGTTTGCGGTCAATCTGTCTGAAACGGACACAGCTGACATGTCTGTAAAACTTCCGTTTGCGGGCGTGGAGGCATACGATCTGCTGACACATAAAACGAAATCCGTTGCTTTTGAAAAGACGACAGACGGGATCGCAGCAAAGCTGCATCTCGCACCCGGTGAGTCTGTGCTTCTCATGCAGAACGATTCCGCGATACCGCAGGCGCAAAAAAGCCCCATTGCCGAAACAATGGAGCTGGGCGGAACATGGACGCTATCCGCGCCGGTGCAGAACAGTCTGACGCTGGATATGGCGGCGCTGAGTTATGACGGCAAGACATATACCGAGCTGCTGCCGATCCCGTATATCTCCGAGCGATTGCTGCGGGAGAAAACGAACCGGAAGCTCTGGCTGCGCTATGCGTTTGCGGCAGATCACCTGCCGGATGATTTGACATTGGAGTTGGAAACGCTCCAACACACAAAACTATCTGTGAACGGCGCGGAAATCAGCCTGACCGGTCAGGGGGTTCTTGATCGCTCGTTTGTGCGTGGAAACATTGCCGCGCTTGCCAGAAAGGGTGAAAACGAGATCGTTTTAGAGCTGGACTATTTCCAGTCGCAGCAGACCTATGACGTGTTCGACGGCTTCTATTACGGAAACGGCGAGGTCACGGAGACGCTTATGAACTGCGTCAGTTATGAGACGAATATCGAAGCGATGTATCTGTTCGGCAGCTTCGCCGTGCGTCCAGATTCCGGCTGGCAGGCGGGTGAAAACGGCGTTCGATTCGGCGACCGCTTCCGTCTCTGCGCGCCGGCCACAGACCTTGACTTGCAGGATATTACGGTGCAGGGCTTCCCGTTCTTCTACGGGGCCATGCGCCTGAAGCGCACGATCACCGTGCAGAGCACAAACTGGCAGCTTCGCTGTGCGGGCCGCGTCCAGTATATGCGCGTATTTGTAAACGGGCAGAAAGCCGGAACGCTGCTTTTTAGCGATACGCTTGATCTTTCGCCGTATCTGCATCCGGGTGAAAACACGCTGGAACTGGAACTGATGGCCAGCAACCGCAACCTCTTCGGCCCACACCACAACGCGGCAGCCCCGGAGCCACTGTTCGTCGATCCAACGCTGTTTTCGCTCTACGGAAGCTGGCACAACGGAAAAAGCGAGGGGTATCGGGAAAATTATGCGTTTGTGCGGTTCGGACTGGACGCATTGCAATTAGAACGTAATCTGCTTTGATTGCTTTATCAACGGGAGCATAAAAATGAAACGCTCTGAAATTAACAAAGCACTAAAAGAACTTGAAGCCATGTGCGCGAAATACAAGTGCTATCTGCCGCCGTTCTGCAATTTTACCCCGGAGGAGTGGCAGGAAAAGGGGCACGAGTACGATGAAGTCCGCGACTGTATGCTCGGCTGGGATATTACTGATTACGGCCTCGGTAACTTTGACAAATTCGGGTTCTCTCTTATCACCATCCGC